>Ga0164241_10000118_pt1 | contig 191316 bp, 140 predicted proteins | sample OricomyardsoilBY_FD_108780 | JGI IMG/M metagenome (GOLD analysis project Ga0164241, IMG submission 108780) | Backyard soil microbial communities from Emeryville, California, USA - Original compost - Back yard soil (BY) | ecosystem: Environmental > Terrestrial > Soil > Unclassified | place... | reverse complement strand
CTTACAAGCAGTTGCCTGTCCTTGAGAATTAGTTTGGCAGCTTAACCCTGTCGGATCTGTTTTATTAACCGGATCATTTCCCACATAGGAATAAAGATCCATATCATCCTTGTACCCAATCGGATCCGTCTGTAAAAACCGCCCTAATTTAGGCGAATAAATCCTCGCCTTATAATAATTCAGCCCCAACTCTTTAAACAGAATCTGCCCAGTATAGCCAAAGGCCCCTGCGACAGAATTGTTTTTCGCCATGGGAATGCCGTAGCTATCGTAAGCGAGTGTATTGAGCACATTGCCATACACATCGCTGTGGGCAATTACGCTGCCTTGGTGATCGGCATGCAGGTAACGGCGGTTGGTGTTGGTAATGCTGCTGCCGTTGTATTGCACCCAGGGTTCGTCCACTTGGTCGCCGTGAACATAGCGCCGAATAATGCCGCCGCTCGCGTTAAATTCCGCGACCATGGCGTCACCCGCATAACCATATTGCGTCACTACACCGTTAATCGTTGAGCGGTATAAGCGCCCATTGGGGTCGTAGGCGAATTGGCCGCTGTTGCTGCCCGCTGCGGTTAAGAGGCGGTTTTCGTCGTCATAGGTGTAGGTGGCACTGCCATCAAACGTTAAATTGCTATTGGCATCGTAACTCAGTGTTTGACCCGCAATGGTTTTGTAGCGGTTTAAGCCATCCGGTACATAAGCGCCTGTGCGGTCATCTGCGCCCTGGTACTCATAGGCCGTATTGCTTTTAGTGAGCGTGTCAATTTGCCCTGCGGCGTTGTAGGTAAAACTGTTCGTAAGGTTGTTGGCCGTAGTCACAAAACTTTGCTGGAAGCTACTTAACTGCACACCATTGTTGAACGTATAGGTTGTGGTGGTATTGGCGGTGCGCACCAAACTCTGCCTACGGCCATTATTTTGATAATTCACCACTAACATGGTGTTAGCAGCCACAGCGCTATCGGCAACGCCTATTGCGCGGTTAAGACCATCAAAACTGTAGGTAAACGGCAGGCCATCCGGGTGGGTAACTTGGGTGCGGTTATTGTTTTTATCGTATTGGAAGCTCAGGGTTTTACTGGGCGATAAGAGCGTATTGGTGCTGGAAACAACATTGCCAAAACCATCATAGGCGGTGGTAATGCCCAGGCCGGCATCAGAACCAAATCGTGCGCTTAATTGCAACCCGCGCAGATCGTAGTTATAGGCTATGTCACTCATACTGGTGTTGACATAGTCTTTTAGAATCATGCGGTTATTGTTGTCGAACGTGAAATATATCTGGCTGCCGTTACGTTTGCGCTCGAAGGTTTTATTGCCATTTAAATCGTACCCGAATTGCACATAGTCGCTTTCATTCACTAACCCTGCATTTGACGGCAATGTATTGGGGGTTGAGGGTGCGGAGCAGGTTTGCCCACTGGATAAGCCTGCGGTGGACGGGTAAACCATTTTTTCCAGCCGCGAATAAGCGTCGTAGCGCAGTTCAGTTTTGTTGCAATTGGCATCCACCTGGAACCTGAGGCTCTTACCCTCATAAACGTTCGAGACGTAATTTTGCTGCAGGCTAGTGCCTACGCCACGCGCTTCAGCGGTGACCTGGTCAAGATCGTCGTAGGTGTAACGCGTAATACGGTCTGGGTTTAAGCCGGTGAGGTTGCTTGAACTGCAGGCATCCCCTGTTGCAGTTAAATTCATCCGCACGGCTTTACACAACACACGGGAATTACTGTCGTAACTAATCTCGCTCACCGATAAAACGGCGCCGTTTTGACCGTACACCGTGGATTTATTTTTACGGCCGTAGGTGTCGTAGCCCGGAACCTCTTTTTGGAAAACGGTGAAGCCGCTCCAGGCACTCGGGAGTACGTTTTCATTGGCCCAGTTGGTTAAAACGCCGGTCTCCACCAGAGTTAATACACCGGCAGCATAGGTAGAACGGATGGCCGGAGAGCCGAGAGTGCCGCCTGGGCCATCCGGATCGGGTTTAATCACGCCGGTTACTCTTCCGGCAAGGTCATAGCGGTATACCGTTGTATAGGGTTGTGCTGTCTGTAGTGCAGTAGCCCCTAGGCTAAAAAATACTAATAGCAGGCACACGGATCGAATCAGGCATTCGCCCAGTTTAAATTCACATTTCATAACATCATCCTTTTAGGGTTGTACGCACTGAGCGGGATTAGCGTTGGGTTCAGTTTGACCGATTTTGTTACCGTATTTGTCATACTGAAAACACGTGCGCTTGCTTGTACTTTCCATAACATTGCTGGCATTAACTGCCGCAGCGGTGACTACTTTGCCCATCAATAATAAGTTGTTAGGCTGCCCCGCGCTTTGGGGGCCGTACTCGTAAACCGTTTCAATCTTATCCAATCCATTTCCTAAGCAGCTGGGGCTTGTAGCGGGAGTGGTTTGGCAGCTGTAGCTGTACTCACTGGTGAGCATCCAAATGGGATCTGGATCTTGGCTAATGAAGTCGCCGTCCTTTTTATAATAAGCGTACCGGGGTTCATAATTGTAAATTGTAGTCGGACGTATACCCTGTTTATTGGCAGGGCCGGTGATTTTAATGGGGTTACCAAAACGCCCCAGGGAGTCGTATTCGTATTCCGTTATGTTGCCACGGGCGTCTTGAATTTTTTTGGGTTTATTGCAGGTTTTGGGGCGACTACACGGAACTTCATAGGATTCGAATGCCAGCACTTCTTGTAGCGTTGTTTCGCTGCCCGATGCGTCGACGGCGGCAATTTTGTTTAAATTTCCTCGTGGCCCAGCATAATAATAATGTTGCTTAGGGCCAAGGCCTGGGATGGGTGTATAAAACTCTACAAAATGGCGCAAGTCTTTGTGGTAGACGTAAAACCCCCCTTCTTTAGTCGTCGCAGAGTTAATGACATTCAGGTCGTACTGCGCGGATTCAACCGATATTTCACTTACCCCGTTCCGGCTACTGTAGCGCGCTGATGTGCCTGGACTAATGCTCGGCCCTCCATAAAAGCGCTGATCGGTGCCATTTGCCGTTGCCGTTACGACCTGCCCAGCTCCGGCGTAATCCCAATACTGACCTACAGATGCGGTACCACCGAAGCCACCACCGGTGACTACTACTTGACCTAGATTTTTGTAGGTGTATTGATAATTAGGAACTGTGCTGTCTGGCGTTTTTATGCTGCGTGGGCGGGATGACCATTTCCCCAAACCGGTGTTGTGATCCCTACAGTAAGCATCTTCACTACCAGCAGCATCGGTAATGCACAAGTTCTCAGGCTGATACTGAATTTCCGTTATGCCTGCAGGAGTCTCAAGCTTAATCAGATAGCTGGACAACGGAAGACCGGGTGTCCAGAAATTAGAGGGCGTTCCGACCGGCCAGGTGAAGGTTGCGGTCGGCCAACCCGCGTTACTACAAGTCGCGGCATCCACGGCACAATATTGATAGGCACGGTTAATCGCCACAATTTGATCAGGCGTTCCACTTAACTGCTGGGTGTTTAACCGGTACTTCAACATAAACCCGGTATTGGTTGTAACGCCTAGATAATCCACCCGAACTTTAAAGCCATTAGGGTACGTGACTTCTCTCAAGCGCATGGCATCCCTTGAATATTTTGATTCAGTTCCGTCGGGAGTTGTCCAGGTAAAATAAGTTGTATCGGTACTGAGCACGAGGGTATGCCGAGCATCGCCTACCGCTTTGAACGTGAGCCCCGTCAGGGTGGGTCCAGTCGTAGAGGAAGCATCGCGGTCCAGCACGTTATTTTGATAGACCAGAAAATCCTGACTACCTGCAGGACCGTAGGCGCGCATTACACTTATATGCTTCGTATTGTCAGTTTCGGGAGAGCCAGCATCCCGGAAAAATAGGGGATCTCCATTCTCGCTAGTCATAACTGAAATCATATTTTGTGAAATATTTTTTCGCCTTACCGTGCCTGCAAAGCCATCGACGAAGCCATAAAAGTTAACGCCGGCAAATAAATCGGTATACAGCTGAACATGGTGACTTAAACCAAGTTCTCCACCAATCGAAACTGTATTGAGACTGCGTGCAAGCTGGCCAGTTTGTAAATTCACCCCAAACTTATCAGCAATTTCGACTTTGGGCGGAGCAAATGGGTTGTCCTGCAGTGCAAAAACGGAAGATGAAAATCCTGCGATTAACAATAATAATTTTTTCATTTTTTAATTCCCTATTAAATTAATAATTCGCCTTGATTCCACACACATTACTCGCATCACATGCCTGTACACTCTTAGGCATGTTGCCTGATGGATTACCTACGGGGCAGGATATATCAGCAAAGGTAGTCGTGACATAAAAGCTGCCTCCAGTGGTATCTTTAAAAAGGTATTTGGCTGCTCCAGCGACCGGGTTCCACTTAGCTCTCCACGCGCAACTAGCAATTTGAGATTTAGAAAGCCCTGTAGGTGCAGGTAAAGTTACGGCTGCACCTGGTTCTGCAGCGGTATCGTTGGCTGTGTTGGTTGAAACGAGAAGCCGATTACCCGCACTGTCATAATCATAATCACGGTTGCCGTTCGTGGGATCTTCAACGTAGGTTAAACGACCTAAAGCGTCGTACTGATATTTAAGAGTGCCTGCGTAAAGGCTGGTGGTGGGAAATGTGACAACGCACATTAAGAGGAAAGTGCTAAAGCGTTTGTATATCGTATGGGAAAAAGTATCCACAATATCTCCTTAACTAAAATCAGAAAAAATTCGGCGCGCAGGCTAACCCATACCCTATCAATTTGAAAGCCTGTTTGCGGTTTTGTTTTCATTTCGAGGCGCGGTTCTTCCTTAATTTTAGAAACGTGCACTCGACTCTAATAAAGGTGTGCTCAGCACTCAAATTTGAGCAATAAAGCCCTCAACAAAGGACGACGTTTGCGCACTTTGTGTGCAGATAGGATCGGACATTGCCATTTAACTGCGTTTAAAAAACGATGGGGGGGAGGGTTTTATTGCAGCACGTTTATTGAGCTAAATCTGATGCATATCCTACATAGCGTGAGTACTGACGCAGTCATGGTGATACTAGGGGTTATGGGGGCGGTGGCGCAGTTTGAGCGCAACCGGATCAACGAACGCACAGCAGCCGGTAGAGCCGCCGCCAAGGCCAGAGGTATGCAAGGCGGGCGCAAGAGCGTGTTAACGGCGCGCCAGGTGGATAAAATCAAAACCCTGTTTGCTATGCCAGGGGCCAGAGGTACAGATATAGCCAAACGCTACGGGGTGAGCCGGGCCACGATCTACAAATGCTTAGCCGATACCTACAAACCAGCCAAAACCTAATGGGGGAACGATGTACCAACAGCTCGCTAATAGCTCAACCTGTGCGCACGCGGGGATTGCTCAGGCGGCAGATGCACTTAGGTGGTATCTCATCCAGTGGTGTAAAGAAGCCGAAAGCATGGCCAGGGCTGGTGCCAGAATCGACCACAACAGTATCGACGGTGCTCAGTTAACTCTATCGGCGCTGCAGTACCTTAATAACCATTGGCCGGGTTTACCTGTGGATGCCACGCCTATTCCCGCCAGCCTGAGAGAAGCCATTCGCCGCACATCACTAAAGCCTCACCATTCGGCCCCGCCGCCGCTAAAACTAGAACCGGCTTTTCCAGTGGCTTAATCAGCAGCGCATAGCTTCGCGCCATAATATTTATGTCACTGTTTATGGAAATAACACGGGTAAACTTGCTTTTAGTATGAGTGGGATAAGCTGACTTTTTAGACGCCGCCCTGAGCTAGGCAGCTGTAGACGGCTTGCTTTGAGGGCACTATCGCTGTCAGTGAGAACCTAGAGATTGCAAGGTGCGGAGCCTGAAAACGTTTTACTAATTGCTATTGTGGGTTTATAGCTAGCTAAGGGTATATAAGATTCCATTTTCAGATGTTCCTTGGCAAATGCGGTTCCTACTTAAGTTTAATCTCCCGCCTATAATCCTCAGTAAACTCACCTCACAGATGCTCTACTAGCACCCCCCCCAAGGGCTATTTGGCTAAGTTTTAACGATTTACTGAAGTGGTGCTTTTAACACAGAATATAGACATTCAGGCGACTCGATGTGAAGTTGAGGGGTGTTTTTTTAATGGATGTAGCGACGCCTTTTCGAGAGAGCGACGGGCATGGTTCAAGTACTGAAACAGGACTGCAATAGAAGAAAATACCCACTTTTGTCCGAGTTCGTTAAATGCCACCAACGGACTGCCGCTATATTTGCCGCTACATTCCATACCAATTCGCCTTTAAAGCCTATAAATACTAGATATTCGAGTCCGGCCTTGGCACCAAATCCAAATCCGAGCGCACTTCAGTGTGTTCGATAATAAAAAAACCCGGCCCAGGCCGGGTTTTTTTATTTGTTAGTTCGCTTCGTGCAAACTGGCTGCTGTGTAAATAATACTTAAAATCCATTGGTGTTTTTCACAATCCAGCTCATCCGAGCTTCAGTTGCTTTGCGCTGCAGACAGACAGCCTCACACTTCAACGCACCCCAATGGTTATTTTTCGCTCTAATACCAATGCGCGTGTAATGATTAAACGCGTTCTAACCTCGCCACTTGCACCAGCTCAGATTTAATCGGAAAGTCACTCTTGCACCATTCGCTCTAGAATTTGGCCGAATAAGGCGACCACAGCCTCTTTCGCATCGACGCCTTCGGGTAAATAGGGTTGCACTAATTGTGCGATCAGATAAATGCTTCGTTTGCCGTCAACCAGGCTTAAAACCCGTGCAATAAATTCATGGCCGATCTGGCACTGAAACGGCATATCCGGCACTGGTATGTGATGCATCACCAACCAAGCGGGCGTTAGCCATTGGGGGCTATTGCCAGGCGCAGGCGGTGACTTGGGCTGGGTACGCTTGCGGGCGGCGAAGGAAAATAATTGCTCGTGGTGATAGCGTGCGTTTAAGGGTGATGCCATGTGCGCAACCTCTTCGACACTTTGCTGCTCCACGTCAAAGCCTGCCATATCGGCAAATTCGAGGATTTCATCAGCAGAATATTTAAGGTCAAAACTCAATTGGCCGGAATACAACAGCGGGCCGGTGTTGACCCAATAACCGCCCGGCTTGAGCAGATAGTCTACGACTGCAATCAGATCTTTAACGTCGCCGCCGGTCACGTCCAACAACCAGGAGGTTACAACGGTATCCACCGATGCCTCCGGCAAGGGCATATTCCACACATCAGCCCCCAGGGCAAACCAGTTGCAATGCAGCCCATCCGAGTCCTGTGGGGGTTCCATCGACCATGATTTTGCGTAGGGAAAACCAATCTGAGGGTAGGTATAGAGCTCCGGCAGAGTGATCGACTCGCGCGCTTTAATTAGCGTGTGGGCGCAACTGAGCAGAAATGGATTTATGTCCGCAGCGATTGTAAATTCCGGTTTAAGTACACGGTGCAAATCCCAACTTAAGCGCCCCGCCCCGGCACCCAGAAATAGCATTTTCCCAGGCGCTGGATTTGGCCATACATTCAACACACGCTGCAGATTCGCATCGTTGACATGCGTTTTGAAATGCCGACTGGGGACCGCATCCCAGGCCCAGTCGCGCAAAATATGGTGGTAGTACTCGGTGGGATTATCCACGCGCATCTGCTCGAACACAGGGTCTCGCAGGCTTTGCAAACCAGCATTTTTAAGTTGCCCCATAATGACATCAAGGCTTTCACTCATGGCCGCTCTCGCCTGCTCCAGGCGCTCGCGGGTGAGGGGCGAAAGATCGTAGCCCTGCAGCAGGTAATCAAGGTGGTCAAGCGCGTCAGCACCCTGGGATTCCATCATCGCCATTTGATGCTGCCATAAATTTTTTTGTTGAATCCCGGTGGTAAACAAACAGGGAATTTGCCCGAGGCAAAAAAATTCAGTGTTGCACCCGCCGCACCGATCAGCGACTGCAGGTTGCGCACAAACTGGACAGACCAGCATTCCAGCGGGGAAATTAAATTGGTTCATCGAGCTCACCCCAAGAGAATAAATGCACTAAAGAAACCATATCCAGCGCATCTACAACACACAATAAAAAAGCCCTGCCAATTAATTTGGCAGGGCTTAGGTTTGACACTAATTAATTTGCCGCCGAGGTTTAATCGCGATCAGACAAGACCCACGTCGCCACCGGTGGCGCCGCCCAACTTCAAGCCTTTGGGGTCAATGCCCAAACCCTTGGCAACTTCGGCATGAAAATCGCGGCTGGTGGATGCAGTCCCTTTAGATGAAAACCCAGGCTTAAACCCAGGCATTTTGGTCGCCAGCAAGAAGGGTGCGTTGGTTGAGGCGTGCGACAGGCCGTTGCCGAAACAGGTTACCTGCACGAACGCAGTGCTATTGATGAGCGGCTGGCCACTTGAATCTGCAGTGTCCATCAGTTTCTTAATGAAGTAGGCCGGTACTTCAAATTTGTCCCGCATCATGGGGTTCCAAACAGAGGCACCACCGGAGTGTGCTGCGCTGTGGCCATCAAAGCCTTTATAGGTCCAGCCGGTACCGTTATGGTTACCAATCTGCAGCACGCCCACACGAGTAAGGTCGCATTTAAAGGCCGCCACTAGAATATCGGCTTGCAATTTTGCGTGGGCTACCATGGCGGCATTGGTGGTATCGTCGTAGGTTCCCGGCAGCGTAGGCTTACACGCATTGAGATCGGGCGCTGACGCATTGGCGAGGTCCGCGATGCGACTTTCGATTTTTTCGATCGCCGTAACGTGGCTTTGCACTCGCGCGTATTCGTCCGTACTCAATTTCTTTTTAATGTTCTCCAACGCGCGCTTTTGGGCATCAAACGACATTATGTAGGTGTCGTCTTTGCCGACATCAGGCACTGCGCCGAAGTAGCGGTTTAATGCGCGCCGTGGGTCGTCTTCTGGCTGGCCGGTGCTACTGATGATCACGCCTGCTCCGGTGCCGGAATCCGTGGCGTTCGAGCCTAGATATATTGTTGAGTAATAACTTCTGGGGCCGAGAATCGCCCCCATGTCTGCATCGACGGTATTGCGGGAGTAGTCCCCCCCCAACGCTTGACGAGCGCCGCCGTGCCCGCCTACCTCAGTATCCACACCACGGAAATGGCAGATTTGCGCAACGTTATAGCTTGCGGGGCCATAGTGATAAGAAGACTGGCCGGTGGAAATCCCGGAGGCGGAGCTGGGCCGCCAATCCTCGGGCGAACCACTGTGGATGTACAAGTACACAACCCGCTTCGGCGCGTCCGCCGCATTGGCGTAGCGAGCAGTCATCACACCGCCCAATAAGCTGGAGTATTTCAAAGTTGCCGAGCCGATGCCGGATTTGGCAACCAAATCTAAGAATGTGCGCCGTGACTTTTGTACATCCTTGCGCTGAGCTTCCGCGATTTTATCGTTTGGCTGCGGTAATTTTTTCGAATCGTTCATATTCATAAACCTATCGTTGGCCAGTACAGCGGGATCACAGGATCCCGCAGCAACACTTGTTATTTACGGAAACGGAATGTATCGGACATGACTGCAGCTTTGAGCACGTCACGCGGGCTCTTCGCTTTGGCATAGGCGGAGCTGAGCTCGTTTTTGATACACGCAAATTCCGCCGCCTGGGCGTCACTGATTCCGTAGCGACCATTCTCGATAGGATCCAGGAAGGCCTTATCCAAACTGTAACCGAGGGCATAGCGCGTGGATTTTTCGATCAAGCATGCACTGATACCCGGCAGATCGTTTTGTACAATCACTTTGCCAAGATCTTTGGCACCGTTGAACTTCAAGCCATCGCCAGAAGCCTTGGCGGCGTCCGCTTTGGCGCCAGACAGGGTACCCACCACATTGTAGGCATAGAGGTAGCTGCCATTATTGACCTGGGTAATATCCAGATTCGCCTTACCCTTCGGCACCGCAACGCCGTTAACGGTTAACAGACCATCCTGCACCACTTTGCCGTTCACGCGTGGACGCAAGCGCCCTACGTGATCGAAGTCGTCCATACCGAACAGCGGGTTGATGATAGCGTTATGGCATTTCGCACAGGAGGATTCCGGAATGTTGGTCTGAATATCAAAGTAATCCGCCGTGGTGATATCACCGGCATCAACCCGCGATTTAACTAACTGCGCCGCCGCTTCACGCTCTTTGGAGTCCTCAAGATTAACCGGCAGCGGGATAGACTGACAGAGCACATCCTGACGGAAGTGAGCGGAGCGCTGGATGGGCGAGCTGTAATCCATATGGGCGTTGTAAGCCATGTAGGCACCGGAAGCGATAACGCCGCCGCGCTGGCTATTGGACGTACTCACCATACGGAATGAGCCTGGCGCATCGCCGCCGCCCGGCAGTTTGTAGAAGGTCGACAAAGTGCTGTCCAGGAAGGTGAAATCGCCTGCATACATGCTGGGGAAGTTGCCGTTGTAGAACACATGTTTATAGATCTCGCGAACCTCCTGCATCATAGACTGACGCACGGCTGGCGTGAATTCCGCGTCGTTGCGGGTCTTCTCGCTCAAGCCGTCGGTGCGGAACCACTTGCCAGCAAGACGCTCGACGTGTGCCTTGCCAAGATCAGAATCAATCATGGCATCGACAAGCGCGCCGCGTTTTGTAACATCAACCAACTCACCCGCGACGGCGGCATCCAAAAGGCTCTTAGAAGGTGCGGAACCGGTCAAAGCAAAGGACAAGGCAGCAGCGTACTCGTAAGGGTCAAGCACGTAGGCGTTTTGATCCGCCGCCGTTAACTTAGCCACATCATCTTGTACTGGCTTGGATTGCCCCAGCACGCCAAATGAAATTGACGAGATTTGCAGTGGCGGCATCTGGTAATCGTTATTGGCAAAACTTGCGTCGTTGAGGAAGTACACGGGCCCGTTGGGCAGGCTATCGATGGTGATGTAATAGGTTCGATAGCTGGTGTGGTCAATGGTCAAACGCTTGAGTACACCGCCGTTGTCATAACCGGTACCGATGGTGAGCACCGGCCAGTTATTCATGGGGCTCTTCTCACCCTTGATAGTAATGGCGATTAAATCTTTGCCCGTCCACTGGTAACCAGGGGTGGAGGACGCCGTCACACTGATGCGGCTGTAGCGTTGAATGCTAAGCGCGGAGAAGGTCTTAGGCGTACCTTGGAACTCATACTTAGTGCCCTGGGAGACGACCGGATTTTTCAGTAAATCGGCCACTTTGGTGCCCAGTTCAGAGCGATAGAGGAAGTTTGGTGACATCAACACGGTACGTATGGCCCACTTCAAACCGTCCTCTAGCGTTGGGGCGCCGGTAAAGATGGAGGAGATTTCCATCTGCTCCACACTGGTTAGCGCACGACGGTAGGCTACATAGGCAAAATTGTTAATGAAGTCGGTTGAACACTGCACGGCATCATCACAGGCAAACGGCAAAGCACCGCGAGTCGCCATTGCCCAGTCTGCAATTTCGATGGCGTTGTCGTAGTACTTATTCAAGCGGCTTTCGTTAACGGCTTCGATTGCGTGGTTAGGTAAGCGCGCCACTTCAGTGTCCAAGCCAACCTTGCCCGGCGCGGAGTAGTCATTGGGCAATGGCAGGGCGAAGAGTTTACTGAGTGAGTTCTGGTACTCATAGGAGGTTAATACATGCAACACGCGCTTGCCGTAGTGAATAGCACCGGGGTTAGCACAGGAAACCGCTGCCGCTCCTGGCCCCTTCTGGCCATCTTTTAACGACCATATATAGGCTGCTGCATCCTGGGCGCACTGAGCATTACAGTTAGCCACTGGCCCCATGGAGGATTGAATGAAGTTGGCCAGTTGCGTTACAGCGGCGCCGTTATAGCTTGGGTATGAATCAGGGTTACCCAAATTATCAGGGTCTATAAGGGCGATGCCGGAATCGCCTGAGGCTTCATCCGAGCCAAAATAACCGTCATTGTTGTCATCTTTGTGGCAGCGGGAGCAGCGGGAAGCGAACGTCGTTTTACCTGTCGCTGCATTCCCGGAAAAACCGCTGGAGGAGCTGGATGAAGATGGAATACCAGAAGAACTGCTGCTGGAGGATGAGCTGCTAGAAGATGAAGTACTGCTGGTGGAAGAGCTGCTGCTAGTAGAAGAGCTACTGCTGGTTTTGCCGCTCGACGATGAACTGCTGCTTGATGAACTGCTGCCTGACGAACTGCCGGAGGATGAAGACCCCCCTCCTCCACAAGCGGCGAGCATCGCGCTCAACATTCCCAAAATTAGTATCTTTCGCATTATCGATATCGCTCCTCATATGACGACCGCCGACAGCACACACATTGAAACTGACGACTACTGTTGGAAGATTCCAGTGCGAATTCTAAGAAAATTTGCGCGCCTCAACCGTGATAAGGTTCCCAGCAATAACTTACTTATGGTCATGTTTATAAAAAGTATCGCAGACAATTTTATTTATCGGATCACGCTGAGGTTTTTTACATCATTAACTAGCCGTATATCCTGCGCACTGCAGGACAAAGAAATGCCCATTTACCCGATTTGGCGAATCGCACATGCAGGAGAAAACACTAAGCCGCTAATAAACTCCAGCCCCGCATGCTCTGCAGAGGCAAAAAGGATTTTTAAACCCGGTACAGCGGTAGTCATGGCAACGTGGTTGCGTATTGGGAAAGCAGTAAATGCAACAAAAAAATGCCGCCAGACAGCCTTACGCCGCAACAAAAAAATAATCTGCACTCTGCTCCATTTGTTTTGCATTAACGGCGCATTAGCTCAACAGATTCACGGCAAGGTTAGGCTTATTATTCCGTGGAACCGTGGTTTTTTAAATGTGGCAATGCTGCACTTTAAATTCGGCAGCTTGATTTCACGGCTCTGACTTTGCCACGCAATCACTCGGCAATTTTTTACACACCACTTAAAGCTGGGGCAATTGGCTTCTAATAAAAAGTCGGCAAATAAGCGTGCAAATGGCGCGGGTTTTATAGGTATTTTGCATTGCCGATGAACGGTGAGCGCATTGGCTGCACTAAGGTCAAATAACACCGGATGTTTGGGAACTGAGGGGGGAGCAAAAGTAAAACTGACGCTGAACCTAACCGCTGAAGACTTTATGAAGCGCTAGGTATTTGGCGCTATCTAGGCGGAATACACACTTGTGAGGATAGGCTTTTACACATCGCTTCCACCAATTAATTTATAAATGGTGGCTAGAGCGAGACTCGAACTCGCGACCCCGGCATTATGAGTGCCGTGCTCTAACCGGCTGAGCTACCTAGCCGATGTGTTGCCCCCGTGAAGAGGGGCGCCATTCTCGCGATCGGGCCTAGGCTTGTCAACTGCTCTAGGCAAGTTTTTCCAACATCGATCCAGCCTTGGAATTAAGCCTGCAATCGTTCAGACATCGGCATTTTTAAGTCGAGGAATTTAGCATCGCCAAAGCCATAGCCTCAGCCACCTTAATACCATCAATACCCGCCGAGAGAATACCGCCCGCATAACCTGCCCCCTCCCCCGCCGGATACAAGCCCTTTGTATTAATGCTCTGAAAATCCTCGCCGCGTTTGATGCAAATGGGGGATGAGGTGCGGGTTTCTACGCCGGTTAGCAGGGCGTCGGCGTTGGCGAAGCCTTTGATTTGGCGGTCAAAGGCGGGGATGGCTTCGCGCAGGGCTTCGATGGCGAAGGCGGGCAGCACGGCTGATAGGTCAGTCAAGGTAATGCCGGGTGTATAAGAGGGTTTAACCGCGCCCAGGTTGCTTGATGGGCGGCCCGCCAGGAAGTCGCCCACCCGTTGCGCCGGAGCGTTGTAGGTGGCGCCGCCGAGGGTGAAGGCGGCGGATTCCAGCGCGCGCTGCAATTCAATGCCCGCTAGTGGGTGGCCGGGGTAATCCTGCTCGGGGGAGATGCCCACCACTATGGCGCTGTTGGCGTTGCGCTCGTTGCGGGAGTATTGGCTCATGCCGTTGGTAACCACCCGCCCCTCTTCCGAGGTGGCCGCCACTACTGTGCCGCCGGGGCACATGCAGAAGCTATAGACCGAGCGGCCATTGCGGCAGTGATGCACGAGTTTGTAGTCGGCCGCGCCCAGAATTGGGTTACCTGCGTTGTCGCCATAGCGGCATTTATCGATTTTGGATTGTTCATGCTCGATACGAAAGCCAATCGAAAAAGGCTTAGCTTCTATATAGACACCGCGCTCGTAGAGCATGGCGAAGGTGTCGCGGGCGCTGTGCCCGACGGCAAAGGCCACATGGCGGCAGGGTAAGAACTCGCCGTTGGATAAATGCAGGCCGGTTATCTGGCCGTCTTGCCGGGCAATATCATCTACCCGTGTGCTAAAGCGGATTTCTCCGCCGAGGGCGATAATCTCGGCGCGAATTTTCTCCACCATACTCACCAGTTTAAAGGTGCCTATGTGGGGCTTGCTTACATAGAGGATCTCCTCCGGCGCCCCCGCCGCGACAAATTCGTTGAGCACTTTGCGGCCGTAATGCTTGGGGTCTTTAACTTGGCTGTAGAGCTTGCCATCGGAAAAGGTGCCCGCCCCTCCCTCGCCGAACTGCACATTGGATTCGGTGTTGAGCACCCGTTTGCGCCACAGGCCCCAGGTATCTTTGGTGCGCTCGCGGACATTTTTGCCCCGCTCCAACACTATGGGTTTAAAACCCATTTGGGCTAGCAGCAGGGCGATGAAAATCCCGCAGGGGCCAAGGCCCACCACCACGGGCCGCTGCTCAAGCAGCTCGGGCGCGCGGGCGACATATTTATATGTGGTATCGGGGGCTGGGCGCACATGGGGGTTACCAGCCGCTAACAAGCGCTGTTCGATCTCGGGTGTTAGCTCAATATCCAAGGTGTAGATAAGTTGAATATTGGTTTTACGGCGCGCATCCACACCCCGCTTGAATACATGGACACCTTTTAGGGCAGTGGCGGGCAGGTTCAGCTTGGCCAGAATGGCGTCGGTGAGCGCGCTTTCGGCATGGTTAAGAGGTAGGGCTATATCAGTTAGGCGCAGCATAGAGGTTCACGACGGATAATTCGGGCGGCATTTTACGCTAGGCCCAGGGGGCCTGTCCCCGCCTTGCAACCAGCCGGGCCCAGGCGGTGCAGCGCGTCGATAAATAGGCTAATTAGACCTGTTAGTGTCGCAAAGACCTGAAGCATCACCCTTAGGCTGCGGGGCATTTCACAGATCTCAATTACAAAGGCACGGGCAGAGAATCTCGCCTGTTAAAGCCTGCGAAACCACCTAAAATCTGCCCTTAGGTTATTAGCTTTGGCTAGTGGCAAACCGAATCAACTAAGAACCGCATTGAGCTTGGGCTCAACAGGGGGCGAATCTGTGAATATTTCTTTGGCTCGTTTTAGCATTGATGGGGCCTGGCGCTCGATCAATGCGCTGTGCGTGGCAAGCTGCCTTGCCCTGAGCGTCGGCTGCGGTGGTGATACCACTTCTTCTAGCTCCAGTAGCTCCAGCTCCTCAAGTTCAAGCTCCTCGTCCGGTAATGCCAGCTCAAGTAGCTCCTCCGGCGGCTCTTGGTCGCAGGCTGGCAACCCCGCCCTAGGTGAAATTGCCTATGGCCAACAGTGTTTAGGCTGCCACGGCAAACAGGGCAGCTCAGACATCAACCCCAAAGCCCTCAAGGTGGCCGCTGCCAACAGCAATCTTGCTAAGTACATTCAAGACAGTATGCCGATGGGCAAACCCGGCAACTGCGTCAACGAATGCGCCGCCAACACCGCCGCCTATATTCGCTCCTGGGTAACCAACACCAGCAGCTCAAGCTCCAGCAGCAGTTCAAGCTCTTCCGGGGTGGCGCTGGATGGCAAGTCGCTGTTTGCCAGTAAATGCGCCAAGTGCCACGGCAGCAATGGCGAGGGCATTGTGGATGTGGCGCCCGCACTGAATAAAGAAATCTTTAACGAAAGTTACCTGCTCAGCAAAATCCCCAGCATGCCCGGCTCCTGCTCTGGCGATTGCGCCTCGGCGGTTGCCAAATACATCCGCGCCACCTTTACGCCAGCGCAAGCTGTGTGCAACGGTGCTGAGACGCCACTGCCCAAACAACTGCGCCTGTTAACCCGCACTGAGTACCGCAACACGGTGAATGACCTGTTCGGCATCAACTCTACGGTGGCTGAATCTCTGCCCATTACCGACCCGGTCGGCGGATACGATAACAACGCTAAGGCTTCCGGCGTGTCGGAATCCCATATGGGCAAATACTGGGATGCAGCGGGCGTGTTGGCCGAGACGGTTAATATCAGCAGCATCAATACCTGCAACCAAAAAACCACCAGCTGCGGCGGCACCATAGTGGATAACTTTGGCCCCAAAGTCTTCCGCCGCCCGCTTACCTCAGCTGAGCGCAGCGACTATATCGACCTGTTCATGTACGCCAGTGATGCAGCCCAAGGCACCCGCTACCTGATCCGCGCCATGCTCTCCTCGCCCAACTTTTTGTACCGCTCCGAAGTGGGCAACAACGGCACTCTGACGCCTTATGAAACCGCGAGCCTGCTCTCCTACACCTTCTGGGGCAGCATGCCCGATACCACCTTGACCAGCGCGGCCGCCAACAACCAGCTGTCGACACCGGCCCAGTTACGCAGCCAAGCTAGCCGCCTGCTGGCTGATGCCAAAGCGCGCCGCCACATGACATATTTTGCTCGCCAGTGGTTGGGTGCCCAGCAGGTGGCGGATATTAATAAAGACCTAAACATCTTCCCGCAGCTCACCAGCTCCCTGCGCTCAGCGATTGATACTGAGTTTGATATGTTCATCCAGGACGTATTTTTTAACTCCAGCGGTAAATTCGCCGATATCTATCTGGCTAATTACACCTACGCCAACTCAACCCTGGCGCAGTTTTACGGCCTGAGCGGGGCGAGCAACAGCTTTGCGAAAATTAACGCCGGCAACCAGCGCGGCGGTGTATTGGATATGGCCGCAGTGCTCGCCAGCCACGCCCAGTTCAACCAGACCTCGCCCATTAAACGCGGCAAGTTTGTGCGCGAGCGCTTGCTGTGCCAGGAATTGCCACCACCACCGCCCGGCCTCAACGCGAAACCACCCGCCCTCGACCCCAGCAAGCCGACACGGGATCGTTTCGCGGCGCATACCTCTGACCCATCCTGCCAAAACTGCCACCAGTTTATCGACCCGATTGGTTTCTCCTTCGAGCGCTACGACGGCATTGGCGCCTACCGCACCAGCGAGAACGGCTTGAGTGTTGACGATTCCGGCAGCCTGCGCGGCCTGGTTAACCGCACCGACACCGACGTCACCGACTACAACGGCACCCAAGAGCTGGCGCAAATTCTCGCCACCTCCACCTCAGGCTCCGCCTGTTTGGCCAAGCAGTTTGAAGTCTATGTAGGCGGCAACGCCCACCCGGATCAGTGCACCGTGCAAAACGTTGTTTCGCGCTGGAGTAATAAGGCTTATGTGCTGCCTGAACTCTGGCTGGAAGCTGTTTCGTCCGATACCTTCCTGAAACGCAACTAAGAGGAGCCCTCCCATGAAAAGACGCTCATTAATTCAAGGCATAGTGGCGGCTCCTCTGTGGACAGCGCTTCCCCTGTCCCATCTGATCACCCGTACAGCCATGGCGGCCGACCGCCCCATTCGCACCCTGTTTATTTACCACCCAGACGGCTGCACACCGGAACTTTGGCACCCATCGGCCAGCAGCTCTAACCCTTCACTGAAGGCGCAATCGGCGCCTTTAGAAAAGGTGAAGCAGTACTGCACCTTTATGGATGGCTTTTACTTGGTGGGCAAGGGCGACACCCACGAGGGCGGCGCGGTAAAAGTACTCACCGCCAACGACGCCAGCAGCAGCCAAGGCAGCACTTCATCCTCCATTGAAGTGGCGCTCGGGCAGCTCTCCCCCACCCTATTTAAGTCCTATCAAATCGGCTGTTTTGGCGGTTATTGGGCGGATAAATCCATCTGTTTTAACGGCTCATCGCGGCTGCCTATTGAAGACAACCCACAGAGCGCGTTCAAAACCCTGTTCAGTTCAGGCTCCGGTAGCAGCAGTGGCGGCAACAGCAACGCCAGCCAGTTGCGCATTCTCGATAACGTCAGCAAGGACCTGGCGCGCCTGCGCAATCAGCTCGGCAGCATCGAGAAAGAGCGCCTGGATATGCACGCCGAATCCTTTAAAACCCTGCAAGATCGCCTCACCGCCCAGGGCAACCAATCCGGCGGCACGGCAGCCTGCTCAAGTTCCGGCATTAACTTGCAGGGCCTAGGCGCCAATGAGGCGCGGGCGGTGGAAAAACTCAAGACCATCTCTGAGGTGCAGCAGGACATTATGATCCAAGCCCTGGCCTGTGACTTGGTGCGCCATGCGGTGTTCTCCTATTCACACCCGGTCTCGCCGATTGTGGTGCCGGGCAGCTCCATGGGCGATCACGACGCCTCCCACGCCTCGCCGTCTCAATTCACCCCCAGCAAAACCTGGTGGATCGGCCAGATCGCTAACATGCTGGACAAGATGTCCAAAATCCCCGATGGCAGTAGCGGCAGCCTGTTGGATAACACCATTGTGCTGCTGGTGTCGGAGCTGGGCGACTCGGCCCTGCACGATCACTGGCGAGTGCCTTTTGTGTTGGCAGGCGGCAAGAACACTGGCCTTAAGGGCAACCGCGCGCTGGACTTCCGCTCCTCCAACGGCGGCAAAGGCGCTAACCACGGCGACCTATTAACGGCCATAGCGCAAAAAGCCGGTTACACCTCGATTAGTAAATTCGGCTTGGCGAGCGGGCCTATGAACGGTATTTGGTAATCGGCGCCCGCTGACGTACTTACGGCTATAAATCATTGCTATAAATCGTTGCTGTAAATCGGTTTAATAAATCGTTACTGTAAATCGTTACAATGCGCGGCCGCAGTCCTGTTGACTGCGGCTTTTTTATGGCTGAGCGATTTATGTTTGATACCCACTTCCCCTTCTACCACGGCGCCCCCCTAGGCGATGCCGACTTTCGCAGCCACTGGGATGATTTTGTCGTCGACGAGGAGCTACCGCCCATGGAATTTGGCCAGGGCGAGCACGTGTATCTGCAGATTCGCAAGCGCGGCGTGAACACCGAGTGGCTCGGCAGACAGCTGGCCGACGCGCTGGGCATTCACCCGAACGACGTGGGCTACTGTGGCTTAAAAGATCGCCACGCCACCACCAGTCAGTGGTTCAGTCTGTACCTGCCGAAACTGAAAGACCTCGACGGCAAGGCCTTGCTCGCGGGTATCGAAGGCGAGCTAGAGTTGCTGCAGCAGACACGGGCGACAAAAAAATTGCGCCGAGGCATGCACAGCGCCAATCACTTTATGATCCACCTGCGCAACCTCAGCGGTTGCCAAGATGCACTAGCGCTGCGGCTTCAACTCATTCAACAACAGGGGGTGCCAAATTATTTTGGCGAACAGCGCTTTGGCATCGAAGGCCAAAACCTACCGGCCGCCCAGGCCTGGCTCGAAGAAAAACAGCGCATTAAGCGCAGCCTAGAAGGCCTCTATTTAAGCGCCCTGCGCAGCTATGTATTCAATGCCATCCTGCGCGCACGGCTGCAAACCTCCAGCCTAAGTGAACTACAAACCCTGACCGGCGCCCTCTGGGGACGCGGCCGCCTGCCCGCCGACTACAGCGAATTTGAACACAGCGCACTGCCCGCAGCCCTCGGGCCACTGCTTAATGCCCTAGAGCATAAAGGACTCAACCAGGAGCGCAGAGCGCTGTGGTTGCAGCCGAGCGATTTGCGCTGGCAGCAGTGCGGCCCGCGAGAAGTACAACTGCGCTTTAGTTTACAGCCGGGACAATACGCCACCAGCCTACTGCGCGAGTGTGTGACCCTTAAGGACATGAGCATTAAGATTCGTTGCTCATAATAGCCGTTATATCTTATGAGTAAGGCATTAACTTAACTAATGCTTAAGTTTATATACCGGAAGTGAATTATTATTTTTTGTAATTTTTAGATCTGTTTGCAATATAAGAAAGCATAAATATTGATTTTATAAATATAAAATAGAGTAAAAAGTGGCGGATGTGCATGAAAGTTATTCCGATTTCTACAGCAGAGAGGGCATCTCTCCTGCTACTGGTTAAAATATTGATCACAACTCTAGTTTTAACCAGCTGTGGCACCCACTCTGCACGCAGCACAAAAGAGCCCGTAGCCTCCCCAAACACATCGGCTACAGCTAAGGGTTTATACCGCATACAACCTGGCGACACACTCTTTGCCCTGGCCTGGAAGAACAATACAACTGTAGAAAATCTGCAAAAAATCAACGGCATGGGGAAAAGTTCGGCCCTGCGTGCCGGGCAACTTATTCGCCTGACTGGCGAACCCGAAGCCTCCCCGCCGAGCGCCCCAAGCATCGCACGCAGTGCATCAACAAAATCCTGTTGTATAAAAAAACAACCAGAAAACACAGAACCAGTAAAAAAGTATGAATTATCAAAATGGACTTCTGGGTGGATTTGGCCAATTAAGGGGCCGGTTGTTTCCGGTTACTCAGCCAAAGGTGGGCTAAATAAGGGTATTGATATTAAGTCCAAATTAGGAGAGTCTGTTGTTGCAGCATCAGACGGAGAAGTGGTTTTTGCCGGTAACGAGCTTAAGGGCTACCCCAACTTGATTATCGTCAAACACGGCGCGCGCTACTTAAGCGCCTACAGCAACAACCATTCTCTGCTGGTCAAGGAGGGGGACAAGGTGCGCAAAGGTCAACCCATCGCATACATGGGTAAGGCGCCAGAGGCAACGCGGCTACATTTTGAAATCCGCGCCGATGGCAAGCCGCTTGATCCGCAACACTTGCTTCCCTAGTGCTGGGCAAAAAAAGAATTCAAGTTATTTTTTTCTTGCCGAAAACAACCATACCGGGGTGATAGCGACCATAACAATAACGACATCCCAGGTGCACACATAACAATACCTGCCACGTAGCATGCAGGTCAGGCTACAGAGCAACCCCAATTGAGGACGTCACCATGGCAAGCCCAGCAGTCGATTTCGATACGCTTAAAACCGATGATCTTCATCTGATGAATGAAATCGATGACATCATCACCATTGACGATATGGCACTGATTGATAGCGATGATTTTGACCTGGTGCCGAGAGGGCGTGAGGGCGTCATAGAAGGGGAAGACCCCAACCCGAAAAACCTCGATGCTACACAGCTGTATTTAAATGAAATTGGTTTTTCCCCCTTATTAAGCGCCGAAGAAGAAGTATTTTTCGCGCGCAAAGCGCTGAAAGGCGACAACGCCGCGCGCAAACGCATGATTGAGAGCAACCTGCGCCTGGTGGTAAAAATCTCCCGCCGCTACGTCAACCGTGGTTTAGCTCTGCTGGATTTAATCGAAGAAGGCAATTTAGGCCTGATTCGCGCGGTAGAAAAATTCGACCCCGAGCGCGGCTTTCGTTTTTCCACCTACGCCACCTGGTGGATTCGCCAGACCATCGAACGGGCGATCATGAATCAAACTCGCACCATTCGCCTGCCCATCCATGTGGTAAAAGAATTAAATGTCTACCTGCGTGCAGCGCGGGAATTATCGCAAAAACTCGATCACGAACCCTCGCCTGAAGAAATTGCCGCCCTGCTGGAAAAACCCGTTGAGGACGTTGAGCGCATGCTGGCGCTGAACGAACGCGTCACCTCGATGGACGCCCCCATTGGGCCTTCATCGGATAAAACCCTTGTAGATACAGTGCCGGATGTACACGTATCCGACCCAGTGGAATTACTGGAAAGCTCCGACTTAAACCTCAGCCTGGATCATTGGCTGGATGAATTAACGGAAAAACAACGCGAAGTCCTATCGCGCCGTTTTGGCCTGCGCGGCCATGAATCGAGCACACTGGAAGAAGTCGGCCGTGAGATTGGCTTGACCCGTGAGCGGGTGCGCCAGATTCAAGTAGAAGCCCTGCGCCGCCTGCGCGATATTCTTGAAAAACAAGGCCTCAGCGCAGAGTCGCTGTTTGGCATCATGTAATTCAGCTGTACTTTTTAACCCTCCCTCAGACGCAGCGGGCTCCACCTGCTGCGTTTTTTGTTTGCCGCCCACACGCGCCTGCCCTTGGCAGAGCTTTGGTAAATAGGGTCAAAAACTGTTAGTGTCGATTTGCGCGTGTTCGGAGGGGCGGTTTAATTGGGCGGATTTGCCCACTTAGATGTTGGCGAATACACAGGGATTTTTACCTATTTGAGCACTACCCACAGCCCAAAATGATCGCGCTCAACCCAAGAAGATCACCACAGCCCAAGAAGATATAGATACTAAGCGCTTGTTTATCCCATCCGGTCGATACTCTCGACCCACATAATAAAAATTTGGAGACCCCATGGCCTTTGCCCCCATAGCGTTTGCCTCGCCCAAACAATCCTTTAAATACCGCCTTCTATCTGCCGCTGTGCTCTTAGGCCTTGCGGCCATACCGGCCGTGGCCAAGGCGCCGCCTCACGCAGCGGTGGAACCTAAAACCAGCCCGGTATTGTTACCTGCCGAGTGGAACCGGGTTGTTAACCCAGTGCCTGCCAACCCAGCCCTAGAAGCCAAAATTAACGAGATTCTGACCAAACTCAGCCTGGAGCAAAAAGTTGGGCAGATGATTCAGCCGCACATAGGTGCGGTAACCCCCGAGGAAGTCAAAGCCTACAACATAGGCTCAATTCTCAACGGCGGCGGCCAGAACCCCAACGATAACCCCAACTCCACAGCCCAAGACTGGGTGCAACTGGCCGAGCGGTTTTACCAGGCATCTATGTCCAGCGAAAACGGCCGCACGCCCATCCCGGTGATCTGGGGTATAGACGCAGTGCACGGCCACAACAATCTGCTGGGTGCAACGCTGTTTCCTCATAACATAGCCCTGGGCGCTACGCGCAACCCGGCCTTAGTTAAATCCCTAGCGGCGCTTACCGCCGCTGAGGTTTATGCCACCGGCCAGGACTGGGATTTTGCCCCTACGCTCGCAGTAGCCCAAGACGACCGCTGGGGCCGCACCTATGAGAGTTTTTCAGAAGACCCCAGCCTAGTTGCCCAGCTGGGCGGCAAGTTTGTGGAAGGCTTGCAGGGTACGGCGGGTACTAAAGAATTTTTAGCGGCCAAAAAAGTCCTCGCCACAGCAAAACATTTTATCGGCGATGGCGGCACCCAATACGGCGATGACCAGGGTTATACCGCAGGCGAGGAACAGGCGCTGCTGCGCACTCATTTACCCGGTTATATCGCCGCCTTAAACGCCGGTGTGCAAACCGTGATGGCCAGCTACAGCAGCTGGAACGGCGTTCACTCCCACGCCAATGCCCGCCTGATGAACCAACTGCTCAAGGGCCAGCTGGGCTTTGATGGTTTGATTGTCAGCGATTGGCAGGCAATCAGCCATGTGCCCGGCTGCGCCTTGGATAACTGCCCTGAAGCGGTCAACGCCGGGGTGGATTTATTTATGATTCCCAATGCGCCCGAGTGGAAAAACTTCCACGCTAATGTGGTGGCCCAGGTGAAAGCGGGCGTTATCAGCCAGGCGCGCATCGACGATGCAGTGCGGCGCATTCTGCGCGTGAAACTGCGCCAGGGCCTCTTCAGCGCTCCAAGCCCCTTGCAGCGCGCCGCCGCGAGCGCAGGCGTCATAGGCTCTAAAGAGCACCGCGCCCTGGCCCGCCAAGCGGTGCGTGAATCGTTGGTACTGCTGAAAAACACCCAGGGCGTATTGCCGATCAAGCCCAAATCCAAAGTGTTAGTAGCAGGCCTTGGCGGCAATACCCTTGTTCACCAAACCGGTGGCTGGAGCGTTACCTGGCAGGGTAAGGATGTGCCCAACGATAAATTCCCCGGCGCTACCAGTATTTTCGCAGGCCTCGCCGATGCGCTTAAAGCCATCGGCGGTGAAGCTCAGTACAGCGAACAGGGCACCTTTACCAGTAAGCCTGATCTGGCGGTGGTAGTCCTCAGTGAAGAGCCCTACGCCGAGATCCAAGGCGATATTCAAAACCTTGCCACATTGGAACTCGATGGCACGCACAAGAGCGGCCTTAAGCTGATTCAAGCGTTTAAATCCCAGGGTATTCCTGTGGTGGCTGTGCTGCTCAGTGGCCGCCCCCTGTGGGTGAACAAAGAGCTTAACCTCGCCGATGCCTTTGTGGCCGCCTGGCAACCCGGCACCGAAGGCGCAGGTGTAGCCGATGTGTTAGTGGCGAAAATCGATGGCACCCCCAATGCGGACTTTAATGGCCGCCTAAGCTTCAGCTGGCCCGCCACCCCCTGCCAAACGCCGCTGAACAAAACCGACGCCGATTACAAACCGCTGTTCGCCTTCGACTACGGCCTGCGCTACAGCAGCAGCCTTACACCCTGGCAGCCCTTGAGTGAATCGACCAGCGAATACGCCTATGGCTGCCGCTTGAAGAACCAACTGCCGGTCGCTAAGCGCATGGAATTTACAGCCAAAGATGGCTGGGACTGGAAACTAGAACTGCCCAGCTTCCAGGGCAGCTGGCTGGGCGAAGGCGCAAGCCTCGGCGCCTTAACGGTTAAACCCATCAAAGATGGCGTGTCGGCGAGCTGGGATGGCAAGGGCGAAGCGCGGGTAATGCTGCGCAATAAAAACACGCCTCGCCACGATATGCTGGCGGCACTGGCCAATCAGGGCGTGCTGGCAGTGGACGTAAAACTGCTCAGCCCCGTGAGCGCAGGGCCGGGTATAGACGTCAAAATTTGGAGCAGCCCTTTAACCTCTGGCACGGTGGATGTGAGCAAACTCTTAGCCGCCTGGCCACAGGGCAAAACCCAAACCCTGAGCATCGACCTCGCCTGCTTTGCCAAAAGTTTTACCGACTTTAGCAAAGTCGACGGCCCCATCGCCCTGCAAGCCAAGCGCGCCCTAGCGGTTGAGCTGAGCAATGTGCGTTACGAGCCAGGCCAGGCGAAAACCGCCAGCATCAGCTGCAGCCAATAGCCACCCGGCGGGGGCACCCACAAGGGGGCCCCTAGAGGAATTTTTGGCGTAGCCCGGATGAAGCGCAGCGCAATCCGGGTTGGACTGGGCTTGAATCCCGAAACCCCCGGATTACGCTACGCTTCATCCGGGCTAGGTCTCCTCATCGGGGCTACCCCCCTAAATTGAGGGGCGGCAGCCACCGTCAGGCCTTTCACCAACCGTCCAATCACAGTCATCTACCCCACCTACAAACCCAGCGTTCAAGGCCCGTCCGCGTGTGTTTTGGCGCACGCGAATTTGCCTAAGGCCGTGCTACACTCCCGCCTCAATGACCGCTAGGCAAAGGAGTCAGTAGTGACTGAAGACGACCGAACTCGGCTGGCAAGCAGCCGACCACGTGACGATCAAACCCGCGTTGCGCCGCCCAGCGGTTCGTCTGCGGGCGCAGGTTCATCTACTGCTCCAAGCCAAGTTGCCCGCCCCATCAGCCAAGTACCCACCCCAGCGCCAGCTGCTCAAGGCAGCGGCGACTACACCGAATTCCACGCCAGCGCCAATGATTCCTCCGGTTTTGCCAAGGCCCGCGCCATAGCTCAAAGCACTCTGGCCTCCAACGGCACCCTGCTTAAAAAACGCTTTGTGCTGGAGGAAGTGCTCGGCAGCGGCGGCATGGGCACAGTGTATAAAACCCGCGATCTGCGCAAAGTAGAAGCGGAAGACCCCAACCCCTACATAGCCACTAAGGTGCTTAACCAGGATTTTAAACAGCACCCAGACGCCTTCGTTACCCTGCAGCAGGAGGCCGCCAAGTCCCACACCCTCGCCCACCCCAACATAGTCACGGTGCACGATTTCGACCGGGACGGCGACACCCTGTTTATGACCATGGAGCTGCTCGAAGGCGAGCCGCTCGACAAACTCATCAAGGCCCACGCAGGCCGGGGCCTTGGCAAAGAGCGGGCGCTAAAACTGATTCAAGACATGGCGGCGGCGCTGGGCTATGCCCACCAACGCAACCTTATTCACTCGGATTTTAAACCCGGCAACGTATTCGTCGCCGCCGATGGCCGCGCTAAGGTGCTGGACTTTGGCATCGCCCGCGCAGCCTCGGTGGAGGCGCAAAAACACAGCTTTGATGCAGGCAGCCTCGGCGCCCTCACACCGGCCTATGCCACCTTAGAAATGCTGCGCGGCGAAGCGCCGAGTTACAGCGACGACGTGTACGCGCTGGCCTGTGTGGCCTATGAAATGCTCGCAGGCCAACACCCCTACGAGCGGCGCTCGGCCCTGCAAGCCTTAGAAAAAGGCCTCAAACCCAAACGTATCGAGGCCTTAAGCAACCGTCAGTGGCGCGCGTTAAACCACGCCCTGGCCTTACAACAGGCGCAGCGCACGGCGACGATCAACCAATTTATTGCCGAATTTATCCCCAACCGCACCACCGCTTTGATGAAAGTGGTAGCGGCGGCTGCGGTGCTGTCGTTAGTAGGCGCGGGCTGGTTCGGCTACCAGCAGTATCAGGCCAAGGCGAAAATCAAACTCACCATTGACGAAAAACTCGCTGAAGCACAAACCTGTTTCGCCGAAAGCCGCTTTGCCTGCGCGGTTGAGCAGGCCATGGTGGTGGTAAGCCTGGACGGCAATAACAGCATCGCCGCCACACTGATGAAAAACGCCCAGCTGGGCCTGCAAAAACAACAACAGGCAACCCGCGTTAGCCATTTGTTAAGCGAAGCCAACACCTGTTTAAACGAAAAAAACTACGCCTGCACACAAGTGAAAGCGCGCGAAATTCTCGACCAAGCGCCAGCCAATACCGAGGCACAAGCGCTGCTTAGCAAGGCCGATGCGCTGATGAAAAGCGCTGAAATAGCGGGCCTTATTAGCCAGGCGGAAGCCTGTTTAGCGAAGAATGATTTAGGCTGCGCCGAAGTACTTAACGAGCAGGTCAGCTCCATCAACAGACAACACCCAGATGCCGTTGCCCTCGCGAGCAAAGTGATCGCCGCTAAAAACCAATCTCTGCAAGTGGTACAAGCCACCGCGCAAAAAACGGCGAGCTTGGTAACAGCGGGGCGCAATTGTTTGGCGCAAAATAATTTCCCCTGCGCGATCAACCAAGCCAATGCCGCACTGGCCATCGATAAATCCAACACTTTTGCTATCGAATTAAAACAACAGGCACAAGCGGCGCAAAAACAATTTTTAGCGTCCCAAAATACCGTTGATAACCTGCTGACCGAAGCACAAAGCTGCCTGGATAAAAAGAATTACACCTGCGCCATTGCCAAAAGTGAGGCAGCCCTGGCGGTTATTCCCGGCAATTCACAGGCCACCAGCATTCGCAACCGCGCCGTGGAAACCCAGCGCAAAATAAAAGCCGGGTTTTCCATTCAATAAAGATTTTTAAACCAACCTAAGGAACCACTCTATGAAAAAGCTTAGCCTTGCACTTGTACTCGCCTCAGTCACCGCCGTCTCCGCCCACGCGGGGCTCGGTCTTAACGACATTAAAAATTCCATTGATAAAAGCCATAAATGCGACCCGTCCGACCAGGGCTGCAAAAATAAAGAACATTTAAAAGCGGCTGCTAAAGTAGCTGCGGTTGCCGTAGCCGCCAAAATCATTGCCGATATGGTGGTGGAATACCAAACGCAAAAAGTCTCCGACGAAAGTAAAGTCATCGCCGAATACAAAGAAAAATATAAAACCTTACCGCCCAAACCCGTCGCCTCCATGTACACCACACAAACGCTGCCGGGCAAAGTGGTAGAGCCGGGCAAAAAAGTCAAAATTCAATCCGAAATTGAAGTGGTGCCCGGCTCACAACAAAAAGAAGCCTTAATTGAAGAGCGCATCAGCATTTTTGATAACGAAGATCACAGCAAAGAATTAAAAAACATGACCAAACAGGTCAACGCGCAAACCAAACGCGGCGGCCGCTATAAAAATGAATTCTCCTTCCAATTACCGGAAGGCTTACCCCAAGGCGTCTACCCAATTAAAACCGCTTTATTAATTGACGGCCAAGCCGCCAAAACGGCCGATAACGATATTCAGCTGGTTTTGCAGGTAAATCCAGACGGCCAGATGCAAGTATTGGCGCAGGCGTTTTAACCAGAGCGTGTTTATAATCCCCAGAGTTTCAAAGCGCCTTAGGGCGCTTTTTTTTACCTAAAAAAATTCAGCGCTGTCAGGCCACTCCATGACTGAACCTACCGCCCTAGCCATTGAGCAAAACGGCACACCAGCCCCTGTAAGCCTGTGGATGGCGTTTCGCTTTTGGCTCAAGCTCGGCTTTATCAGCTTCGGCGGCCCGGCTGGGCAAATTGCCATCATGCATCAGGAATTGGTTGAGCGACGGCGCTGGATCAGCGAGCGGCGTTTTTTACACGCCCTTAATTACTGCATGGTGCTACCCGGCCCGGAAGCCCAACAGCTGGCCACCTACATAGGCTGGCTGATGCACCGCAACATCGGCGGCATTCTGGCGGGCGCCCTGTTTGTGCTGCCCTCATTGTTTATTTTGATCGGCCTGTCTTGGCTGTACATGGCCTATGGGGAAGTGACCTGGGTGGCCGGTGTGTTCTACGGTATTAAGCCCGCCGTAACGGCCATTGTGGCGCAGGCCGCCCACCGTATCGGCGGCCGCGCGCTCACCAACAAACTACTGTGGGCCATTGCAGCAGCGGCCTTTGTGGCTATTTTCGCCTTTAATATTCCCTTCCCCCTCATAGTGCTGGCGGCGGGCATCCTAGGGTTTTGGGGTGGGCGCACAGCGCCCCACTACTTTAGCGGGCGCAGCGGCCACGGCGCGGGCGGCAACTCCTACGGCCCCGCCCTTATCGACGACGACACCCCCTCCCCTGCCCACGCGCGCTTTAGCTGGCGCCAGTTGGCCGCCATAGCTGCAGTCGGCGCCCTCTTGTGGCTATTGCCCATGGGCCTATTGCTAGCCAGCCAGGGTTGGGGCGGCACGCTCACACAAATGGCCTGGTTTTTTACCAAAGCCGCCCTGCTGACCATCGGCGGCGCTTACGCAGTTTTGCCCTATGTATACCAGGGCGCAGTCGGCACCTATGGCTGGCTGACACCCACCCAAATGATCGACGGCTTGGCTCTGGGTGAAACCACACCGGGGCCATTGATCATGGTGGTGGCGTTTGTGGCCTTTGTGGGGGGCTTTGGCAAACTGGTATTCGGCCCAGAGACAGCTTTTTTATCCGGCGCAGTGGCGGCTATATTAGTGACTTGGTTTACTTTCTTACCGTCTTTTATTTTTATTTTAGCCGGCGGGCCGCTGGTGGAATCCACCCACGGGGAACTTAAATTCACCGCACCACTCACGGCTATCACCGCTGCGGTAGTGGGTGTCATTTTGAATTTGGCATTATTTTTTGCCTACCATGTACTCTGGCCGCAGGGGTTTAGTGGCCGTATGGATTGGGTATCACTCATCATCGCCAGCAGCGCAGCGCTAGCCTTATTTAGGTTTAAACGCACTGTAATTCAGGTGTTAGTCGCCAGTGCATTGGTGGGCCTAGCGGTAAAATTAATGGCTATACCTACGCTGATATAAGCCTGCAAGCCAGAGCGATTTATGGGTACACGTCGCTTTGGCAATTAACAGGCCGCGCGTAGTTAATAAAATTCGCAGTCACTATTATTTATTCACCCGTTTAGCGCGTGGGATTCACATCAAACATCTAAATATGCTCGCATTACACAGATACACAGCTGTTTTCCTGCTCTGCCTAGGTTGTGTGAGCGCCTGTGATCAAGCTACTTTAGATACACAAAATTCCCAGCCGCCTATGCTGGCGGTATACACACAGTTGATTATTCCTTGGCATACAGAATTTGCTCGCGCCAATAAAACACTCGCCGAACGCATCGAGCGCTTTTGCCAAAACCCCGCCAACCCCGGCGAATATCAAGAAGCGCGCAGCGCCTGGCAGACCAGTTTTTTAGCCTGGCAACCCATCAATCTTTTGCAGTTTGGCCCTGTAACACACAACAACCTGCGGACAACACTTTATTTTTGGCCGGATCATTTTAATTGGGTAGAAAAACATATTAACAACCGCTTAAACCAAAGCGATGCTAATAACAGCGAACTAAGCAGCCCGTCCGCCGCTTTGGGCCTAGCTGAAATGGAATATTTATTATTTGATACCGCCTACACCGACAACGCCGCCCTCACCGGCATACCCTGCGATTTACTGCGCAGTGCCAGCAACCAAATCAGCACCCAGGCAGAAACATTATTAAGGCATTGGCAAGAGGGAAAACTCGACGCCTGGCAAGCGCAATCGCTCACACCGGGTTCCGAGGCCGAAAAAATTGCCCTCGCAAATATTACTAGCAGTTTAATTACCAGCTTTACGCGTATCACCCAGGAGGAATTAATCGCCCCGATTGAAAACCTAAACAAACCTGTAGCCAAGCCATTAATCAGCCAAGCCTGGCGCGCCAATCTGGGCAAAACTGCCTTTTTAACCGAGCTTAAATCCGCCAATGCACTTATTCATTTAGGATTAGCACCGCTGTTAAAAACGCCACAACAACAGGCGTTAAAGCGCACATTAACAGAGGATTTAAATCAGCTGAGCGCCGAACTCACCAACACGCCCGGTGAGCTAGTATTTTTAATTAACACCGAACGCGGTCGCGCACAACTGACTGAGGCAGCCGAGCGAATGCAAAAAATGCTCGATATTTTAAATGCTATAGCTCAAACACTGAATAGTGATGCAGCTCGGGGTTGAATCCACCAACCTAAGTATTTTCAGAAGCGGATAGCACTCACGTAAACTTCGCTGCGGATTTATTACCCTTGATGCCACAAAAAATATCAATTAATCAGAGCATCCTTAATTGCCACCACTATAGATTTTTTATCTTCTGGGAAGCGTGGAGCACGGCACCGAAAAATTCACGTGATAATGCTCATCATGCCTTACCCAGGGTTTTTGCTTGGAGAATTTAATCTTCCCCTTGATTCTAGCTCCCGTGGGCGTTGCCATCAGAAAAGACTGGAAAACAGGATCAAATATGACCACTTGAATATCACTCTGTCGATCCCCTGCCGCAACGAGGAGGGCATCAAGGTGTTTGGCTATCGACTCAAAATCAATCCTAAGCCCCCCTAATCGACCGCTAGAATCAAACTCCAAATTGTAACCAAGCTTATTTCGGATGCCGATATCAAGTTCAGCTGGTGCCCCCGTGGAATCAACTACAGGTACAAAAAAGTCAACCGACAAACCGTTGCGGTGGCTCTTGTGAGGTTTGAACAAGCCGCCATCTTTAAAACCTGTTTCACCATAAATATAGGTTATTTTAGGATTAGTTTTTTGCAGTGTTGCATAGGCATCCAACACTATTTGATAGGCTTTACTGTGCACAAAATTTCGCCCCGCCAGCACGCCAATGGAGCTATACGCACGAAAATTTTGACCGCCACTGGGTAACTGCCAACCATTTTTTAAACTGCCGTTATTAACATCGCCAAAGCATTGGCTATCACTCTCTGCAAAGATAGAAAGCGAAAACATCGACACCGATATTGCAAAAAACATCCTAATCATAATTTTCATCCAAACGACTTTAATAAGGACCAACTGAAATATAACTCACATATCACAGACAACATCAATGCAAGAATAAAATCTCAAAAACACTGCGCACAATAACTTTAATGCTCAGCAAACACGCATTCCGCTACAGGAATCGGCCTCTAATATTCTAAGTAGGCGCTAGCTGTGCTCATGTATTGCATTTACATTCACAAGTGGCAGAAAGTCCGAGTTTTCTTCACGAACGTGACCCAGTCGCCATTGAAGCCTTTTTAAGCAACACCATACTAAAGTCACTACAAAACCATTGAGCGCTCACAGCAACCTGTGACCTAGGTTCAAGCTTGCGCAATTGAGCCTAAACACTTGGAACCTGCGCCTACTTAGAGCAACCAATTCACTTCCCAACCCCACTGGAGTTCACCATGTTACAGATCCTTTTTGCCGCTTTGGTTAGCGTTTTTTTGGCCAGCAGTGTATTGGCCTGCCCCGGCGGCGACTGCCCGGATGGCAAGTGCCCGCTGTCGAAGAAACTAGATTTAGACCCTGAGCGCGCCGCCAAGCTAAATGCCCTGGAAACTAAATTTAAACAGGATCGCGAGGCTATGCAGGCAGAGCATCACGCCAAATTGGCGGAAATTCTTACCCCTGAGGAGCTGGCTAAATTGGAAGCGGCTCACAGCCATCATGGCCACGACGGCCACCATGGCGCCATGGGCGATGAACCGAAAAAATGCGACGAGAAGGATAAAAAGCCCGCCGCAAAGAAATCCCCACTTTAAGCCAGCACTAAGCAGAAGCCCTGCGTGATAAGCTTAGGTGGCGGCGAGGTTGACAGCGCCGCCACCCCAACTCAACCTCAGGACCTGCATGCTTAAGTTCTTCCTCATTTCACTGTCCATAGTGCTCGCCCTCGACTCGGCCGGTTGCAGCAGTCAACGAGGCTTTGACGCGGCGGGCCTGCAATTTAAAACCCTAATCACGCCAGAACATATCAAGCGCTTTGAGCTTAGCCTGACACCCAAACCCCAGGCTCTTGACCCTTTATCTAACCGCCGAGGCCTAGAAGAGGCTCCCTCTGAGCGACAGCTCAAAGGCCTATTAAAAGATACTCTGGCCACTAACGGTTTTTGTAAGGCGGGGTTTTTGCCCTTGGGGCGGTATGCGGGCGAGAGCCATTACCGATTGCGAGGCGAGTGTAAGGATGCGGCCACTGCCGAGGACATAGCCAAGTTCCCCAACACTATTGAGCGCTGGTAGAGAAAAACAGATAAGAAAAAGGCCCGACAGTGGTTACTGCCGGGCCTTTTTTGTAGGTGGAGTGGGTCGATAAGCCGGGTTCTGTCGCGGACAATCATTCATCTGGGACCTGTGTCACCACAGGCCTCAAGCGACCTACCCGAATCCAACGCGGGCCGCGCCAATGGATTCCTATTTGGTCTTGCTCCGAACGGGGTTTACCTAGCCGCAGACTGTTACCAGCTGCGCGGTGCGCTCTTACCGCACCATTTCACCCTTACCACACATAAATGCGTGGCGGTTTATTCTCTGTTGCACTTTCCGTAGGCTCGCGCCCCCCAGGCGTTACCTGGCGTTCTGCCCTATGGAGCCCGGACTTTCCTCCCCTGTTGCCAGGAGCGATTGTCTAACCCACTCACGGCGCGCACCTTAACAAAAGCCGCTGGCAATTGCGACCGGAGAAACGCCGCTTAGCGACCGGCGGCAGCTTTGCGGGCTATGGGCGCCAAACAGCCAAGACCGAGCGCAAACAACCAATAGGTGGCAGGCTCCGGCACCGCGCTCACACCCACTGTAAAGCCGTGCCAGTTTTCACTGGTATGAGTAAAACTCAGGCTGCTGTAGGTGCCCTTCAGGCTGATAACGCCGTGCACTTCGCCACTGCCATAAAAGCCGCTGCCAGCGCTGTTGATTACCGGTGTTCCATTGCCCCAGTAACCGGCGCCGAAGCTATCGAAGCTAATGGGTTGGCCAAACTCAACCGTGTTGCCATTCCAACTAACCAGGCCCATGAAAGGATCGACCACTGGTTGAGAAAACGTGATGTTGACGCGGCCACCGGCACTTAAGGCGACCAGTTCTGAGGGCAACGGGGCGTTATCTACCTCACCCTGCGTATAAGTATTACCCACCCAATAGTTTGTACCCGTGCCCGTTTGCACAAAGGCGTGATTGCCCGTGCCGGTGTAACTCACTTCCACCGATGTGTTATCCAAATGAATTACACCTTGCGCTGAAGCGGCGGTTGGCGCCGTTGTCCAATCTGTCCAAAAAACTTGTGTGGCAAACGCGGGGGCGCTCAAGGCGAGCGCACATAGAGACTGAATACATATTGATGCAAGTCGTTTCATAAGAATACCTGGCAAGATTCATGGACTGGAGGACGCGTAATTACATTTAGGCATTAAGCCGCCCACAAAATTAACATATGAAGCACAGACAAACCATTGCCGCCAGAGCACCTCTGATTAATTGTTATTTTATTAACTCGGCGGGTTTTGCTGGCGGGTTAATAGAAACCTTTATGTAGCGCTCAACGAGATCTAGCTCCGCCCCAAAAGCGCGCATAAGTTTTAATTTTGCTCAGATTATTAACCCGACACCAAAACCCGTCGATTCATAAATGGGCCAATGACTATAACAATCATCGGCGCGGCAGCGGCCGCTTTAAGCCTACCGTCAGAAAAACCTCCAAGCTGTAATAAATTACCCAAACAAGTAACACTTGACATGAAAATTACGTTTTTTTGACGTCAACAAAAAATACATTCAAGACAGCTCACAATTAGCAAATTAACTGTTGACCAACGAATTCGATAGGCATAGATTAGCCCCCACAGACGACTTAAGAGACGCGCCAACCGACTCGCCTGGCGCCGTGCAACACAGTAAAATAATTTTTAAAAACAATGTGTTAACAAGCTTCACGTCACTGATCTGCCAATACCACACCACCAGCACTACACGGCCGACAGCATTTAAGATACGCGTCACGCACCAAAAAATTTAAGTCACGCACCAAAGTACATATCAAGCAACAAAACACAAGCAAAGCACCATGAGCGCTAATAAGTGAGCGCTGGCTAATAAGCGCTAGTGATAAAAGCCACATGGCGAAGCTTGCATAAAAATCGACTGAATGTCGTCGTGCAGCTGTGCACTAGATCAAAGCCGTGCACTAGAACAAAACCAAGCATCAAAACAGCGCCAAGCAGTTAAACAAAAACGATTCAGCGTTAAAGTTAGGCTCAACAAATACCGAAGAGATGTAAATAATTTTCGATCAGTGCAAACTGGAAAAATCCAGTGCTCGCTGCTCGCGCACAACTATGTGTTTGTTATTTACACGCTTAAGCATCTGAATTAACGCGCTCAAGAAACTTCTTCAACAACCATATAAAGATGCACCAATAAGAAACCGCCGAAAAATGCAGGTGGCTTAGTGCTGGCCAGATGAATTTGAAAAAAATCGGAATTCACACGCGCAACTCAACCATATCAGAGCGGGCGAGGTGATTTTTAGAGGCTCCCTAGACTCAAGTCGCAAAGTTAGGCACAGACCACAACGCACTGTTTATCTCGCAGAATTTGAATAGGCACTTTTAATTAAACCATGTTCAAACCAGTGGCATAGCGCCTGCCACTTACACAGACTAGAAGTGTGGTGTTTTTTAGCTGCGAGCTAATTTGCAAACTAGTGGCTTTAACTGGCAAGACAAGAATTTTTTAGCCGTTTAAATGTTACCCATACAGGTCCTGCTCAAGTCAGGGTTTGGTATTTCCCTTAAGGCGCCAACTAAAAAACTTCTACACAAATTATATGCAGTGAAATTAAACACCTGGGGTGCAGCCGCCACCCAACAGCTACGACACTTTTTACAGGTTTATTTTTATGGCGGGATTTGCCGGTATAGCTGCGGTGGGCAAAAGTATTGAGCGGTTGTTAAATTTAGCCTTTAACGAACGACAGCCGGTGGTGGGCAAAAACACTCGCGCGGTATTGATTAAAACAGATGATTTAAAACCCGCTCAGGTGCCAACCGCTATAGGCCCCTATGCACTGTCTATTTTTTTATACCGCGTGGATTTTAATAAAGCCATGCGCTCGGCCTGGTCTGCTGTGGGGTCAGCCGACGGTAAGGGCCATTTGGCCTTGGATTTACATTTTTTGCTGACGCCCTGGGCCGATAACGCCGAACACGAGCAGTTAATTTTGGGGCGCGCTATGCAGGTGCTGGAATACACACCGGTATTGTCTGGACCGCTGTTGTACGCGCCCGCCCTGCCCTATGAGGACGAACCTCAAACGTCCCCGAATGAATCTGTGCAAATTTTGTTGGAAGAAATTTCCACCGAGGCTTTGATGCGTATTTTTGATTCGCTGCCCACCGATTACCGCCTAAGCGTCCCTTATGTGGCGCGGGTGGTGCGCATTGAAACGCGCGATGCCCGCATCACTCCGCCGGTAACCGACGCGCAGATTGCCTTGCGGACGGGCGCTTAGGATGAATGGGGCTGAGCTCAGCCTGGAGCAGACGCGGGAAGTCAGCCGCCTGCGCCATCAGCTGGCCTTGGGCCTGAGTTTTATCGACAGCAACACCTTGCAAGGCGCCATGGGCCCGCTGGTGTGCAGCCTGGAGCGCATCGGCAGCATGCCCTTAGAGCTGAGCTTTGAGGCCCACCGCAAAGATCGCCTGGCGCTGCGCTTTGAGGGAATCGTGCACAAACGCATGCTCAAGTTATTAGCCGATGGTCTGTCGACCACTTGGACGCTGCGGGCCTTTGGCTGCCGCGCCGCCAACGCGCTGAAGTATCTGCCCAATTTGGACCCGCACCTCTACGTGCCCCGGCGCTTGAGTATGGAGCTGGTGTTAGCAGGCACGGTGCCCGCCTCGTCCATTGCCAATATAAGAGCGCCCTGGCTCTGGCCTGCGGCAGGTTATCCGTTTGCCGCAGGCAGCACCCTGCTGCGGGGCAGAGTGTTGCGCGGTGTGAGCAGCAGCGCCGCAGCGCCCATAGCCTGGGCGCGGGTATTTGCCACTGTGCCGGACAGCGAAACCCTATTTGAGGCCGCCCAGCTGGTGGGCTGCGCCCACGGCGATGGCCGGGGCGAGTTTGCGCTGGCGCTAGACGCCCGCGCCGCCACCGGCGCCGCCTTGAAGAACCCTCTGAAGGTGCGTCTATGGGTGTTTGCTGCGCCAGCCGGAGCCAGTCCGAACCCCGCCGACCCCCTCGCCCTGCTGCCCATCGAAGCCTGCGGCAGCGCGCTGAAGTCCGACGTGTTAACCGGTATTGCCCTGCCACCCAGCTACAGCCTGCAGCAGAGCCGCGTGATCGACGTGCGGCTGGGGGAAACCCTCAGCGGTGCAGATACAGAGTTTTTATTTGCGCCCTAATTCTGCTGGCTACTCAATGGCCCGCTACAGGCAAGGCGCTGTAGTTCATAGGTTCACCCTTTAAGTCGTTTCATCTAAGTCGTTTCATCCGCTAGGAGAAGACAATGCCAGAGTATCTTGCCCCCGGGGTCTACGTTGAAGAAGTCAGTTTCCGCTCGAAATCCATTGAAGGCGTAGCCACCAGCACTACCGGTTTTGCAGGTTTAACGCGTTTTGGGCCGGTGCAGTACAGCGGCGGGCCGAGCAGCAGCAAGCCGCGTTTAATCACCTCGTTCACCGAATTTGAGCGGGTGTACGGCGGCTTAGAACCTCTGCAGATTGCAGGCACTGAGCGGATTAATTACCTGGCCCATGCCGCCCGTGCGTTTTTTGCCAACGGCGGCAAACGCTTGTATGTCTCACGGGTGTTCCTCGATAGCACCGGCAACCCAGCGCTGGGGCACTGCGCCCGCCTGCCCATACCAGTCGGCGCTGCCACCGCCACCTGGCGCGCGCGCTGGCCCGGCGCCTTTGGCAATGTGCTGGTAGACACCCGCGTGGTGCGCAGTAAAAACCTGGCCTTTGCCTACCCCAATAACCCGGACGACCTACTTGCCAAACACACCTGGGGCACTCAGGTGCAGCGGGCTAAGCAGGGTTCAGTGGTGGAGCTGATCAACATCCCGCCACTGCCAGCGCTGCCCGCCCTCCCCACCAATAACCAGGCCCTTAGCGAAACCAACCTGTATGTGGTGCAGGTGGATAGCGACGGCCGCCAAACCTTTATCGATCACAATGGCGCCGCCTTTGTCCCGCCCACCAACCTGAGCAGCTTTCAGCTCTTGTTGGTGGAGCTGCAGGTGTCCGTGTACGGCACCAGCGGCCGCCTGGACACCTACACGGAGCTTGCCGCTGCGCCCAATCAGCATCGGTTTATCGGCAAGGTGTTAGAGAAAGACGACCCTGAAGATGAAAACGCCATTGTGTATTTGGACTGGAACGACGACGGCAGCGACCCCTTCGCCCCGGCGCGGCTGATGATTGCCCTGCGCGGCGCCCTCACTAAGCGCCTAAGTAATGGCGATGATGGCGCCAGCCTGCCGCTGGGCAGTGCGTTTGAAGGCAAGGAGGCGGACCCTGATGATGTGACCCTCAAGGCGACGGGCCTGGAGGCACTCGGCGAGATCGACGATATCGCCATAGTGGCGGTGCCCGACGCGGCCAGCTTAGGCACTGTCGATGCCGTTGAATTAGATGCGGTGCAGGACATGACCGGGCGGCTGATCGCGCATGCGGAGAAATACCGCTACCGCATCGCCGTGGTGGATGGCCCGAGGAACAGCTCCATCACGGAAATCCGCGAATTTCGCGGCCAGTTCGACAGTAAATACGCCGCCTGTTACCACCCCTGGATCGAGATTTTGGACCCCCTGGTGCCCACTGCACCGGGCGTTCCCCTGCGCAAGTTGCTGCTGCCGCCGTCGGGTTTTGTCACCGGTATTTACGCCCGCAGCGATATAGAACGCGGCGTGCACAAAGCACCTGCCAACGAGGTGGTGCGCGGCCTGACGCAGTTTGAGATCAATATCAACAAGGCCCGCCAGGACGTGTTGAACCCCGAGGGCGTCAACTGCCTGCGGTTTTTCCCCGGCCGTGGCAGCCGCGTGTGGGGCGCCCGCACTATGAGCTCAGACCCGGAGTGGAAGTACGTCAATGTGCGCAGGCTGTTTATCTATATAGAACACTCCATCGACAAGGCCACCCAGTGGGCGGTGTTTGAGCCTAATAGCGAGCGCCTGTGGGCGAACATTCGCCGCACCATCGAGGACTTTTTGTTGGTGCTCTGGCGCGATGGCGCCCTGATCGGCGAGAAGCCGGAGCAGGCTTTTTTCGTGCGCTGCGACCGCACCACCATGACCCAAAACGACCTGGACAATGGCCGCATGATCTGCCTGGTGGGCATAGCCCCCAGCCGTCCGGCCGAGTACGTCATCTTCCGCGTCGGTCAGTGGACTGCGGATTCTAAAGTTTAATTGAGGAAGAACCCTGTATGGCTACCCTACGCGACAACCCCTACGGCGCTTTTAATTTTTTGGTTTCTTTAGAGTCCGGCGATGAAACCAGCGTGATTGGCGGCTTTTCCGATGCCAGCGGTTTGGGCACCGAGATCAACTTTTCCGAGTACCGCAACGGCAATGAAAAATTTAACACCGTGCGCAAAATCGCCAACACCTTCAAACAGGAAGACGTGACCCTCAAACGCGGCCTGGTGGGCTCCACCGACTTGTTCGCCTGGGTAAAAAACGTGCGCGAAGGCGGCAAAGATACCCGCCAAGTCACCATCACACTTTTGGATGAATCCCGCTCGCCGGTGGCCTCCTTCCGCCTGCGCAATGCACAACCGAAAAAATGGGTGGGGCCTACCCTCGCCGCCAAGGGCGGCGGTGAGGTGGCGATGGAGGAGTTGCACCTGGTGCATGAGGGGATTAGCTACGAGTGATCGCGGGGCATTAAAACCCCCTCCCAACCTCCCCCTTAAAAAGGGGGAGGGGCGGTGCGCCTTGCGGCGAGGCAGTTCGCGGATTCCTCGTTCCCACGCAGAGCGTGGGAACGAGAAGAACGAGAAGAGAGACGAGAGAAACAAGACGGTGGCACGGGAAAACGGCTGTGTTTGGCTCCTGTGTAGCCCGGATGCAGCGCAGCGCAATCCGGGGTTTTGGTGCCTCGCCCGTTGGCTAAAGGGCCCTGGTTAGCACCGCCCCGGATTGCGCTGCGCTGCATCCGGGCTACGAGCAGGCTTAGTTAGTTTGCAGATTCAATTTAACCACAGCAGAGGATTGAGAAAACCCCATGTATGCATCGGCCCCCTTCAGAGCGCCACTGAAAACGCCCGGCGTCTACCGCCAGCCGGATGCCCAGCCTGCGCGCTTGGCCGCCCAGCGTATGGATCTGTGTGCGTTTGTGGGGGTGGCGCCGCGTGGGCCTGCTTATGTGCCGGTAGTGGATGAGCAGCATCCGGCCGGTTACCGCCAAGTCACCGACGGGCGCGCTTATGTGCGCAGCCTGCCGGTGGCGGTCAGCAGTTTTGATGAGTACCGCCGCATATACGGCGCCTTTGAAGGGCCGGGCCTGTTGCCCTTCGCCCTGGCGAGTTTTTTTGAACAGGGCGGCGAGCGCGCCTACGCCCTGCGCATAGTGCCGAGCCTGCCGCCCAGCCGCAGTAACGACCCGGCCGATCTACCGGCGTTTTTGCGCGGCGCCGCGAGCGGCCTGCTGCCTAAATTATTCACCCAGCCCCTGCGGTTTTATGCCCGCAACCTAGGCGCCTGGGGCGATGGCTTGAGCATCCAACTAAGCCTTAGCGCGCGCACCTTGGGCGTTCGGGTGGGCGCCGCCAATAGCCTGTGGGTGGATGACCCCAACGCGCCCGTTGTCAACCAGTTGCTGCGCCTGCGGGCCAGCGATGGCAGCTTGCTGTTGCGCTTCTGCCGTGGCCTTAACGCCGTGCAGGATAGCGCCGCGCCGCGCACCCGCTGGCAGTTGCAGTTGGATGGCCCGCTGGCCATAAGCCCGGTGGGCGTGGAGCTGATCGAAGCGCAGATCAGCCTTAGGGACGGAGCCGGTAATTGCGAGCGTTTTGAACATCTGTCTTTGCAGCCGGAGCACCCCCAGAGCCTGGTAAATGTGTTGTGCGACCAGTCCCAGTTGATCTGGCCGGGCTACCAATGGGCGGCCAGTGAGCTGATGCCCAGCAGCCCCCTGGTGGAGCTGTTGGTGGGCCAGAGCGAGCCGTTTAGCGGCGGCCTTGACGCCTATGAACAGCTCACCCCGGCGGATTTTTTTGACCCCTTTTGGTCTCCAGCGGAGGAGCTGCCTGGCGCTGGGATCACCGCCCTGGCGGGGCTTAACGACGCAGCCCACCTGGTAGTGCCCGACCTGTATGTGCCTGCCCAATGGGCGGGAGAGACTCAAGCGATCGAGACTCGCATTGATGAAGCCGGGGCCGAATTCGCCCGCTGCGTCAACAGCAGCCAAACCCTCAACGCCGCTATTGCGCCGCCCACCCGGCTCACCGGGTTGATCCTAGACCCCAGGCGCAGCGGCGATTTGCAGGCCATCGCCGACCTGCAAAATCAGCTGGTGGCGTTTTGTGAAACCAGCCAAAACCTTATCGCCCTCCTGGATGTGCCGCCGGGGTTATCCCAGGGCCAGGCCGAGCGCTGGCGGGCGCAGTTCGACAGCAGCTGGGCCGCCGCCTACCACACCTGGCTGATCGCCTCGCGGCGAGTGTTCAGCCAGCAGGCCCAGCGCTTGGATACACTGCGGCCGATTCCGCCCAGTGCCGTAGCCGCTGGCATCATCGCCCGCAAAGAACTGCAGCTGGGTATTCAATACGGCCCAGCCAACGAGCGCGCCCGCGAGATAGTTAACCTCGCCGAACAGTATCCGCAAAGCCGCATTGAAGCCTTCTTTCCGCTCGGGATGAACGCCTTTGTGCGCCAGAGCGACGGTATTCACCTGCTCTCAGCCCGCACCCTGTCCAGCGATAAACACTGGCGGCAGTTATCGGTGCGCAGGCTGATCCTAATGCTGCGCCGCACCCTGTTGCAGGAGACCCAGTGGGCAGTGTTCGAACCCAATGGCCCCAAGCTCTGGAGCGATCTGCGCCACGCCATCGAGAACCTGCTGCGCGGCCTATTCCGCGCAGGCGCTTTTGCTGGCGCCAGCGAGGCGGAGAGTTTTTTTGTCCGTATCCACAGCGACGCCCAGCGCTACGCGCGCGGCGAGCTGCTAGTGGAGATAGGCGTGGCGCCCGCCGAGCCGATTGAATTTATCCTCATCCAGCTGCGCCGCAGCGGGGATGGCACCTTGATTCTTGAACACTAAGAGGCTGCCGTGGACCCTTTTTTATTACCCGCCTTTAAATTTGAAATCAGCCTGCTGCGCTCGGCCACCCTGGTGGCGGGCGTGCAGCGTCTGCAGGGCGTGCGAGAGCCGGACAGCGCGCCCAACGGCACTGATGTGCTGGGCACCGGCGGCTTTCAGGAGTGTGCGGGGCTTGAGATTGAAATGGACATACAGGACTACTTCGAGGGCGGCCGCAACAACGGCGTCATCCGCCGGGCCGGGCGCGCTAAGTTTCAGCCCCTGGTGTTAAAGCGCGGCATGTTTTACGAGGGCGGCAGCGCCGCAGCGGGCGCCAAGGCCAACGCCCAGCTGTGGCAGTGGATGCAGGGCATTATCAACGGCGAGCGGCCCATTCCACGCTACGACGGCATCATCTACGTGAAAAGCGCCGACGACCAGGTGCGCGCCACCTGGGTGTTTGAGCGCGGCCTGCCGGCCAAAATCAAAGGCCCGGAGCTGAACGGTAAAACCGGCGAAATCGCCATAGAAGAACTCACCATTGCCCACGAGGGCCTCCGGCTGTTAATGCCGGATGGCAACAGCGCATGAGCAACCTGCTGAAGGCTACCCTGCAGGAACTGCCCGCCACCGAAGGCGCCCCCGCCATCGGCGAGCCGGTGAATGTGCAGTTCAACCCCACCAGCCTGCGCGTGCAAATCAGCAACCGCAGCGCAGGCGGCCAGCAGGCGGGCAGCCAGGCGCGGCAGCGGCCCGGCACCGGCGAGATGAGCGTGAGCTTTGAGCTGATTTTTGACACCGCCGATGAAGGCAGCACCGATGCGCCCGTGCCGGTGACACGCAAAACCATGCTGGTGGAGAAGTTCGTGCGCCCGCGCGGCAGTGCGCCCAACGAACAGACACCGCCACGGGTGGAGTTTAAGTGGGGCACCTTTGTGGTCCAGGGCGTGATGGAGAGCGCCAATATCGACCTGGATCTGTTCGCCGCCAACGGCACACCTCTGCGCGCCAAGGTGTCGGTGTCCATCAAGGGGCAGAATCCTGAATACCGCTACGACCCAGTATTGCCCGCCGCTGGCGCCAACTCAGGCAATACCGCCGCGCCGCCGCGCCCGCCCAATCGAACCCCGGCGGGCAGCCCCGGCACCAGCGGCGGCGCCGATAGCCCCAGCCGCATCAGCCAAGCCATGCCGGGTGAAAGCCTGCCGCAGCTGGCGGCTCGCAACGGCTTGGACCCAGCCGCCTGGCGCGCCCTCGCCGCCGGGGTGAAAAACCCTCAGGCCCTGCAGGCAGGCGAGGAAGTCCCGCTGCCACCGAGCCTCAACCAGGGCGCAGGCCTCGGCAGCGAAGCGCTCGGGCGCAACCCCCAGGCCATCACCGGCCAGCTGCCGCTCGCAGCTACCGACAGCCCAAACCAAGCGCCCGCGCCGGGCCGCGCCGATGCGGTCAGCCAGGGCCAGGCCATGGCCCGGCAGGGTGGCCTGCAGGGCAGCATCAACCAGCTGCGCGCCAACAGCCAGCGCCAGGCGCAGGTGGCGTCTAAAAGTGGCTTCGGCCTGCAGCAGGCGGCCATCGCCAGCGCCCAGCAGAACCTCGCGCCCGAACCGCGCCCCTATGGCCGCAACCTGCCCCTGCGGCCCCAGCGCGCCGGTCAACAGGCGCCGCCGGTCGGCCTCGACCCAACGGCCCCGCCATGGCAGGCCCTGCCCCCACGCACCCCATCCGGCGGGCCGCTGCCCAGGGGCGGTGGCTGCTGCAGCTGCGGGCCGGGCAGCAAACCCACTATGAACAAACGAGGCCGTTAGACATGCCTATTTCAATTGGCGAAGTGGAATCCACCGTGGAGGTTGAGCCCAGCCAGGCAGCCAGCGCCCCTACCCAGGCGCGCCCCCTGCCCAGCAGCCGCGAAACCGCCCGGCTCACGCAGTTATTGCGGCACCGGCAGTGGGATGAAGCGCGCACGGCTGCCTGGGATTTTGATGATTGAGGGGATGGGTTAGTGGGCCTGTTGTATCGGTGAGTTAGGTCAACACACCCCACCTCTGGAGGGGAATTTGGGTGGCGGCTAATACCCGCCCCATGCCCTTTGCCGAGGTTGAGAGCAATGGGTGCAGATGTAGGAAATCTACCCCCTCCCCTTACCAAGGGGAGGGTTGGGGTGGGGTTGAAATGGGTGGGTTCTGCAACCTACCAACCCCCTCCCAGCCTCCCCCTTGAGAAGGGGGAGGGGCAATGAGTGCTGATGTCGAAAATCTGCCCCCTCCCTTACCAAGGGGAGGGGTGGGGTGGGGTTGAATGAGTAGGTTCTGCAACCTACCAACCCCCTCCCAGCCTCCCCCTTGAGAAGGGGGAGGGGCAATGAGTGCTGATGTCGAACATCTGCCCCCTCCCCTTACCAAGGGGAGGGTTGGGGTGGGGTTGGATGGGTAGGTTCTGCAACCTACCAACCCCCTCCCAGCCTCCCCCTTGAAAAGGGGGAGGAGCAATGAGTGCGATGTCGAAAATCTGCCCCCTCCCCTTGCCAAGGGGAGGGTTGGGGTGGGGTTGAATGGGTGGGTTCTGCGACCTGCCAACCCCCTCCCGGCCTCCCCCTTAAAAAGGGGGAGGGGCAATAGAAAATCGGCCCCTATTGCAACGCAAAAGAAGCCAGTGATTGAAACAAAGGGCGTGCCCTCCCCCTGGGAGCGCAGCCATAACTATTAACCGCAAGCGCTACTAGGACACCTCATGACCAACCCCCGCGATCTACTGCTCGACTCCAGCACACCGAAGTTTTATATCGGTGGGCGGGAGCGTATTGAGCTGGCGCGGGATGTGATTAGCCTGCAGATCGAAGAGTGCAGCGATGGCCTCAAGCGCCTGAGCCTGCAGCTCGATGCCATAGGCCCCCAGCGCGGCGCGCGCGATGAACAGCTGCTCTACCTGGACGGCGACCTAGTGGATTTTGGCGTGGAGCTGAGCGTAGCCATGGGCCCTGCCAGCAGCGCGCTCACCGTATTTAAAGGCCAGATCAGCGCTATAGAGCTGGACATGGAGCAGGGCCGCACGCCGCAGGTGCGGGTGTTCGCCGAGGACAAGCTGATGGATCTGCGCATGACCCGCCGCTTTAAAACCTATGAAAACCTCAGTGATGCCGATCTGCTGCAACAGATTGCCAGCCAGCACGGCCTGCAGGCGCAAGCGGAGGCCGCAGGCCCCAGCTACAGCACTATCCAGCAGTGGAATCAGTCCGACCTGGCCTTTTTGCGCGATCGCGCCCGGCGTATTGCCGCTGACGTTTGGGTGGCGGACAACACGCTGCACATGGCCAGCCGAGATAAACGGGCGGGCAATGCCATCACCCTGATTCAGGGCAACGACCTAGAAGCCGTGCAACTGCGCGCCGACCTCGCCCACCAGCGCAGCCGCGTGGTAGTCGGCGGCTTTAGCGCCCAAGACAAAGACAGTATTGAAGGCAGCGCCGAGGCAACGCTTGTCGCCGCTGAAGCCGCCGCCGGGCGCCACGGGCCGGAGGTGTTGGCGAGCGCACTGGGCGAGCGCAGCAGCTACCGCGTGCGGGATGTACCCCTTAATTCCGAGCAGGCCAACGCCTGGGCCAAGGCCGAACTGCTGCGCAGGGCGCGCCGCTTTATCAGCCTGCGCGGCCTTACCCTGGGCACCGCCGCCATGACGGTGGGCAGCCTGGTGAAGCTGGAGCGCGTGGGCGCCGTGTTTGAGGGTGAGGGGTATTACGTCACTCGGGTGGCGCATTCGTTTGATACCGAGCGGGGGTTTAGGACTCAGTTTGACGCCGAGCGCACTTGGCTGGGGGCGGCGCGATGAATCAATTTCCAGAAGTGCTCAATAGCAACTCGCATAATTTCCCAGCGGTGGTGAGTAACAGGGCCTCGCGCATAAACAAAATTCACCTAAACCCCGCCACCGTAGCCTTCGGCGAGTCACTTTTCTTATATCAAAGCCGTCCTGGCTTTGCCCCTGCGGGCAGCTTCGCTGTACTCAAGCGCTCCTCTCACTTGAGTGCGTGCACAAAGAAAAGTAACCAAAAGAAAGTGCACCCTGCTTTTGGGTTTTACTACGTAAAACTTTCCTCCCTCCGAGGCAATTTTAGCGGTCGCCGAAACGCGACATCCCTGTCGCGTCTTCGGCTCATTGCGGCATCCATGCCGCAATGCCTACTAAAATCACCTCTCCACTCGGCCAAAAGAAGGGATTCCAGCCTAGCCCCCAACACCCGTTCTTCTTATGGATTTTTGGAGCCTAGCTACGCGAATAGCGCCGAGCGCACTTGGCTGGGGGCGGCACGATGAGTCAGTTGCCGCGCGATGGTGAGGGCGCCCGTTGGTTTGGGCTGTACCCGGCGTTAGTAAGCGACCTGGTGGACCCCGATGGCTTGGGGCGGATTAAGGTGCGTTTTCCGGCGTTTGGCGGCGCGGGCGAGAACGTCACCGCCTGGGCGACGCTGCTCAGCCCCTATGCCGATAACGACCAGGGCCTGCAGATTCTGCCGGAGGTGGACAGCCAGGTAGTAGTGGGTTTTGAGGCGGGCGACCCGCAGCGGCCTTATATAGTCGGCGCCTGTTGGAATGGCCGCGCCAGCCTGCCCGAGACAGCCCAGGCGGCCAACAACCTGCGCAGCCTCAAAACCCGCGCCGGCAGCCTGCTGCAGTTTGACGATACCCAAGGCGCGCCGAGCATTACCCTCTCCACCCAGGGCGGCCATGAGATCAAGCTGGATGAGGGCGCCCAGTCGATAAGCATCACCCACCTCAACGGCTGCACAATTGAAATAAACATTGCAGGGCAGGTTTCGATCACGGCGAACTCAACCCTGGAGATCAACGCCTCAGCGGTCAATGTACACGCCCCCATGGTGAGCTGTGATGGCGTGGTGCAGTGCCAAACGCTCATTACCAATGCCGTGGTGTCACCCAGTTATACGCCGGGGGCGGGCAACATATGGTAGCCGCTACGCACCCCTGGAAACTGGTCGCGCCCTGGTATCGCTGGCCGGTCGCAAGCCTGCCCACCAGCGGGCGCCACACCGGCCCCGCCCTGCAAAAATTCGCAGGCAGTGAATTTATCGCCGACTTTTTGGCCCGCCCCCAGCACTCATTGGTGTTTGACCCGCAGCTGGATGTGGTCTCCAACATAGACCTAGTATCGGCAGTCTCCGGCGGCAACCTGCCGAATAAGTTGGCCAGCCTGTTTGCCACCAAGGCCGATGGCAGCCCGGTTAAACCTTCCGACGCAGGCGGCATTCTCGCCAATCTCAAACGCGCCCGGCTGGTGCCAACTGACCTGCGCAAACTGTTTTTGCCCACCCACGACCGCCACTATTTGGTGGTCTGTGAGCTGCATTGTGATTCGGCGGGGTTCCCCAGCGCCAATCGCAAAGAGGTATGCCAAGCGGGTTTTGTAGTGCGCAGGCGCAGCCGCCAGGTGCCTGCCGCCCTGCTCAACGAAGCGGGCCAAAAGGCTCAAGCCCTGCGCAACCTGGAGGCCGAATACGCCGAGCTTATGGAGCTGTCGCCCCTGGCGGGCCCCGAGGCCCAGGCCCGCCGCGCAGCCCTGGTGGCCTTAAAACACAGCGGCAGTTGGAGCGCCCTGATCGAGCAGCTGCAGGCGCAACTGCACAACCAGCGCCAAGCCCTCAGCGATTGGTTTAGCGAACAGGGCATCGGCGTGACGGTGGAGGGTTGGTTTGCCGACCTGCAAGATGGCAAAGCCAGTAAAACCCTCGGCCAGTGGCGGGCCATGAGCGCTAGCGAACAGCAGGCGGACTCGGTGGTGGAGGCTCTCGACCCCGCCAGCGGCCACACCCTTTCGCCCGGCGAGCACTGGTATCCACTCTACCCGCTGATACCCGACCCGCGCGACCCGCAGCACGACGGCGCTGGGCGCTGCATCTACTACGGCCTGGTGCCCGCCACCAGCCTGCAGCACGACGCCAGTGGCCGCAGCCGCTTCGACGATATCAACACCTACGACATTCGCACCTTTGTGCGCCGCCACCACGCCTGCCCCAAGCGGGTGGGCAAAAGCCCCGACTGCCATGGCCCACTCACCTGGAGCCTGCCCAGCGAACCCTATCGGCTGGCGGCACCCTTTGATTCGGTCGGCTGCGCCAACCGCCCTATCACCATCAAAATGCCCGACCTTAATGAGCTAGCCGCCCAGGTGATGGCGCGGCCGCGCAACCGGCTCTCCCCGATGAAGTTTGTGCAGCCGCAGCATTTGTCACCCAAGAGCAAAAACGGCGCCGCCAGCGGCGGCAGCATGGGCGGCAACGCCATTTGTTTTTTCTCGATTCCGCTCATCACCATCATCGCGCTGTTTGTGCTGAATCTGTTTTTGCCCATTGTGGTGTTTATCTTCCAGCTGTGGTTTTTGCTGGTACTGCGCTTTTGTATCCCGCCGCAAATTAAGTTCGGCGCCGCCTTGGATGTGGCTCTGGCGGCCAACCCCCCAGGGGTGGATTTTGATGCTGACTTTGCCGTCAGCGTCGGCGGCACAGCCCTCACCGCGCTGGATCTCAACACGCAGCTGAAAGCCAATCTCAAACAGCGCATCAGCGAAGACAGCGGCCTGGAGCAGAGCGACATTGGCCTTGATGCCTTCTCCAACAACGCCCTGGCGGCACTGGATCAATCCATCGAAGACGCCAAAAACCAGCCCCAAGACCCAGCGGGCAACGCCCAGGGGCCGGACTACAGCGCCGATTTAGTCTACGAACCCCACCGCACCGCCCAGTGGCAACTAACCGGAGGCCGAGGATGAGCAGCCCGCGCAGCAGCAGTTGGGATGTATTGGGACGGGGCCTCGCCCTGCCCCTGCAGCCGGATGAAGCGGGCCGCCTGCCGCAAGCGGCCGGGCCAGAAAAAGTCCGCCAGGCGATTTTTATCATTCTCGATACCGAACCGGGCGAGCGCGTGATGCTGCCGGAATTCGGCTGCGGCCTGCGCCGCTACCTGATGCAGCCCAACAATGCCGCCACCCGCGCCGACATTGAACGCGCCGTGAGCCTCGCCCTGCAGCGCTGGGAGCCGCGCATCCGCGTCAGCCAAGTGGAGGTGAGCAGCGGCGGCGACCCGGCCCTGGTGCTGATCGATATTCAATACGCCCATGTGTGGGATGGCCGGCGCGATTCGCTGGTGTATCCGTTTTATTTGGAGTAATGCCCGATGCCTCTGATCGCCCCCGTCCTCGACGACCGTACCTTCGAGCAGCTGCGCGCCGAGTTGGTCAATCGCATTCCGGTGTATAACCCGGAGTGGACGGATTACAACCGCAGCGACCCAGCCATTACCCTGTTGGAGCTGTTTGCTTATTTGGGTGAGGGGCTGCAGTTTCGGTTTAACCAGATACCGGAGGCCACTCAGCTGGCCTTTTTAAAGCTGCTGAATATTCCCCTCCAACCGGCCCGTCCCGCCCGCGCACTGCTGCGCTGCAGCACCAAACTGGCCGCTGGCGTCGCCCTGTATAAACAGGATCAGACCCTGGCCGGTAAAACGCCTTTTAGCCTGCTGGATGACGCCCAGATCTGGCCCTTAGACTGCGTGAGCCTTGCGCGCCTACCCAGCGCCATGCCCGATGAACAGCTGGAGCCGGAGCTGTTTGCCGCCGTGCAGGGCACCTTGGATGCGGTGGCGCAACAGCAGCCCAACCTCAGCCAAATCGCCACCTACAGCACAGCCCTGTTGGAAGCCGACGGCAGTTCGGCACCGCTCGATTGTGCGGCGAGTGTGGATGGTTGCCTGTGGATTGCGGTACTCAAAGACCCGGCCATCAGCCTCACGCCCGCAGCGGGCAAGGCGGTGCGCTTGAACCTGGGCTTTGTGCCCACGGCCATCTACCCCGACTTAGACGCCATCAGCGCCTGCCCTGGGGATGGCGGCCTGCGCGGGCCGAGTTTGGAGTGGCGCGCCTCTGCGCCGCTGCTGGATGCCCAGGGCCAACCGCGCTACCTGCCCATCCGCGTATTGGCCGACAGCACGGCGGGCTTCACCCAACAGGGCGTGGTGCGGCTGGATCTGCCCACCCTATTGACGGAGCTGGGCGTGCCGCCTGCCCCGGCGGGCCTGGAAGGCAGCGGCGAGTTTCCGCCCCTGCTGGATGATAAACGAGCGGAGCAGGTGTGGTTTTGGCTGCGGGTTTGGCGCAGCGACGCCAGCCGTATCGGCAGCATCAGCCTGCTGAGCTTGAACGCCGTGGAAGTGGAGCAGGCGGTGAGCGCCGGGGCTGAGATCATAGGCACCGGCAACAGCCAGCCCTTCCAGCGTATGCCGCTGGCCCGCCAACCGGTGCTGCCAGACCCGTTGCAACCGGTGCAGCTGCAGGTGCGCGAGGGCGATACCTGGATCGACTGGCAGCAACAGGCCGATCTGGATGCCAGCACGGCCAACGACCGCCACTTCAGCCTGGACGCCGAAGCGGGCAGCATTTTATTCGGCGAGCGTTTCCCGCAGATCGGCGAAGCGGTGCGAGTGCTCAGCTACCGCTACGGCGGCGGCAGCAGCGGCAATGTGCCCGCTGGCGCCATCAGTAAAATCGACCAGCTGGTAAGCGGGCTAAGCCCCGCCGCGCCTATGCAGCGCGCCAATGACAGCAACCTCAAACTCATCAACCCCCTGCCCGCCCTGGGCGGCCTGGACAGCGAGCGCTTAGAGGCGGCCCTGGCGCGCATACCCGGCGACCTGCGCCGCCGCAACCGCTGCGTCACCCGCGATGATTTTGGCGAGCTGGCCATGATGACCCCCGGCGTGGAGCTGGGCCGTGCCGATTGCCTGCCGCTTTTTCACGCCCCCAGCCGCATCAGCCCGCGCCCCGGCGTGGTGTCCGTGGTGATCTGGCCCGCCCGCGACCCCCGCCACCCCAATGCGCCCGTGCCGGACAGCTATCAGCTCAAACAGGTGTGCCAATGGCTGGACACCAAACGCCTAATCACCACCGAGCTCTACGTGATTCCCCCCACCTACCGGCGTATCGCCATCAATCTGAGCGTAAAAGTGCACCCCGGCTACGGCCTGGATGCGGTGCGCGATTGGGTGGAGCTGGTGCTGCGCCAGTACCTGGCCCCCCTGCCCCCCTTCGGGCCAGAAGGGCGCGGCTGGCCCTTAGGCCGCCGGGTGCTGGACCGGGAACTCGAAGGCGTAGCCATGCAGGTGGAGGGTGTGGACTATGTGGCGACCCTGCGGCTGGGCGTCTGGGATGGCAGCGGCTGGATCGCCAGTAGTGAGGTGAATTTAAACAGCTGGGAGGTGCCGGAAGTGGCCGCCCTGCTGGTGCTGGATGAGGCCAGCGCCGTGCCCCCGGCGGGCCTGGATGTGGCGCCGCCCGCCAGCCCCACGGCAGTACCGATCCCCGTGTTGCGAGGCGACTGCTGATGCTGCTGCAAGCGAGCCCTCTGGATAACACCGCAGGCCCTGCGCCCTGCGCAGTGATACGCGGGCGGGCGCTCTGGAACCGCTGCGGTTTTAGCCACACCGCCCTGCTGGACGACACAGTGGCGCTGGCGCCTTTGGCGCCGGGCGCCCTGAGCCTGGCCGATACCACCGCGTTTAGCGGCGGGTTTGCTGGCTTGAGTGTTGATCGCCACTGCCGCGTCTTTCACCCGGCGGGCGGCGCGGCCCTGGAGTACAGCCTCTGGGGCACACACAGCAGCCTGCGCCTCCATCAAGACGCGGCCAAACCCTTCAGGATCAGCGGCCCGCAGAGCGAAACGGGCAACTTTGGCAGCACCGCGCCCCTGCCGCGCAGCATAGTCGCCACCGCCTGCGATGCCGCCGACTACCTCTACCTGGCCGACCCGGCCTACCCCGCCGTTTGGCTGATCGACACCTGGCAAGGCGAGACGGCGCGGCTGCTGCCCACCAGCAGCGCGCCCCGCGACTTAGCTTATGCGGGCGGCACTGTTTACTGCCTGCTGGATAACAGCTGGTTTGCCATCAGCCCCTGCGACCCACCCCAACCCCTGCCCTGGCCCAGCGGCCTAGGTGGCGCCGACCGCTTGGCGGTGAGCAGTCGCGGCGAGGCCCTGGTGTTGCTGCAGGCGGGCCAGGCCACGGCAGAGCTGGTGAGCCTAGCCAATACCCAAGTGCGCCTGCCGGTGCCCTTTGCGACGGATGTGTTAATTGCTGAGGAGGACCCTGAGCGCGGCCTGCAATTAGTGGTGGCGCGCCGCCCCGGCGAGGATTTCCTGCAGCTGCGTATGCAGGGCCGCCACTTTAGCCCACTGCAGAGCCTGCAAGCGCCCCACTACGACGGCCGAGGCATAGCCCTGGCGCCGGACGGTCGCATCGCCTATTGGACCGGCCGGGGCCTGCGCCATGCAGCACCGGCGCGCACGCAATACGCCGAGCAGGGCCTGGTGTACGGCTTCGCGCTGGACAGCAGCCTCGACCAAACCCACTGGGGCACCCTGCGCCTGACGGCCTGTATCCCCGAGGGCACCCAGGTGCGCCTGTACGCCCTGACGCGGGATGATCTGGACTTTAACGACCCCCTACCGCGCAGCGCACCCGCTGGCGAGGCGCTGAGCCCCGTGCCCCTGGAAGAGCGCTACCCCCTGGCCTCCAGCACGGCCTGGCAATTGCGCGCCGAGGCGGCGGGCCAAAGCCTGTTTAAAGACCCGTCGCGCAGCCCGCTCAGCAGCCCAAGCGATGGCTTTGCCCAGTATGAGGCGCCCATCATCGCCGCCCCCGGCCGCTATCTGTGGCTGGTGTTAGAACTCACCGGCAGCCGCTCAAAAACCCCTCGGCTGCGCGGCCTGCAGGTGGACTACCCCGCTCAGGATCTGCTCAAACTGCTGCCGCGCACCCTCTGGCGGGAGCCTGCGGCGCAGGCTTTTCTGTCCCGTTACCTGGCGCCCGCCGCCGCGCTGCTGAGCGAATGGGGCGCCCTCGCCGACGGCCGCCAGCGCCTGTTAAACCCGCAGACTAGCCCCAGCGAGGCGCTCGCCTGGGTGGGCGGCCTGCTCGGTTTGAGCATGGAGCCCTGCTGGAGCGAGCGCGCCCAGCGGCTCATGCTGCAGGAGGTGAGCCAGCTGTTTCGCACACGCGGCACCCTCGGCAGCCTCAAGCGCATGCTGGAGATTCTCACCAACGCACAGGTGATCATCATTGAGAAATTCCGTCTGCGCGGCGGCGGTGTGCTGGGCAACCCCAGCGCCACCCAATCCCACTCGGTGCTCGGCATGGGCTTCAGGGTCGGCGGCAACCTGGGCAAAGACGCCGACACCGAGCTGGTGCTGACCGCCGAGGAGGCCTTCGACGACTTCGCCCACCGCTTTAACGTCACCCTGGTAGCCAACCTCAGCGCTGAGCAGCTCGGCTGTGTGCGCCGTCTCATCGAAACCCACAAACCCGCCCACACCGAGTTCGACATCTGCACCCTGGCCAGCGGCCTGCGGGTGGGGGTCGGCCTGCACCTAGGGGTGGCCTCGGCCATAGGCAAAAGCTCAGGGTTTGACCTGCTCACCCTGGGTGATGCGGTACTGGGCAAGGGGTATCTGCTGGGCCGCCCAGCCCTGGATGCCAGTGTGGATGAGGAGGTGGCGCCATGAACCCCGTGCAGATAGGCCGCTGGCACAACCGCGTGCGCACACCTGCGCCGCTGGCCGACGAGCAGATCCTCGCCTGGCAGCAGGTCATAACCGATCTCGACCTAGACGACGACCTGCCGCTTGGCGAGAGCGAAGAGTGGCTGCTGATCCGCCGCATCCAGTTGCACAGCCGCCTCGACCCCGCCTTAGGGGAGGCAGCCGCCGCCCACACCTGGCGGCAGGCCCTCAAGGCACAGCTGCAGCACTGGCTCGCCCGCGCCGACGAACACAACCTAGTGCGCTATCCCAACCATCGCGCGGCGCTGGCCGATATGCTCTACCGCGCCGCCTGCCAGGATCTCAGCCGCGCCTGGGCCTGGCGGCAAATGGGCCTGCTGGCAAACAGCACGGCCCCAGATGCCCTACCGGCCGCTGCCGTACTGGCAGCCGCCGCCGATCAACTGCTGGCCGAACCCAGCCACATCTGGCCACTGCTGAGCCGCTTGATCATGGCCGACGCCCAGTGCGGCGCCTTCACCCAGCTGCTGCGCAGCCTCTCCTTGAGCCGCTGGTATGCCCTCATCAACGCCTGCCCGCAAACCCAGCCCTATTACCGCCAGCAATCGGCCAGCACCACCAGCTCAACGGCCGCGCCCACGGACGACCCAACGCCAGCGGCCGCCCGGCCCACAACGCCCTTGGCCGCCGCGCTGCTGCACTGGGTGCGCGCTCACGCCTGGCAGGCCCAACAGCAGCACACCCTGCTCACCCCTCTGCTGGCCGCCGCCCTCATCAGCCCCGACGGCTACAGCCAGGCTCAAACCGGCACAGCAGCCCAGGTGTTAAGCCTGGCCGAGCAGGCGCTCCATCAGGCTCTGCGGGCGACAAACCAAACCCTCGGCCAGCACGCGCCGTCGGCCAGCGCCAGAGCGGCCGTGCAGCGCAGCAAGAGCGCTATAGACCCCCGGCGCGAAGCCGAACCGAGCGCCAGGCTCGACGTGCCCGCCAGCCTCGACGTGCCCACCGCCCCAGACTTGCCCGCCGCGCCCGAGTTGCCCGCAGCGGGCGACTGGGTGGCGAGCCAGTGGGTGGGCCTGTTGTTTGTGCTCAACCTACTGCCAACCCACCAATGGCTGGCCGCCTTTGAGGCCCTTAGCGAGCACTCAAGCCAACCGCCCGAGCCGGATCTGGGGCGGCAGCTGTTGTGGCAGCTGGCCTGTGAGCATCTGCAGGTGCCCGCCAGCGATGCATCAGTGCAGGCCTTTTGCGGCGGTTGGCAGCCCCAGGCTCAGCAGCTGGAGAGCGGCGGCCTGCGCCTGGCGGCCCGCTTAGACCCTATCGCCCGCACGCTTGCGGCCGCCATCGAGCGCAGGCTCGCCGCCCTCGGCCTGTTCGACCTGCCCGGCCTGCTTCAGCGGCCCGGCTGGGTCTGCCTGGCGCCAGGCTGGATTGAAATGCGCCAAAGCCTTGAGCGGGTGGATGTGAACCTGCGCCGCGCGGCGTTGGATTTAAACCCCGATTGGCTGCCCTGGCTCGGCTGTGTAGTGAGGTTTGTGTATGTCTAGTGGATTTGTCGCCCAGGGGGCCAGCCGCGCCTACAGCGCGGAGGCGGGCGCCCAGCTGCGCGCGCGCACCCGCTTTGAGGCCGCTGCAGTGGGCCTGCGCCTGGGGCTGACGGTGGCCCAGCGCTTTGGCCTGCTCGGCGAGTTGTTCCCGCGCAATGCCGTCGATGCCGAGCCATCGTGCGAAGGGCCGCACAGCGATCTACTCAACGCCCTGCGCTTTGTGGTTGAAGAGGCGCAAACCCAAGGCATCAACAGGGGCAATAGCCGCGACTGGCGGGCGGAAATCCAGCAGTTGCGCAGCCACTCAGACCACCCCTTAAGCCGCGTGGTACAGCTGATGGCGCAGGCCGAACAGGGGCATTTGTTGGCGGATTTACTCCTACTGGCGGGCCTGTCCCAGCTGCACGAGGGTTATGCCAGCCTATTTCGCGCCCTGCACCCTGCAAGCCTGCCCTACCCCACGGTAGCCCTCGCCCTGCACTGGCTAGAGCAAGAGGCCTATCTATTGTGTGAAGACGACAGCGCTGCGCCTGAGCCGAACCTGGCCGCGCTTACCCCCTTGGCGCTGCGCGCAGCGGTGGAAGACCTATTGCTGCACGGCCCCCAAGCGCGCCTGGGCCTGCTGCGCCTGGTGGGCGACGGCCCCTGGCACAGCCGCCAGCTGCAGGCTGGCCCCGGTATTTGGGAGGCGCTCTGCGCCCGCCCCCCGCAGGATGAACAGCTACAGCGGCTACTGGGCTTTACCCAGGTGCCGGGCCTCGCCGCTTGGCTGGCCCAGGCGGAGGTGCAAAAGGCCATCAGCGCCCTGCGGCTGGGTGAACCCTGTGTGATCGCCCTGCTCGGCGCCAGCGAGAGCGCTCGCCACACCCGCCTGCGCGCCCTGCTCGGCGCCGCCGGTGCCGCCGCCCTGGCCTGCCGCCTCGACGGCCTCAGCAGCCTGCCCGAACACCGCGCGCTCAGCCTCACCACCTACGCCGCCGCCCTGCTGCACCGCGCCTACCCCTGGCTGCAGCTGGACGGCCTCGATGCCGATACTAGCCCGCGCCTGCAAATCGACGACATCGACTGGCGGCTGCCCCTCTTGGTGAGCGCCCAGGCCGAGCGGGCGCTGCCGGAGCTGGACCTGCCGGTGCTGAGCCTGCGCATAGAACCGCTAAACGCCCTGGCGCGGCGTGATATGTGGCAGCAACTGCTGCCGGGGCTGGGCCAGCAGGCCAACGTCTTAGCCGCCCGCTACCCCATAGATCCAGCCGAAGCCCGCCAGATCACCCAAGACCTGGCCCTGCGCCAACGCATCGACCCGCGCCCCATCGACCTTACCGACATAGGCGACTGCCTGCGCGCCCGCACCCTCTGGCGCAGCCGCCCCGGCGTGCAGCGGCTGGTGCCCAAAGCCAGCTGGCAGAGCCTGTTTTTGCCCGCCACCAGCCTCGCCCCGCTGCAACAGGCGGTGGCGCGCATCCACCAGCAGATCACCGTGCTGGACGACTGGGGGTTTGAACAGGGCCGCTGCGACCGCCGGGGCCTGCGCATGTTGTTCTACGGGCCGCCCGGCACCGGCAAAACCCTCGCCGCCGAAGCAGTCGCCCAGGCCTTGGGGGTGGATCTTTTGGTGGTGGATATCGCCAGCCTAGTCTCCAAGTGGATCGGCGAAACAGAAAAAAACCTCGCCGGTGTGTTTGAACTGGCCGAGACCTCGCGCGCGCTGCTGCTGTTTGACGAGGCGGATGCCCTGTTCGGCAAGCGCTCGGAGGTCAGCGACGCCGCCGACCGCTACGCCAACTTAGAAACCGCCTTTTTGCTGCAGCGCCTGGAGCGTTATGAAGGCGTGGCGGTGCTTACCACCAACCTGCGCAGCAGTCTCGACAGCGCCTTCGCCCGCCGCTTTGAATACATAGTGGAGTTCCCCGAACCGGACGCCGCCACTCGCGCCCAGCTCTGGCGCCTGCACCTACCCGCCCAGGCGCCCCTAGCGGCCGACGTGGATCTGGCGCAACTGGCCGAGTGGTACGCCATCTCCGGCGCGCAGATCAAAAACGCTGCCCTCGCCGCCGCCTTTTTAGCCGCTGCCGAAGGCGCCAGGGGCAAGCCGCCGCTGAGCATCGCCCAGCGGCATTTTTTAGTCGCCATAGAGCGGGAGTACGACAAGGCCGGTAAAGCCCACCCCGGCTACCCGGCTAGCGGCCGCCCAGCCCCCCGCCCTGCCGCGCAGGTAGTCCATGAACACTAACCGCCCCCTAACCGCTCGGCGCCCCGCCATTGAGGAGCCCTTATGACCAGCCTAAGCGATTTTTACAGCCTCGAAGTCACCCGCCAGCAGGCGCAGCTAAGTACCGCCCAAACCGCCGCCAGCCAGGCCAGCCAAGCGGAACTGGCGGCGGGCAACCAGCTGCTGAGCATCAACCAGGCGCTAAGCCTCGCCCGCAGCGACGCCGCTGCCGCGCGCAAGGCGCTGGCGCTGATTCCGCTGCCCGCCGATGGCGACCCGCTGCTGCTGGCCCTGCGCAGCGCCCTGCGGGCTGAGGCCAGTGCGCAAAGCGCCCAGGTAAGCGCGGCGGCGGAACTCAGCCAAGCCCGCGCCAACCGCGCGCGTGCAGATGCCTGGGCGGCTCTGCTGGCGCAGCGCCTGGCGCAGCTAAACCTGCAGGCCAAAGCCGCTCAGACCGCCACCCAGCAGCGCACAGCCTGGCTCAGCGCCGCCGCTACAGCAGCGCCGGATGACGCGCCGAGCCTAGCGGCAGCGGTCCTCAGCGAGTATAACGCCGCCGCCAAAGGCAAGATCGAAGCCGACTTCCCCTCCCATGCCGACGCCGATAAAAACTTCCTAAGCCGCGTGCGCGCCCGCCGCAGCCTCGCCGCCAGCGCGCTCAGCCTCGCCCAAACCCGCCAGGCGGACGCCGACGCCCTCGCCACCGCCTGGGCCGAAGCCAGCGGGCGCGCCGCCGCCAAACTGCCCGCCCTGCACAGCCGCTTAGCCGCTGCCGATGCCGCACTGCAGCAGTTATCCCTGGCGCCCGCCCAGATCGACAGCGCCCGCCAACAGTTAAAGGCCCTGGCCGAGCGGCCCAGCTCGCCCTTAAGCGCCGCCCAGCGCGCTGAGTTATTCGCCACCGGCAACACCGCCTTAGCGAGCGAACGCGAGGCAGCCCTCGCCGCCCTCAGCCTGCGCGATGCGGCCCAAAACACCTATTTTGCCCGCCGCCAGGATTACGCCCGCGCCCTTCTGCCGCTGCAGATCGCCCACCCCGGCGCCAGCGAGGCCGACCTGCGCGCCCTGGATACAAGCCTCGACACCCACTTCAGCGACCTCAACGCCGCCGCCCAGGCCCTGGCCGATGCCGACAACGACCCGGCCCTAGCCGCCCACCGCAACACCCTGATGGACTGGTTCAACGCCGTGCCCGAAGCCCTTTGGCAGCAGTTAGAAGCCTACGACAGCAGCCTCGCCCAGCTCACTCAGATCCAAGCCCTAGTGCCCGCCGACCTCATCAGCGCGCTGCAAAACGCTGAAAACGCCCTGGTAACTCAGCTGCAAGCCCAGCGCGATGAAGACATGCAAAACGACCTGCGCGAGCGCCTGGTGGCGCAAACCCACAGCCAGACAGCGGCCAGCACCGAAGTGGCAACGACGCGCCTGCGCGCCGCCGGGCGCTTTGTGGGGATGATCTAATGCCCCCGCGCCTCAACATCCGCACGCCCGCAGCCTGCCAGCGCCCCACCTATCCCGGATTGCGCTGCGCTGCATCCGGGCTACAGCTCTGGGCAACCACGCGCTTGAACCTCAGGCGGCGCAGGCAAGCGCTCAGCCCGCCCAATCAACCGGCAAAAACTCGCACACCCGTAGCCTGGATGCAGCGCAGCGCAATCCAGGAACAGGACAGCAGGATTCCAGGTTATGGCAACACACCCGCAATCACTCGGTGCGGCATGACATTCACCCACTACACACCCAACAGGAGAGGCTAATGGGCACCGACAACTCCTCCGCCAGCGCCGACTGCGCTTGCCAGAGCAGCAACTGCCAATGCACGGCGGGCGGGCGCTGCAGCGGCAGTCTGCCGGATAACCCCAGCTGCGCCCTCAACTACCACTTCGGCATGTTGCTGGGGGTAGACGACCTGCGCGCCGAACAGGGCTTTCACCTCGGCCAGCAGCGCCGCCACCAGCGCGCCCTGCACGGTTTTGGCGTGGTGTACGGCTACAACATCAGCTTCAACCCGGCCAAGGCCGAGCTGCAGGTGAGCCCAGGTCTCGCCCTTGACCCCTACGGGCGCGATCTGGCGCTGGAGCAGATACAGTGCCTGAGCCTGCCCGCCTGGTGGCTGAAGCACTACACCGACGACGACTTCGCCGATGCCCGCAGCCCCGCCGATGGCGGCCGCGCGCCCAGCGACATCACCTTTGATGCCGATGTAGTGCTGCACTACCGCACCTGCCTGTCCCGCCCGGTGCCCGCCATTGCCGATGCCTGCGCCAATACTCAGGCCGACATAGCCTATTCGCGCATCTGCGAATCGGTGCAGTTGAGCCTGCAGCACCGCCGCCGCGACGAGCCTGCTGCAGTCGTCGCGCAGCCTACCGATTACCACCTGTTGCTACTGTTTTTAGGCCTCGAAGCACCGCGCCAGGATGCCGACGGCGCGGTGCTCGCGGCCGATCAATGGCTGCTGGATGCCCAGGCGAGCCTGCTCAGCCTACCTGTACCGGAGCAGGCCGCCGCCCGCCAACAGCTCTGGCGCGCCGCCCTCAACCGCGCAGTGGCCCACAGCCCAGGCCCCATCAGCGCCGCCAGCAGCCTCACGGATGAACTGACCCAGGACGGCATAATCCTCGCCCGCCTCAGCGACGTGCATATTTTTGAGGATCGCGCCGACCCGGCCCAGGTGGTCTGGCGGGCGACGCTCGGCGCCATCGACCTAGACCAGCGCCCGAGCCTGTTGCCCACGCAACTGCTGCAACACCTGCTGATGCCAACCGCAGCCAGCGCGGCAGGCCCTCGCCTGATCGCGGCCAGCCGCAGCGGCACCAGCCTCAGCGCCCGCTTCGACAAACCCCTCGCCGCCGCCAGCCTCACGCCCGCCGTGCTGGCAGTGCACAGCTTTGACAGCGCCAGCGGCTGGAGCAGCCAGAGCTTTAGCGCCCTGAGCTACGACGCCGCAAGCCTTAGCATCAGCCTCAGCCTGGATGCGGCGCCGGGCGGCCAATTGCTGCGCCTGTCCGTCCTAGGCACGGGCGCAACCCCCCTGCTGGGGGCGGATTTAATTCCCGCCGGAGCCGCCGATAGCGGCAGCCCCGGCATAGACCAACACATGCGCATTACCGGGGAATAGTTATGGCCGATAGTCTTGAAAGCACACAAGTCCAACTCAACGTCAAAGACGGCGTCGCCAGCATCGAACAGGGCACCCCGCTGACCCGTTTGCATTATTTCGACGGTAAATTCTTGCGCGCCGACGCGCTGACTCTGGAACAGGATTACCACCGCAACCTAGTGCGCCTAGCCAACCTGGCGGGCGGCTGGGGAGTGGTAAACGGCCTGGGCCTGGCCTTGAGCGGCGGCACGCTCACGCTCAGTGCGGGCCTGGCGATTACGCCTGCGGGCAGCTCGGTGCTGCTGACCGGAGCGGCCAGTTTCGCCATCAAAGACCTGCTCGCCGCCGCTCAACCGGCCCCCGCCAACCCCACCGCTGGGGTGTTGGGCGGCGCCTTTAATAACTGCAGCGGCGAGCCGCCCGCGAGCATCGCCACCAGTGCCAACACGGGTTATTACGAGATTACCGCAGGCCCCATTGAGGGCCTCTGCGGCAACGAGGAGGTGTACGGCAAACTCTGCGAAACCGCCTGCGTCAGCGACTCACAAAGCCCCTATTGGAAGGAGGGCCTGGTGCTGCGCCTGCGCCCCATCGCCCTCAATCTGCCGGTCAGCAGCGCCGTGCCAGGCAACGACGGCAATCTGCGCAGCCGCGTGGCGAGCGCTTATTTCGCCGCCGAACCCTGGCTCACCAGCAGCCTGCTCTCCAGCGCAGGCTTAAACAGCGCCACCTGGTGCAACCCCGCCAGCCTCTACACACGCGATGAAGTGCCCCTGGGCCTGCTGGTCGCCAACGGCAGCAGCACGCTGTTTATCGATACCTGGAGCGCCCGCCGCGAGCGCATGGATACCCAGGCACGCGGCTATTGGCAGGGCCGTATGGCGATGCGGCCGTGGAATGTGTTCTTAGCGCAGATTCTGCAGTTCCAGTGCCAGCTGGCCGGGCTCTTCGCCAGTACCGGCGGGGTGATTACGCCGCCCAACAGCTGTGATTCGGTGCGCGACCTACTGGAGAAAACCCGCGCGGAGCTGGCCGCTTTGCACAGCCACTACAGCACCAGCACGGCAAAAATCCTTCAGCAGTTTGGCGATAAACCCAACAAAAAAGACGCCCAAAGCATCGCCGCCGAACTCAAACTCTCCTACTCCGAGCTGTTTGACATAGCCCAAAAACTCGACCAAGCCAGCGCTGTGCCCGCCCTGCCGAGCAACCGTTTACTGCTTAACAGCGGCTTTATCGAGCTGCCACCGGCCGGCTACCTGCCCGTGGTGCCCGGCACCAACAGCCTACAAAAGCAGCTGGCGCTCACCTTCGGCGAAGGCGTGCAGCTCACCTACCACGCCGTGCGCCAGGACGAAATCGGCCACTTGCTGGAGGAAGCCCAACACCTGCAGCGCATTTCACTGACGCGCGGCCTGGACGACGCCCAATTGCGCGAACCGGTGGAAATTTTTGTCCCCGACGGCGCAGTCTTTAACCAGCAGACCAGCGCCCCCGGCACCTGGTGGCAGGTGGACATGGAATTGGCCGCCCTCGGCGTCTTCGACCTAGGGCTCAACACCATGGAACTGGGCAGCCTGGCAGCAGGTTCAGAGGTCAAAACCCAGGTGCTGGAGCAGGCCTCCGCTGCCGCGCTGGCCACGGCGGAGGCAGCGGCGCCCGCCGCAGTGGCCGCCCCCGCAGGCTCAGCACCACCCGCAGGCTCAGCGCCACCCGCAGCGCCAGCCACAACCCCGGCACCTGCCGCCGAGTCCGACGACCTAGAGGCAGTCAGCGCCGAGCTGCGCAAGCTCACCCGCGCCTTTACCCAGCGCAGCCTGCGCGGCCTGGCCCGCACCGAGGCGCGTGCCGACGGCAGCTTTGGCCTCACCCTGATCTCCACCCTGGATATCAGCGACCTAGTGCAGGCCATCGCCAAGCTGCTGCAGGAACACCCACAGGTGGACCCCAACGGCGCCTTCGCCAAGCGGCTTGCCACGTTCACCTCGGTCTCCTTGTACTTAGCCGGCGACCTGCTAACGGACCCGCTGGAATTGGCCATTGGCGCCAGCGCACCGCTCAGCGGTGAGCTAAACCTGAGCAACGCCTTTATCAGCCTCACCGGCAGCCTGACAATTTTATTTGACCGCCCGGCCACAGGCGGCGGCACCGAGCGGGTGGCACAGCTGAACTTGCTGGTCACCGACGCTAAGGGCAAGGTGAGCCAGAGCCAGGGGCGCATCAGCCTGCTGCGCGAGGGCAGTGGCGGCAGCGGTGAATTGGTGCTCGACGACGCCGCGCACGACCCCACCAACAGCCCCAATTTCTTCACCTGGAGCCGCAACCCGCGCAAAGCCAGCCTGTCGGTACTCGCCGCCGCCAAACGCGAATCCGTCTCCGTCAACCTCATGCGCCGTATGACGGGCGAACTCAGTGGCTTCAACAGCCTCACCAACAACAGCCCAACCAACACCAGCACAGCCCCAGCCGCCGAGGCCGAGGCCGACCTAGAGCGCAAAACCCTGGTGAGCCTCTACGGCCTGCCCGCCATGCCCGAACTCAGCAGCCCCCTAGGTGCCGCCGCCCTCAATGCCCTGATCCAGATCGCTGACGCCAATAACGACGCGGCCTTTTTAGCCCGCGCCCGCGCCCGCCTCTTCCCCAACCTGGATCAGCCCGCAGGCACCGGCGTGAAAGCCGTACTCGATTGGGTGCTGTTTCGCCGCGCCCGCACGCTGCTCTGCTGCGCCGCCAATGCACCGGTGGCCAGCGGCTTAGAGGCCTTTCAGGTGTGGCATGTGAAACTCGCCGATGCCGCCGCCGTACAACAATTAAGCGCCGATTTAGACAGCCGCGACCCCAGCGCCCTGGCCCGTTATAAATTCCAGCGCGTGGCCGTGCTGCGCTACCGCGACGCCAACCCCGTCAGCGAGGAGAGCGCCGCCCAAGTGCTCAGCCTCTGGCAGCCCATCAAGCCCGCCCCGCAAGTAGTGCTGGGGCGCTACTGGGAGCAGGCCCCGAGCAGCGGGCAGGGCTGGCAAAACCACTTACGCCTGGCCAATATGCTCGATCAAATCACCGCCCTCACCACACCGCCAACACGCGGCACTGGCGCCATCAGCCGCTTAGCAAACCCTCTGCCGCCCCTCACCGAAGGCGGCTTGGACGGCGGCTTTTTGGTGGCCACCCTCGCCACCAAGCTGCAACTGCGGCCCCAGCGGGTGCTGCTGCTGCCCTTCACCTTCCACGCCAATCTCAGGCCGCTGTTTGACACTGAGCCGGACGGCGCCTGGAAGCAGCTGCTGGAAATCGTCGCGCGCGACTCCACCGGTAGCCAGGATCTCACGCTGCCCTTTACCGCCGCCAACCAGCTGGAAGCCGCCAGCCTTGCCAAACTGCAGGATGCCGACCGCAGCATGATGAGCGTGCGCACGGATTTTGGCTTTGAACTCTGGTTTATGCGCATCAATGCGGCGAGCATCGACAGCGGCATAGACCCTGCCGTGCGCCACCAAGCGGTGGTGGATAACCTCGGCAAAGCGGGCACGGTGATCGACCGCCACAGCGACGGCTCATTCACCCTCAGCGCCACCGACTTAGGCAGCGGCAGCCAGACGGCCAGTGTTGTGTTCTACAACAGCATTGTCGAAGTAAGCTAAAACATCAGGAGTGCACCATGGCCACACCTGCCCCACCCGAGCCCAAAAAACCCGCCCCCGCCCCGGCGCCCCCAAGCCAGCAAAAGGGGGCGGCGGACAAAGGCGCTAGCGAGAAAGGAACAACAGACAAAGGAGCGATGGAGAAAGGAGCGACAGATAAAAAAGGAGCGACAGATAAAGGAGCGGCAAATAAGGGCGCGGCGCCAGCCAGCGGGCCGCAGGCAGCGCAACAGGCTAAAACCGCCGGGGCTAACCAGCCAGCTGCCCAGCCCAGCGCTAGCCAACAGCGCTTCGAGCGCTTAGCCGTGCGCGCCAAACTCGCCGTCAGCGAGCCGGGCGATGCGGTGGAGCAGGAGGCCGATGCCGTGGCGGCCAAGGTGATGCGCATGAGCGAACCGCCTGGGGCACACTCAGCCAACCCGGCGCAACCCTCAACAGGTAAACCCAAGGAACTCGCTAGTAAAAAGGAACTCGCCCGCCAAGAAGATCCCCAGCCAAAAGCCAACGCCCCGGCGCAATCACCCGCTGCTGGCGCGTCCAAGACCGCTGCAACACCCCAGCCTATGGAGGCGGCAAAACCCAGTGTTGCGGCAGGCCAAGATCAAGCGATCACACGCAAAGCCGAAGGCCCGCAGAGCAGTTCCAGCAGCCAAAGCGCTGCCAATCAGCCGGGCACAGCGCACGAGTTGATGCAAAGCCTCGGCGCGGGCGAAGCCATGGACGCCGATACCCAGGCCTACTTTGAAAAACGCATGGGGGCCGATTTCAGCCAGGTGCGCATTCACACCGACGCAGCCGCCGCCCGCGCCGCCAAACAGCTCAACGCCCATGCCTTCACCTACGGCCAGCACATTGCCTTCGCCGAGGGCGCCTATCAGCCCCAGTCCGAAACCGGGCGCTTTTTGCTTGCCCACGAGCTGACCCACGTCCTGCAGCAATCGGCAGGGTCGGTGTCGCGCATGATTATGCGTACTGCCGGAGCCGCAGGGGCCAGTAGCGGCGATTTTGAAGTCAACAAGGCGGAACTGGAAGTGCCGCCCATCAAGGCGCGCCACCTGGGCGCCTACAAAACCCTCGCCACGGCGGGCAGCTTAAAGCGCAAGGGGGCCTACGATGCCAGCACCCGTGGCACCAAACAGGCGAGCCTGTGGACGGGCGGTGTTAAACCTGATATCAACAAAATCCCCGCCGCCCAGCGGCCCAGTACCACAGCGGGCTTTGACCTGAACCTAAACGTAAAAGGCGGCGCCAGTGCCAAGGTGATCAAAGCGGGCAGCCTGGACGAATTACAACGCCTGTTAAAAATTCCCACCTGGGATAACGCGGGCAAAGACGTCGAATTCCAAGTCGACCACATGGTGGAATACCAACTCGGCGGCGCCGATGCCCTAGAAAACATGGAGCTGCTCAACCAGGCCCACAACGGCAGTGTGGGTAGCTCCTTCAGCCACGGCATCAAGCGCACGGTGCGGGAGGAAATTCAAAACGTCCTCAAAGACCCCGCCAACACCAGCCTGGCAGGCTATACCGGCGTTAAGAATGCGTCCGGCGAGCCCACCGCAGAAGGGGTTATGGAAGCCATGACGGTGGTGTTTAAAAAAGTGAAAGGGCGCGCGCGGGAGTCCAAGCGCCAGGAGGGCGGCTCTATGTTTTGGAGCAAAGAGCAGATCGAAGCCCTTGATCACGTGCTCTCTATGCTCGGCAGCACGGGGGATTTAAAAGGCGACGCCAACGACTTCGCCCTGCTCTCCCCCACCGGCAACCTGCTCATTGCCAAACTGCACCACGGCAATGGCAACAACACCATCACCATCTCCGCCAATCAAAGCGGCGGTATGGCAGGCTTCAAGATGAAGCGCCTGGTGTTAAACAACCAATACAACGATGCGCCCGTCGGCAGCAACATTGGCACCTTAGAGGGCAGCCTAAACTTCGGCCCCGCTGTTGCCATCCCGGCGGGCAACGTCAGCGTGGGGGTGTCCCAAGCTAAACATCCCGGTGAACACTCAGGCAAAGTGGGCACCAGCGTCAGTGGCCTGCCCAACGAAGTGGACTTCAAACCCATGAGTCCACTGGCCATCAGCGACATCACGCTGGGCAAAAGTGTGTTCGGCAACGCCAGCCTCAAGCCCAGCCACCCAGCCTTAAGTGGCATCAGCATTCCCGCCCAAATTATGGATGGCAAACTGGGGCTGTTTTATACCCTGGACGCCACCGCCCTGGCGGGCAAATTAAAAATCCCCGGCGTCAAAATCGACTCCGCAGCGGTTACCTTCGGCTACGACGGCGAGGACTTCAGCGTTGCCGGCGGCACGGAATTTACCATCCAGAAATTTGGCACCGGGTTTCTCAACGCCTATGCCGACACCGGCGGCGACTTCTCGTTAGAAGGCGGCCTGCGGGCGGATAAACGCCTGTTTGATCTGGCGGAAATGAAACTCTGGTACCGCAAAAAAGGCGGCTTCGGCGGCAGCGGCACCCTGGGGATCACCCAACCGGGCAAGATCAAAGGCATTAAATCCGCCACCCTTAATGCCAAATACGAAGACTCAGTGTTCTCCGCCGACGGCACGGTGATACCGGATATTCCCGGCCTAAAAGCCGCCTCGTTGAGTGTCACCTACGCCAATGACCAGCTGGACATCACCGGCAAACTCGCCATCGACGACAAGGTGCCCGGCGTGCAAGCGGCGGACATTACAGTCAACCTCAAACAGGTCAATGACGGCTGGAAAGTGGCCGCCAGTGGCGATGTCACCCCCAAACTACCCGCCCTGACCGGCGCCAAACTCAAGTTCAGTTACGACGACGGCTTTGTGCTGATGGAGGGGGAATTTGGCATAGAAAAAGGCCCCGTCAGCGGCAAGTTCAAAGCCGGGGTAACCAACGGCACGGTGGATGACAAGGGCGTGCGCGCCGACAAAGGCAGCGGCGACAGCTTCAGCGCCTTTGGCACCGCCGAGGTAGACGCCGTTTTTATCAAAGACAAACTGGCGGGCAAACTCATGCTGCGCCTGTTGCCGGACGGCACCGTGCGAGTGGGGGGCGGCCTGAAGGTGGCGGATTTTGATGTCTTCCCGCAAATTCCCAAAGACGGCGGCGAATTCCTCAACAAAGAGATCAGCACGCCGCGCATTCCCCTGCCGGGTTTGGGGTTTGCCGTCGGCAATATGAGTGTGGGCGTGGCCTTCTGGGCGTCAGGCCACATCAAAGCCCACGCCTCCGTAGGCCCTGGCAAAATGACCGGCATCAGCCTCACCATCAGCGAGTTCGACCCCGCCAATGTGGACCTTAATACCCTGGAGGTAGGCGGCAAGGCGAAGTTTGTGGTGAATGGCGATGCCGGCCTGGAAGTGGGGGCCGACGTAAACGTGGGCCTCAGCGCCGCCGTGGTGGACCTAGTGGGTTCACTGGGTGTGACGGGCGAGGTGGGCATCCCGAAAAACACGCCGATTCTCACCGCCGATACGGGCTTTACCTACAGCCAAGACAAGGGCTTAAACATAGGCGCCAGCTGTAATCTGGACATCTCCCCCAGCCTCACCTTCAAACTCAAAGGCGGCTTTTCCGCCAAGCTCAACCTCTATGTAGAAACCGTTACCCTCTGGCGGCAGGATTGGACCCTGGCGGAAGCCAACTACAAGCTGCCCATCGGCATCACGGCCAATGGCGCCCTCAGCTACAGCAGCAAAACCGGCAAACTCAGCCTCGATCCAGCCAGTGCCATCAAGGTCAAAACCCCCGAATTTAAGGGCGAAGACTTCAAACGCATACTCGATGGCAGCCCCGCCCCCACCACCGAAACCCTCGATAAAGAAGGCAAACCCGTCGCAGGCGCCGCCCGCCAGGTCAATCCCCAACGGCAGGACAACCAGGCGCCCGCAGAGGCAGTTGGCGTGGATGACAACATCATCAACCAGCTGGGCGCTGGCGAACCCCTCGACGACGCCACGCGCGGCTTCTTCGAGCAGCGCATGAACACCGACTTCAGCCGCGTGGTGATCCACACCAACCCCAGCGCCGCCCTAGAGGCGGACAAACTGGGCGCCAAGGCGTTTGCGGTGGGCGAGCATATAGCCTTTGCCGACGGCCTCTACCAGCCGGAAACGCCGCAGGGCAAGGAGCTGTTGGCCCATGAGCTGGCCCATGTGGTGCAGCAAACGGGAGGTATCACGCGCTGCACCACAACAGCGGGAACCACAGCGGCCGCCGCGACCACTGCAGCGGCAGGAAGCAGCTGTTTTACGGTGAGCAGTGGGGAGTTTGCCAATACCAATATCTGCACCGCAGCCGCTAACAAGTGCCTGAGCCTACCGCGCATCGACCTACCGCAGCTTAAGGAGCGCAACCTCGGCAAATTCCCTCGAGTACCGCCGCAAACCCTCACCATGCGCCAGGGTTCTCGGCCCGCAACCTACCAAACCGACCGCTGGATACAAGCCGTCAACAGCGATGCCCAGGGCAAGCTTACCGAGCTGAAGGCAGCGGCCAGCAGTGCTCAGGCGGTTGAGGGCAGCGGCTCATCCGCAACCTATTTTTTTACCCTCAACGCCAATGACAATTTCCTCGTGTTTGGCACTGAGGCGAGCTTGCTGCCACGCATACAGATCCCGATCTGGGACGCCGACAGTCGGCCCACCAACTTCCAGGTGGATCACGTCCGGGAAATGCAGCTCAACGGCGACGACGCGGCCACTAATTACGAATTGCTGGAGGGCGACGCCAATATGGGTGCCGGTCGCGCCATAGCCAATGAACTGCGCGCCAGCATAACCGGCGCCCTTACGGCATTAGAGGCGGCCAATCCCACCGCCAGCCTGCCCAGCTGGAATACGGTTAAAAATAGTTACAGCGTAGAATTTCGCTCAATCACCTGGAATTTGCCCCACGACGGCTCCGCCAATGGGGATCGCAAGTGGTCCCTGGAGGATATTCGAGGCGGCGAGCACACCCGGTTATTGCGCCCCCTGCCCGCTGCGGAGCGCGCCGCTGTAGGCAGTGCTAGCACGCCGACTATCTACGCCTCACCCAGTGGCGGCACGCCACTCAACCCCATAGGTACAACGCCCCAAGCGGGGTGGCTAACCCGCGTCGATCTTGAGGAATGGAGACCCAATACCGCCCCAAACGCGGCCGAACTAGGCGAATTACGCGTGAGTGTTTTTAAAGCCTCAGGCGAGCGCGCAACTCGTGGCATCAGTTCAACAGGCGTTCACCGCTGGCATGTGCTGCGCATTCCCGGCTTGGGCGCCAATGCGGGCTACATCAATCCCGCCGACGTTACCGCGCAAATTAACAACAGCCTGCGCCTGCCAGGCATGAGCCCTATCGAACTGGATGAGGTTGCCTTGGCCAACGATGGCTTGCATGGCAGCGGACGCGTATTGCCCACCGTGCCGCTCATTGCCGATGCCGACATCCGCATCCGTATCGATGGCAACGAAGCACAGATTTACAAAACCTTCACCCTGGATGAGTTTGCCCTACCCGCACCATTTCACCTGGATAACTGTGATCTGACGGTTTTCTATGGCATGACCAGTGGGATCGGCATCGAAGGCCGTGCCGACTTTTCGGTGGATCGTTTAGGTGCTGGCTTTCTGGGCGCTTCCGCCGCCACCGCAGGAGGTTTTGCCCTCGAAGGTGGCTTCGATTTTGATACGGAACTGTTCGACCAAGCCCATGTAGAGATGGCCTATCAAGACGAGCAATTGAGCCTGGCGGGCGACATAGGCATAGACTCCGCCGATAAGATTCGCGGCATCCGCGCCGCCCACCTGCATATGGAATACGCAGCGGGCACCTTCGCGGCCACCGGCACGGTAGACCCGGATATCCCCGGCATCCAACAAGCCGGCCTGCGGGTAAATTACGGCGAAGACACCGGCTTAGTCATCGGCGGCAACCTGCAGTTACAAGCCAATGCCGCCATCCGCTCCGGCTCTATCGACGTGACCTTAAGTAAGCTGGCCAACGCCTGGCGGGTAGCCGCCACCGGCAGCGCGCAACCGGCGATTCCCGGTATCGACTCCAACCTCACCGTGGCCTACGAGGATGGCGCCTTTGAGGCGAATTTTTCCGGCAGTTTTGAGCGCGGCATGCTCTCTGGTACTGCCGAAGTGGGCGCCACTAACCGCAGCCTCGACGAAGCCGGGGAGCCCACCGGCCCCGCCGAACCCGGCGCGCCGATCATCGTATACGGCGGCGGCTCCGCCACACTGCAAATTGCCCCCTGGCTGGAGGGCACAGCGGGGATTCGCTTTGCACCGGATGGCGAGGTGAGTGTGTCCGGGGAGATCGGCCTGCCGGACGCCCTGGAAATTTTCCCCCGCCAGGAGATCAACCGCGAGCTGTTCGCCCTGGCCACACAAATTCCCATTGCCCCCGGCATAGTCGCCGAGGTGGGCGGCAACCTAAACGCCAGCGCCGGTATAGGCCCTGGGATGCTGGACCAAGCGGTCATCCACATCGACTACACCCCAGCCCGCGAGGAGGACACCCACGTCACGGGTGATGCCCACCTCAACGTGCCTGCGGACGCTGGCTTGCGCCTGGCGGCTCGGGCGGGCGTGGGTGTGGGTGTGACCGGCGCCAGTGCCACGGGCGGTTTTGAGCTGGGTGGCACCCTGGGTATTGCCGGTGCCGCCGAGGCCAGCGTGCATGTGGATTGGATGCCCGCCAGCGGGCTGAGTATCGACGCCGCCGCCAGCTTCAGCGCTGAGCCGCGCTTTCGGTTTGATATCTCCGGCTATGTGGATGTGAGCCTGCTAGGCGCCAGCCTGTACGAGCAGCGCTGGGAGCTGGCGGCCTATGAGTTCGGCTCGGACTATCGCTTTGGCGTGCGCTTCCCGGTGCATTATCAAGAGGGAGAGCCCTTCACCGTCTCTACCGACGATATTGAATTTGAGGTGCCGGATATAGACCCGGAAGCCTTGGTGCGGCAGCTGGGGGCAGAGATTGTTTAACCCCAAAAACCGCAGTTAAACCCCGGCTGGGCCCGCCGATTCCGTCAAAGCGCCCGCCAACCGATGTTCACACCAGCAACAACCACAATCCCGTCGGAGGCTATGCATATGATTAACAGCGTTATTGATATTTCCCACCACAACAAAGTCAGCAGTTTCGCCAAAATAAAAAATGCCGGTATTTACGGCATTGTTCACAAAGCGACGCAGGGCACACAATACAAAGACCCAACCTTTGTAACCAACCGCGCCAACGCGATAAAAGCCGGTATAAAAGTGGGCGCCTACCATTTTGGCGTGGCGGGCGATGCCATAGCCCAGGCGGAACATTTAGTGGCCACGGCGGGCGCCGATTCCCTGTTGGTGCTGGATTTTGAAGGCAACCCCCAGGGCCATGATATGAGCCTGGATGAAGCCGAACATTTTGTTGACCACATCAACACCCTCACCGGCCGTTATCCCGGCTTATATTCCGGCCACACCATCAAAGAGGCGCTCACCAAGGCGGGCATTACCAGTCCCTCCCAAACCGAGTTGGCCAAGTGCTGGCTGTGGATCGCCCAATACAGCAAGGCGCCTTTAGTGCCGAAAATCTGGCCCCGCTGGACCCTCTGGCAATACACAGACGGCGCCTTCGGCCCCGAGCCCCACAATCTGGACGGCATAGGCCGCTGCGACCGAGATCAATTTAACGGCACGCTCGACGAGTTGGATCAATTTTGGTGTTCGAATAGCGGTCAGCAGGTGATTGCCTAGCGGCCACAAGGCTGCAGCCTATGTGTACCTTCACAGCTGCGGGCACCCACAAGGGGTGCCCCTACACAGGATTCTAGGGGGCGGGGTAAACAACCGGGTGGTGGAATGGCGAAGAATCAATAGCAAAAAATCTAACCCGGTAGCCCGGATGCAGCGCAGCGTAATCCGGCGCCAGCAGGCCAATGGGCAGTGCCTTAGAACCAATAGGATTGCGCTACGCTAAATCCAAACTGCCCGTGCGACACACAACAATCAACTGCCGTAGCCCAAATCCTTCACTTCCCGCAATTTGCCATCTTCAAAAATCAACAATTGCATAAACCGCGTGGAGCCGAAGTTGTACACCCATTCTTCAATCACCACCTCAACGGTTTCCACCTCTTCCTGGCTCTCCCGGTCGCGGCGGTTGCGCAGTTCGTAGAGGTCGTTAGCGCTGCTGTAATCGTTGCGCACAGAGCGGTGCTTGCGCACGGTGCGGTATTCAATGTGGGAGTCTTTGGAGGCGGGGGCGCCGCATTTTTGTTCCACTTCAATCTTGCGCATGCCCTCGTCGATGACATTCGAGCCGCAGCGCAGGGCCAGGGCGGCGGGGCTTATGAGAAGGCAGGCCAGCGCAGTGAGCAGGCAAAGGCGTAGGTTCATAATGGCAACCGTGCAGATTCATGAAGTTAAGCGGCCATGGTACAGCAAGAGTCTAGCAAGCGGATTTGCCAAAGCGCGCCTTTTGCAACACAGGGCGCGCAGGCCGTGCTGCAGAACCCGCAAAATCACTACGCCAGAGCAATGTGATTAAGTTTGGGATTTTGACCTGTTTACCGCGCCTTTTCTTGCCCTCACCCCAACCCTCTCCCAGTGGGAGAGGGAGCGAAAACGCAAGGTCTCCGGGTTTAGTACGCACCATCACCTCTCCCTTTGGGACAACTGCATGGATGCAGGATATAGAGTCACGCCGTGAGCAGTTACCCAGAGGGCTAGGGGTCAGTGAGCTGCGCTTCATTAAATGACATTACCTCAGAGGAGAGCACCTATGGGCGCCAAAGTCTGTATGTTGATTTACCTAGACGACCCCACCGCCTATGCCCTTGCCCAGAGCCCAACACTCAATGGCCCAGCCACCGATACCTTGGTGAACAAGCTCTTCCCCCATACCCATCTCAGCCAGGTGGGCATGGGCAACCTGGCAGCGAGCAACCCAACCAAAGGGGCGATTTACGCCGCTTGTTTTGGCGGCCTGAGCATAGTGGCGGCTGAGGAATTTGGCGGCGATCACCCCTCCAAACTGACCCAACACTTCCTCACACCGGGCAACGAGCAACAGGTGGTGTTGCTCGCTATGCACAGCGTGGTCGATTGGTTTGCCTATGCCTATTGGCAGCGCGGCAGGCTAGTACGCGCGCTGAGCCTGGCGCCTGATTAAGGGTGTAATTGAAACCAAAGGCCAGGCGCTGCCCTTTGAGGCGCCTTTTTGGCAAGGCGAGCGGCCCGCCTCAGACGACCCGAAGGATGACTACCCCCTGCCCTTTCACCCATTGGACCTCGCCGAAGAAGCCCTCTCTACATTTTTAGGCTTTAGCCTTGAAGGCCCAGCGGACGCCAACCGCCTGGATCCCGCGCAGATCCCAATGATGGTGTATCAGCGCGCGCGAGCCTGGTGGAAGTTTTGGTAAGCGCCGCTTAGTTTTGGCAGCGCTTGTTAACCCGGCACCAAACCCCGCCGGGTTAACAACAGCCGCGCGCCAGCGGCATTGACTATCGAATGGAAATAAAAAACTTTCAGCAATAACTTGCAAACGATAATAACTATCAAATAGGATGCACTTGTATTCAAGTTGGTGCCTTCTATGACTAGCTCCGCCCTGCTCTTCGATCAAACCCACACCAGGCCCACAGCCGAAGCCCGCCCGCGCCCCTACAGCAAGGCCGGTCTGTCGCCCATCGCCAAACTGAACTGCTTAGCCCTGGTGGGCCTGATGAAACTGGGGCTGGCGGCTCTGCTCTTTACCCACTGGGGCAGCGCCGAGGATAGAAGCTTAGAAACCGTCTTAACCGTGCGCACTCTCGCCGATGAACAACCCCCAGTGCCGCCCGCCGCGCCGCCTGAGCCCAGCCTGCCCGAGCTGCAGCCGGTGGTAGTGAGCCTGCCGCACTTCAGCCTGCAGGCCGCCGCCGTTACACCGCCGCCAAGTGCCGCCCCAGCGGCCATCCAAGCCCCCGCCCCCTTAAGTGCGCCGCCTGCGCCCCAGGCTGATGCCAACCCTTATTACCAACTGGTGCTGCGCCAGATCGCCCAGCACAAACGCTACCCGGCGCAAGCCAAGCGCATTCGCCAGGAAGGTCTGGTGGAGATCAGTTTTGAGATAGGCGCCGATGGCCGCTTGCTGTCCGCCCAGGTGAGCCAATCCAGCCAGATCCAGAGCCTAGATGCCGCCGCCCTAGCCGCCGTCACCGCCGCCAGCCCCTTTCCCCCCATACCCGCAGAGTTAGGCGTAAGCCGCCTGAGTTTGAGCCTGCCGATTGAATTTGCTCTGCGTTAATTTTCTCTTGCCTGGAACCTACCCTATGTACACACCTGTTTTACGCCCCTTAAGCCTGCGCCAACTGCTAACGGCGCCTGTGTTAGCCCTCGGGGTCAGCCAAAGTTATGCCGTTGAGCCTGGCCCCAGCGGCAGCTCGCGGCTGGAAAAACTCACCGTTGAGGAGGCGGTAGTGGCCCCCAACGCCAACCCTCGCGCTCAAGAAGGCGCGCCCTACAAGGTGAACGAGCTAGCCTCGCCGCTGTACACCCGCCCCATCGCCGACACCCCTAAAACGCTGCAGGTTATCTCCAAAGAAGCCATGCAGGATGCAGGCGTGCAAGACCTGGCCGATGTGATGCGCGCTCAGCCGGGCATCACCCTGGGCACCGGCGAAGGCGGCAACGCCTTTGGCGACCGCTTTATCATTCGCGGTTTTGAAGCCCGCAACGATGTGTTTGTGGACGGCCTGCGCGACCCAGGCGTCACCACCCGCGAGACCTTTGCCGTAGAGCAGGTGGAAATCGCCAAAGGCCCCAACGCCAGTTTTGCCGGTCGCGGCACCACCGGTGGCGCCATCAACAACGTCACTAAAAAAGCCGGCGCCAGCGACTTTACCGATGTACATGCGGGCCTCGGCACAGACGCTAAAAAGCGCGTCACGCTGGACAACAACACCGTCTTCAACGACCAGCTGGCCCTACGCAGCAACCTGATGTACGGCGAGCGCGATCTACCCGCGCGGGGCCTGGCCAGTGAAGAGCGCCAGGGCGCCGCCTTCGCAGGTGCTTGGAAGGCGAGCGAACAATTTAGCCTGCTGGCGGATTATTACTACCAAGCCAGCGATGATGTGCCCGATGGCGGCATCGCCTGGGACCCAACCACCGGCAAACCCATGCCCGGCCGCGATTATTTCGGCCAGATAGGCCGCGACTTCTGGCGCACCTCCAGCAACATAGGCACCTTGGTGGCCAAGTGGGATATCAGCAATACCCTGCGCTGGCAGACCAGCCTGCGCGATGGCAAAACCACCAACCGCTATGTGATTTCAATCTCGGGCCTGGCGGCCAATCCGTCCCCCGGCGCCGGTGTGCCGGTAGGCGTGAACACCCCCGGTGTGTTCGTGCGCGCCAACTCGCAAAACCGCAACCAAACCAACGAGGCGCAAACCATTCAGAGCATTCTCAACTGGGATATAGCCCCCGGCGGCATGCAACACTCATTGGTGTTTGGCATTGAAGCCTCCAATGAAGACATCACCAACCTGCCCTACTCCGACAGCCTGCGCGGCGCCAATGCGGGCACCCCCGGCAATCCCAACAACTTCTACTGGCGCCAAAACGGCGGCAAAATAACGGTGAATACCGCCGGTTACTCCACCCTCACCGTCGAGAGCCGCAGTCTATTTTTAATGGATACCTGGACCTTGAGCGAGCAGTGGGAATTATTTGCCGGTGCCCGCGCCGACCAGTTCGACTTTAGCGTCAACTCCGGCGCCACCGCCTACACCGGCGCCACCAACGGCGCCAAAACCTACGACGAATCCATGGGCAACGGCCACCTAGGCCTGGTGTACAAGCCCACGGACTACGGCAATATTTACTTAAATTTCAGCACCTCCTCCAACCCCACCGGTGAGCAATTAGACTCCGCCACCAACTGCGCCTACGGCGGCCTGTGCCAGAACGGCAGCAACGCAGGTGCCGCCAGCGGCTTTACACCCACCCCGGAGAAAAACACCAACTATGAATTGGGCAGCAAGTGGGAATTATTCGACGATGCTCTGCTGCTGAGCGGCGCAGTGTTTGAAATCGTTAAAGAAGATGTAATCTCCACCACCAATGTGCCCAACAGCAACCCGGCCGTCACCCTGGTCAATCAGGTGGGGGAATTACAGGTGCGCGGGTTTGAATTGGCCGCCACCGGTAACATCACCGAGCGCCTCTCGCTGCAAACCGGTATCACCTGGCTGGATACTGAAATTACCCAATCGGACACACCCAGCGAAGTGGGCCAGAAATTCCCCAACACAGCGGAAAAAACAGCCACTGCACAGGTGCGCTACCAGCTGTTCGAACAATTAGCCCTTGGTGGCATGATCACCTACAAAGGGGAAATTTGGGGCGGCACACCCAACGGCGGCACCACCAATAATAAAATTGACGCGAATACACGCGTGGATTTAATGGCCGACTGGGACATTAGCGAACAATTTAGCCTGCAATTTAACCTGCAAAACGCTACCGACGAAGTGTATTACGACGCACTCTACCGCTCGGCAGCGCCTTTTACCTATGTGGGTGAAGGCCGCAGTTTAAGTGTTACCGCGAAAATGTCGTTTTAACCAAAAAAATAAAATCCCTAGCGCGCAAGGCAAGATTAAAAAAGTTAGGATTAAAAAAATAAGCGCAACTAGGCTCCACTGCTTTTTTAAACCCTCACACAGGCAAGCACAACACGCTTTAATGAGTAAGTGTTTCGCGGTGTAGCAGCTATGAATGCAGACTATTTCAGACCGTCAAAAAGAGGGACCTTTTTGACGAGCCTTCACGGATGTATACACGGCGTGTCTGAAATAGGCTGCATTTATTGCAGCGAGTGAAATTTAAAGGACTCATAGAAAACAAAGATACTGAATACGTAAATATCTAGCACAAGCAAAAAGCAGACATTTTTACTGCCACGTATTTAATAGAGTTCACACACAACCTGATAGGTATCACCGAGTTCAAGCCCCTTCACCCCAGCGGCTTTGCCTAGGCCGCCGGGGTCTTTTTATCAACCGAGGAGACTTTAATTATGCTAAAAACATCAACTCTATATACGCTCGCCGCACTATCCTTAAGCTGCGGCCAAGCCCTAGCCGATGCCGATTGCCCTAAAGCGCCTGCTGATAAATGGCTGCCGGTATACGAGATGCAAAAAAAAATCATCAACGACTACAAATTTGCCATTAAAAAATTCACCACCACCGGCAATTGTTATGAAATTTACGGCTGGGGGTTAAATGCCACCGGCACCCAATGGGAAAAAATTGAAGTTTATTTTGACCCAGTCACCGGCGCCATAGTTAAAAAAGTCAATGGCGATTAAACCCTGGCCGCTGCCCATTCGCCTGATCCATTGGTCGCTTGTCGCCCTGTTAAGCACCGACCTATTATTGTTAGAAGCCGGCGAATGGGCGCATAAATATGCAGGCTTTAGCATGGCGGGCCTGGTGTGCCTGCGCGTGGGGTTTTTAGTGTTTAGCCGCAACCCGGCCTATAAACTCAAGCTGCCAAGCGTCGCCGCCATTAAGCGGCAAATTAGTCAACGCCAATGGGGCCACGCCCACCACAGCCCGCTGGGCGCGCTGATGATTTTCAGTATTTGGAGTTTAATGTTAGCCGCCGCCAGCAGCGGTTATTTACAAACCACGGACGCATTCTGGGGCGAGGAGTGGGTGGAGCTACTGCACAGCGTTATTGTCTACAGCTTATTTACCCTTATTCTGCTGCATATAACGGCGATTGTGCTGTTGCAAACGCTCGTAAAACTGCCTTTATTGCAACGCATGGGGCGCGACAAATCCACCCACAAATGATTAGCAAAAATAATTTATAACGACGGAAACCCTCATGTTAATTGTGATTGAAGCGCTTTTAAGTAAGGATGAAATAACCGACGCCCGCCAGCAATTACTCGGTGCCCGCTGGGTGGATGGTAAAAGCACCGCTGGCACACAATCAGCGGCGGTTAAAACCAACCGGCAATTAGCGGAAAACAGCCCACTGGCCCAACAGCTAGGTGCATTAATTTTGCGCCGCCTGGGCGCCAACGCGCAGTTTTTATCCGCCGCTATTCCCGATAAAATTTTCCCGCCGTTATTTAATCGCTACGGCCTAGGTGAAGGTTTTGGCCTACATATAGACAACGCAATTCGCCCCATTAAAGGCACGAGCCTGGCCATTCGCACGGATTTATCCGCCACCTTATTTTTTAGCGATGCCAGCGAATACGACGGCGGCGAATTACAGATTGAAACCAGCTACGGCGCCCAGAGCATTAAATTAAATGCCGGTGATTTAGTACTCTACCCGTCGCGCAGTTTACATCGGGTGACAGAAGTAACACGCGGCGAGCGCTTAGCCTCGTTTTTTTGGCTGCAAAGCATGATTAGGGATGATGCCCAGCGCAGTTTATTATTTGATTTAGACCAGAGCATTCAAGCAGTGACACATGAATTAGGCAGTAATCACAAAGAAGTTTTGCGCCTAACCGGCGTGTACCACAATTTATTGCGCAGCTGGGCCAGTTGCTAAGCGCTGTTTATAACGACGGCAGATGCTGCGCAAATAATTCCGCAATCGCCGCCGTTGCCTCATCACACAGGAGCCTTAATTGTTCCAGCTGTTCGGCATCAGCCGCCCTACCGCCTTTAATTAATTTTTCCTGCTCGGCGCACCAATGGGCCAGTTTAATCGCCCCGACCGTTGCCGCCACACCTTTAATACTGTGAAATACACGCGCCTGATCGCTGCGCTCCTGCGCGGCTAAAGCGCTGTGTAAATGGGTTAATTGTTGGCTTAATTCAGCGCCAAACCTATCGCGCACGCGGCTTATTAATTTTGTGTTATTGCCAAAACGCAACAGAATACTCGGCCAGGGCTCCGTAATAGCCTCGCTGTGCACAGGCGCGGCAGGCGTTAAAGTCTGGCTCGCAATAGGCGCGCTAACCTGCGCCACATAGCGGCCAATCACCGCCACAATATGCTCAATGTCCAGCGGTTTGCCGACGTGATCATTCATGCCCGCCGCCAAACAAGCCTCCACATCGGCGGGGCTTACATTGGCCGTCATAGCCACAATCGGCAATGCGCGCAGCCTCGGCTCTTGGCGCAAACGGCGGGTGGCTTGCAAACCATCCATGTCGGGCATTTGCATATCCATAAATACCAAATCATACACAGCCTTTTGGCCAATTAATTTCTCAACCGCCTCCAAACCACTATTGGCCACATCTACCTTAGCGCCGAGGTGCGTTAATAAACCCCACGCTACCTGGCGATTTAATTCATTATCCTCCACCACTAAAAATGTTAACCCATGCAAAACAGACTGCTGATTAACAACCTGTAGCGCGCGCTGATTCGGCGCTACAGCATTTGCCATATCCGCCCACAACTGCGGCCAATGCCAGGCAATGATGGGTTTTAAAATAATACCCGCAACAGCAAAATGCTCTTGATTACAGCGCAGGTGTAGCGCCTCTTTATCATCGGCCCTCACCATAAAAACAACCTTAGGTAATGGCATTTGGCTCGCCTCTGCCAACGCCATCAGCGCCGACAGCCCATCTGAAGGTGCTAAGCGCCAATCCACCACCACCAGATCAATTAAATCCATTCCCTGCTGCTGAATTAATTGCACCGCTGCCGCCACTGAATCAACTGCCAACACCTGATCGGCCCAAGCGGCTAATTGCTCGGCCACCAACGCGCGCGCGTGGGCATTATCATCCATTAATAATACCTGCCGATAATGCGGCGGGATGGCGGAGTTAGATTGTGTAGCGGCAGAGTTCGGTTGTGCGGCCACGGGCAGCTGCATAACAAACCAAAATTGACTGCCATGGCCTGGGCGGCTCGTTAATTTTAATTCCGCGTGCATCAGCGCCAACAGGCGCTGGCAAATCACCAATCCCAAACCCGTGCCGCCAAAGCGGCGTGTGGTCGAGGCCTCCGCTTGCGTAAAGCCGTCAAAGATTTTTTGTTGATGCTCAGGTGCAATACCAATACCGGTATCCTCAACGCGCACTTCTAAGCTAACCTGGTGTGTGTCTTGGGCGAGCAGATTAATACTGAGTTTAACAAACCCCCGCTCAGTAAATTTAAGTGCATTGCTGGTTAAATTAATCAGAATTTGCTGCAAGCGCAGTTTGTCGGCAACTAAATAACGCGGCACATCTCGGCCTATATCAAACAATAACTCCACCTGCTGTTTAGCGCCTTGAATACCGGTGAGTACAATAGCTACATCGTGCAGCAACTGCTCGACGGCAAATTCGTGGGCATCCAGCTGTAATTTACCCGCTTCAATTTTGGAAAAATCCAACACATCGTTTAATAAACCCAGCAGCGAACGGGCGGCGCCTATGGCGTTGTGGCTATATTCCTGCTGCCGCTCGCTCAGCGACGTGGTTTGTAATAGCTGCAACATACCCAGCACCGCATTCATCGGCGTGCGAATTTCATGGCTGATATTGGCGAGAAATTGTGATTTAGCGCGGTTGGCCTCTTGAGCCGAATCCCGCGCCAAGCGCAATTCTTCTTCGTGTAAATACAGATCGGTAATATCCAAATTAATACCGGTGATTGAGACAGGTGTGCCGTGTTTATCGCGGCTTACTCGGCCCTGCGCTTTTATGTAACGCAGTGCGCCGCTGGGCAAATTTAAACGAAAGATTAAATCGTACTCCGCCTCCCCTCGAATCGCCGCCTGCAATCCAGCCTCAGCTCCAGCTAAATCCTCCGCCACCAAACGCTCCGCCCAATGCACATAGGTCAATTGCCCATTGAGCTGCAGGGCCGGATCCTGCTGGTACAGCTCAAACATTTGTTCATTCCACTGCAATTCATTGCTGCTAAACACCCAGGTCCAGATGCCTAAATGCGCCACCGCCGCAGCTTGTAACAATTTTTCGGTTACTGCAGCCACTTGCGCTTGCGATGCAAGCTGCGCGCTAATATCCATGGCTACGCCCAAATAACCTTCAATTGCGCCGTCTGCACTGCGAATCGTGGTCACCGTTAACAGCACGGGAATTTCGGTATTATCCTTGCGCACATAGGTCCAGCGCCTAGTCTCAGCATCCAATAAACGCGGCAGATAAACAAACGTATCAAAACCTGCAATAGGCTCAGCATAGTGCGCGGATAATTCAGCGCTGCGCGCCATAATTTCATCGGGCAGATGAAATACCGCTGGTGTTAATTGGCCGACAACCTCCTCAGCCTCAAACCCTAACAAACGCTCGGCGCCGCGATTAAACACAGTAATGACGCCATTTAAATCCGTGGCGATAATACTGACTTCACTAGCGGCATTTAATACGCTGGTTAGGAGTTGTGATATGCGGTTGCGAGCCGCTTCGGCGTCGCGCCGCGCTGTTATATCACTGCGCAGCGCCACAAAACGTTCAATCCGGCCGTCCATGCCGCGCATGGGGGCTATAACCGTATCCACCCAATATAAATCGCCATTTTTATGCCGATTACACACCTCACCCCGCCAGGGTTCACCACTTAAAATGTGCCGCCAGAGCTGGGCCCAAAATTCTGGGCCGTGCTGGCCAGATTGCATAATACTGTGGCTCTGGCCGATTAATTCCTCGCGCCCATAGCCGCTAAACTGACAAAAGGGTTCATTGACGCTTAGAATAATGCCGTTTTGATCGGTAATAGAGAGTAAAAATTGCGCGTTGATACTTTTTAGCAAAGCCTCTTGCTCAGCCAAGGTGGCGGCGAGTTTAATTTTATTATTTTTCAGGATCGACACATCCTGCTCAACAAAATAAAAACCTTTATAAATATTTTGTGAGATCGCCGGGATTAAAATCCACTGATAATGCTCCAACCCCTGAGTGCCGGTGCACGTATAATGAGCGGAATTAACCTGGCCCTCCGGCAAATAAAATAACCAGGGTGTAATCTGTGCATAATAATCGGCGGGCAATAGTTCCTCTAAACGCAAACCCATTATATTGCGCTGCGCACTGGCAAAACGCTCGCGGCTTTTTTGGTTCGCTTTATAAATACGGCCATCAACACTGACGGCCAACACGGCATAGGGCAAAGCATTCACTAAGGATTCTAACTCGTCGCGCGCCTGCACCACCTGCGCGGTGCGCAGGGCAACGCGTGTTTCTAAGTGGGCATTTAATTCTTTTAAGTCCCGCTCGGCGGCGCGCAAGCTACTAATATCGCGAATAATAGTCGCCGCCCCGATAACCTTATTCTGCTCACCCAACAAAGGCGCTGTATACACCAAAACATCCAGCAGTTTGCCGGACTGCGTACAGCGCTGGGCAATAGAATCGGTTTTGGTGCGCTGTTCAATGGCCGCGTGTAATTCAGAATCTGCCTGCGCACGCTGCGCCTCGGGCACAATGAGTTGATTGAGGTATTTGCCCGCTGCATCCACGCCCGCCACGCCGAACATCTGCTCAGCACCACGGCTCCATTGCACGATTTCACCCGTTAAATTCACTTCGATAATAGCGTCGGCAGTGCCTTCAACCAACGCGGCCAGGCGCGCATTTTGCGTTTGGGTGTGCCGCCGTTGGCTCAGGTTAATATTCAACATAGCCGCCACAAAGGCCAGCAGCAAAGTCGTTATTGTGCCGCTTAAGAGGACCAATTTCGGTTCAGTTAAATCCAATCGACGCAGGTATTTTTCCGTCGGCGTAATCGTAAACTGCCACTGGCGGCCAAATATTTCATTTTGCACTACCGCAACACTGGCAGCTTTTATCTCGACATAATCTTCACAGGCATAAATGCGTTGTGGGTTTTCCGCCGTGACATCGGTAATCAGGTAGTGAAATAAATCGTCATTAAAATGCGCGCCGCGCAATATTTCCTGCATCACCAAAGGCTCATACACCCAGCCGATATGCAAACGTGCACGCTCAGTGTCATCACTGGGTATTTGCCAATCGGCGAATACCGGCAGAAAAAATAAAAATGCCTGCGTCACCTTATCCTGTGCCTGCATCAGCGTAATCGGCCCGGTTAATTGCGGTGCATTGCGCGCATAGGCGCGCTCGGCGGCATCGCGCCGCAGGGCTTCCGAAGCGGTATCCAGCCCGCGCGCTTGGCGATTATTAATAATCGGTTCAATCAAACGAATAACGTAGCGATCACCATCGTGGGGTTTTATAAAACGCAGATTAAAGGTATCCAACCCCTCCCGACGCATACGCTCAATATAGGCTTTTTCATCGGCAGCCTTAACGCGGTCAATGACACCTATGCCGCGCATGCCGGGAAATTCTGCGGCTAAATTAATAAATGCAACATATTGAGCAAAGGCCTGCGGGCTGGGGTGGCCATTGTGGGCCAGCACAAAACTGCGGGCGTTAAACAAGGCCTGGCGATAACTGGCTAGGCGCTCCTCTACCTTGTGCACTTCTTTTTGGGCATCCGCCTGTAAATGCCGTTGCAATTGCCGCCCATTGGCCAAGTGAAATTGCAGCGCAATCAAACCGCTGAGCATGAGCCCGAGGCCAATTAGGCCCAAAGCCAGCACAATAGCTTTTTGTATTCTCGATTGTGCAGCCATATTCACTCAGTAGAGGGTAGAAAGCTTCAGGTATTAAACGCCGCTGGGTGAATAGCAGGGTGGTATTTCAACAAGCGGCTAGGAATGCACCGTTTACGCCGACACTACACAGACCTATGCCTGGGTATTTCTGCAAATACTCATGCAGCAGGGCGTTATTGGCTAGGATCGGGGCAGCTATTAACCCAGCGCGGGTTAACAAAATGTAGGCGCAGGCTGCTAGGAGTATAGTAATTAAATACTTATGCGCCAGCGGCAGCAGCGGTTAAAAACACCGGCGCCGAGTGCGCATCAACAGGCTGCCGAACGCCTATGCATCATACACAGCGTGTAATAACTGCCGCGTATATTCAGCCTGTGGATGGGTGAATATCTGCTCGGCTGCGGCGTATTCCACAATAGCCCCGCGTTGCATCACGGCCACATGATGGCTTAATGCTTTAATGGCGCGGTAGTCATGGCTAATTAAAATAAATGCCAGGGCAAATTGTTTTTGCAATTGTTGTAACAACAGCAACACCTGCCGCTGTACGCTGCGATCCAGCGCAGAGGTGGGTTCATCCAAAATAATAATCTTCGGCTTTAAAATTAACGCCCGCGCAATAGCAATACGCTGGCGCTGGCCGCCCGAAAACTCGTGGGGGTAGCGATAGCGCAAGGCCGGGTCCAGCCCCACCGCCTGCATCGCCTCTATAACTGCCTGCTCATGATTGTGCTCATCAGCAGCAAATACACTTAAACCCTCGGCAATAATTTCTAAAATATTTAACCTGGGGCTAAGGCTTGAAAAAGGGTCTTGAAAAACCATTTGCATATGGCGCCGCAGCGGCCGCAGCGCTTTAGCATTTAAACCTAATAAATCCTCGCCCAAATAAATCACTCGGCCGGTGGCGGGAATTAACCGCAATAAAGCCTGTACCAGCGTACTTTTGCCACTGCCACTTTCACCTATGATACCGAGGGTTTGCCCTGTATAGAGCGCAAGATTAGCCTGCTCCACCGCACGAAAAAACTGCACGGGTTTACCCCAAAAGGATTTTTGCACCACAAAATCAACACTAAGGTCCTGCACATCCATTAATAACGCGCTGTCGTCAGGCATGCTTACCGGTGTAATAGGCGCCAGATCAAAACCTAATAATTCGCGGGTATAGGCGTGGGCAGGCGCATTAAATACAGACTCAACTGCCCCCTGCTCCACAATGCGGCCCTGCTGCATTACCGCCACCTCATCAGCATAACGGCGCACCATGGGTAAATCGTGGCTAATTAACAACAGGGTTAGGCCTAATTCCTGCTGCAATTTTTTTAACAAATCTAAAATGTGTTTTTGCACCTGGGCATCAAGTGCCGTGGTGGGCTCATCGGCAATTAATAATTGCGGCTTATTCGCCAGCGCCATGGCAATCATGACGCGCTGGCGCTGGCCGCCGGATAATTGGTGCGGATAGGCCTGATATTTTGCCGCCGCATCCTGAATCTGCACCTGCTGCAAAACCTCCAGCACCGCCGCCTGCAGTTGCTTACCGCGCAGGCCCTGGTGCAGCGCAATGATTTCACCAATTTGTTTACCGATAGTGTGCAAAGGGTTAAGCGCCGTCATGGGCTCTTGAAAAATAAACCCAATCTGCGCGCCGCGCACCTGATTTAATTGCCGCTCATTCAGCGCCAACAGGTTGCGCCCCTGCCAGATAATTTCACTCTCAGAACTTAATTGCAGCTGCTTAGGATGCAATAAACGCACAATACACTGGGCCGTAACCGATTTACCCGAGCCCGATTCACCCACCAAGGCCAGCGTTTTACCCGCCTGCAGATTAAAACTCACATCACGCACACAAGCGGCGGGCGCGCCGGTAAACTGGGCCGATAAATGGCGCACGGCCAACAGGGGTTCACTCATATCAACGCCCCTGCACCAGGCGCGGGTCAAACGCATCGCGCAGGCCCTCACCAATAAATACCAATAAAATTAATAGGCTCGCCAAAATACCAAAGGCACTTAAAGCCAGCCAAGGCGCCTGTAAATTATTTTTACCCTGCGCCACTAATTCCCCCAAAGATGCAGAACCCGGCGGCAAACCAAAGCCTAAAAAATCCAGCGAAGTTAAGGTGGCAATAGCGCCGGTAATTAAAAAGGGCAAATAGGTCATAGTAGCCACTGTGGCATTGGGCAAAATATGCCGCCACATAATTCTGCCATCGCTCACACCCAATGCCTTAGCCGCTTTAACATAATCTAAATTGCGGCCGCGCAAAAATTCCGCCCGCACCACATCCACCAGGCTGGTCCATTCAAATAACAACATTAAACCCAGCAACCACCAAAAATTGGGTGTGATAATACTGGCGAGAATAATTAATAAAAATAATACCGGCAGTGATGACCACACCTCTAAAAAACGCTGGCCCAATAAATCCACCCAGCCGCCGTAATAACCCTGTATAGCCCCCACCAACACCCCCAAGGCGGCGCCACACAGGGCCAAACACAGGGCAAAAGCAATCGACGTGCGCGCGCCGTATAACACGCGGGCAAACACATCGCGGGCCTGATCATCCGTACCCAACCAATTGTGCGCCGTCGGCGGCGAGGGTGCGGGTGTGGGCAATTGGTGAATATGCGTGTTGTACGAATAGGGCACCGGGGCTTTAAGCATCCAGCCTTTACGGGCAATTAAATCCTGCACATAGGGGTCTTGGTAATTCGCCGCTGTGGCAAAGTCGCCGCCCAAATCCTCTTCGGTGTAGTCAACCAACACGGGAAACAACCAGCGCCCTTCGCTATAAATAAACAAAGGCCGCTCATTGGCGACTAATTCCGCCGCAGAAGAAATCAGAGTAATAGCAAGAAACAACCACAAACTGATAAAAGCACGGTGGTTGCGTTTAAAGTGCTGCCAGCGTTTGGCATTTAATGGGCTTAGTTTCATCTGAGGTTTAAGTATTATTCTGTTGAAAATGAATGCGCGGATCCACCCACACATACACCAAATCCGACAGGAGTTTTACCACCAGTCCCAACAGGGTAAAAATAAACAGGCTGCCAAAAAACACCGGGTAATCCCGCTGAGTCACCGCTTCAAAACTCAGCAGGCCCAAGCCATCCAAAGAGAACATCACTTCAATTAATAAAGAGCCGGTAAAAAACATACCCACGAAGGCGGCGGGAAACCCAGCGATAATAATCAGCATAGAATTACGAAATACATGGCCGTACAACACCTGGCGCTCAGTTAAGCCTTTGGCTCTGGCGGTGTATACATACTGTTTATTGATTTCATCTAAAAAAGAGTTTTTCGTCAGCGCGGTAAGCGTGGCAAAACCGCCGATGGTGTAGGCCGTAAGCGGCAGCGCCAAATGCCAGAAATAATCTTTTATTTGCTGCCAGAGGGTAAAATCACTAAACCCTTCCGAGGTAAGGCCGCGCAGAGGAAACACTTGCCAATAGGAGCCGCCTGCGAATAACACAATCAACACCATGGCTAATAAAAAACCCGGCAGCGCGTATAAAATAGATAATACAAAGCTGCTGGCAATATCAAAACGGCTGCCGTGGCGCACGGCTTTTATTATGCCTAGGGGAATGGAAATAAAATAAATCAGCAGCGTGCTCCAGAGGCCTAGGGAAATAGACGTGGGCAGTTTTTCGATAATTAAATCCGTCACGCGGGCATTGCGGTAAAAACTCTCACCAAAGTCGCCGCTGAGATAACGCCCCACCATCTGCCCAAAACGCACATGGGCCGGTTGATCAAAACCGTACAGGGCTTCGATTTTTTTAATCACCTCCGGTGGAATTCCTCGCGCAGCGCCGCTTTGCTGCACTTCGGCCTGGGCGCTTAGGTTGCTGTGGTCATTATTTTTCAGCCGGTAGAGCATCTGCTCCACCGGCCCGCCGGGGGTGAATTGCACCACAGCAAAATTAATCAGCAAAATACCCAACAGGGTGGGCACCATTAACGCCAGGCGCCGCAGAATATACTGGCCCATAGTTAGGGTTTAGCGGCGTTAAGTTTTGCTTCCTTGTCTTTGTCGATCCACCAGGTGAAAAATCCAGTTTGAAAGGCGCCGTCAAAAGCGGGGCTTGTTTCCGGCTGGCCGAATTTATCCCAATAGACTAGGCGGTGCTTGGTAAAGTTATACAGCGGAACCATGTAGTGGTTATTGAGCAATACACGATCAAGTGCGTGTGTTGCTGCAATTAATTCCTGTCGATTGGGTGCCTGCGCAATTAGCTCCACGAGTTCATCAATTACTGGATTTTTAATGCCGCTGTAGTTCCTGCTGCCCTCAATGCCAGCTGCTGCACTGCTCCAGAATTCACGCTGCTCATTACCAGGAGATAAGCTTTGACCAAGCGCACCAAATGTCATATCAAAGTTAAAATTATTTAAACGATTTAGATATTGTGAAGGGTCTACCACTCGGAAATCCAATTGAATACCCAATCGCTTAAGGTTTTGCACATAAGGGTTAGCAACGCGCTCAAAGGTAGCCATATGGGAGATTAATTCAATTACAACAGGCTTTTGGGTCTTGGGATCCAATAATTTACCATCCTTAACTACAAAACCTGCTTGCTGCAACAACTGCTGAGCCCTGAGCATATTGTCGCGATTATTGCCCGAACCATCAGTTTTAGGATTTGTGTACACCTGATTAAATACTGTTTCAGGTAGTTTATCCTTGTATTTTTTCAATATTTCTAATTCTCGTCCGCTGGGCAGCCCACTGGAGGCCAACTCCGAATTGGAAAAATAACTATCGATACGCTGATAAGAGTCAAAAAATACGTTTTTATTGGTCCATTCGAAGTCGAAGGCATAATTTAGCGCTTGTCGCACCAGCATGTTGTCAAACGGCGGCTTACGCAGATTTAGCACTATCGCCGCCATTCCCGTCGGGCTTTTATCATCAATCAATTGTTTTTTAAGGGTGCCTAATTTAACAGCCGGAACTTCATAGGCAGTAGCCCAAGATTTGGCAATATTTTCCCAGCGATAATCTATCTGGCCAGCTTTGAGGGCCTCAATGATCACCCCATCATCACGAAAATAATCAATAGCCACTTGGTCGTAGTTGTATATACCTCTGTTAACAGGCAGATCCGCCGCCCAATAATCGGCCACACGTTCATAAACAATACTGCGACCGGCGTCCACTTTTTTAACCTTATAAGGGCCCGACCCCAATGGAACTTCTAGGCTAGAGTTGGCAAAGTCTTTATTTTGCCAAAAGTGTTTTGGCAAAATAGGAAACTCACCCAATATTAATGGCAACTCTTTATTCGTTGTTGACTTGAAGTCGAATTTAACCCTTGCGCCATCAAGCGCTTGTACCCCCTTAATATCGGCGTAATAACTTGCATAAATAGGAGCGCCTTTAGTAGTTAAGATATTAAAACTAAAAACCACATCATCTGCAGTTATTGACCTGCCATCATGAAAACGCGCCTTGGGATTCAGATGAAAAATAACGAAGCTATGATCATCCGCCAATTCAATTTTCTCAGCGACTAACCCGTAACGCGAAAAAGGTTCATCATCGGAGCCGCGCAGCAATGTATCAAACAACAATCCTATGTCTATCGCAGGCGTGCCTTTGGTAACAAAAGGATTAAGACTATCAAAGGTGCCTAAACCCGCCAGCCGCACACCCCCACCCTTTTGCGCCTTAGGCGAGGTGTAATCAAAGCGTTCAAAATTAGCCGGGTATTTAGGTTCGCCCATGAGGGTCAAGGCGTGGGTAATGCGGGTTTTTGGGGTGGAACTCGGTGCGTCCTTGGCGGTCTGGTCGGCGGCTTGGGTGTTGAGCGCAAATATAAGGCTCAAATACACAGCCACGAGTGGATACAGCGCACGGCGAGCATTCATAGGTTACCCTTAAGGTCAGTTTTAACTGGGCGCAGAGTGTACCCTAAAGGCTGTCGGTTACAAGTTTTGGGCAAAGGGCTATAGAAGGCTCATAATAGCCAACGAAGCCCCACCACTCGGTTAAGGATTATTACCTGTAGCCCGAGGGCGGCACCGGCACCAATCGAGCCTGGCTCTGCCACAAAGCGCAGCTCTTGAATCATTTAAAATTACCTGTCTTAACCCATCCACCCACATAAGGCCCCCCATGAATTGGAGCGAAGAAATTCTCACTAGCCTCATTTGGCTTGTTAAAACATTTGTTATCAGCGGCGTAGGTTTTATTGTTGTGTTTGGTGCCGTTTTAAAATTCACCCAAACCGGCCGAGAATTTTTGCGCTTAACCGGCGGTTATTTTTCCTGGCAACGCAGTATTAGGCCTATTGCACTTCTGTGTGGCGTGATTGTGCTGGCCTTGGTTTCGGTGCGTTTATCGGTCTTAATATCCCAGGCGAGCAACGGTTTTTACACCGGTTTACAAGAACTTAATCCAGAAGCATTTTGGACTAACTTCGGCATTTGGTTTTTAATCGCCATAGGGTTTGTTATTCGCGCTTTGGTGGCCTATTACGTGAAAAGTGCGCTGACTATCGACTGGCGCATTTGGCTGACCCAATCGTTAATTGCGCGCTGGTTGGATAAACAAAATTATTACCGCAGCCATTTTGCCAAAGCGCAAATGGATAACCCCGACCAGCGTATTCAGCAGGATATCGAAAGCTTTATTAGCCTAAGCCTGAGCTTATCCGTGGGGCTTTTAGAAGCCTGTGTTTCCCTCTTTACCTTTACAATTTTACTCTGGACGCTGTCGGGCACCCTCGCGCTGTTCGGCGTGGAAATTCCCCGCGCCATGGTGATTCTGGCCTATGTATATGTACTGATTGCCACCGGCATCGCTATTTGGCTTGGCCGCCCGCTGATCAATTTAAATTTCTTAAATGAAAAATTTAACGCTAACTTTCGTTATGCGTTGATTCGCCTGCGTGAATATGGCGAGAGCATTGCCTTTTTTCGCGGAGAGGAGCGCGAGCAAAAAGGCTTGGTCAGTAAATTTAACGACATTATTAGCAACACCTGGGCTTTGGTGTTTCGGGCCTTAAAATTCGATGGTTTTAATATTGCCACCAACCAAATTGCGTCCGTTTTCCCTATTATCATCCAGGCGCCGCGCCTGTTCGCCAAAGAAATTAAACTCGGCGATATGATGCAAAGCGCACGCGCCTTTAGTGAGGTGCAGGAGGCGCTGTCGTTTTTCCGTTTGTCTTACGATAATTTTGCCAATTATCGCGCCGTGATGATTCGTTTAAGCGGCTTTTTAGATGTAGTGGATGAAGCGCAAAACCTGCCGCGCATTATTCCTCATCAGCAGGGCAAGACGCTGCTGGTGCATCAACTCTCCACCTTGCGACCGGATGGCACCGAGCTGTGCCACGGTCTGTCGCTGCAGCTTGCGCCCGGCGATGCACTGCTCATCCAAGGCCCTTCCGGCATAGGCAAAACTACCCTTTTGCGCGCCTTTGCAGGCCTCTGGCCCTACGCCACGGGCGAGTTGACTCTGCCTGAGGGGGGGACGTTATTTCTCCCGCAAAAACCCTACTTACCCTTAGGCACCTTAAAAGAAGCCCTATTTTACCCTGGCGCACCGGGGGAGCAGCCCCTCGAGGCTATCTTGGCGCAGGTGCAACTGGGTCATTTGGCGGCGCGGCTGGACGACGAAGACGATTGGGGCCGCGTCCTGAGCCTCGGCGAACAGCAGCGCTTAGCCATTGCCCGCGCCCTGATCATGCGCCCGGCGGTTATCTTTTTAGATGAAGCCAGCTCCGCCATGGACGAGGGCTTAGAGTTTGCCCTTTACCAACTGCTGCGCCAGCAATTGCCTGCCAGTATTTTGGTGAGCATTGGCCATCGCTCCAGCCTGCAACAATTCCACAACCACCATTTGCACCTGGCGGCAGCAGGCCCGTGGCAGCTGGCCTAGGGCTTTTTCTGCTTACAACCAAACGGCCCGCACGCACGGCGGGCCGTTTGGTTGTGCTGAAAGGCACGAGCGTGCTCTGAGTTGATTGCGGCGGGAGCGCCGCGCCGCATTAGCCCTTAAAAATGTGCAAATTGTTTTTCCAAGCCCTTGGGGTTACTCATCCAGAGTGCGCCCATTTCAGCCGACATTTGATCGGGGAAAATATCCTCTACGCCCTGTTCCATTTGCGCAAAAATAGCCTGCGCGGTTTGCGCCGCAGAGGTTTTCGGCAGGTCAAATTCGCGGGCCATATCGGTATCTATAGGGCCGGGGAATATTCCAAACACAGCGATATGTTTAGGCGTTAATTCAGCGCGCATGGATTGAATGGCAGACGCCAAGGCCGCTTTAGATGCGCTATATCCCCCCACCCCGGCCATACTGGCCAAGCCGATAATGGAGCTTACGCTGGCAATAGCACCGTCACCATTGCGCTCAATGGCCGGTAAAAACGCCCGCGTTACCGCCAGGGTGGCAAAATAATTCACATTCATATCCTGCTGTAAACCGGCAATATCACCGCTTAATACACTCGCAAACGCTAAAACACCTGCGTTATTGACCAATACCTGTACATCAGCGGCTTGTTCAGCCGCCGCACGAATAGATGCCGCATCGGTTATGTCCAAAGCTAAGGGCACCACGCGCGCGTCGTTAAAGGCCGGTAATTTGGCGGGGTTGCGCGCACTGGCGTAGACCTTTTTAGCGCCCAATTCCAATGCCGCCGTGACAAGTGCTGCGCCTATACCGCGATTGGCGCCAGTAATTAAGATGGTTTTATTGTGCACATTCATAAGCTTCTCCCAAGAGTGTAAGGTTGCGCAGGTTCACCTCTGACACCTAAGTGGTTTTGTAAAACGGCCACAGATGCTGCGTTGGGGGCAGTTTATTGAAGACTCATGAATCATTAAATGCTATTTTTTTCACAACATTCATGAGCCCAAAACATCAATGAATACCCAAGCGCTTCAGTTATTTGTAGAAGTCGCTCGCAGCGGCAGCTTTGCCGCTGTGGCGCGGCAACGCAATCAAGATCCGTCCTTGGTCTCGCGCAGCATCGCGCAATTAGAGGCCCAGTTGGGCGTGCGCCTCTTTCAGCGCAGCACACGCAGCATGCTGCTAACCGAGGCTGGGGCGCGTTTGTTAGACAAGGTGCAGGCATCCTTGGAAGAGTTGCGCGGCGCTTTAGAAGAAGCGGCCAGCGCGGCAAGCGATCCCTCCGGCACACTGCGCATGACCGCATCGGTAACCTTCGGCCATCACTGTGTGCTGCCCTTAATAAAAGAATTTCGCAGGCTTTACCCGAAAATAAAATTGGATTGTGTATTAAGCGATGACCCGCTGGATTTAATTGCCAGCCATATAGATCTGGCCATTCGGCTGGGGCCAGCCATCAGCGGTAATTTAGTGGTTACCAAACTGCTCGACACCCACTATCGCGTGGTGGCAAGCCCGGACTATATCGCCAGCGCTCCACCTATTCATCAGCCGAGTGATTTAACGCAACACGCCTGTTTATTATTTCCCGAGCGTATTTTTGCCCCGCACTGGCAATTTAAATTGCCCGATGGCCAAGCCGAGGTGGTGACGGTGAGCGGTGATTTGATTTTATCGACGGGCGATGCACTGCGGCAGATGGCCCTGCGCGGCATGGGGCCGGCACTCTTGCCCCACTGGGCGATTTTGGATGCACTGGACGATGGCCGCCTGATTGACCTATTCCCCAACCATCAAGCCGCCGCAGCCTCATTTAACAGCGCGGCCTGGCTGGTGTACCCCAGCCGCGATTACGTACCGAAAAAAGTGCGCGTGATGATCGATTATCTAAAAAGCCACCTGCCCCAACGCTATGCGGCGCATACCGTAGCAGCGCTGCGCTAAGTAATAATCGCAACTCAAACGCACGCTGATGGCAGCTGACACAAACCCTCGTATCGTTCAGCGCTTGTCTTTTTACCTTCCTCATACAGGCAGCGGATTGGTTTCAGCCTGGGCTTAGATCGGCCCCGTCTGATGAGAGGTGCTGCACAGTTACAACCCCTCAACCCGCCCAGGTTTCCATCCAATCAGCGCCGTAGTAAAACCCCTTCGCCAAACCTAAATTCTGCGCCTTAGCAACCAGATTTAACGGCATACGCAGGCGCACCTGTTCGTGTAATAACAATTCACCGTGAGCCGCAGCCTGCTCCGGCAAACCAAATACATATTGGCCGAATAATTTCCAGCGCGTCATTAATTGGCCGCCCTGGGCGGAGGTGCTGGCGGAGAGAATAAAACGGTCAAAAATACGCGGCGCGCGATCATCTTTGTGCTCAAGCAGCATGCTGCCATCGGCAAAAATAAACCCGTGCTGCGCATGATTATTTTTCTCCATCGCCATAGCTTCGGGGCTGGCGAGAAATTCGCGGGCTTCGCTCGTTATAGCCGCAAAGGGTTTACCGGCCTGGCGCAGATTAACTATGGCCTTTTTCATGCTGCGGCTGCAGGCTTGCACCACTTGCGACTGGCCGAATAACACCCGGCTAGCCGCCAAGAAGTGCCCGCTGTTGCCGACAAAATGCTGCTGCAACTGGTGGAACCAGGTTTCTTTTAAATCCGCCAGGGGCCGCTGCGCCTGCCCCAGCCGCTGCGCGCAGTGGTTATACGCCAAGCCTCGCCCGCCCCAGGCCGGGTGCGCCAGCAACTCGCTCAATACCGCCTGAGCCTGCGGTGTAAAGGCGTCCTCCGGCGCCTGCTGCAGCGCATCGATAATGCCTTGCAATTCATTTTGATGGGCGGCAGAGCCATCCAACACACAGGCGTCCAATAAACCCGTTAATAATTGCGGGTCGGTAAATACGGCGTGGCTTAAAAGCGCTGGCATAGTGTCTCCTGTTTTATGTCGATTAAAATTCAATGGTTTAGAGCGCGCGTGATCCGCTTCATAAGATGACAGCTGGCGGCGTTGCCCGCATAATCGATGCCAATTTGTTTGGATCGCAGCCCCACCCGGATCGCCTCTATGCTTCAACTGCTCAACCACACCCCCTTCGCCGCTCAGATAGGCCTCTTCCCCAACGAAGAGGGGGTGGATACTTTGTATGTGGTGGCCAAAGCCCACTTTAACATGGCCACTCCCCTAAGCCTGTGCGATGAACAAACCCCGCCCCTGATGGAGGACATCTATTACGGCGAGCCGGGCGTTTCCAGCCTTAAATACCCCAGCGATTTTCACCCCGGCAAAGCGGCCACGGATATTTTTATGCTCGGCCACGCCTGCTCAGTGGATAAACAACCGGTGTATTACCTGGATGCCAGCCTGCGCCTCGGCAGCATCCAAAAAACCGTGCGCGTCTGGGGTGCGCGCACCTGGCAAGGCGGCGCCCTGAGCCAGCCGCAGCCCTTCACCCACCTGCCCATCCTGTATGAAAACGCCTACGGCGGACAGCACATAGAGCAGGAACAGATATTAGGCGGCGAAGAGCGCAATCCCATAGGCAAGGGTTTTTTGGGGCGCCAAGCGCGCAGCCAGTTTGACGGCACAGCTGCGCCGCAGCTGGATGATCCCTATAACCCCCTGCGCCAATTGGGCGATACCCCAGAGCCCGCCAGCTTCGGCCCCAAAGCCCCAGCCTGGCTGCCGCGCCGCAGCTTTGCAGGCACCTATGATGAGGCCTGGCAGCAGACCCGCGCGCCTTTTCTGCCGGAGGATTACTCGCCACGCTTTATGAACAGCGCCCACCCCGACCTGATTGCAGCAGGCTTTTTAAGCGGTGGTGAGACGGTGAGCATCACCGGCATGCACCCGATGGGCGAGCTGAATTTTGTGCTGCCCCAGATACAACTGCACGCCGACATCATCATGGGCGCAAAAACCCATACACCGGCCTTCGTGTTGGAGAGTATTTTGCTGGAGCCAAACCAGTTGCGCTTTAGCCTAACCTACAAAGCGCGCTTAACCTGTGATAAACAGGCGCTTAGCATTCGCCAAGTCACGCTGCAGTTGCAGCGCTAGTGTAAAAAAAACTGTAAGGATTTTTATGCCACAAACTACCTTCGCCAACATGCGCGGCATCGTCCACAAGGGCTCCAACGGTATGAGCCTAGTATTTCCCGACGTTTGCAAAACTCCCACCCCCGCAGGCCCAGTGCCCATACCCTACCCAAACCTCGGCAAATCTTCCGACACCATGAAAGGCCCCACCTCGGTGAAGACCGACAAACAAATGCCCATGGTAAAAGGCGCCGTGTACATCATGAGCACCGGCGATGAAGCCGGCAGCGCCATGGGTGTTATCAGCAATAAAATTAAAGGCGAGTGCGAATTTATGATGTATTCCTTCGACGTAAAATTCGAAGGCAAAAACGTCTGCCGCATGGGCGACCCTTTATTCCACAACAATAAAAACATCATGGGTTAAGCGTGAACGCACCAGCTAATGCCTTTTCGCACATCATTCAACAAATGGCCGATAACGCCAGTTTCCTCTGGATACTGCGCGGCCGCCAACGCCGCGAACCGCACGTCTACTCAGAGCACATTGCCGAACTCGACGGGCGTATTCAGGCCAACTTAGACGGCCTGCTGCTCTATGGCGAAGAAGCCTGGGCCATAGCCGTCGCCAATGGCGAATTCCCGCAAGGCGGCGAGGCTTTTTGTTTGGGTTATTTGGCATTTCACAGTGAAGATGTCACTAAAATTCAATACGCCACTGAATTTGCCCTGCAAAATGACGAGACGTTTAAAGGCTTGGTGAGTGCGCTGGCGTGGCTGCCTGGCATTAAAGTACACCCCTGGATTAAACAATTTTTCCACAGCAAAAACCTTGCGCACAAACGCCTAGCGCTTGCCGCTTGCCGCATCAGGAGAGAGGATCCTGCGGGGTTTTTAACACAGATTTTTGAGCGCCAGGATTGTGTTGATAATTCCTCATTGTTAGCTGAGGCACTGCGAACAGCGGGTTATTTTAAACGCACCGATCTTATTGAGCGGCCCAATAAATTCCTAGTCCACCCTGAACCTCAGGTGGCGTTTTGGGCTATCTATTGCTGTACGCAACTTGGGAAAACTCATGTTGCAGAGCAATTAAAGCCTCTGTGTACATCCGCAGAAGAAAACCTTTCTTTTTTGGCGCCGCGCGCATTGTTTTTGTCGATGTACTATTTACCACTGGAAGTAGCGCGAGCCTGGATAGGCGAATGGGTAGTGCAAGGTTGTCTGCGGGCAGCCGTAAAGGCCTGCGGGCTGCTGGGCGATCCGTCGGCAGTTCCCTGGCTTTTGGAGCAAATGACCGAGCGCACATTAAACCGAATTGCCGCAGAGGCGATTTTTCTTATTACAGCGCAGCAGCCTGCACAGGCTCCAGCCCCGGAACTTATCGACCAAGAAGAGGAAGATAATTTAGACGACGACAGTTTATTCTGGGCAGACCCCAAGCGCTGTGCAGAATTTTATGCCCAGGGCAGCATCAGCACGGTTAATAATTTTAACGCTCAAGTGCGCAGCGGAAATATACAAGCCCCTTTCCTCGCAATGCGATACCAAAAAATGGCTCAGTGGCTGAGACTTTAAAACCCTATCAAAGAAAAACACTCAAATTCCCTGCGAGAAATTTACCCATAATGCACCTGAGTTTTTCAGGGCAATACTTTACCCAGGTCGCTCACTATGCCAAGCCATGCTTATATTGCTGCAACTGGAATGATTACACCGGTTGGTACGAATACCGCCACAACACAAGCGGCCATTGCAGTGGGCATAAGCGCCTATGCCGATTCGATACATTACAATAAGCAGTCGCACCCCATGCGCTTGGCCTTAATTCCTGAAGAGGCCTTGCCGCCGCTTAATCCAAAGCTAAACACCTTATGCCTGAGTTATCGCCAACAACGTTTATTGCGCATTGCCGAGCCCGCACTGCTCGAAGCCGTCCACACATTGCCTTTGACCGAACCTGCGGCGTTATTTTTAGCTTTGCCAGAATCAATTCCCGGCAGTAATTTCACACCTGATCTCAACTTTATTTCAGCATTGGAAATTCAAACCGGTGTTTTGCTGAATAAATCTGCCAGCCAAGTATTCACCTCAGGCCGCGCTGGGGGATTTGAAGCCGTTGCTGCTGCACTGACATACTTAACCGACAGCGGCAACAGCGTTGCACTGGTGGGTGGCGTAGATACCTATTTAGATTTATTACTACTCGGCATTCTAGATCAAGACAGCCGCATTCTCGCCGAAGAAGTTACCAATGGGTTTGCGCCCGGAGAAGCAGCTGGCTTTTTGTTACTCATTAATGATCAAGCAAAAAAATATCTACCCTTTTCCCCGCAAGCCACTATTTATCCACCGGGAATTAGCCTGGAGCCTGGCCATAGATACAGTGATCAACCCTATCGAGGCGAGGGTTTGGCCAACGCTTGGTCGCAGGCAATCGCAAACGCCGACACAGCGCCTATCGATAAAATTTTTAGTAGTTTAAATGGCGAGAATCTTGGAGCAAAAGAAATGGGCGTAGCTTTTTTGCGCAACAACAATGCCTTTTCAGAAAACAATAAAACTGAGCATCCGGCAGATTGCATAGGGGATATAGGTGCGGCATTTGCTCCTGTGCTTGTGGGGCTTGCATGTGCATCTAAAGACACCATGAAAGTGTTGCACTCCTGCTCCTCAGAACATGAAAAGCGAGCTGCTGCAATAACCAAGCGTTTTTAAATTCATTAGCATAAAATCATTAAAATATTTAATGTTCCAAAATTGCACAACACACTTTTAACGAGGATAAAGGCATGACGGATATTGGCGAGACAATAGCTGTTATAGTTGCGACACCGGATAATAACGAACCCTGCTGGGCGTGCAAAAAAGAACCTGAAGCACAGGTTCAAAACAATCTAAACGAAAGTCCAAGCTCCCTCGGTGAGTCCGAAAACCAATTGCATAACGACTCGAGTGAACTGGGAAAAAACCTCGGCTTTAGACCCACCTGGACTATCCAGGTGGCTGAATCTCTGGCTCCAGGCGCTGAACTTATCTCCGCCGAAGTAACGGCCGCAGCTCATCACCTAATTCCCGGCAATGCGTCATTAAAGGAATGCCCGCAGATTCTCGATTTGATTGAATCGAGTCGCGGCAAGATTAGGTCGGACATTGGATACAATGTTAATTCCGAACAAAATGGTGTTTGGTTACCGGGCAGCTATGGCGTAAATCCAGATTCAGTGTTTAAGAAGAAGTGGTCTTCTTATACCAATCAACGGGAATACGCATTTAAGGCGATGGATAGAGCAAATGCCCAATTCCACGACGCTCATCCAAAATACAGCCGACAAGTCCTCCGCACTTTGCGCTCCCTCGCCGATAAAATAACATTAACTGCACCCGAAAAATGCGGCATCTGCGGGGAGAAAACCCAGGATAAAGCCAGGCCTCCATACGGTTTGGTAGGTCGGTTAAACAAAATATCATCCATGCACCGTGGATTTTTGCGAGGACCTATGCGCAAATGGCCCACCCAAAGCGGATACTTTACCTCTAGCTGGTCTGGGATAAGGAAATATTCCCCATAAACGTCCCAGCCATTATTTAATTACCATTTCAGCCACCAGCGTAAACAAATTAACCTACAACTGACACCTTGCATGCCCCGCCTTACCACAGGAGAAAACCGTGTATTACAAACTAGACAGTGAATTTCCAATGACAGACGATAACACCTATTTTCACATAAGTGATGGTGTAGCAATCGACGGCATCGCAAGCTGGGCCCGTGGTGAACCCTTCACTATAACCCCACCCGACCCCATAGTAATTAATATCGAAAAAATCGGCGAGTCCGATGATCCTTCGTTACGCCCTATAGCCTTTAACGATGCCAATTTATGCATCGCAATCCCTGCCATTGTCGACGCCTTAATTGCCAGCGGCGTCAATAATATTCAGTCATACCCAGCTGTATTAAGAGATGTCACGACCCAACAAGAATATCCTTACTGCGCCATAAACATCATTGGACTGATAAAAGCGGCCGACTTATCAAAATCCGATTGGATTAATCTGGACGGCGACGCCAGGATGGATACCGTATTTTTAGACCTAGTATTAGATACCGACAAAATCCGCAGTTATGATTTATTCAGATTATACGAAGACACTGGCACCATCATTATCAGTGAGCGAGTAAAAAAATCACTAGAGCACTTCCCGGATTTGACCTTTACTCCGGTGAGCAGAAAATAACACTTAAAAGCTGGTTGCAATCGGTTGACAGCAAGGCAAGGAAAATTTGGGCAGGGAGCCCCAACAAAAAAACAGAGTTTACACCCAGCAAATTAGTAGAGTTTTCGGGAAGTGTCAGGCCCCAAATTTGACACCACCAAAACTAGCCAGACAGGTCAACACGCCCCTAGTGGCGGCCGTGTTAATTTCGCCACGGCTAGTGCTCGCCGCCTATATTTTTTATAGCCTTGTTAATAATTAATACGCCTATGGCTCAATACCGGCATGCGCTCCCTAAGGGTTTGCAGGTCGGCAAGCTCTAGACGAGCGGTCACAACCCCTTCCCCCTCCGGCAAAACTGCCATTACATCCCCCCAGGGGTTAACAATCATGCTGTGGCCCCAGGTGCGGCGGCGACTGCAGTGGTGGCCACCCTGGTTGGCGGCAACGACAAAACACTGGTTTTCAATGGCGCGGGCGCGCAACAACACCTCCCAATGGGCCTGGCCGGTGGTGTAGACAAATGCCGATGGCACCGCCAAAAAATGGCAACCCGCCTGGCTTAATAAACGAAAATATTCAGGGAAACGCAGGTCGTAACACACCGCCAAACCCCATTTGCCGCCGGGCCCATCAAACCAACCCGCCGCATTGCCCGGTTCAAACTGCGCTGATTCGCGGTAGCTGCCCACCGCATCTTGCACACCGGCATCAAATAAATGCATTTTGTCGTAGCGGCCCACCTGCTCACCACCGGGTGCAAACACACAACAACTGGCGAAGGATTTATGCTCCTGCGCCCAATACCCCTGTTGGTTGCAGGCCAGTGGAATGGTTCCACCGATCAGCCACAGGTTTAACCCTTTGGCTTGCTCGGCTAAAAATTCCAGTATTTCCCCCTGCCCCTGGCTCTCCCGCAGGCCCTGTGCGGCTGAACCGGCCTGACCAAATAGGGCAAAATTCTCCGGCAATACCGCGCATTCAGCCCCCTGGGCAGCGGCTTCTGATAATAATTCAGCGGCTTTTTTAAGATTAGCGGCAAGGTTGGGTTCACTCACCATTTGCACGGCGGCGACGGTTACGGCGGTGGCAGGCATGAGTACCTCTTAAACCTGAAGAGCACTTAACAACTATAGATGTATTTTTACGGCCGTTATTTAGGGCCGAAACCAACTACTCAAAAACGACTAAGGCGCGGTAAAAAACACCCGAGATACGGCACACCATCTTAAATCGCTTTTTTTAATTGGCCTAGTCTCTAATGCGGAGCCTGCGATTAAACAAGTCAAAGCACACAGCCGAGGGCTTTCTAAGTGCTATGCACGGTTTATTAACCCGGCGGATTTTAGTGCCGGGTTAATAATTCTAGGGAACCTCTGATTAGTCGATATTTTCAACGACTCCCAAAACAAAAAACTCAAGCAGCCTCTGAAGATATAGGCGGCGAAGCGCTGGTTAGGCGAATTAGGCAAAAAAAGCGGACGCACCAATGGATGGCAACGTCATAAAGCTAAGGATTTTCTGAATAAGAATCTCGCGTAGGGGCGTCCCTTGTGGGCGCCCAAACCTCTGCAAATACTGATATTTTTTGAGGGCCAAAATTGGGTGACCAAAATGGGCGCCCCACAATTTCCCCTAAGGAGTCTCTGAATAAGGGGTTCCTAAACTTAATCACATTGCGATAGATAAAGGTAGAAATTCACCGGGAGTGAAATCGAGGTAGAGCGACGAGGGAACCCAAGCCGAGGAACAATTGCCACGTTTACACGCAGCAAATGAGTATGTTTTTGCCATGTTTAACGACACCAGAGTGAGCAAGGTAATTTTTCAGAGTTTCCTTAAACCTTCGCCGCCAACTCCAACGCAATGTTGTCAATCAAGCGCGCGCCCTGTGTATACATAGCACCGAGCAATCGCAGCGAGGTGTCGTCGTGGGCGGCCGGTTGCAGGCTTTTGCTGTCGCAAATACTCACATAATCCACTCTAAAACCCGCCGCCTCAATCTGCGCCCGCGCCTGTAATTCCAGCTGTTTAAAATCCCGCTCGCCCTGTTCAATCGCGGTGGCCATATGCAGAAGGCTCTGGTGCAAAATAATAACGCGCCCGCGCTCCTCAGCAGTAATAAAACTATTGCGCGAACTCATGGCCAAGCCGTCTGCTTCACGCACAATCGGCCCAGGCACCAACTGCACCGGGAAACATAAATCCTCAGTCATACGGCGAATAATGGCTAATTGTTGATAATCCTTTAAACCAAATACAGCGATATCCGGCTGCACTATATTAAATAATTTCGAGACCACCGTAGTGACCCCGGTAAAATGCCCAGGCCGACTAGCACCGCACAACACATCCGCCATAGTAGGCAAAATAACTTTCGCCTGGTGATCCATACCGTTGGGGTACATTTCAATTTCATCGGGGCAAAATAAAACATCACATTGCACCGAACGCAGTTTTTCACAATCGGCATCAAGCGTGCGCGGGTAGCGATCCCAGTCTTCGTTAAGGCCAAATTGCAGACGATTAACAAAAATACTCGCCACCACAAAATCCGCTTGCGATTGGGCTATTTTGACTAATTCCAAATGGGCCTGATGTAAATTGCCCATGGTGGGCACAAAACCGATGCGTTTACCCTCGCTGCGCGCCTGCTGCAGGGCTTGGCGGAGGGATTTAATATGATGGAAAACGTGCATAAACTGGCCCAAAGCTAAAACCGGGCCGCATCTTAACAGCTTGCAGCAGAATGCTTAAGCATGGCTTGGAGAGTGAGGTTTACTCAGGCTCGTAGATATAACACTGATTGCGCCCGGCCCGTTTAGCGCGATACAGCCCCCTGTCGGCACTATCAATCCACAGAGTGGGTTCCGACATGCGGCTGTGCACTTCGGCAATACCAATACTAATGGTGAAGTGAATTACGTGGTCCTCGTAATATACGGTGTTGGCTTCAACCTGTTTGCGCAGCCGTTCTGCCACAATAAGTGCGCCCTGCGCATCGGTATCGGTGAGAATAACGCCAAATTCCTCACCACCGTAACGGCCCGCCACATCAATATCACGAATACAATTGCGCACTACCGCCGCTGTTTGCCGAATCACTTCGTCACCCGCCGGGTGGCCATAGGTATCGTTGACCCGTTTAAAATGGTCTATATCAAACATCAATAAACTACAGGTGTGGCCGTAGCGTGAAAAACGCTTAAATTCATGCTGCAGAATTTCTTCCCAGGTTTTGCGATTGAGCAAACCCGTAAGCCCGTCGGTGCGGCTGATAATATGCAATTGATGATTAGCCCGCTGCAACTGCAAGCGGTTGGTGGCAATTTCAGTTACGTCGTAGAGAATAATACAGGTGTGGCCGACTTTACCTTTTACATCTGCCAAGGGAATAATCGTGCTGTTTTGATACATAAATTCCGCACGACCAGTAACCGGGCGGTAATTTTTAAACCGAAATAAATAAGGGCGCTGCTCCCAGGTAGTAAAGGCGGAATTGCGCAGCAGCGAAACCGACTGCACCTTGCGGCGAAACCAGGCTTCCGGCAACTCTGGGAATAATTCGAATATTTTTTTGCCTAACACATCGCTGGGTGAGCGCGCACTGTGGTTTTGCATAAAGCTATTCCACAATTGCACGTTAAATTCTTCATCCAACACGACCAGGCCCACATCGATGTTTTGCAATACATCCATGACCCAGTGAAATTCATTTAAAAACTCATCAGCACTTGCCATAACTAACCGATTAAATAGTCCAATTTGAGCAACAAGCGTGCAATTGAGTCTTCCGTCATAATCAACAACAAATCACAATTGACGTTATACCCCTCTAACTTATAGTTAATTTCAGTGACAAGCGCCTGCCGCCACATGGCAGTGGCCGGGTCAAATAAGGCATCCAAGCGCTGGTGCTGGCCCAACACCATAGGCGGCCCGAAGCTAAATGCCATATCAATCTGCTCGGAAATCCCTTTTAAACAGGCACCAAATAACACATTGGTGGTGTCCATTAACAATTCGCGCTCCGCCTGTTCATCCAATACATCCTCATAATTCATGAGCTTGGCCAGGTCGGTAAAACTTGTATCGTTAAATAATAAAATAGCCTCCCCCGCAATACCGCCACCAATAAAGCCCTGGCACACGCCCGATACTGAATCCGAGCTGCTGATCGATTGCAGCGCCATGGCAATATCAGATGGTGTCATCACAGCGATATGGGGAATAGAGAGGATGACAAACGTATCCAGTAGCCTGGCCAAATTATCGCCCGCCTGCCCCATAGCCACATTGGTGACCTCCTGTAGGCAATCGCGCTGTTCTTCGGTGAGGTTAATCGTACGGGTCATGCCATTCATGGCCTGGGTTAGGAGCTGTAATATCTATTCTAGTCGGCGCTAGTTAGAATGCTGGCAAAATTCACAAGAAGTTATGCACACGGCTTTGTTATGCAATTTCGAATTATCCCCGTCACCCCTTATCAGCAAAACTGCTCTCTTATTTGGGACCCAACCTCTATGGAAGGCGCCTTAGTGGACCCCGGTGGCGAGCCTGAGCGTTTGTTAGCGCAAGTCCAACAATTAGGCGTTAACCTGCGCATGATTTTGCTCACCCACGGCCACCTCGATCACGTCGGCGCAACCGCCGCACTGGCCAAACAATTGAACATTCCGATTGTCGGCCCACACCCCGATGATCAATTTTGGCTGCATGATTTAGACGGCCAGGCGCGGTGGATGGGCTTTAAGCCAGTGGAGCACTTCACGCCTAACCGCTGGCTGCACGAAGGTGATAAGGTGCGCGTCGGCGGCTGCGATCTGGAGGTGTTGCATATACCTGGGCATACCCCGGGTCATGTGGTATTTGTGCATAAGCCCAGTCAATTAGCCTGGGTGGGTGATGTGTTGTTTGCAGGCTCCATCGGCCGCAGCGACTTTCCCCGTGGCGATCATGACTTACTGGTGCGCGGCATCGCAGAAAAACTCTGGCCGTTAGGGGATGATGTACGCTTTATCCCCGGCCACGGCCCCATGTCCACGTTCGGACAAGAGCGGCGCAGCAACCCATTTGTGGCGGATAAACAGTTTGGCTAACACGAGGGCAAGGCTATGACAGTGGTCGATCCATTAGGTAGCGATTTAGACGAAAACTACGAGCGTTTTTTAGCGGAGGCGGAAGCCACCGGGTGCGTCTGGGGGCTGGAAGGCCCGGACGGATGGGCGCTCTGTCAGTCCAATCTCAACGAAGAACTGAGCGTAATGCCCCTCTGGTCACAACCGGAATACGCTCAAATCCACTGCGCCGACGAGTGGGCCAGCTTTAAAGTCACCCCCATCAGTTTGGAAGAATTATTAGACGACTGGTTAGTGGGCATGCACGAGGACCTCACACTGGTGGGGCCTAATTGGAACCAAGACATGGAAGGCGACGAAATTGAGCCGTTGGATTTATTGGCTGAATTTGAAGATGTAGACGACTCTTAACTCGCCGCATTCAAACCTAATTAAGCCTTAGCCCCAGGTTCGGAGCCCGCGTGAAGGAATCGTTGATTTTAATGTTGTGTTTAATGGCATTAATGTTTGTCGTGGCGATCGCCTGTCGTCTCTGGGCAATAGTGTTTGGCGGTGTTGCGCTCGCTCATTACGAGCTTTTTAATATCAGCAAAGAACCCGCTTACGTCACGCGCACAACCAATAATCTCAATAATTTGTTTCAGTTGCCGCCGGTTTTTATCGCCGCCTGTATTTTGTCGTTTAATCTACATCACAGCAGCGAAACACTGACAGCAAATGCCTGAGGATTTGTGTTATCCCGGCTCATATACAGCTTGGTGCATATTGCACTCAACCAAGTGTTGATACGCTCAGCCGCTTTTGCCGCCGGGTTATTTTTCTTAATTAAAATATGGCTTGAGTTGCTGACAAAAATATAACGCTTTTATTATCCCGGCGGGTTTTACTGCCGGGTTACTAGTCATTGAGCACTTTTATAGTTTTATAGCGGCTTCGCTCAACCAAATGCAATATTCTGCTCTATTTTCGGGTCGCCAAAAAAATGCACATGCAGCAAATCCACCAGATGGTCGCCGAGATAAGCCTCCAGCTGAGCTAAATCATTAAAAGCTGGCGACAAATAACAATGGCCGGTAATCACACGAAAGCCATTTGAACAACTGGTGCGTGTCGCCAACACAAAATCAATGTTGCCCACTAAGCTCGCCTGTCGCAAACGCTCTAACACACAAATATCAAACTCTTGTACCAACTGCCAAATTTTGGGATATGCGGCGCACCAGGCAGCATCAGGTGGAAGTACACGCAGCCAAAAAACCTCGTCAACGGGGCGGCTTGCAAATGAAGTATCAACTATAGGCGGCAAAGAAACCGCACTTTGCACTGAGATCACGGGACACCTGCATTTATTTATGGTTATGGGTGTGACTTCATTAAACGCCCATAACCGCCTGCATGGCGTGACCACAATCACAGCCTGGTTAGCCGTTTGCGTTTGTTCTATCACAAATTTTTACATCTAAAAATGTGACCGATTTTTTAAAAAGCTGCTTTAAAAAATAATCGTCCCAGTCAGAAAGCGCCCACTAGCGTCAGACAAAGCGATATTGGCGCAAGTTTGCAAACATCAATTTATCAACAGATGAGTTGCGGATGATATTCAAAACCTCCGCAGACATGAAACCTACACCTAGGCCATCGCCAACCAGGTGAGCGTTTTAGACAAGTACATTTAGAATTCTTCTAGCAGCGCACCCGCAGCGCAGCTTAGACCTTAAATCCTCAGTTGACGCCGGGACGAGACAAAGACGGTTTTTATTAAACCGCCGGTTTTAGAGCCAGGTTAATAGGTGCAGCGTGGATACCGCAACACCGAGTTAATAGGAAAGCGTTGCTTCAGTGGCATGATCAAAACCCCAGAGGGCAAAAGCACACGGAGCACCACACGGATGTACCTTTGCGTTTTACAAATTGCACTGAACCAGAAGTTCTTTAGATGAGCGGCCGTTTTCGCATTAAAATTTAATTGCCACCAAACGCTGTCGCAACTGCCGCAGCTGCTGCTTCACCGCCTGGTTGTGTTTGGCCCCAATGCGCAACATGAGTTTATGGGTAGCAGGGAGTTTTTCTATTTCTGCATCCAAATAGGTATAACGCGCCTTAGGCTGCTCCAATATCAAGTCGCCGGTTACATCCGGGGCAGCCAGCAAATTGTCGATAGCGATAATGGCAATTTGATGGAAGGAGCGTTTACCCAAGCCCAATTCTTCAAATGCTGCCTGCAGCTGCGGATAAGCTCGTTCATAAAGCCCAATACCGGCATCAGAATTGGCCCAACGCAAAGCCTCTAGATAGGTTTCATAACGTTCGGCATTTTGCGGCAAGAGGCGAAACTGCGCCTGGGGGCCATCACTGAGCTTGGCAACGGCAAACAGACCCTCAGGTGAAACATAAGGGCGATTTTGTGCGACCACCCGCCCCTCACTCAGACCATACACAGCGATAGTAAATTTGCGGACAAATTCATCGGGCAGCAATAAGGCGGCAATTTTGGGTGTTAGCGCGCCCTGTAAGGCACCCCAGACCGCAGCGGCATCAGCCAACAGGTCAGCTCGTTGCATAGGTGCAGCAGCGGGGGCAGGCAAAACCTGCGTTTGTGGCGCTGGGGCATCGGCCGGTTTCACCTCGGCCACAGGTGGCGCCTGAGGTGCAGGCTGTTGCGTGTCAGGCGCCGGTAAATGAGCTAAGGGTTTGGTGACTGCGGGGCTTTGTGACTGTAAATAAAATAAAAATATCGCCGCAGCAACAGCCAATAAAATAATGACCCCAAGGGGAATTAGCGCTCGCGCAAGCAGAGAAGGAGAATCTGACATAATTGCCTCTTAAGAGATTAAGCTATTCAACAATTAACATTGAATAACCATTGAATCGACAACACACCACAAGTTCCCAGCTCAATCAGCTGTGCAGCCAAAACCGCTCCGGTTACTCGCGAAAGTCCTGATAATATTCCGGCGCTAAATTTTCAAAGCGGGTGAATTTACCCACAAATGCAGCGCGACAGGTGCCAATTTCACCATTGCGCTGTTTACCGATAATTAATTCGGCAATACCTTTATCGGGGCTTTCTTCATTGTAATATTCATCCCGATAAATAAATAAAATTACATCAGCGTCCTGCTCAATCGCACCGGATTCACGCAGATCTGAGTTCATTGGGCGTTTATTAGGCCGCGATTCAACCCCCCGGTTTAACTGCGACAGCGCAATAACCGGGCAGGAATATTCTTTTGCCAGTGCTTTTAACGAGCGAGAAATTTCCGAAATTTCCTGCGTACGCCCCTCGGTACTACCGGCCACATGCATCAATTGCAAATAGTCGAGCATAATTAACCCAGGATTGCCGTATTCGCGCGTGACTTTACGCACACGGGCGCGCACTTCTGCAGGTGTCAGCCCCGGCGTGTCGTCGATAAATAATAGTTTGTCCTTCATTTTACGCGCTGCCATTTCCAACTTAGGCCAGTCATCTTCGAGTAATTTACCGTTGCGTATACGCCCCTGATCGATGCGGCCAATCGAGGAAATCATCCGCATAACCAAAGAATCCGCAGGCATTTCCATGCTAAACACCAGCACCGGTTGCGACTGCGTCATGATGCCCGCTTCAACAAAATTTAATGCTAAGGCCGTTTTCCCCATAGAGGGCCGCGCAGCCAAAATAATTAATTCGCCCGGCTGCCAGCCGGAGGTTTTTGAATCTAATTCAACCAGGCCAGTTGCCAGCCCGGTAATATCGGATTCAGAGCGAAATAATTTATCGATTTTTTCAACGGTGGTTTTCAGCAGCTGATTTACGCCGATAAAACCGCCCTCTTTAGGGCGCTCTTCGGCGATTTGCAGCACCTTTTTTTCCGCCATTTGCAGCAGTTCATCGGCCGCTAACGCGCCGGGATTAAAGCTTGCACGGCTTATATCGGTGGCGGCTTGAATGAGCTGCCGCAAGGTGGAGCGCTCGCGCACAATACGCGCATAGGCCACCAGGTTCGCATTGCCCGCCACATTAGCGGCTAGGTCAATTAAATAGCTGTGCCCGCCAACCGACTCCAATTCCCCCCGGCGCTGCAATTCTTCGGATACTGTCACCACATCAATAGGCTGCTCGTGCTCCAATAAATGCAGCATGATGTGGAAAACTTTTTTATGGGCTGGACGAAAAAAATCCTGCTCGCCCACGGCCTCAGCCACAGCATCAAAGCTGCCCGCATCCAGCATCAAGCCACCCAAGATAGCCTGCTCCGCCTCAATAGAATGAGGCAAGGTCAGTTCTTGCGGCCCACTCGGCGGCACGTCTGAATAAAAATCAGCGGATGGATCGGCTTGAGACATAACAACCTCAAAAGGGGTGGACATTAGGTTGCGAATTTAGGATTGAGCCCAGACTTTGACAAGCGCATTCAAGTCCAGCAGCATAAAAAAAGGCACGCGGGTCGCCCGGCGTGCCTTTAATGGGTAACGAAAGAGCGCTTATTCCGCTTCAATTACCAATTTAACTGCTTGCATAACGTCTACGTGCAATTGCACGTCGATGCTGAATTCACCAATTTCACGCAGAGCGCCACTTGGCAATTTCACTTCCGCTTTGTTTACAGCAACACCCGCAGCGCTAATGGCTTCTGCGATGTCGCGAGCGCCAACAGAACCGAACAGCTTGCCTTCGTCACCCGCATTAGCCTTGATGGTCACAACCAACTCAGCCAGAGCAGCAGCGCGGCCCTCAGCCTGTTGCTTGCGCTCAGCAGCGGATTTTTCCAGCTCCGCGCGGCGGGCTTCAAACGCGGCTACGTTGGTCGCAGTTGCGGTAATTGCCTTGCCTTTGGGCAGTAAATAATTGCGGCCATAACCAGATTTAACACTGACTTTATCGCCAACGGAGCCTAAACGGCCTACTTTTTCTAACAAAATTACGTCCATCTGGCCTACCTCTTATTCGTGGCTGTCAGTGTATGGCATCAAAGCGATATAGCGAGAACGCTTGATGGCAGTAGACAATTGGCGTTGGTATTTAGCCTTAGTACCTGTGATGCGGCTGGGAACGATTTTACCGGTCTCAGACACGTAGGCTTTTAAGGTTTCCAGATCTTTGTAATCAATTTGTTTTACGCCTTCAGCGGTAAAACGGCAAAACTTGCGACGACGGAAAAAACGTGACATAGCAATTACTCCTCGTTATCAGCGTCTGAATCGTCCAAGTCTTCATCAGACTCGTCTTCATCAGCACGTTCAGCTTCAGCGCGGGCTGAGGCTTCTTCTTGGCGGCGCTCTGCGCGGGCTTTGCGCTCACGGCTCTCTTTTTCCGCTTTCATGATAGGCGACTCTTCAGTGATCGCTTCATCAGTGCGGATAACCAAGTGACGCAAAATAGCGTCGTTGTAACGGAAAGTGGTGGTCAGCTCATCCAATACAGATTCACCGCACTCCACATTCATCAGAATGTAGTGAGCTTTGTGAATTTTGTTGATGGAATAGGCCAGCTGACGACGGCCCCAGTCTTCAAAGCGGTGAATAGCACCACCAGTACTGGTGATGGAGCTTTTGTAACGCTCCACCATCGCGGGGACTTGTTCGCTTTGATCTGGATGTACCAGAAATACAATTTCGTAATGACGCATGATTAGCTCCTTACGGGTTAATAGCCTCCCGACCTGCATAAAAATGCACAGCGGTGAGACAAGGAGAACCACCGAGGTAAAAATACCCGGTGAGATTTGGGGCGCGCATAGTAGGAGATTAGGTACAGCGAAGCAAGGTAAATTTACCTGCCGCGCTGCTTGAAGGGCTTTTGAATAGAAGCCGTGGGCGCGACAGCTCTATAAAAGCCGCGCGCCCTGAAGCCTAGCTACCGAGGAATTTCACGCACTAAGCGCACGCCAAGCAGATCGGTGCGGCTAGAACTCATGTGGTCCCCGTATGAAAAATTCACCGCCCAGGCCCGCAACGGTGTAAATGCATTGGGAGAGCCGGTCCAATAACCGCTGGGTTGGGTTTCAGGGAATAAAGTGCTGTCCAACGCGGGCTGGGCGCAGGCGTAATCCACAATTGAACCCAACTCATTTTTATTCGGCATGCGCCAATCGGAAAAACCAGCAAAATTTTTCATCTTGGCGGCCTGCTCAAGCGCCTGCTCCCAAGAAAACACCGTCACCGCGCCCACCGGTAACACGCAGGCGGAATTTTTCCATTCATACCCCAAAGGGCAGCGCTGCCACATTAAACCCGTGGTGAGATCCACTACCACACCCTTGGACTCAGCCACGAATTTACTGCGGTCATAGCTGGGTTTTAACAGCGGGTTGCACTCAGCCCACGCAGCGCCTACCCCAATCACGGCTACCAAGCCGCACACATAACGCATAAATCTCACGGTTGACCCCCTCTCACCAAACGCACAAACGACGCATCACTCTTGCCTGTTGAACTGACACTGCCATCGCTAAAATAAACGTACCAGGCCCGCGACGGCTCAGCAGCGTAGGTTTGCGAGGTAAAAAAGCGCGGTTTAATCGTATCGGCAAAATAATTTTTATCGAAGGCAGGAATTTCGCTGGATAAAACGGCGATAGATACCAACTCGCGAATAGAGGGCAGACGCCAATCTGAGTGGCCGCATAAGCCTTGCTGATTGACCCAATCCACATAAGCCTGCGTTTCGCAAGGCTCCACCTGGGTACACTGACCAGGCGTCAAGTGATAGGTAAAGCCACCATTTAGCTGCTCGGAGGCCATCCACCAGCTATAGGTATGGCCAAAATAACGCGGGTGCTCAGGGTTAGTTTCCTTCATCTCCCATATCAATCCGGTCACATTATCCTGCACGCAAGACCAACGGCTGCCCGCCGCTTCCGAGCCGTTATCCGCCCAGGCAATATTCTGTTGCGGCAGAGGTTGGCCCTTAGCGTCCAATTTAGTCCAATCAAACCCGGCCACACCACCGCCGCGTTTTTTCAGTGTTTTATTAGCATCGCGGCCAAACTCAGCATCCTGGCCAGCTAAGCCCGCCTGCGGACAGCTCTGCTGCACCTGATCTTGGCTTGCACACAGGGTTGACCCCGTATCATTAAGCTGGCCACTGGTCGCATACGCGGTGGGTGGCGTTTTGCTAGCACCACACGCCACCAAGCCACTGGAGGCCGCGCCCCACACCAGCAACCGCAGCGCGGTTTGATAATCGAATAAATATTTTTTCATTCTGCACCGACAATAAAACAGATAAAAAGAGCACCAATTTACGTACACAGAGCACAAATCGCGCTGCTCGTTGCAACGAAAAAATTAATCGCTCCGCGCCGATCAAACGTACTTACAGTCGCAGCCATAACAAAGTGGCACTTCAACAGCGCCGCCAGAAAACTCTGGTTCAACTGAGCAACCCAACTGACTTTAATTGCAGACGCGCAAGAAACAAAGCAAATTTAGCAGGCGCGCACATTAGAGCGATTTAAACCTAACCGACTTGTGAGCGAACCAGCAACTTTTTACTAAAAAGTCCATTAACGGCTCGTTGAAATACTTAGGCGGCGAACGTCTGGCAAGGCAAATTTGCCGAAAAAACCGGACGACCGCCTGGGTGCAGAAGGTAGAGCGACGTAGGACGCCAAAGCTGAGGAGCAATTGCCGAGTTTACACCTAGCAAATGAGGATTTTTTCGCTAAATTTAACGCCGCCAAAGCTAGCCAGGTGGTATTTCAACAAGTAGTTAAAAGCTGCCTATAAATGAGTTTTTCCAAAATACACGCAGATCTATTTTAGTGGTCTACCAGTCAAGCCCAGGCCGCTCACCTAAAAAATCACCAACATCTCACTGCAACCAAGGCGCAGTGTGCATACCAGCCACCAGCCGAACAGCGCGTCATCAACACATAGATAAATCAGCGCTGGCGAAAATACTGACTGTACCGAGCGCTGTCAGCGCCCGACAAAAACCAGCCAAATACTAAAAACCTCAGCTGCCGCCACAGCAAGACCAATTAAGCCGTCAAAAAAGTGTTTTTAAAAAATGAGTAAAAGCCGTATTCACAACCAAGGGAATCGAGTTTCTACCACAAGAGGCTTTGATTCCACCCAGTCGCAGCGAGGCCTAATGAGGTTTTTAGGCGGGTAGGCGCAACAAAATTTTAAAGCGCTATTTGGCGGTGCAGCAGGCCGCGCGAGTAAATCCCATGCCAAGCAAAAATCGTCAAACTCAAGCAAGCACTGGCGTGCAATCGGTTAAAAAGGAATTTTTTGCTTAAACTGATGCTACAGCCTGAGGCAGACGCACAAACCAGCAATAAATCGAGATGCCAGCAATCTAATACTAAAGGTAATTTCTGCTGCTCAAGTAATGGTAATTACTCATTAGCGATAAGCGCGATGAAATTCAAACCAAACTCAGACTTGGCATGCGCTTTTATCCTATAAAACAACAGATCTCAAGTTGGGAACGCGCGCTTCAACGCTATTTTTGGCTATATCAATCCAGATAATTTTGATTTTGAGATATTTATCAACCCAAATCATGAATGCCATTACAGAAATTTATCTCGGCCTAAGGTAACCTGGAGTTGAAACATAACAAAAATTGCGCACCGCATCTTCATCAGCCCACTCACCATAAAGTGGGTCAATACTAAAACTAATAGGGTAATAACTATGCTCAGTATAAGGTCGCTATCGAAAGCTAGCCGAGCTGTCAAACTTACAGGAGTACTGGCGGCGTCCGCCTTGCTTTTTGCGTGTGGAGGCGTCGATCCAACTCCTTCTAGCTCTAGCAGCTCCTCGTCCAGCTCTTCATCTTCCTCTACGGGTAGAACGTCCAGTTCCTCTAGCTCTTCGTCCTCCTCTACAGGCAGAACGTCCAGCTCGTCTTCAAGCTCAAGTTCGAGCTCAAGTTCTTCATCGGGCGGCGTGCTAGGTAACGCAGCTGCGGGCGCCAAACAGTTTGAAACCCTCTGCAGTGTTTGTCACAGCCACCAAGGCAGCGGGGAGTTTACCGCACCAAACAAACCTAACTTCGTTATTACAGAAGTTCAGGCACGCCGAGGTGTACCCGGCCTAGTGAGCTACGTAGTGCAGTCCATGCCTACCAACAACCCCAGCAAATGTACTACCACTGATAACTGTGCGGCCAACACTGTTGCCTACATGTTATCTCTCGCCTCACAAGTGGCGGCCTCCTGTAATACCAGCGTTCAACCTTACGGTATGCGCGCCCTGCGCTTACTCACTTCGCGCGAGCTGAAAAACTCTTTAATCGACTTGGGAATTGCGCAATCGAGTGAGTTAACGGACGATTTATTTACTCAGGACGCCACCTACACCAAAAGTAAATTCCCTATTCACACGCACGTAACCACAGCGATTGACGACAACCGCAATGACGCGATGATGCTGCTAGCAGATAAAATTTCTACTACCGCAGCCTCCCGCTTACGCAATAGTTGGGGCTGCGGCACTAACGCAACTAACTGTGCGAATTCCTTCCTCACTTTGGCTGAGCGTATATTCCGTCGTCCGTTGACTGACGCTGAGAAGTCAACCTACAACGGATTCTTCACTAAATACGGCGCCCAAGTTGGTTCTGAAATTGCCCTTGCTGCAGCGATTACTTCTCCTCAGTTCTTATATCGTTCTGAGCTGGGAACAAAAGTAAGCGACGCGCGCAATAATTCCTCCAACTTCGGCACCCAGCTCAATCTGCAAAACCTGGATCAAAGCGCTTACATCCTAGACAACTACGAGTACGCAACTCTGTTGGCTTATATGTACACCGGCAGTACCCCAGACCAAACCTTGATGCAGGCGGCTAAAAACAACCAGCTCAACTCTGAATCCGCTGTCAATTCGCAAATTGATCGTTTATTGCAGACTACTCGCGGTCGTGAGCACCTCACTGAGTTTGGTGCCAACTGGATGCGTACAGACGACGTGTTAAAAGCTGTTCGCTCTGCCAATCCGGAATTTACCGACGACGTCAAAAACGACATGGCAAAAGAGGTTCGTGAACTGTTTGGCTACGTGTTCTTCACCTCAAACACTCCGTTCACCCAGTTCTACGGTGGTGACTACAGCGTAATCAACAGCCGCCTGGCTCAGTACTATGGCGTGAGCGGTTTCAGCGGCGGCACTAGCGACTGGAAAGCCACTAACATTGCTAATCGTGGCGGTATTTTGGGCACTGGTGCCTTCTCCGTGGGCAACTCTCAACCTGATCGCTCCGGCCCCATCAAAAAGGCCGTGGACATTCGCGAGTTAATGCTGTGCCACCACATTGGTGCGCCACCGACTGACCTTAACACCACCTCTAAGCGTGCGGAATTGGTCAAACAAGCCCAACAGCGCGAAGACGTAACGGGCGACCTTACCACTCGTGAGTACTACGAAATTATTACCAATGACCCCGCCTGTGATTCATGTCACCAGACCCGTATCAACCCTCTGTTTGGTATTGATGATATTGACCACCTGGGTAAATTCCGCACCACCATGCGCGGCTTAGGCCCCAACGGTCAGTACAACTTGCCTGTGAACAATTTCGGCGAATTGATTGGCTTGGAGAGTATTGATGATCCCGCATCGCTTACCTTCCAGGGCTCTAAGGATCTTGGCAAAAAAATGGCTAACCTTTCTTCAGTCTCTGAGTGTTTAGCTGTGAACAGCTTCCGCTGGGCTACCGGTATGCCGCTGAACCACAACTCCTACTCTACACTTGAGGGCGGCCAGGATAACGAACCTGCCAAATTGACCAAAAACCAAGAGGAAAGCTTTGCTTGCGCTGAGAAATCATTGGTTGACACCTATGCTGCTAACAACAGCAGTGCCAGAAGCCTCTATCGCAAAATCGGTACTTTAGACCTGGTCCGTGTGCGCAAACCCATCGACTCCAGCCAAGTTAAACAGTAATTAGGGGCCACGAGAATGAATAAAATAACTGACAGAACCATTAAACAAATCAACTCAGAGCGCCGTAAGTTTCTCGACATGTTGAGCAAAGCCGGTGTATCTGCTGGCGTGCTGCGCGCCTCTACCATAGCGGGCGGTATGATGTTCAATCGCTTTGCCGAAGCGGCTACCAACGACAAAAAGTTCATTTTGTTGTTTCACCCCAACGGCGCGCCACGCGGTTACACCAGCAGCATTGCTATGAACCCGTTAAAACCCTTCGGCAACACCGTAGCGGCTTTGACTATGTCTATCGGCAAGCCCGGTAACCACGGTAACCTTCAACAGGCTACCGGTGCGGACTCCTACAACGGCAGTGATGCGCGCTCCAGCAGTATCGACCAGCAAGTGGCCAAGATTCTTGGCAACAACACGCCTAAGCGCTCCATTCAGTTGGGTGTTCAGTCCGGTACTCAAGAGGGTATTAACCGCTTAAATGGCGCTAACGTAACCCGTATTGATAGCCCTGCTACGGCGTTGCAGCAGGTCTTCAGCGGAACAACCACCGGTTCGAGCAGCAGCTCATCCAGTGGCAGTACCTCTGGCCCGACTGCCATTGAACGCAAACTGGCTGTGGTTGATGCCAACAAGCAGGGGCTGGATGCTATTCGTAACAAACTCGGTTACGACGAGCGTTTTCGCCTCGACGCCCATCTGGACACTATCACCCAGCTGGAAAATCGCCTGAAAAGCCAAGTATCTACTGGCTCTAGCTCAGGTGGCACCAGTTCCGGTGGCAGCACTGGCGGCTCCTGCAGCAAACCAACCGTGGCCAGCAGCAAGTCGGCCCTGGCGGAATACCGCATGCAAGGTGATATAGCCGTAGCGGCCCTGGCCTGCGGTATCACCAACGTAGTCTCTATCCAGTTCAACGAGACTCAAGCCAGCTGGTTACCCGGCGACGGCACTGCCGACGCGGTTCCCTTTAATGCGGACCATCACCAGGTTAACCACGGTGGCCAAGCCTTAAACCTGTTGCCCGCCGTATGCGAGTACATGAACAAGGGTGTAGCCAACATTATTGATAAACTGCAAAAAGCCGGCATTTACAACAACACAGTTGTTTTATGTGTCAGTGAAATGGGCGATGGTGTCAACCACACGCCTGATGCAGGGCCTATTATTGTGGCGTCGGGAATTTCTGGATTGCGCGGTGGCTTTAGAACACCCAACTCCGATCACTACGGTGTGTTCCCCGATGTATTTAAATTATTAGGTATACAAGGCTCTGCTGGCTTAGGTAGCTACGGCAACGGCGGTATTGTGACCTAATAGGTTTAATCACTTTAAAATCCAAGCCCTCTTTTGAGGGCTTTTTTTTGCCTGTTGATTAGTGCTTTTATTTTTGCGGCGTAGGCATTGCGTACCTATTCAGCACTTCTTTTTTACCTTCCTCGCTTAGCAGCTTGTTTAAATACCTTAGCGGCAAGTCTGGCAAGGTAGTATTCGGCAAGTGTTTAGGCGATAGTAAACCTATATGCGTAATTGCTTCGCCGTGTAGTAGTAATGGATACGGCCTAGTTCAGACCGCCACAAAGAGGGATCTTTTTGACGAGCCTACACGGATGTATTCACAGCCTGTTGAATTAGGCTGTATCCATTACTGCGGGTGAAATTCAGCACTCAAGCGCCCTGCCGATTGTTTTCGGCCTGTACCCAGATCACGTCTAGCCCGGTGAAAAGTGCTGAATGGTTACAGACTTTTAACGCTCGGTACCTTGCAGATAACAATATTGGGCGCTGTAAAGATCAAAGGCTGCACAGACAACCATTGTTAGGCGATGCGATTGGCGGCTATCAATGTCCCCTGCTTAAGGGCACGCAAATTTAACAGCGTTACCTGAGCAATCCGGCTGAGAGCTTCGCGGGTAAAAAATGCTTGATGCGCGGTAATTAAAACATTCGGAAAAGTAGTCAAGCGCGCAAACACATCGTCTTGTATCACTTGATTGGATAAATCTTCAAAAAATAAATCGCCCTCTTCCTCATACACATCGAGCCCTAAATAACCTAAATGGCCAGATTTTAAGGCGTCGATAACTGCTCGCGCATCCACCAAGGCGCCCCGGCTGGTATTAATTAACATGGCGCCAGCGGGCATTAGGGCCAATGTGCGATCATCAATTAAATGGCGGGTTTGCGGTGTAAGAGGACAGTGCAGCGACACAATGTGCGACTGCTGCATCAGGGTATCAAAATCAACCCAACGCGCCCAATCACAACTAGCAGGGTCAGCGGCAGGATCACACATTAGCAGGTTACAGCCAAAACCCCGCACAATGGCCGCAAATGCGCGGCCAATTTTACCGGCGCCGACAATGCCCACCGTTTTGCCGTGCAGATCAAAACCCATTAAACCCTGTAGCGAATAATCCCCTTCACGCACACGATTATGGGCGCGGTGAATATTGCGATTCAGCGCCAAAATAAGTGCCATGGCGTGTTCGGCCACCGCATAAGGGGAATAATCTGGCACTCGCGCAATCTGCAGACCTAAATGTTTGGCCGCTGCCACATCGACCTGATTAAAGCCCGCACAACGCAGCAAAATAAACTGCACGCCACGAGATTTTAATTCCGCCAACACAGGCGCCGATAATTCATCATTCACGAAACAACAAATACCCACCGCCCCCTCAGCCAGCGCCACTGTATTTAGGTTTAGGTGTACGGGCAAAAACAATAATTCACACTCAGACTCTAAAGCTGGGCGCAGGTACTGCTCATCGTAGGGTTTACTGCTAAATACACATAGACGCATAGTTACAGGCTCCTGTTCATGATCATTCAGAGTTAATAACCACCATAAAATGGTGCTGTGTGTTGCGCAGTTTATTTATATTAACCCGGCGGGTTTTAAAGCCGGGTTAATAGGTGCGCCATGGAAGTGAACTGCCGCGCGTCCCGCTAAAACAATTAGATCCACATATTTGCGCCCGTTTTAGCGGGGCTATGACACGGCAATTTATTGCCGTCGGGTTTATAAAAGCCGCTATAACCTGCGCTGGCGTAGGGCTTCAAATAAACACACCCCGGTCGCTACCGAGACGTTGAGGCTACTGACACTGCCACACATAGGAATGTGCGCTAAATAATCACAATGCTCGCGGGTTAAGCGGCGCATACCGCTGCCTTCTGCGCCCATAATCAGCGCAATATTGCCTTTGAGATCAAGATCATAAATAGTGTCTTTGGCATCGCCACTGGTGCCCACTAACCAGACGCCTAATTCCTGCAATTTTTCTAAACAGCGGGATAAATTAGTCACGCTCACCAAGGGCACAGAGTCCGCCGCACCGCAGGCAACCTTGCGCGCGGTTTCAGTAAGCCCCACCGAATTATCTTTGGGAATAATCACCGCTTGCACACCTGCGGCATCGGCAGAGCGCAGGCAGGCGCCCAGGTTGTGCGGGTCGGTTACGCCATCCAGCACCAATAAAAAAATAGGCGCAGTGTCGGCGAGCAACTCATATAAAAAAGCCTCATCCTGTAATTGCCCCGGCTTGGCCACAGCAATAACCCCCTGATGATTGCCCTCGCCACTGCGCGCATCCATCTCTTTGCGGGTTTGCCACTCCCAACTAATCCCCTGCGCCTGGGCTAAATTCAGTACTTTTTGAATGCGCTGATCATCTCGCCCACGCAATACAAATAATTTTTCAATACGCAACGGCGCCGTTTTTAATAACGACTGCACCGAGTGCAGTCCAAATACATATTCAGATTTTGCCATTTAGTGTGCTCTAAAAATAAAGCCCTGAGGATAAGATCGCCCAGGGCACAGTACAGATGTGACGGTTTTACACTTACTTAAAATACCGGTCTATTTTTTTTTGGTTTTTTTGACACTACAGCGCCTTTTACTTTGGCTGCAGGTTTTTTCATAGCTGCAGTCTTAAGAGCTGTTTTTTTGCCTTTATCACCCGCCGCCTTAGCTTGCCCCGCTTTTGACTTAAGACTGCCGCCTTTTACAGCTGTGCTGACAGCTGTTTTTTTACCCGCTGCGGGCTTTGTTACAGCTGACTTAGGTTTGATGGCAGTTTTTGTTTTACTCACACTGGGTTTTCTATCGGCATCTACTTTTTTATCTGCGCCTGATGTTTTGCTGGCAGCTGTCTTTTTTACTGCGGTAGATTTTTTTACCGCAGGGCTTTTTTTACTGGCAGCAGGTTTGGTATCTGCAAGAGTATTTTTAACTACGCCTTTTACTTTAGCCGTGTTGGCACGCGCTGCGCTGGCCACTTGAGGCGTCGTTGTTTTAGCCTTAACCGGTGCATTTGTTTTGACCGCTGCAACCTTGTTAGTGGACTTAGCCTTTGATTTAACCTGTGTAGAGGCGGCTTTTAGCGCTGTAGTAGCGGTTTTTTGTTTAGTCGGCGTTTTAGTTGTGACCGCACTTTTACCACCTGTTCCACCCGCAGTTGGCGCTATAGCTGAGCGTTTACCCTTCTCTTTAGCTGCAGCAGTCTTGGCAGGTTTTGTATTTTTATCAGGCTCAACCGGTGCTATTACCGCGCGTTTGCGGACGGTGGCCGTGGTGGTATTGAGCGGCTCAGCCGGTGTGCTACCTCCTTTGGCGGCCTTGGGCTTAGGCGTTAATTTAGTTTTCCCTACCACCTCTACATCCGTTGTGAGTTTAGTCGGCTTGGCATAAGAATCGGTTTTCACCCTCACCGATTGCTCTTGGTGCACGGGCAATTTGCCCTTAGCTGCCCGTTCGGCTTTTGATAATTTCTTTTTCTTCTTCTTTTTGTTGCCGCCCAGCTTCGCCAGGTGTTCAGCCTGCATAGGTTGTTGTGTTTTAGCCGCACGCTCGTTTGGTACAAACGTCGTGCGCTTGGCGGATTTTTTATCGCGATTTAATTTAGGATTGGGAACACTTTTGCCTAAATGCTCCACCAGTTCAAAATCCACTTTGCGATCATCCAAGCTGACACGGACAACTCGCACGGTTAGGCGATCCCCCAGACGAAACACCCGCCCCGTGCGCTCGCCAACTAAACGGTGCTGTGCGGGTTGATGGTGATAATAATCCTGCGGCAAAGACGATATATGCACCAGGCCTTCAACAAATAAATCACTTAACTCAACAAATAAACCAAAGCCCACCACGGCGCCGACAATACCGGGGAACACCTCACCGACGCGGCTTTGTAAATATTCACACTTGAGCCAGCCCACCACATCGCGGGTGGCTTCATCAGCCCGCCGCTCAGTCAGGGAACACTGTTCACCGATGGTCACTATGTCCATTACGGAATAGGGATAACTCACCGCAAGCGCAACGCTGGCCACATCAGGATGGCGGCGCACACGTTTAGATGGTAGGTCTGAGCGAATTAAACTGCGAATCGCCCGGTGAGTCAGCAAATCTGGATAACGGCGAATCGGCGAGGTGAAATGAGTATAGGCTTGGTAGGCAAGGCCAAAATGGCCTTTGTTTTCTGGGCTATAAACCGCTTGATTCATACTGCGCAATAATACGGTTTGAATTAAGGAGGCATCCGGCCTGTGCGCTATAGCCTGAATAATGGCTTGATAATCAGCCGGTTTAATATCCTCATAACTGCGCAGTGATAAACCCAATTCGGAGAGAAAATCTTTTAATAATTCTAATTTGCGCTCTTTAGGCGGCTCGTGCACACGGTAGAGCGCAGGCACAGCTAATTCCTCTAGGAATTTAGCCGCACACACATTGGCCGCCAGCATACATTCTTCAATTAATTTATGCGCATCGTTGCGCACCACAGGCACAATTTTGTCGATCTTACGCTGGGCGTCGAAAAGAATGCGGGTTTCCGTAGTTTCAAAATCAATCGCTCCACGCTCATCGCGAGCGCCGCGCAATACGGCATATAAATTCGCAAGCTCATCCAGGTGCGGCACCACCTGGGCAAAGCGCTGGCGAATCTCACTATTTTTAAGCACACGCTCTTTTAAAATTTCCCCCACTTGGGTGTAGGTTAAACGCGCCTTGGAATGCATGACGGATTCATAAAACACATAACCGGTAATTTTACCGGCTGCGCTAATGGTCATTTCACAGATCATGCATAATCTGTCTACAGCCGGATTTAACGAACACAGGCCGTTGGATAAAGCCTCTGGCAGCATGGGTACAACATAATCAGGAAAATAAACCGAATTGCCGCGCAGTTGTGCCTCGCGATCCAGCGGCGAATCCACCGCTACATAATGGGCAACATCGGCAATGGCCACATATAAACGCCATCCGCCGCCGCGTTTTTTCTCACAAAATACCGCGTCATCAAAATCCCGCGCGTCTTCACCATCAATGGTCACTAAGGGCAAATGGCGCATATCAATGCGCATTAGTTTATCTGCTTCTTGCACCTGCGGATTAATAGCCGCAGCTTGCGCGCTTACATCAGCCGGCCATAAATAAGGAATATTGTGGGAGCGAATCGCCACATCAATTTCCACACCGGGCGCTAAATGTTCGCCTAAAATTTCCACCACACGACCGGAGGGAAAGCGGTTTTTAAAAGGGTGATCGACCACCTCAAGAGCAATTAATTGGCCGGTTTTAGCACCGCCTAAGGCATCATCAGCGACTAAAATATCTTGAAAGATACGCGGGTTATCCGCGCGTAAAAAATGAATGCCGCGCTCGGAATATAAACGCCCGACGAGGGTTTTAGCGGGGGATGCAATGACTTCAATTATGGCGCCTTCAATACGGCCGCGAAAATCGGTTTGCCCCTTGCGAACCAAAACCTCATCGCCATCAAACACCTTGCGCATCTGCCGATTGGTTAAATAAATATCCTCGCCGCCGCCCAAGGGCAACACAAATCCATAGCCATCTCGGTGGCCCTGCACGCGCCCGCGTACTAGGTCAAATTTATCCACCACCGCATAGGCGCCTTTGCGATTGCTTACCAATTGTCCATCTCGCTCCATCGCAATAAGCCGTCTACGCAGTGCTTCTATGGCGTTAGGGTCATCAAGCCCCAAGCGTTGGCAGAGCGTCATATGGCTTAGGGGGCCTTCGGCTGCGGCCAGTATTTCGGAGATTAATTCGCGGCTGGCGACGGGATTTTCGTATTTTTGTTGTTCGCGGGCCGCTTGCGGATCGACAAAGGATGGCGGTTGCTTCAAAGGTTTAGTCCTGCATAATATGAGTTGACAAGAGTATACAGCCTATCGCCGCAAATAGCTGGTGCAAGTGTTGACACCTGTGGCGACTATCTTTATAGTCGCGGCCTCATTTTAGCCCAGGTGGTGAAATTGGTAGACACGCCAGCTTCAGGTGTTGGTGGCGCAAGCCGTGGAGGTTCAAGTCCTCTCCTGGGCACCATACAAAAACAAAAAAGGCCGCATTAATGCGGCCTTTTTTGTTTCAATGGCTAGCACTCAGCGCTTAGGCATCGGGAATACAGACAAATAAATCCGTACCCCCTACATCAATACCCATTTGATTGAACAAGGTGGTTATTTGGCCGCGATGGTGGGTTTGGTGATTAAAAAAATGCAGCAGTAGAAAACCCAAATTCTTTTTAATTTCATCCCCGCGCAGATTTTTATAACTCATTCCCGTAGCAAGCACTTCGTCGTTTAATTCCTGCACCCATGCGCTGATAATATTATCCAGTGCCCGCCGCTGATATAACAAAGGCGCCAAAGCAGGATAGAGCATTTCATTGAGCGCGGCAGGCGTGGGAAATTCACCCATGGGCTGCAGCGTATGAAAGCGCGCAGGGTGACAGGCAAAACGCTTTAGCCAAATAATATCCGCCACCATAATATGATTGAGCGTACCGAGAATAGAGCCAAAAAACGCCCCGCGATCCAGGCTCAACGCCGCCTCATCCAGTTGCGCCGCGCAGGTATAAATACTTTTATTCAAGCTGGCGTTATAATGCGCAAAAATCTCGCAATCGGCTTTTAACATATAAGCAATCTCTCAATAATCTGCAGCGCGGCAGGAAATGCAATTTCCAGGCATTGTCACGCAGGCAACCGCCCGGATGCGACAGGCAGACAATATCAGGGAAAAGTGTCCACCTAAGAAAACAGTTGACGCCGTATAAAACTCGCCCAAGCAAGACAATAACGCCGCGCAGAAAACCCGACGCGGCGAATGTGCGGCAGATATTCTGCAGATAAATTAATTCAGCGCATACAGCCTGTGCAGCCACACTTTGTTTAGCCAATATCGGCAGCTAAAACCACTTAGTAAAGACGAAAAATACAGGCCGCCCCATAAACAGGGGGCGAACCTGCACTGCGTTATTAAGACTGCGGGCGCTGGGGTGGTGGCGGTTGCTGCTCAAAGCGCTCCAAAGCAGGATCCATACAGGCCCATTGGGGAGCGCTGGCTGCCCAAATATTAGCATTGGGTTTAATCGAGGAAGGGTCGCTGAGAGAGCCTGCGCGCACCACAGTAAATTGTGGACGTGCAGAAGAATTCGCAAAAAGATGGGTGCCGCACCGAGGACAAAATCGGCGTTTTACCTCATTACCACTATCGGCGATGCTGAGATATTCACTAGTGGTGCCCGCCGTCGATAATGCCTCAGTGGGCACTATGATATTCACCGTACCATTGGCCGACAAGTGCTGGCAGGTGCGACACCAACAAATACGCGCCATCACAGGTTCGCTGGTGAGACGATAGGTTACTGCACCACACATGCAACTGCCGGTTCGTTCAATCATATTAGGCCTCTTGTAGATTAGTGTGCTCGCTGGAGGCACCAACATACGTTATCTAGGCTGCCCGTGGCAACATGGGCACTGCACCTGTTTAGCAGTCATTTATGCTGCAAACAATTAGGCGCCACTTTTATTAACCCGCCAATAAATAAATCGTCCTGATCAATTGGGTCTTCGCCCCACTAAAACGGCAAGGATGCGCAGATCTCCATTTTTAGCGGGCCTCGCAGCGGCGTAGGCCGCACCGGCAAACAGGTGCGGCCGATGACACAATTAATTTATTGTGTGTCGTTTTCTACAAGAGCAATTAAACAGCAGGACTACTGCGTATTAGCTTTAACTCGGTAGGCGCTAACCTTATTGGCGAAAAAATTCGGCACCAATAATAATTTAGCGCTTTCACTATACATAATATCGGCGGTATTCACGCCTTCAGCTACAGAGTCTAACAGTAGCGTCTGCTGGCCTTTTTTAGGCACAAACCACACCTGCCCCTCCCAAGAGGATACTAAGTAGTTATTGCATTTAAAGGGGGTTATGCCGTCTATTTCAAAAGGAAAGTCACTGCCGATTTGTTTGGTTTTTTTAAGTCTATCGTAGGCAATCAGCTGATTAGCTGCACCTACTACAAGCCGATCTGCTTCAGCCCATAGGCCGTTGGCGCTGACCACTTCTTCCAAATACACATCGACCTTATTATTTTTCAAACGATAGACACGCGCTGCGAAGGTATCCGAAATATAAATAGTACCGCGTTCATCAGAGGCTACATCATTCAGCAGTATAGCCCCCGGCATGGGTATTTTTTCTACCACCTTAGCGGTATTAATATCGACAACTACCACCTCGTCTATATCTGCCACATAGACTTTATCTTTAAATTGCGCCATACCCTTGGGGGCATTTAAACCGGTCACCCAATTTTTATCGAGTAATTCACCACGACTATTAATTTTAACCAGGCCGCCTTTACCATCTTTGGTAAACGGGTCGCCATCTATAGCGGAGACTAAAAAGTAATTTTGACGCTTATTCACCACCTCAAGCACAGACTCTGGGGTGGCAATGTCCTCTATGGTCCAAACCGGTTGCAAAGCCACAGATTGATCGGGCTCATGCGCCAGAGCCGCAAGGCTGCTGCACATCAGCGCTGCGATGGATAAACCTGCCGTTATTTTTTTTATGTAGGGAATGTTCATGGGTGCTCCTAAAACGAATAGTGAATATAGTGGAAGCACTGATTAATTAGTATTTTCAGACATGCACTCACACATCTGTACAGGCCCCGCGCGGGCGCTCTAGCCGCGACGATTAAAAACACACTAATTAATCAGAACTTCCCTGTAAGCAAGTTAGCGCCAAACCAAAATTCAAACACCAACTCAATTGCCGAAAAGAACACTCACCACACCTGCAAAGTGCGCCTCTCGTGACAATCTAGCCTACAGACTTTTTCGCGTGGCGCCTTTATTTTCCCAACACCAATGAGCAACCAATGCCTAACTCTTGGCAGGTTTTTATTAACTCGACGACACAATAGATCATCGTGTTTTTGCGGAGCCTGCTGCAGCTTAAGCCGCCAGATTAATAAGCAGACAACTCTTTTGTTTGCGCCGTTTTTGCGTGTGCGGGGGCAATGTCATTAAATTAAAAGTTTTGGTGTCGCCACCTCAATTCAATTGACTTTAGTAGCCCGGATGGAGCGCAGCGTAATCCGGGGTGTTTCGATGAAAACCCGGATTACGTTTCACTTCATCCTGCCTACGCCAGAGGGCAAAAATCCTTAAGTTAATGTCATCAGGGAGGGAAGGCACACAAGCGGCGTTTTTTCTTCCGTAGGGTTAATAAACTCCACCTAAAAACCGCTGCGTTGGAGCAACAAATAAGAGGCAAAAAAAAGCGCCGAAATCGGCGCTAAAGTCTTGGTTCACCAAGCATCACAACTAACAAAAAATCCTGCGCATTGCTGCGCTCCTTATTAACCCGGCACTCAAACCCGCCGAGCTAATAACACCTGCCCGCCAAAAGGAGCAGTAGTCAGCATTATTTTAGTTCCGACCCCACCCAGGTCATTATGTCCTTACCCAGGTCTGTCGCACACTTGCGCATAGCTCGGCACACGGTGGTGGAAGTGCCTAGATCTAACACACTGCTGGCGGGTGTAAATTCATTGAGGGTGGCAAAGGCGCAGGTGTGTTTTGAGCTGACCAAATTGCCGCCGGTAATAATTGCAGCGGTGGCCTGGATCATCGGCAAGCTGTTATTTTTGCTGCGGGTAAAATTAAACCCCTCTTTGCCCAGCGCCAGCTGCTCTATATCAACCGCAATCACCGGGATGGTGCCGTTGCGCAGCTTCTCCGGGGTGCCCGCAAGCTCCATGGGGATGTTTTGTTTTTTGCCCTGATCAAGCATGCTGACCATTAACTTTTTGTCCACTTCACAGGGAAATTCTTTTTGCGTGTACTTGTAACCCTTCACGTTAAAGCCGACATTTTCATTTAAATAAACTTTGTTTGGTGCCGCCGTTACCCAGGGGGCCCAAACCATACACAACAAACAACTCACTACTAAGCGATTCATAACGCCCCCAATCAAATAGCCCCGACCTGCCGGGATGAATAAACTATACCGAACGCCACGAGAAATTGTCCGACCGCCCATGTACCGGCGCCACACCCTTCGCTTACCAAAAATATACCAATACAAATCAAATACTTATGAATTTTACCGGGAACAATTTTGCTTGTCTTTACCCCGCCTGATCCGGCACAATTCCAGTATCGCCACCGATAGTGAACACTGCTGTCGCACGCCAAGCTGCATCTTTCCCTCATAACAACATAATAGGAAGCACCAGGGTGAGCCCAACCGAATCGCTCCGCAATTTTACGGTCGGCGCAATTGAAGTATCCCCCCAGCACAACACGCTGCGCCTGGCCGTTCGTTCAATTACCTTGCAACCTAAGGTGATGGCAGTGTTGTATTACCTGGCCCAGCACCAAACGCGTGTGGTTGGCAATGAGGAGTTACTGCAGGCCGTGTGGCAGGGCCGAGTAGTCACTTTAGCCTCTGTGCAAAAAAGTATTAATGCTCTGCGTAGCGCGCTGGCAGACTTAGCCGGTGAACAAGAATTTGTCACCTACTTCTCCAAACGCGGTTACCAATTAATGCAACCGGTGAGCTGGGCTGACACCCATCAACCCAGCCCGCGTGATCTAAGCGAACCGGCAGCTGCCGCAGCCGCCAGCCCAGATGATGCAGCGGTAGATCAAACGCCTGATAGCACGCCTGCCAGCAACAACCCTGCTGATAGAACGTCGATTGATCTGGTCGCCGACACAGCAACGCAAGAGCACCCTATACACGCCGCCGCCAAGGCATCCGCGCGCCCCTTAAAACTGCTGGTAGCTCTTGTATGCCTGGGTGCAATTATTGGGGCGGTTTTGTATGGGCTCAATCACAGCGGCGCGGCCAAAGCGGGCTTAAGCCCCAGCACGCAAACCACACCTGCTCCACCTCAAGCGCCTGAGACCCCCCAGGTGCAGGCGCTGCCCTGGCAAATTATCACGCATTATTTACCCAACGGGGCCAATGCTCACCACACCACACCAAGCCCCGATAGCAAACGAGCGGCCTACCTGCGCGATGTGGAAATTGCCGGCGGCACCCGCCAAAGTGATTTAATGATCCGCGACACCGCAGGTACAGACTGGCTGCTCGCGCGCAGCAATAGCACCTGGGTGGACCTCGCCTGGTCACCGAGTGGCCGGGCATTGGCCGCACTGGAAATTTACCGCGCCGACGATCTACTCAAAGACCCAGATTTTTATCAGTCGCCGCAGTATTTATACAATATTCATTTATTTACTCTGGATTTAAAAGGCCAACACCTGTTGGAAAAAAACCTCTTAAGCCAATGGCAAGGCAAGGTAAATTCCATTACCTGGTGGGATGAAAATACCCTTGAATTCGTCGCCACTATGGGCGCTAATCTCAGCAAAGAGCGTTACCACTACAAGGTGACGGACCAAACCCTGACCAGCTTACCTCCGCTACCCTCTGGCTTTCAGCCGCTGGTTAGCCGCGTGCGCGATAAAACCACCGCGCTTATCAGCCGCTTACAGGATAAAACCCAGGTGGAATTCTTAGATGAACAACACCAATCCTTGAGCAAACAATTTATTGCCACCAGTATTAATGACCTCAGCTGGGCCGCCGATGGCAAGGGCGTATACGGTTTAGATACACATCAAAATCAAATTTATTATTTACCCATACAAGGCCAGGGTTTCGCATCTGAACTGCCTGCCCCATTAAACAACCTACCCGCAGGCACACTGAGCCATTTAAAAATTAACGGCGATGGCAAATCTATTTTTATTAGCGCCAGCAGCCAAGCCGCGCAGTTATTTCAAAACAATCCGCAGGGCCTAACACACCTGACCGATGTTAATAACCTAATTACCACTAGCCTAACCTACTCGCCCAGCGGCACCAGTTTCATCTATGCGACTCATCAAAATAATCAGGCGCATATCTGGCTATTTAACAATAACCAGGCCGAATTGTTGTATAAAACAGATGGCCCATTGCAGACTATTTTATGGCCCGCTGAGGATTACCTGCTGATAAAAGCCAACAACACAATCGCGCGTTATGGATTGGATAATCACCATTGGAGCATTTTGCTTGAGGAGGCACAGGATCTAACGCCCCTGGCCTATCAAGCCGACACACACATGATTATTGCCATTAAATATATTAATGACGTGCGCAATATTTGGCGTATTAACCTCGACACCCAGCAACACAAACAACTCACCTTCGGTGAGGTGGGCACAGCGCTGAACTGGAATAATAGTGTTTTATTTCAATACGCCAACCAGGCAGGTTTGTGGCAATTAAATAGCCAAGAGCCCAACCATAAAGCCATGGGTGACCAACTGCCGCAACACAGCCAATTGCTGGGCACCACAAGCGAGAGCGTTTTTTTTGTCACCGGCGGCCCCTGTCATGAATCGGATATTCAACAACTGGATTTAGTGCACAACACTCTTAAACCCTATCTTAAACGCCAGGACGGCAATGTGCGCAGTCTGGGCTTCTCCGTACAACAGGGTGTTTTACAACTTCCCTGTGCCGCCAATAGTTATATGAGCTACGAAATTCGCAAAGCTCAGTAGTGCTCGCTGCAGCTATTAACCCGGCGAGTTTTAGTGCCGGGTTAATTACTTACCCACGGCTTAACTAACGCCCGTAAAAAACCCTTGCAAAACCATCTACCCACCTGGCTATACAAGCCCTCCTTAGTAGCCAACAATTATTCCTGCGCTCAGTCGATTGGATGACAGCTTATTGCTGACAGCTAATTATCTGCGATAAACACAGATTCAATAGACTGCCTAGCACATACCAACATTGCGTTATTTTTTTGCCTGGCTTCAGGCTGAAAACCCTCAGGGTTAATCACTCCAGGATAGGGCTCGCTGTTCAGCCCTTAATTATTAACGGAATCAACATGGAGGCACTGTGGCTTAGTTTTACTGCACATCAAGGCCTACTCTTGTGCTTTTCTCCACACCAATCTCATCTCGACATTGCTAAGAGCTGAGATTGGTTTTTTATGGTGATCCAACACAGCGTTTGTTTTCACCTCCCACTGATTATTCAGAGTAAATTTTTATGCGCCTCGCCCAGTATTATTGCGCGCTGTTATGCGCCAGCCTAACACTTGTCGCGCCCGCCTTTGCCGACACAGATAGCAGTGCGGCTAGAATATCGCCCAGCACCATTAATTGGCGCGCCTGTTATAGCGATGAAAACCCGGTATTTTTATGCGCAACGCTTGAGGTACCGCTGAATTATCAAGCGCGCAAAAACAGCCCTGATGCCAGCAAAACCACTCAACTGGCCTTAATTAAATTACCCGCCGCCGATAACACCCAAAAACCTCTGGGCAGTTTATTTATTAATCCCGGCGGGCCGGGCGGCAGCGGCGTTGATTGGCTGCGCGCGGTAGGGCCGCATTATTTCTCCCAAGCCCTGCGCAATCGCTATGATTTAATTAGTTTTGACCCGCGCGGCATTCACTACAGCTCCCCCATTACCTGCCAAGTGCCAGCGGAAAATAACGCGCCCTATTATCCGAGCGTGGATTTCCCTTCTACACCGGCACAAATCAAGGAGCGTATCAGTGTTAATAAAAACCTAAGCGCCTTGTGTGCCCAAAATGCCGCAGAGATTGTGCAGCATATGAGCACTGCCGATGTGGCGCGGGATTTAGACCGTTTGCGGCAAGCGGTGGGTGATACGCAGCTTAATTTTGTCGGTTACTCCTACGGCTCTTATATAGGCGCAACCTACGCCAATCTTTTTCCTGAGCGAGTTGGCCGCATGATGCTCGACGGAGTTTTAGACCCTATTCAATGGTCCACCGGCAGAGGCTTTAGCGGTTGGCTGGTGCCGGTCAGTCAACGCCTCGCCAGCGACTACGGCAGCATGGCAACGCTGCATGAATTTTTTCGCCTGTGTGATTTAGCAGGCCCCGCGCAATGCCATTTTGCACCTAATGCAGCTCAGCGTTTTGAACAGCTGGCCAACAGCATAAAAACACAACCGATTCGGCTTGTAACGGCGGACGGTATTGAATTTGAAGTAGATACTGCCTTATTTATTAATACGGTAAAAAGCAGTTTGTACAGTGTGTGGAATTGGCAAAATCTGGCTGATTTATTGGCCTTTACCGAAGCCGGTGCACCCGCTGCTATCACGGCCGCACACTATACGGCGCTGCTTGATGAATTAACGACAAACGATCCAGCACCTGTGCCATTTGATAATAATCCCTTAGGGTTTTTCTCAGTGCTCTGCAGTGATACCACTAACCCCCGCGACGCCTGGATATGGCCGCTCGCCGCAGTAGTTGCCGAACATGCGGCAGGTTATTTTGGCCCAAGCTGGACATGGAATTCATCCATCTGTGCCACCTGGCCTGCCAACCAATTAAATCGCTACACCGGGCCATTTAGCTCGCGCACGCGCAATACAATATTAATTGCCAATACACTCTTCGACCCGGCAACTCCCTACAGCGGCGCGCACATGATGCGGCGTTTATTGCCTAATTCTCGTTTGCTGACGCTTGCCGGTTGGGGCCATACCACACCGGGGCTGTCAACCTGCATTGATGCAATTACTGAAACCTATTTATTAACCGGCGCTACACCTTCTGCTGATACGCTATGCAGCCAGGACGTGCTGCCCTTTAATTTAACGGCGGAAATGGACGTATTTAGCGGCATGCCTAAAACCGCAGATGCTCCGCCATGGGTGCGCAACGCCAATAAATTTCTGCGCCTGAGCGAGGAGGAGAAAAAACAAAGAGCTATTGTAGGGCGCGCACTGATCAAACAAATTTTAAAACCGGCCCGCGACCAATTGCATCCAGTGCATTAAAACAAAAAAACCCGGCTGATCACTCAGCCGGGTTTTTACTGTTAAAACAGGTTGCAGGTTATAAGTCTTCCATAAAATCCAACATCGCCTGATGGCGAATGGTTTTGTGATTAAGGATTCATTCACACCCGACCAGGATATTCAACAACAGAAACCAATTAATTCACTATTATGTAGGTAGCATCCAGATAACCATTGGCATTAGTGCAGCCACCCCCAAACCTTACCGTTCTCCCAGCCATAAATGCCGCCAACACTTGCGAGATGAATATTTGTCTATTATCTGGCGAACCTTGCAGTTGCACAAACTGAGTATTGTTACAAACACCCCAACCGGCTGCACGATATGCAAAATAAGTACCTGCACTCGCATTAAATTGCACCCTATCAATACTCAATGCTGCAGTATCATCCGCATTAGCCCCACAACAAAATCCCCCCAGCAAAAATATCAGAAAATATTTCAACATACCTCACAATCTCCTAAGAACAAAAAATTGATACAACCAAAAACATAAAATATATACCAGCAAAAAAGGGTGATACTGAGCAAACCAAATATTGACTACAAATCCTCCATAAAATCCAACATAGCCTGATGGCGAATGGTTTTGCGATGGTGGGCCCAGAGATTTTTAATCTGCTCGGAATTACACACCTTGCGATCCACCAATACACGGGTTTGCAACTCACCCACGGGTTCATTGGTGGGGCATTTGGTAAACACAAACTGATTAGAAATAATATCCAAAAACGGCCCAGACTTACTGGTGGGCATAATAAATAACAGCTGCAGGCCGAGGCTTTCGGTTAAATAACGAATCACTTCCCGTGAGCGGCCCTCGTCCATTTTAGAGAAGGCCTCGTCCACCATTACCATGCGCATATGGCTTTTGCCGTCGTTGAATTTAAAGGCCGAAGTCACCGCCGCCGAGCGAATAATATAGGCCGGTGTCTCCAACTGGCCACCGGAGCCGGTGCCGTATTGGCTAAGCGCAATCGGTTGTTTATTTTCCGGGTGTTTATAAATTTCGTAGCGGCGATAATTGCGGTAATCACTGATACGCGCCAATTCACGATGGGCGGTTACCTCGTCGTTATCCAGCAGCATGCTCAACAACTGATCGCGGGTGCGGGCAAATTTCGGCGGCAGCTCCACATCAAAAAGGGTGGAGCCTTCACCGAGATTAGGCATGTTGATGAGGGTTTTAAAGAATTGCCAATATTCTTGATATTCCGGCACCCACTCCACATCAAAATAAAACGTCTCTCGGTCGGCACCAAAACGGTGGTGCTGCAGCTCTTTATTCAGGTCATCTAAAATGCGTTTGCCTTCATTGATGGCCTGATAAATCGAGTGGCATAAATTGCTCACAAACGCTGTATTAAAGCTGTCTTTTAATTGCACCAGCTGGCGGTGTTTTTCCACCAGAATATTATTTTTTAGGCGGTTGTGCAGCTCGTCAATTACCGCACCCAACTGGCTGATGTGTTTAAAAAACTCCGCCGAGTGGGGCGTGCTATAACCGGTTTCATAGACAATTTTATCGGCGATGGCCGCCGTCATATTGTGATTGGCTATGGCTTCAAACAAATGGCGCTCGGTTTTAACCAGGGCATCCTGCTGGGTTTTGAGAGCGTCGGTAAACTGGCTTTCCGACTGAGCGTCTTGGGCTTGCTGTTCACACTGGGGCAGAATTTCATCGGCATTAAAACGCGGATACAGGCTCGCCGCTTGATACACCAACTGCTCCATGGCATCGCGCTGCAGAATTAAACGCTCCTGTTCAGCCGAAATAACCTCTAGACGTTTATCATCCTGTTTTTGTTTTTCCAGCAGGCGGCCCATTTCTTGTTCGAACAGGCGCGATTGTTGTTCGTGCTCGGTAAATTCCGCCTGACAGCTGGCCAGCTGTGCATCCAACTCGTGGGTATCGCCGCTATCGAGCTGCTGCAATTGTTGTTCGGCGCTTTGTAATTCGCGCGCGGCATCCATTAAGTGGTGCATTACCTGGCCAATATCCAAGTGGCGGATGCGATCAACAATCTGCATTAACTGCTCGGCCGCTTGGCGCAGTTTTTCCGCCTGGGCGTATTGGATTTGAATTTTTTCCAATTCTTTTTCTTTGGCTTTTAGAGCGCGCAAACGTGCGCCCTGGCCAAACACTAATTCGCCATCATCCAAATCGCAGCGGAACATGCTGTAACCGCCACTGGCCATACCTTCTGCGGTAATGCCGCGCGCGGTATTGCGCAATTCGTCCACCGAATCCACGCGCAAAACATTGGCGTAAGAGGCTTTGATATAGGCCTCTGCGGTGGCGTGGGAGAAATTCATTACCTCTAAAATTGAGTATTTTGGCGGGTGTAAGCGGTCGGCATCTTTGCTGGCTTTAGCGCCTTGAATTACGCGCGCATTATTGCGTTTATCGCCTTTCATATTGCGCACAATACGCATGGCTTCCGCCTCGTATTCGCGCTCGACAATAATGGCAAACCGCCCGCCGCCAATATAACCCTCAATGGCCATTTGCCACTGCTCTTCACTCACATCCACATAGTCGCACAACACCCGCGCATCGGCCGCCGGTAATTGTTCTTGCAAGGTGCGCAACGCGGCTTCTACATAATAGGGATAAGCTAAATGCTGATTGCTGCGCAGATTAATTTCGTGGCTGAGCTTGCGAATATCGGCGGCGAGTTTATCGCGCGCTTGGGTGCGCACGTCCAATAAATGGCGCACTTGTTCGCGCAGGCTGCCGGTATTATTAGCTGGTTTTAATTCAAAACTATCCACCCACAGGTTTTGTTGCGACTGTACCGAGAGCACTTGGTCAAGGCTCGTCTCCATGGATTGCACACCCACCCAATCGCGGTTGATTAAGCGATGAAAATCCACCTCTTGAGCGCTTTTATTTTGGCAGACGGTTTTGCATTGTTGAATAAAATTGGCTTTGGCCAGCGCGGGAATTTCCTGGCCCAGGTTATGTTCATCCAGGTGGGTTAATAAATCCTGCCCTGCCGTTAAATTATTTTTTAATTGCTGAATTTGCGTTTGCAAAGGTAATGCGGCATCGGTGAGTTTTTTCTGCAGCAAATTAATGCGCGCGCTGATGGCGTCTTTGTCGCGCAGGCTTTGCACGCCTTGGCGCTGAGCTTGTAATTGCACCATGCGCGACATTAAATGTTGTTTGCGCTCAGAGGCTATTTCACTGCGCTGCTGGCACTCAGTAATCGCCTGGCGATTGGCCGCTTGAATATTTTTCGCAGCTATATACTGCTGCTGATTAACCCAGGCCTGGCGGGCCGCTTCGGTGTAATTAAGCGATTGTTGATCGAGCCATAATTGCACATACCGGTGCACCAGCGTGCGGGCATCTTCTAGCGTATCAATCGAGGCTTTAATCATGGCGGCATTGGCTTCCATGCTGCCGATGGTTTTCATTAAATCCGATACACTGCGAATGGCTTCGCCTAAGTCGCGCGGCTCTAAAATTTCCTGGGCAACAAATTCGTGGATACTTTTTACCGGTTTATAGGCCATAAAACCTGCAAAGGTGCGCGCCGCGTGTTTGGCTTCGCGGTCAGGTACTGAATCTTTGCGGCCGCGCAAGGCGCCGTAGAGCCTGCGCAAATAGGCGCCTTTTTTATCGTAATACTCTACCGCAGCGAATTTTTTAAATTCCGCCTGAATTTTGGTAATCGGGGTTAAATGCCGCTCAGCACCTGCCTCGCGAATAAAATGGCCAAGCGAGAGTTCTTCGCCGGGTACAACCAGGAAAAACACATCGTCCAATTTTGCCTGTTTCACCTGGCCGGATTTTTCCACATGGCCGCGCATGGCCATAACAGCGGTAAAGGCCTCACTCGGCTCGCCCTGCGTAGGGTGAAAAACACCGGCCACATAACCGTCTGTATCCTCCAAACGGGCAAAACTGCCGTCGTCACAGCCCATTAAATAAGACGCCAGGGTGCGCACTTGTTTGCCGCCACGGCCTTTTTGCGTGGTTTCATCTTGGCCGGGGTTAAAGGCAAATAAATTTTCATGGGCGGCGGTCATCAGCGCTTGAATAGCGTCTGCCGCCGTAGTTTTACCCGAACCGTTACCGCCGGAGAATAAATTCACTGGGCCAAATTCCAATTCAATTTTTGGAATGTTGCCCCAATTAACCAGAATGAGTCGTTTTAAAAACATGGGTCAATATCGATTCGTTAAATAAAATGTCGTGCGGGGACAAAATTACTGCTCGCCCCCGCGCTAAAGACCAGTCAAACCAGGCCTGTGCGCTGCAACTAAAAACCGCAGCGGCTTAATTAAATAAACTGGATTGATCGCGAATAGACGCGGCTGCTACTTCTGGATTGTCCTTTTCTTCCTCCAGCGGTGCATCCAACTGCGCCAATTCCTCTTCGTTGGCCAAGGCGGCCAGGGCGTCATCATTCACCATGCTGGTAATAGCAGGGCGAATGCGCAGGTAACTTTCGGGGTTTTCTAAATCGTCTTCCTGCTGATAACTTAATAAGCGCAACTGGCGCAGGCGGCGAAATAAGGCGCGCCGCTCGGTGATGTTATCCGGCAGCGTGCGTTTTAATAAATTAGTAAAAGCGATGGAGAGCGCTTCCATAGACACCAACACACAGCCGTTTTCATCCACCCGCGCCTCGCGCAGTTGTTTGGCGTATTCAATGCGGCACACCAAAATTAACGCCACTTCCATTTGATTTAAACGCGCGCGCAAACCGCCGTTAAACGGTGTGTGTTCATCATCTTGCATATCCGGCACGCTAGCGCCGGGTGGGTAGGCGCGCACAAAAGCAAAGCGGCGGTCGTGTTGCAGGCGAATGGCCAACACACTTAAATAATCTTCCAGCAGGGCTTCACACTGCACAAAACGGTCGTAGAGTTTTTGTTCAATTTGGCTTTCATCGCGGCATAAGACGCCGTAATCCAATAAACGAATAACAATTTCTGAAAAATCGTCCGCCGAAATTTGCAGGCTGTTTAAACGCTCATTCAGCCACTGTTTAAGCATCATGGCGCATCTCCAGTGAAAGGGTAAAATCATCCGCCTGATCAAAATAGGCGTTGGAATAGGTTTGCTGGTTGTATTTCACCACAAAGCGATAATCCGAACTTTGATTGGTGGTGGATGCCAATTCAATAATGTAGGCCAAATTTAATAAATCCTGCGCGGTTTCAATCGGGAGATCTTTGGTGTGAATGCTATTGGTTTCTTTTAACGCCTCACCTATATAAGTGCGCAGCGTTTTATTGTTGATTAAAAAAGCTTGATCAAGCAGGGCTTGCACTAATAATTCGCGGTGGGCGCCGGAATCTAAGCGCTCTGGCTCGTCAATAAAAGTGCTCACGGTGCGCTCGCGGCGTTTCTGGCCGAGTTTAATTTGCGCCGGGTCAACAAGGCCCAGTTGCGCCGAGGCCATGGCGACACCCGCCAAATCCAAACGGCGGGCGCATTCCTCGGCGGGTAATTTTAATAATACATCACAGGTGCGCACCCATTTATCATCGCGGCTGGAGGTTAAATAACCCAGCTGGCGAATAATAATATCGGCGCGTTTGGTAAAACCTTGCAGCGCCTGGCGCAAGGCTGGCAGCATAATTTCCGCTGCATTGTGCATACGCTGCTCGATGGTATCGAGCAGATGCCATAAAATAGATGCGTGTTGGTCGATTAATTCCGGCAGCACTTGGCGCAATTTGCGCTCGGCATCTTGTTTGAAGGCTTTATCTTTGCGGCGAATTTTGCCTAAAACACTTGCAATGCGGTCGCGGTGTTTTTCTACACTATCGGCGGTTAAACGCACGGCCAAATCCGGCTGGAAGCGTTTTTCCATAAAATCAAAAAATTGCTCGGTGGCCTGCTGCACCAATAATTGTGTTTCCGCCTCGCGCACCAATTCGCGTTTGCGCTCTTCTAATTCACTAATAACATCGGTAAAATCACTAATAATGCGCTCGGAAAAATCCCAGGCATCCAATAAATCGTGAATTTCACCGCGACTTAAAAAGGCGTCTAAGGCATTGAGGGTATTGCGGGTGTTGCGGTGGCGCGTGCGCGAGGCGCGCCGTTCGGCTTCCACCAAGGGGGCGGCAAATAAACGGCCTGCGCGGGTAAAGGGATAGGTAGTTTGCAGGCTGGCCGCGTCCACTTGTTTATCCAGCCAGCCGTTTTCCAGCAGAATTTGTAATATCCAGCGCGCCTGTTCGCGCAGGCTTTTAAAGCGCTGCTCCTGCTCGCTTTCTTCGCCTTCTAACACCGGCGAGCGCGCCAGGGCCTCTTCAAAAATATCCAACAGCTGATCGCGGCTTAAGGCCTGCCCATACTCGGCGGCGGCGCCGTACAGGCGCTGGTGCAGCAGACACAAACACTCGGCAACCTGGGCGCGGTATTTGGTGGTGAGGGGTTTGAAAAATTGGGCGCGTGAATCGACGAAGAACATGACAGGGCCGCTCCTAAGAAGCGGCGCATTATACATAAAGGCACCCTAGGGGATGGCGGCGGCCTTCACTTCTTTTCTTCGCTGGGCGGCAGATTTTCCGCAATGCTGACCAGGCCCAAGAACCACTGATGCTGGTTTAAGCTGCCACTGGTGCGGTAGACGCCGAGCAGATTCAGGCTGTGGCAGGCCATGGCGGCCAGCTCCCAGGCCATGCCCGGTTCGATCTCAAAAGCCTCCGCCTGGTTAAAATCCTCCACACCAAATTGCTCGGCGAGGGCCTTGACCGGTGCGCAGGCGGCTTGCTGGGCAGGCGACAGGGTTTTATTGGCAAACCCCCACAGCCAGCTGCTCTCTTCCGGCGCGAAGCTGCCGAGCACCACCACTTGGGCGCGCAGATCAATTTTGATTTTGGGGTCGTTATAGAGGGCCAGTTCACTGCTGGCCGGGTCGAACCACCAGCGCGCCTGGCGGCCCATGTTATAGCGGGCTAAAAGGTCGGCTTGTTTGGCTTCTAATTCGGCTACGCAGCTATCTATAAATGCGTAAAAACTCTGTTCTGAATTATCAATAGGTGTATCGAGCGTCATAGGCTGGGCAAAAAGCGCCATGGTAGCCTGCTTTAATGCTCCAAACAAACCACCACAGTAGCCGCGTAGGCTTTCCAAAAAACCGGAATAACAAAACAGCGTGTGTGTTTGGGTGTGTACATTTTTTCCAGTGTGCCTTCCACCATCACTGGCACGGAGATTAAAAATTCCGCCCCGAAGGCCTTGCGTGCATTACCCGAAATCGTATTCGCCACCTCGCCCACTAAATCTAAAATATTTTCCGCCGAGGTATCAACCTCACCTAAGGCCAGCAACAGATGCGTTAATAACAGGCGCGGCGCGGAAAAATACACCGAGCCCCTATAGGGGCCGGTTACGCCAATAATACCGGTAAAATCGTGCATAACCGGCGTGAGGGCTTCCGCCAAATAGGGCGAGCCGACCTTAACGCCTTTATCCGCCGTGTGGCGAAAATAATTGAGTACACCTTCAACAAAAACCTGTAAGGCCTCTTCGGTCATAGGGAGTCCTCCACTAATTCACACAGAGCGTCGTTTAATTGTTTTTCCGTAAAGGGTTTACACAAAAAACCGCGCGCGCCTTTTTCTAGCGCCTCAATACCGGTGGCTTTATCGGCCAAGGCAGAAATTACCAAAATGCGCGCGGCACTGTCTTTCGCCATTATTCGCTCGATACACGCGATGCCGTCCATCTGCGGCATAGTGATATCCATGGTAATTAATTCGGGGCGATGCTCGGCAAACGCCACTAAGGCCTCTTCGCCGCAACCTGCTGTAGCCACTACGCGAAAAAATGCACCCTCTGCCGCCCGCTCAATTTTGCGGCGAATAACATTGGAATCGTCCACCACCAACATAGAATAAATGCGCTTGGGTTTATTAAAAGGCACCACGGTAAAAACCTCTAACCTGAAGCGGGATACAACGCTCAATTTTTATTTATTAGCCCTAGCACGCTTAAGCAGCCTGAGATTTAATCGCTTCCTCACCGGGCAGGGTCACCACAAATTGGCAGGCCTGGCCGCTGCGGCTGGCGATTTTGATGCTGCCTTTTAAGCGCTGCACACGCGAGATAATGACATCCATGCCTATACCCCGGCCAGCGTCGTTACTGACATCTTCGGCGGTGGTAAAGCCAGGCTTAAACATTAGGCCAATAATTTGTTTGTTGTTCCAGGTGCGCAATTCATCTGCTTTGGCAAGGCCCATAAAAATAGCCTGGTTGCGAATTTTATCGTAATCCACACCGCGCCCATCGTCGCGCACCTGCAGCTCTATACCGCCATCGGCCAAGCGGATTAAATTTAAATCGATGCGGCCCGCTGCCGGTTTGTTACACAACACGCGCATCTGTGGTTTTTCTATGCCGTGCACCACCGCATTGCGAATAAACTGCAGGCACATATCGTTAATCAGGCGGGCCTGTTCTTGCGTGAGCTGAATTTCATTAAATCCCGTTAAATGCACTACGAGTTTTTTCTCGTGGCGCGCCGCTAACACCTGTGCAAATGTCTGCAGGTGCTGCCAGCGATTGACTGTTTTAGGGCGCCCCCTTGCAACCGGTTCAGCCTCGGCAGCTAACAGGGCTACTTTTTCAGTCAGTTTTTGCATACCTTCAATATAAAAAATTAATTTTTCCAGCAGCACTATGGCGGCAAATAAATCGGTCCCGGCGACTATGGGCTGCGCCAAAACCTGTTGGATACTCGTTTCCAATTCGTGCGCCAGGCTTACCACGCTGTGTAAATGCAAACTGCCAGCTTCAGCTTTAAAGGTGTGTATTTCAATATAAATGTCGCGCAATTTACGCTCCATGGCTGCCGCAGATTTATCCTGCGCACGGAAGAGTTCATTGATGCGACCAAAGGTATCAAAGGCATTTTGAATAAATAGCTTTAAAACATAGGGATTGGCGTGCAGTATGCCGGTGAGCATTTCGATCTGCTGGGCATTTTGTTCACGCGTGGCATCCAGCTCCTTACTTAAAACCACTTCCTTGGTAATATCTTTGACCGTGACCAACACCTGCGAGATGTCACCCTCCACCAGCACACGGCGAAAATCAAAATGCATGTATTTTGTGCTGTAGCCACCGCCTTCATCGGCCACATTAATTTCCACCTGAGTAAGCGGGTTCAAATCGCCGATCAAACTGGTTTTGATGGTGCGCCGGAACAATAAATTCACAAACCGCAAGGCGGTGTCTAAATCAGCAGGGCGCACTCTGTCGCGCAAAAAATCGCTAAAATAACAGTGTTCAAAGGTTTTGCCCGCATTATTTGAACCGAACATCTGCGCCAGTTTGGCCGAGTGTTGTGAGCCCATACGCAGCTGTTTATCGAGCAAAAATAAACCCTCATTGACTGTGCTTAAAATATGCTGTGTTTCCTTGCGCGCCGCTTCCAAGGCTTGGTCGCTGGCGCGCAGCTGACCTAAAAAATGCCACAAAATGATAATAAAATTAACTACCGCCAACACAATCGCCAGGGTTTGAATCAGGCGCAGCTGCGCGGCTTTGGCGCTGGCTGCACGCTCTAAATCCGATGTCAGGGTATTCATTAAATTAAGCAGCTGCAGATTATTGCTGCGGGCGTAATCCATACAAATAACCAGCGCTTGTTTAATATCGTCAGGCGTTTTTTGTTTTAACAACTGATCAACCAGCTGTGCATAAACCTGCCAAATATCTTTCGCGGCCATTAAGGCATCGCGGCCTGCACCGGGTTTTACGGGAGCGAGCAACACAACATCATTTTGCGCTCCGGGCGCGGCACCGCCCAGCTCAAATGCCGTCAGAGTTTGGCCGAATAACTGCGTCGCTTGCGCTACTTCAGCCAAATAAACTTGTGCTGAAGCGGCTTGCGCGAGGGATTTTTCAACTTCAAATAATGCCTTTACCATGCGCTGCGACAACATGCGCTGGCGCCCCGCTAAATTAACGGTTTTAGCGTCCAGGGCAATTTGATAAGAGGTATAAAAATTTACCGCCAATACTGAAGCATCAAGCAATAAAAATAATGCTATAGAAATCACTAGCGTTTTATATTTGCCGAATAAACTTACCAGCACACACCACCCCTCAGGGCCAGAAAAATAGTTTGCGCCTTGCACCAGGTTCGACACATCATTGTGCGGATCTGCATTAGCAGCTCTTATGCCAAAGCATTGGTACTATTTCACTCGCAGGGCAAATGAGTGCCAGAGTTGATCAATTAAGGCCAAAACTTCCTCTGCAGCCCGCTAAAGCCGCACATTAAATGCGCGCATCGAACCAAGACGAACTAAGTCGGGCCTTAATTAATTGCCGTTCGGCCATTAAATGGCGCACATCATCGCGGCTGTGCGCTGTTTGCTGGCAAACTGGCGGGCTTTTATTAATCCAGCGGTTTTTAAAACCGCGCCAAGCACCCTGCCTGCACTGGGGAGATCAGGTTAAACTGCGCGCCTTTTTCGCCACACTGATTGATATGGCCATGCTTGATTCCGCCTCTGAACTTCACACCCCCATGATGCAGCAATACCTGCGTATCAAAGCCCAGCACAGCACTGAGTTGGTGTTCTACCGCATGGGGGATTTTTACGAACTGTTCTTTGACGATGCCAAAACCGCCTCCCGCGTGCTGGATGTAACCCTCACGGCGCGCGGCAAAACCGCTGGCGAGCCCATCCCCATGTGCGGCGTGCCCTATCACGCGGCGGAATCCTATATAGGCAAGCTGGTGCGCAACGGCTATTCCATCGCTATCTGCGAGCAAATTGGCGACCCGGCCACCAGCAAAGGCCCGGTGGAGCGCCAGGTGATGCGCGTGGTCACGCCGGGCACGGTAAGCGATGAAGCCTTTATGGACTCCGGCCGCGACAATCTGTTAGTGGCCCTGCACCCGGCGGCCAGCGGGTTTGGCCTGGCGAGTTTGGATATGAGCAGCGGCCGCTTCAGCCTGATGGAATTGGCCGACACACAAGAAGTGCAAGCCGAGCTTGAGCGCCTGCGGCCAGCGGAACTTTTAATTCCCGACACGTTTAATAGCGGCGATTTGTGCCTACCGGTGCGCGGCGTGCGCAAACGGCCCATTTGGGAGTTTGAACTGGAACAGGCACGCCGCCAGCTCTGTCAGCATTTTGCGGTGCGCGATCTCATCGGTTTTGGTTGCGATGAAGCGGCGCGCGCGCTCTGTGCGGCGGGCGCCCTCTATACCTACGCCAAAGAAACCCAGCGCACGCATCTAAGCCAGATTCAAAGCCTCAGGCTTGAGAGCCTCGCCCAAACCGTCGCCATGGACAGCGCCACCCGGCGCAATTTGGAAATCGATCAAAATCTCAAAGGCGGCGAAGAATTTACCCTCTTCGCCCAGCTCAACACCTGCGTCACCCCCATGGGGGCTAGGCTCATGCGCCGCTGGCTGCACCAACCCCTGCGCGATGCTGAACGCCTAGGCCTGCGCCAAGATGCCATAGCCGCACTGCTGGCCAACTACCACTACGAAGCCCTGCGCAGTGAGCTCAAACCCATCGGCGATTTAGAGCGCATTTTAGGCCGCATCGCGCTGCGCTCAGCGAGGCCCCGCGATCTTGCCCGCCTCGGCCAGTCCCTCGCCGCCCTGCCAGCCTTAACGCAGTTATTACAGCCACTCAATTGCGTCCCTATCAGCGCCCTGGCCACTCAAGTGGGCGAATACCCGACCCTTGCCGACCTGCTGCAGCGCGCATTGGTGGACAACCCACCAGTGGTGATTCGCGAAGGCGGCGTTATAGCTGAGGGATTTGATGCGGAGCTTGATGAGCTGCGGGCCATCAGCACTAATGCCGGTGATTATCTCGTGCGCTTAGAGCAGCAGGAAAAAGCCCGCACCGGGCTCTCCACCTTAAAAGTCGGCTACAACCGGGTGCAGGGTTATTTTATTGAGCTTTCGCGCGGTCAGGCCGAACAGGCCCCCGCCGACTACATCCGCAGGCAAACCCTCAAGGGTGCCGAGCGTTTTATTACGCCGGAATTAAAAGCCTTTGAGGACAAGGCCTTATCAGCCAAAAGCCGAGCCTTAGCGCGGGAGAAACAGCTGTATGACGAGCTGATCGAGCGCATTAATGAAGACCTCCACCCCTTACAAACCACCAGCAATGCCCTGTGTGAGCTGGATGTGCTGAGCAGCCTTAGTGAGCGGGCCGAAACCCTGCGCCTGTGCCGCCCAACCTTTAGCGACACACCGGGTATTCAGATTAGCGAGGGCCGCCACCTGGTGGTGGAAGCCGTGCTGGACAGCCCATTTGTCGCCAATGATTTAAACCTCAACCGCGAGCAGCCCATGCTGATCATTACCGGCCCCAACATGGGCGGTAAATCTACCTATATGCGGCAAACGGCCCTTATTGTGCTCATGGCGCAGATAGGCTCCTATGTGCCTGCTGCGGCCGCCTCTTTGGGCCTGGTGGATAAAATTTTTACCCGCATAGGCTCCTCCGATGACCTGGCGGGCGGCCAGTCCACCTTTATGGTGGAGATGAGCGAAACCGCCAATATCCTCCACAACGCCACCGATCACAGCCTGGTATTAATGGATGAAGTGGGGCGCGGCACCAGCACCTACGACGGCCTCTCCTTAGCCTGGGCCTGCGCCGAGTATTTGGCCCAGCGGGTGCGCGCGCTTACCCTATTTGCCACTCATTATTTTGAAATCACCCGCCTGCCCGAGCGCTTGCCGCAGGTGGGCAATGTGCACCTGGCCGCCACCGAGCACAATGACCGCCTAGTGTTTTTACACCACATTCAAGCCGGGCCTGCGAGCAAAAGTTTTGGTCTGCAGGTGGCTAAACTCGCCGGCATTCCCGCCGCCGTTATCGACAGCGCCAAGGCGCAACTGGCGATTTTAGAAGGCACCCCAGCACCGGCCCTCACTGACAGCGCCGCGCTGCAGGCGGACCCCTCGGCCAGCAATGCGGTGGCTGAGCCTAAAACACGCAAAAGCAAACAAGCCCAACAGGATATTTTTGCCTCCGCCGGGAAACTCGATGCCTACATTGCCGCCATTAACCCGGATAAATTAACCCCGCTGGATGCACTCAAACTTATCTATAAATTAAAAGAGGAGCTGGAGCTGACAGCGTGAATTGCCACAATAGCTTTTCAAGCCTAGGCTTGCTTGCTTACAATGCCCGCCGATTCTTTATCGCCACCTATTTGTGCCCTGTGCCACTTAAGCTTACGAGGTTTATAAAATGACATTTGTTGTGGGTGAAAACTGCATTAAATGCAAACATACGGATTGCGTTGAGGTGTGCCCCGTAGACTGTTTCTACGAAGGCCCCAACTTCTTAGTGATCCACCCGGACGAATGCATCGACTGCGCCCTGTGTGAGCCTGAGTGCCCAGTGGATGCTATTTTCTCTGAAGATGAATTACCCGAAGATCAAGAAGTCTTCCTGGAGCTAAACGCCGAATTAGCCCAGGTATGGCCCAATATCACTGAGAAAAAAGAATCCCCAGAAGATGCTGAAGAGTGGGATGGCGTACCGGGTAAAATTAAATACCTACAGCGCTAACCAGCAACGGCCTGAGCCCTGCACAAAAATGCAGCCGAGTGCTCAGGCTTGCCCTGCCCCTGCGGTAAAAAGTTGACAGCAGAGGCGAAACGCGGATAATACCGCGTCCCTGATTGGGCCTAGCCGCTTTTTGCGACATCAAGCAGCCCTTAATCGGCCCAAACAACGAATTTTCACACTCATTATTTTGTAGGAGCACCTGCGGTGGCCAACACTCCCCAAGCCAAAAAGCGCGCACGTCAAAACGACAAAGCCCGTTTACACAATGCAAGCCTGCGTTCTATGGTTCGCACATACATCAAAAAAGTCGTTAACGCGATTGCCACTGGCGACGCTCAAGTTGCTAAAGCGGCTTATGAAGTTGCAGTACCTGTGATCGACCGCATCGCCGACAAAGGCATCATCCACAAAAATAAAGCCGCTCGTCACAAGAGCCGCTTAAACGCGCAGATTAAAGCTCTTAGCCAAGCAGCCTAATGCAGCCCAGCGGTGTAATTTAGCCTAAGCAGCTTTATTCTAAGCAGCACAAAAAAGCCGATTTAAATCGGCTTTTTTTTCGCCTGTCGATTGCCAGCACACTCAGCTAAAAACTCAATGGCAACAAAACGCTCGTCATTTCTTCGCAACAGGGCTGGTTTGGCAATATTCACAACCCCTTTCGCTTGTCAAAGCCCCCAAACACACCTAGCATCCGCCCCGATGAATTTAGTCCCCACTATTAATTAACACAGAGGCTCCCATGCGCACACTCCTACTGGGCACCATAGGCACGCTTGCACTGGCTAGCGCGCCCTTAAGCTGGGCAGCCGCGCCCACCGCCAATAACGATTTTCGCACTATCAGCGTGGGTGCCAGCATCACCATTAACGCGCTTAATAACGACTCAGACCCCGACGGCGATCTTATTCGCATCGCCAGTATCGGCAGGCCCAACGTAGGCACTGCTACCCTGCGCCAACAGGACAGCGCCATTGTTTATACAGCCCCTGCCGATTTTAAAGGCCAGGTGACCTTTACCTATACCCTGGAAGACATACCCAGCTCCTCAACCGAAACAGCGCCACAACAAACCACCGGCACCATAGTGATTAACGTGGTGGCCTTTGGCGGCAGCAGTGCGGGCAGCAACCAACAATCGGTTGGGCAGGCACTGGTAAAAGCCTGCGATTCACTGGACAGCGCCAATAGCAATAACCTCGCCCAAGGCCAATTGGAATTAAAACAGCGCTGCGCCGGTTTGGTTTATTTACAAATTAATAACCCGGATGGCCTCAATGAGGTGGTGCGGCAAATCTCCCCGGAGGAGACCCTGGCGCTTGCCAAGGCCGCGACCGGCGCCACCGAAGCCATTAGCGCTGCCCTCGGTAAACGCTTAGGCTCCATAAACAGCAGCAATAGCTTCAGCCTCAACGGCCAGCAGTGGCAACAGGACATCGGCGGTGCCGCCGGGGATGACCTGCGCAGTTCCCCCTGGGGACTATTTGCCACCGCACAACTTGAAACCGCCGATAAAGACCGCACCCAATTGGAAAACGGCTTTAACTATTCGGCCAATAGTTTATTGGTGGGCGTTGACTACCGACTCTCTGCCGATTGGGTAATAGGTGTGGCGGGCGGTTTTGGCAAAAATGATTTGGATTTTTTGAATAAAGACGGCAGCGTTACCACCGATACTCAATCAGCGATTTTTTATCACCTACTGAATTTCGATGCGTTTAGCTGGGATGTACAACTGGGTATTAGCAATAGCAGCTACGATATCAATCGCCGCATTCATTACAACGATACTCAAGCCAACGAATGGACCTCAACGGCCTCCACCAGCGGGCAGCAAATTTTTGCCAACACCACAGTGCAATACCAATTTTCCTACCGCGCCCTAAGCCTATTTCCCAGCTTAAAAGTGGGTGTCAGCCAAAGCACGCTGGATGCCTATGGCGAAAATAATTTAGGTGGTTATGAAGTTTCCATCGGTGAACAAAAAGAGCAACAAACCAAAATTGAAGCGGGCTTGCAGGGACAATATGCACTTAATTTTGGCTGGGGCGTATTAACACCTACCGCCAGCGCCAATTTTATTAGCCGCGCCTCCAGCAGCAAAGACCCCGTCAATGGCACCTTTGCCTATGGGCCATTAAGCGAAGCGACTTTTGTCATGACACCGGAAGAATTTGATTCGAGTTATTACCAAGTCAGCCTGGGCACCAGTGCAGTATTTCCCAATGGATTTAGCGCATTTATTACCGCGCAACAAACGCTGGGTTATGAAAATTATTCCTCGCAGCAGTATTCGCTGGGTGTGCGTGTAGAGCTGTAACGGGTTTAAAAGATTTTTACGTTAAGTTAGGCAGGCAGCCTAATCCGGGGATATTCAAACCCCGGATTAGGCTGCGCCGCATCTGGGCTAGAGTTTCACCCGTTGTTTATTGATCCGTGTATTTAATTAAAAACCCACCAAAGGGTTTTAGATTTATCGGCACTGGCTGGCCCAGTGTTACAGCTCGCCGCACAAACGGATGCTTCCCTTCGCCATCGGTAATTAATTCAGCGCTCGATGCGCGCACAAAATCCAGGTTCAGGTTTAAAGCCATGGGTTTAGCTTGGCCGTTAATACCAGCAACATACCAATCACTGCCTTTGCGGCGGGCAATCACCGCATATTGGCCAGGCAGACCGTCGATAAAACGTGTTTCATCCCAGCTCACCGGTAAATGCCGCAGGGTATTTTGAACATAATTAGGCACTGCCGCCATGCCGCTGGGGATTTCTGCAATATGCTGCCAGCCGGATAAAAATAACACGCTGGCGGCTAACTCAAAGCCAGCCGAGGTGCGCCGCTGAATACCGGGAATGGGTGAAAACGCGGTAGGAGTAAAATCCATCGGGTCAAATAAATTGCGCGCAAACGGCAGCATAGCCATATGGCTGGGGGCTGCATCGGCGGCGGCTTGTGAAAAGGTGATAAATTCAAAGCCTTTTACCGCCTCCATGGTCATGATATTCGGATAGGTGCGCTGCAAACCTCTGGGTAGGGTTGCGCCGTGGTAATTCAGCATTAAATTAAATTGCGCGGCGTCTTCAGCCAATTGCCGGTAATAGGCCAACATGGATTGCCCATCGCCAGCAAAAAAATCCACTTTAAGGCCTTTAATACCGATGCGTTGCAGCCAGGCAAATTCAGTTAAGCGGCGGTTTCGATCAATTAAAATATGTTTAGGTGTTTGCGGTGTGGTATTCCAATCGCCCGACGAGTTATACCAGAGTATCAACCCCACCCCTTTAGACGCGGCGTATTGAGCCAATTGCGCCATGCGCGTTTTTCCAATTTGGCTATCCCACAAAGCATCAATTAGTACATAGGGCCAATGCATCTGAGCGGCGTAATCAATAAATGCGCGCTGAGTTTTATAGGTTGTGCCCGCATCTTTTAACAGCGCCCAACTCCAGGCCACCACACCGGGTTTCACAAATGCCATAGCTGCGTGCGCAGGCGCAGCTAAATCAGTGCCCAGAGTGGATTCCACTAAAGTGGCCAGGCTGCCAATGGCAATAATGCGCCAGGGCGTTTCGATTACGGGCGCATCGACGGCTAATAACGCACCATCGGTAAAAACTTCCGGCGCTGTCGGCGGGCCGATTAAATAGCGGCCTGCCGCTGTGGTGTCCGTCAATAAACGCGAGGCGTGAAAATTCCCTTCCATACCCGCTTCACTAATCGCAAGCCAGGTATCACCGGTGCGAAATAAGGCCGGAAATACCCAGCCCGCCTTCGATTCCGGTTTGGCATCGGCGGCAATATCCATTTGATAATATTCTTCGTAGGAGGGATTGGTATTGGCGTAGCCGGTTTGTGCAGGGGCAATCGGTTGCAGCCAGGCTTTAGCGCCTGAGGGCAAAGTAAATTCGGTTAATTCACTTAAAAAATGCTGCGGCTGTGCGCCGTTTGCTTGAGTGCGGTATTTAAACGCCAGGCCGTCATTAAATAGGCGCACAATAATATCGAGTTGATTATTCGCTTGGTTGCGCAGACTAATTACACGCTCATAACCCTGATTATCAACAAAGTGTTTTTTGCCATGGGCTAACTCGTAACGCGCCTGCACCTGATGAATATCCGCCACCTGCACCAGGCTCAAACCCGTCACAAATTCATTATTCTGCAACTTAAGCCCGAGGCCAGACCAGGGCAGAATTATGTGCCCCTGGCGGCTAAGGCTATAACGCAAACGGCCTTCCGGCGAGAGCGCAAATTCCACTTGAATGCTGCCATCAGGGCTTGCAAGCTTGGTTACGGGTGCGGATGTGGTATTAGCAGTTGGCGTACTGACAGCTGATTTTTGCTGTGCGCACGCGGATAAACACAGAAGTGTAAGGCTAAAAAGAAGGAAATTTTTCATGTAATAACGCCGGTAAGTGCAGATAATATGCAGTATTGAGGTGCGCATTAAAAAATCGCTGATTCATTAGGATGGTTTTGATTTGGTCTCACAGGTGCCTGGCTCAAGACCCCACACCTACATCCCTGCCCGCGTGGGTTCTGACAAGACTATTATTTCGGCACTTTTAACCCGGCAAGTTAATAAAACGCGCAGGGTTAATAAGTCTACACAAATTGCCGCGCAAAATAAGTGCTCTACTTATAATGCTTAACCACCAACAGGGCGCCTTGCGGAGTAAAAATGCGTGTGTGTACGCTGCCTTGCGGAGCAAAATGCACGGCCCCCGGCTCGCAGTATTCACCGTCCAACCAAATATCGCCGCTAATTAAAATAGATTCTTCGTCACTGTCGTGCTGGTGTGCGGGCAAACTGGTATTCGGCGCTAAACGCCATAAAAAGGTGTCGTGACTGGGGCAACTGTGCGCCGCTTTACATTCAACCCCTGGCGCCAGCGTCGTCCACTCGCCCTCATCTAAATGGCAAGTGTTAAAAGGGCCATTGCGGTGATGGCCGCGCCCGACACGGCGATTAATACGCATTTCTAAACGGCAAGCGGTATGTTCAGTTGGCTGTTGCATAGGCTGGATCCAAAAATTTACACAAGGGATTGTTGTAGGCGTGCCATGGCGCGGCGCGCATGGCTTTTTACCGTCCCTAAAGGCAGCCCCGTCGCCTGGGCAGTTTCTTCATGGGTTAAACCTAAACTGTATAGAGCACCCAAAACTTGTTGCTCCGGTGGGCTTAACTGCGCAATGGCCTTTTTTAAAGGCTCTGCAAATAACTGAATATTCCATTCATAAGGATCGTATTCTGCGCTGCTGTCAGCGGTGGGAATATCACCACACTCGGCGTATAAATCCCATTTTTGCGCATGGGGTTGACGCAAATATAATAATGCGCGGGTTTTGCATAACACGCATAACCACGCGAGCAAACTGCCTCGCTGCGCCTGCCATTGATCAATATGCTGCCAGGCGTGTACCAATACATCCTCCACTACTTCCTCGGCAGCACCTTTATCGCCGGTAATGCGTTGTGCTAGGCGCAGTAATTGAGTTGACGCAGTTTGATACAACTGATGTAAACCGCGAGGATCGCGATTTTTTATCGCCTCGACTAGTGTTGTATCTAAAATGGCGGTGTGTTCAGACATAGTTTCCCCAGCGACATCCTGACGGGCCGCCCGTTAAAAATACTTTTAAACGGGCGGCCTTAGTGGTTAACGGCAATTAATACCGAATTCTTCGTTGGCGGGCAAATTCACCACAAAGGTATTATTGTTGCGCATATTAATGGCGTAATAACCGGGGCCAGGAAAATTACCCAGATACGCATTTAAGGCGACAAAATAATCCTTAGTGTATTTATCCGTTCCCGGCACCGGATTAAACTCGGCCGTTAAATCCGGGCGGTATAAAAGTTTAATATTTACCCGCTGAGCAAAATTACCAAACCCTACGACTTCACTGCGCACAGCATTGCTGCTGGAAGGCTGGCCTGGGCATTCTATTTTTACCCGTGCATCCGGCCCAAATGAAATGGGGCCGCGAATGGAACTGGCATGCACAGGTGTAACGCAGAGTATAGATGCGGCGAGTGCAGACAGAAAATAACGTGAGGACTTAACTAAAAGAGGCATATAAATCTCCGGTCTTAAGATGAACATAAAAAGTAACTGCGGCCGCATTACCTTTAATATGCATCTAGCCTGCGGTTTGGATGCAGACACTTATTAACCCGGCGACTAAATAGTTCGTCCTGATCTATTTAGTCTTGGCCCTACTCAAACGCGGACTCTTTGTTTTAGCCGGACTCGCGGCGGTTTAAGCCGCCGTTGCTGCATCCATACCTATGTTATTTACCCGGCACCAAAACCCGCCGGGTGAATAATAGGCGTTTTAGTCCAAACACAAATTGTCTTATTTTTAAGGCTTAATTCCGCTGGGTGGCGAGGGATAAAAACAAATTCGTGTACACCAAGGCCGCAGCCGTGTGCGCGCGTCACGAATTTTTTGCTTAGTTAACAACTGCTACTGGCACTTTAAGCCGAGAAGTCTTAACGTGTCGCGCCGCCTTGTTCACCCTGCACGACAATAGATGGTGCTGATTGGGTGTGTCTTATTAACCCGGCAATAAAATAGATCGTCCTGATCTATTTTCTTCGCCCCGCTAAAACGGGCGTAGATACGCGGCTCTGCTTGTTTTAGCGGGGCTCGCGACGGCTTAGGCACGCCGCTGCGGCATTCATACCGCAGTTATTAATCCGGCGAGTTTTAGTGCCGGGTTGATAGGACACAGGCGGCAGCAATCGTGCAACTGGCACTGCGCCTGCTTAGCAGGTGAGTGAATGTCGCACCAGGCAAGCACCTGAATTTAACTAGGTGCTCAATTCTTGAGTAAAATTATAAAAGGTATTTGTATGGCTATTTCAAACACACCTTGGTGGCTGCCGCTGCTGGTGACCGGGCTATTCACCAGCGCTTTAAGCGCTTGTGGCTCGAGCAAAAGCTCAAATCCAACCCCAAGTTCATCCAGCAGTTCATCCTCTAGTTCAAGCTCATCGAGCAGTTCCTCTAGCAGTTCCTCTAGCAGTTCCTCTAGCAGTTCCTCCAGCAGTTCATCCGGCAGCCTGGCTGCCAATTTACTCGCCAGCGACGGCACATTCGCAACAGGGAAAATGAATTACAGCGACAACGCCACCGATGCAACCCTGTCCTACAGTGGTGAATTTAAAGCAACCATTAATAAGGTTTCTACCGAATCCTGGCATGTTCAATTAACCCATGGCTTGGAGATTAAACCATCCACCACCTACACCATTTGTTTTGACGCCAAGGCCGATGCTGCGCGTTCAATTACATTTGATATAGACGCCGCAGGCTCACCCGGCTACGACAGTTTAATCGGCTCACAAACTGCTGCGCTGACCACCGAATATCAAACCATTAAACATACCTTTAGTACCGTCTCCGGTGACGATACCGCTCGCTTGGCCTTTAATATGGGCAAAAGTGATGTGGATGTTTATTTGGATAATATAGGTGTATTTGAAGGCAATAATTGCGGCAGTTTTGCCGCCGCTGTATTGCCAGGCACGCCGCCAATTGCACTGGCGGCAACGGGTTTAACGGGCAAATTGGCCGATGGTAAAACCCAATACGATAGCAAATGCGCTGGCTGCCACGGTGTGTCTGGCGGCGGCTCCACCGGCCCTGCCATCAATACCAAGAAAGTGGTATTTAGCAAAAATAACAGCCAATACAGTTTTGAATCATACGTAGCGGCCTTTATGCCCAAATCGGCACCAGGCAACTGCTCAGGCCAGTGTGCGGCTGATGTAGCCGCTTATGTGAAAGCTGGTTTTACTGTGCCGACGAAAAATACCTGTTCAGCAGGCACAGGTGTTGTCTGTGAGGATTTTGAAGAGGCCTCACTTAACTCGCGATGGACCAGTGTGGGTGCAGCTGTACTAACGAGCGAAGAAAAACTTTCAGGGGGCAAATCGCTGAAAATCTCCGGTGCTGGCGGTGGTGGCAACACCAATGGAGTGAATTTGGATCTTTCTCAATTTGCAAGCCTGACTAAAAATCACTACGGGCGTTTAATGTTAAAAACACCTGTGGTGAGTGAAAATGCCGGTGATTTTACTTTTGTAGAAGCCTCCGGCCCTGCCAATATTTTGGCCACCACGCGCTTAAGCGAGAGCAATCGCGCGATTTATCGCGCGCGTGTGGACGGCGCCCATGAGAGTTTTATGGGTAATTACGACACCGCCCCCTACGGCGCACCGCTGACCGATTGTTGGAGCCACGATAATTATGTGCCGGTGCCAAAAGATACCTGGGCCTGTTTTGAATGGCGTTTTGATGCCACCACCAATACGCTCACCTATTGGCTCAACGGTACTAAATTGGGTATGAGTGTGAAGGATAAAGCGCCTGGCACAGGTGGCGTTGCAGGCTGCGCTGGCCACCCGCTGGATGATATTTGGTCTGGCCCGGCCAGTTTCGATAAATTGCATATCGGCATCGACCAATACCACACAACCAGCAAACCGCGCACGCTGTATGTTGATGATGTAGTGGTAGACACCGAGCGCGTTAATTGCCCTAATTAATACGCTGTTGCCTGTTGGCCGTGTATTAACCCGGCGACATTTAGTGGCGGGTTAATAACACAGGCACGGATGCCGCAACGGCGGCTTAATACGCAGGCACAAAAAGCCGATCCGTAACGGGGTCGGCTTTTTTATGCAGGCAAAATTACTCTAGGCTTTTTATTATCCTGAAATTCCCGGTTACAAAATGCCAGATTCATCTGGGCTGCTTGCACAGATTTAAGCGTTGATCTGTTACAGGCTTTAACCGAGTGTTGCAGATTAATTCACACCGTGTGAATCATCGAATTTTGCGGCAAAACGCTCAATCCATTCCTCGGCGGCCGCTTCTGGCGTTAATTGGCGGCCCTGTTCAGCTAGCTCACGCCGATAGGCTTCAATGCGGCACACCTGCTCTACCATACGGGTGCGGTAATATTCGTCGTCGGTGATAAAACACATACCGACAGCAAATAAATTCTCCGCCTGCTCTTTGCGCCAGACCACTAAACCATCGCCGTGGTAATCAGGTTCCAAATTAGGGATCACAAATTCCACTAAAGAACCTACTGCTAAGGGTGTATCGGTCACAAAACACAAGCCGCCCGCGCTGAGATTTTGCACCTCTATGTTGGCTGTGGGGTGGTCAAGCGGATGAACCTGAATCGGGATGGAAATAGGATGGCGAATAAACTGGCGCATAGGTTGTGATGTGCTCAAGAGAGATCCTGCTGGGTTTTATTAGTATATGCAGGCCATTTCACGCCGATGAAACTGTATTGCTATTAGTGAACATGGACAGTAGCACCAAACGCTCTATTTATTAAGCGCTCGTTGCGCTGACGGAAATGATGTTAGGGCGGCACGGATTAATCAACACTGCACCTAATCACGATCATTTAAAACGCGGCTTTTTCATAGCGTTATTAACCTGACACTAAATATCGCCGAGTTAAAAATGAGGCGCAGCAATAACAAGACGGGAAAAACGCAATATATCGGGGCGATTATTCGCTTGCCGGGTTATTAACCGCTTTAAAAAGTTCCCCAGATTTGGGCAAAGGTGAATAGTTAACACATCCGAGCGCCAATTCCACACAGCCTCTACAGCAGGATGCGCCCAGTATCAGCGGGCGTCTTAAGCCTGCCCCTTCGGCCTGAGATGCACCGACTCATTAGCTGCCCGCACGGCGGGCACTTGGCACATTCTTAAGCACCAGGAGAAGGATTATGCAAATACCATTTATTACCCCCCGGCTGCGCTGGCCTGCACTCATAAGCCTAGTGCTGCTGGGCACAAGCCTGGCAACCGGCGCCCATGCGGCCAATCTACGCGTGATGAAACAGGGGGTCGGCAGCGGCACCATCAGCTCAACTACCCCCGGCATCAATTGCGGTGCCGATTGTGACGAAGCCTATGGCTCGGGGCTTAACATTACCCTCACCGCCACACCGGCGGCAGGCTCTATGTTTGCTGGCTGGGAGGGCGATTGCAGCGGCCTTGGCAGCTGTGTGGTGAACACCAGTTTGGCCCGCTCGGTGCGGGCGCAATTTGTACCCCTCACCCCCATTCCCACCCTCGGCAGTTTTACCCCCGAGGCGATCCAAACCTTTTTAACCGATAACCCGTCGATTAGCTCGCCTGCCCAATTTATCAGCGCTTTACCGGCCGAATTTAAACAAAACTGGTTGTTGATGTCCCGCTCGGAGAGCTTGCAAACCGGCACTGCCGCTATGCCGCGCATCCTGATGCCAAACGCCAATAGCCAGTTTGTCTTCAGCCTGGGCCTTGCTGCCCACAGCGCCTACCCCGGCGCCCACCCCAACGCCATCGAATACATGCAGTGGGACCCAGCTGAGAAAAATTTTCGCTTCCACGAAATTGTCCTGGCACCCGTGCCTGCCATGGGGACAGTGCCCGCCCGCAGCCGAGGCGTGAATGAGGACGATGACAAATGTACCCGCTGCCACTCCACGCGCAATGTATTGAATTTCACTTTGGACCCAGGCACCACTGGCGTACCTGTGGGCTTGGTGAAGGCGAAGAACAAACCCAACTGGGACACCTACGACAGCTGGGCGGGCCTGTTGCCGTTTAACCGCGACCGCATTTACCAAGGCTCAGTGGAGGCCGCCGCCTTCCGCAAAATTTTTAACCTGTGGAACTGGCGCAGCAATGAGCCGGTGCGCGCGGTGTTGGAACAGCTGCAATTGCAACCGCCAGGCGTAGCCGCCAATCACGCCATCAGCCGTATCAACGGCGGCGCTAACGACGGCCACATAGTATTTGGCTTCGATCCGTTTTCACCGATTTTTACAGAACCGGCCATCAGCGGCAGCAGCTCCACCACAGTGGATTATGGGTTTGCCAACACCACGGTGCCGCCCGCCACCACAGTGAACCAAGGCGGCAGTTTTTTAACCCTGCATCACTCCGGCACACCCGGTAGCGATGAGGGCCGCGCGGTGCAGTTTTTTGACCTGCTCGGCGGCGCCGACGGCAACCTCAACCAGCAGCGGGTGGCCGATGAAGTGGCCAGCCACCGCTATGCCACCGGCAGCGTGCCCATCGATGTGCGGCCCATTGCCCTGGCCATTAACAAAGGCTGCTTGAGCATTAATGCCGCCAGCAATCAGGTGGTGAGCACCACCGCCACCGCCCTCAGCATCAACCAGGCGTTTTTTACCGCCCGCAGCGGCATGACCATCAACGACCTGGTAGCCGATACCAGCAGCCGCGCGCACAGTTTGCCGCGCCGCAAAGCGGATATTCAAAAACTCAACCTCACCCGCACCGGCGATATTTACTTGCCCGGCGGCGGCAATGGGTTAATTGAGGAATACGGCGCAAGCACCAGCGCTGGCACCTCAACCAGCCTCAGCCGCCTGCGCCAAGAGGTATTCCGCCGTCCCACTGGCGGCTTCAGCGCGGATGCCACCATCATGGGCGGCAAGTATGTGGATCGCGAGGACTATGGCTCTAACACCAACAAAGTCGCCCTCTACCGTTACTTTTTAGAGCCCCTCGGCGTGTCGGTGGATAAGTGGTCTATGAGCGTGCGCGGCCGCTCTCGCACCTATACCTTCGCCGATGTCTTCGGCACCTACAGCGGCCCGCTCACCAGTCAGATCGAGGCGAACCTCAGCGCCGAACCCATTGCCGGTTTGAGCGTGCCCACCAGCTGTAGCAGCCTGATTTCGGCCGTGAACGCCACCTTGGCAGCCCTGCCCGGTGTGAATGATGTGCCCACCTACACAGACGTGCAGCGCATCTTCAACAAGAGCTGTATCGAGTGCCACGGCGGCCTTAACTACCCACCGGTGTCTGAATTTGGTGCCGCTTATTTGAATTTCTCCGAGGACGACAGCGCGGCCTTTGGTGAGCGCCTGTTGCGCTCGCACAATTTTGCCGCTGGCCTGGTGACCACGGACCCCGCCACCAGCTACCTCTACCAGCGCATCACCGACAGCAGCGAAGACTGCCCCTTCGGCATGATGCCCTGCGGCGGCCCGGCGCTGCCGAAAACCGACCAGGAGACCATCCGCCGCTGGATCGTCGGCGGCTCCCCGCTCACCATCGGCGACCCCCACATCACCACCGTGAATGGACGCAATTTCGACTTCCAAAGCAGCGGTGAATTTGTCCTGCTCAAAGGCATTAATGAGGAAATTCAAGTCAGGCAAACCCCCTTCGGTGCCGAGGTGCCCATCACCGACCCCAACACCGGCATAGCCGCCTGCCCCAGCCTCAGCACCGCTGTGGCCTTGAATGTGAGCGGCCAGCGCATCACCTATCAGCCCAACCTCAGTGGCGAACCGGACCCGAAAGGCATGCAGCTGCGCATCGACGGCAAATTGGTGAGCCTCACCAGCAGTGGCATCAACCTGCCCAAGGGCGGCCGCATTATCCGCACGCCCGCTGCCGGTGGCGTACAGGTGGAACTCCCTGGCGGCAGTACAGTGGTGATCACGCCCTACTTTTGGGATTACTACCAGGTGTGGTACCTGGCGGTGGATGTGCGCAACGCGCGCAGCACTGAGGGTGTGATGGGTGCAGTGGCGCCGGGCAACTGGCTGCCTGCCCTACCCGGCGGCGATCTGCTCGGCGCCCTACCCGTGAGCCTGAGCGACCGCTTCAACACGCTGTATTACAAATTCGCCGACGCCTGGCGAGTGGACGATAAAACCAGCCTGTTCGACTACGCCTCAGGCACCAGCAGCAAAACCTTCGTACTGCCCGGCTGGCCCAAGGACGGCGCGAAGAACTGTTACGTGCCGAAGATCCCCGGCATAGCGGTGCGCGAACCGGTTAAACCCATGGAGGTAAAACTCGCCCAGCAATACTGCAGCACGGTTAAAAATACCGCCCTGCGCAAAGCCTGTACGCAGGACGTGGCCACCACAGCGGACCCAGCTTTTGCCAAACCCTATTTAACGGTCGAGCAGTTGCAGCTGAACAACAAACCGCTAGCAGTGGAATTGGCCTTCCCGAAAAACAACCAGACGGATCTGAGCGAGAAAATTACCTTTAATTGGAAGCCAACGGTGGATAAAGACGGCGACAAACTCAGCTACCGCTTCTGCCTCTGGGCCTCCGGCGAACCGCTCACCTTCGAGCGCTGCACGCTGCTCAAAGATGCCGAGCTTGGCGCCTTTACGCCCAGTTACCCCAAATCCGGTCAGGCGTACTTCTGGAAAATCATCGCCGAGGACGGCAAAGGCGGCACCACCGACAGCCCCACCTGGCGCTTTGCGGTTAAATAGGGCCTGTTAACCCAGCGACACACAAGATCGCCCGGATCTTGTGTGTCTTAGCCCCACTAACACGGGCAAAGATACGCGGATCGCCTTGTTTTAGAGGGACTTGCGGCGGCTTAGGTCGCACCTATTAAGACGGCCCCGGGTTGATAACGGATCGCTTACTTTTAGCAGCCTGCGGGCTGCTTTTTTTTTCCTAGGCGTTTTACCTATAGCTTCCCTTTACCCTTACAAGCAGTTGCGCTTAATTCGTGTAGCCTGGATGCAGCGCAGCGCAATCCAGGGTTCTGTTTATCATCAAACACTGGGCGAAACCCGCATGAGGCGCTGAATACACACTCACCTCAAAAACCTTTCCCCCAATGTCATTAAGTTAAGGATTTTGAGCTGTTTCCCGCACCTATTCTTACCCTCACCCCAACCCTCTCCCAAAGGGAGAGGGGGCTAGAAGCGTGTAGCCTGGATGCAGCGCAGCGCAATCCAGGGTTCTTTTGTCATCAAACGCCGGGCAAAACCCAGACGAGGCGCTGAATACACACTCGCCTCAAAAACCTTTCCCCCTGTGTCGTTAAGTTAAGGATTTTGAGCTGTTTCCCGCACCTAGTCTTACCCTCACCCCAACCCTCTCCCAAAGGGAGAGGGGGTTAGAAGCGTGTAGCCTGGATGCAGCGCAGCGCAATCCAGGGTTCTTTTGTCATCAAACACCGGCCAAAACTCGGACTAGGCGCTGAATACACACTCACCTCAAAAACCTTCCCCCTGTGTCGTTAAGTTAAGGATTTTGACCTGTTTCACGCACCTAGTCTTACCCTAACCCCAGCCCTCTCCCAGTGGGAGAGGGCGCTAAAAAGCAAAGTCTCCGGGGTTAGTACACACTGTCCCCTCTCCCTTTGGGAGAGGGCTAGGGTGAGGGGCCTGCGCTTAACTTAATGACAGTGGCCCCCACGGATGGCAATGTCATTAAGTTAAGGGAAACTGTACGGGCGACCTTTGGGGGCGCCCAAAAGGCGCGACCCTACAAGCGTTTTCTATTCAGAAAATCCCTAACTTAATGACATTGCCCAGGCTTATGCCCAGCAGCAGATGGACGAGGCGCCTGGTGTTGGCCGCATGGCAATAATTAACCAGCAAACAAATGAAAAACACCTATCATTAACCCTATTGTGGGGCGGGTAATTGACAGGCTTTGCGCCCAGCGCCCAGAATCAAACGCCCGCTGCGCATAGGCTCTGGGCGCACTTTTTGTATACATACACCAACATAAGAATAACAACCGCTTGAGGGCCAGGCCCAAAAGGCACCGCGTCAGCCCAGTTTTTTGCGCTGCTGCGTAACTAACAACAACCCCGCACGCAACCACCAGCCCCGGTTAAACGCACCATAGGTGGCAAGCGAGGTAGGTTACACACAGGATTCGTTACCGGCAGGCCATCCGCTGCCCCGGCACAACAGGTAACCATGAATACACAGGTCCCATTTTCTAGCCAGGCCATCCGCCAGCCCACCAGCGGGCGCATTCCCTCCTTTACCCGCGCCCTGCTCACCAATGTGGTGGGTTTGGTCATTGTGTTGGAACTGCTGCTGCTGATCGGCATGGCCTGGCAGGCCTATACCAGCACCCATCAGGCCGCCCGCACCAAAGCGCTCGAAATCCAAGCCCGCGTCAGTGAACGCCTAACCATTCTTATCCGCGCCGCCGAGATGACCGGCGAATCCGCCGAACGCGCCGCGCGCACGCCGGAAATCTCCCCCGCCAGCCTGCGCACCACCATCGAGCGCTCGCTGGCGGCCTTTGAGCAGCGGCCGGAGCTGAGTTACCTGGGCATAGTGCTGGCCGACACCGGCGCCTATGGCAACCTGGAGCGCACCGCCAGCGGGGATATTTTGCTCTGGCTGTTTCCCGGCCAGGATGCCGCCAACCGCGTAACCCGCAGCTACCGGCAAACCAGCGTAGGTTTTGTGCTGCACAGCGAACTGACCGACTACGCCTACGACCCGCGCAGCCGCCCCTTCTACCAAGCGGCGGTAAACAGCCCCAGCGGCGAAACCTGGCTGCCCACCTACAAGTGGATCGTGCACGAGGATCTCAGCGAATCCCTCTGGGGTTTCAGCTACGTAAAGGCTCTGCGCAGCGAAGATGGCCGCCTTTTAGGCGTGCTGGACAGCGACTTTGACCTGCCCGCCCTCAACCGCTTTTTGCGCGCTCTGGAGCAGGAGTACCACACGCGCATCCAGGTGGTTGAACTGGGGGAAACACCCCGCTTGATCGGCGATGCCAGCCTCAAACAAGAACCCCTGCCGCTGACTGCCGAGCTTGCCAACCTGGTGAAGATCGCCCAGGCCGATTACGTGGCCAAGCGATCCCAACAGGGTGAACACCACTGGGTGGCCGCCAATCGGCTCAGCCTGAAGGGCGGCCTGGGCTGGCTGGTCATCACCTCCAACCCCAGCCCCTTTATCGAAGCCTCGCTCCTGCGCCAGCTCTACCAAGTGGGCGCCATGGGGCTGCTGATTGCCCTGGGGTTAGTCTGGGTCTCCGTGCGCATGGCCCGCCGCTTCGGTGCGCCCCTGGCGGAGCTGGAGCGGCAGGTGAATCAAATCGGCCTGCAGGAGCTCAGCCTCACCACCCCGCTGGGCAGCACCCGCGCCGCCCAATTTCGCGAGACTCAGTTGCTCGGCCAGGCGCTTGATCACCTGCGCTTGGTGGTGGGCCAGTATGTGGAAACCAAAGAACAACAGGCCGCCTCCCTAACCCTCAAAAGCGTCATTTTTGACTCCTCCAAAACCGCTATTTTGAGCTTGGATGACCAGCTGCAGATTCTGGAAATGAACCGCGCCGCCGAGCGTTTATTTGGCCGCTACCGGGAGCAGTTCAACGGCAAGGATGTGCGCAGCTTGGTGCACCTGAACGACCCGGCCCTCAGCTGGGAGCAGATCCGCGCCAGCAAAGGCATTAAAACCACCCAATTTAAAGGCCCCTGCGGCGTGTTTGATGCGGAGTTTCGGGTGGCCAATTTCAAAAGCGGCGACACCCAGGTGTGCACCCTGTTTATCGACGACATTTCCGAGCGCAAACAGGCCGAGGCGCGCATTCGCTACCTGGCCACCCACGACGACCTCACCGGCCTGCCCAACCGCACCCTGATTATGGATCGCATAGTCCAAGCCATCCGCCACGCCCGTAGGGCAGGCTCCCAGCTGGCCATTTTGTACCTGGATTTAGACCGCTTTAAGGTGCTCAACGACGGTTACGGCCACGCCTTTGGCGATGCGGTGCTCAAAGCCGCCGCTGAGCGCCTAAGCGCCCTGGTGCGCGAGGGCGACAGTGTCTCCCGCCAGGGCGGCGATGAGTTTTTAATCCTCTTAACCGGCCTGCACAACGCCAGCGACGCCTACATAGCCACGGAAAAAATCGTCAAACAGCTGGATGCCCCCATTCTGGTGGACAACCGCAAGGTGCACCTCTCCGGCAGCATAGGCGTGAGCGTCTTCCCCCACGATGGCGACAGCCCGGAAACCCTCATAGACCACGCCGATGTGGCCATGTACCGGGCCAAAGAGTTAGGCCGCAACACTTACCAGTTTTTCACCCCCGAAATGAGCGCTGAAACCCAGTGGCGGGTGAACCTGGAGCACCACCTGCGCGAAGCCATCGCGGAGAATCAATTTAGCCTCGCCTTCCAGCCCAAGGTGAATCTGGCCAGCGGCCGTATTGTGGGGTGCGAGGCGCTGCTGCGCTGGCGCCACCCCAAACTCGGCGCCGTCTCGCCGGACCAATTTATCCCCATCGCCGAGGATTCCGGCTTGATTGTGCCCATCGGCGATTGGGTGCTGCGCACCGCCTGCGCGCAGGCTAAAGCCTGGAGCGACAGCTGCCGCCAACAGCCCTGCATCGCTGTGAACATCTCCGCGCGGCAGTTTTTGCAGCAGGATGTGGCCAGCTGGGTCATTCGCACCCTGGAGGCAACCGGCCTGCCGCCGACCCAACTGGAACTGGAATTTACCGAAAGCCTGATCGCCAAAGACGTTAAAAAAGTCATCGAAACCTTCGGCCAACTGCGGCAGATCGGCGTGAAGCTCTCCATCGACGACTTCGGCACCGGTTACTCCAGCCTCAGTTATCTCAAACGCTTCCCCGTCGATACCCTCAAAATCGACCAATCCTTCGTGCGCGACATGCTCACCGACCCAGAGGACGCCGCCATAGTGCGCGCCGTGATCTCCCTGGCCCACAGCCTGGAATTTAAGGTCATAGCCGAAGGCGTAGAAACCGCCGCCCACAATGAGTTTTTGCTGCAAAACGAGTGCGACGAAATCCAGGGTTATTACTTCAGCAAACCCCTGCCAGCGGAGGCCTTTGCAGCCCTGTTAATGGAAGAGGTATGACTCGGATGTCATTAGCTTAAGGATTTTTACCCTCTGGCGTAGCCCGGATAAAGTGCAACGGCATCCGGGTTTTCATCGAAACACCCCGGATTAGGCTGCGCTCCAGCCGGGCTACTAGAGTCAATTCAATAGCTTATTAACACAGCAGGTTTTGCTGCCTGGTTAATAGGAAAACACTATTGCCCCCGCCCCCAAGCGATACTGCACCGCCAGTCATTTAACCTGAACAATTATTTACCGCCCGGCCTTTCCACCCGCCGTAACTTTCCTATACTGCAACGGCAGTGCTGATTCAGAGAAGAACACAGCCACACAGGAGGCGAGATGAAATGCCCAACACTGTTACCCAACGAGTCTGAACGCTTACAAGCCCTCACGCGGTACGGCTTCGAACAAGAGCAGATGTTAAAAAGCCTCGACCCCGTCGTCCAAATTGCCTCCCACATGTTTGCCATGCCCGTTGCGGCCGTGAATATGATCGGCTCGGACCATGTATTTTTCGCTGCCGCCGTGGGTGTTGGCGATGTGGATATGCGCCGGGATGTCTCCTTCTGCGCCCACGCCATCAACCAAAGCGAGGTGATGGTGGTAAGCGATACCAGGCGCGATGAGCGCTTTTTCGACAACCCGCTGGTCACCGGCGACGCCCAAGTGCGCTTTTACGCCGGCGTGCCCCTGCGCTCCCCCGACGGATTCGCCCTGGGGGCGCTGTGTATTCTCGATCACCAACCGCACCCGGAATTCTCCCCAGCCGATGCCAAGCGCCTGGCCGAACTGGCCAAAATGGCCTCAGATCGCTTAGAGCTGCGCCGCATCGAAGTGGCCAGCACACGCTTTCGCCCCCCCTTCGCCACCTATGCAGGCAACCTGCCCAGCCCAGTCATTTGGTTCGATGAACACCTGCAGCTGCTGGAGTGGAACCAAGCCGCAGCGGATTTGCTCGGCTTCCCACTGGCGGCAAAAACCGGCTTGACCTTCGACCGCCTACTGGCGGCGCCCGCCCGCGAGGAATTTTGCAGCTTGATTGCCAAGGCCTGCGCCCAGTCGTCGCTAGAACAAGTGCATTTCCCCGAGGCGCTCACCATTACCGGCGCCAACGGCCTCGATATCCCCATAGGCCTAGTCTTATTGGCTTGGCAAGAAGAGGGCCGCATGACCTTTGAAGTCATTTTCAAAGATGCCAGCCACCCCAACTTAGACGACGGCCTGGATGGCCTCACCGGCCTTGCCAACCGAGGCACCTTCTACCGCCGAGTAGAGAGCCACCTGCTGCAATCACCACCGGACGGCGCCGTTCTGGTGATCGACCTGGACGGCTTTAAAGACCTCAACGACACCCTCGGCCAGGGCCTGGGTGATGACATACTGCGGGCCGTCGCCACGCGCCTCACCGAGTGTGTAGGCAAGGATGATTTGGTCGCCCGCATGGGCGCCGACGAATTCGCCATTTTATCCCCCCAGCACCTGAGCCCCGCCGCTGCCCTCAGCTTCGCCCAACAACTCACCCTCGCCCTCGCCCAGCCGCTATCTTTGAACCAAGAAGTGCGCATCAGCGCCTGCTGCGGCCTGGCGCTGGCACCACAACAAGCCCAAGAGGCCATAGAGCTGGTGAGCAATGCCGACCTCGCCCTCTGCAAAGCTAAAACCTGTGGGCCTGGGCGGGCGCAACTGTTCGATCCCAACCTGCGCAAAGAAGCCGTCAGCCGTCGCCTCTACGGGCTGGAATTACACCGCGCGGTGGATCGCGGCGAGTTTTTACTCTTCTACCAACCGCAGATAAACATGGCCGACGGCAGCATCACCGGCGCTGAAGCGCTGATTCGCTGGCGGCACCCGGAGCGCGGCCTGCTGAGCCCGGCCAGTTTCATTCACACCCTAGAAAACGGCCCACTGGCCGCCACCGTCGGCTCCTGGGTGCTCAATGAAGCCTGCGCCCAGGCCGCTCACTGGCGGCGCATTTTCAACGACCAACTGCGCATCGGCATCAACCTGTGCGGCGCGCAATTCTATGGCGGCGGCCTCACCGACGACGTACTCGCCACCCTCTCCCGCCACGGCCTACCCGCCGCCGCCCTGGAGCTGGAAGTCACCGAAAACATAGTCCTCGCCAACGCCGATTTAATCCTTGAAAACCTGCAGCTCCTGCGCGCCTGCGGCATAGGCATAGCCTTCGACGACTTCGGCACCGGCTACGCCTCGTTAAGCCTGTTAAAAACCTACCCTTTAAGCCGCATTAAAATCGACCAGAGTTTTGTGCGCGGCATAGCCACCTCCAAACGAGACGCCTCAGTGGTGCGGGCAATATTGGATATGGCGCGGGATTTTGAGCTGGAAACCATCGCCGAAGGCATAGAAACCGACGCCGAATTACACTTTTTACAGCGCGAACACTGCACGGAAGGACAGGGTTATTTATTTGGCAAGCCTATGTCAGCACGGCAGTTTGAAACCCTCCTATCCGCCCAGCAGCCAGCGAATCACTCCTTCGCGTAGGACAAAAACCGCAACACACCCGCAGTCGGCGGGTTTGGCCTTGAAGCCTACTGTGGCCCAACAAGAGTTGAATCAACACGCGTTGGGATCCATTGACCTGGCGGGTTTGAGTGTTGGTCTAACAAGCCTGTGTCTTTAACAAGGCTATAGCGATTGCGCTATAGCCTGAATACTCGCTACCAATTCATCCTGCCCCAGGTCATTCCCCCTGCCCGCCAGCGCCGCGCAGCGCTGTTCCATGGCCTCATCGCTCAGGGCTTGGCGCAGGCTGGCCTCTACTTGAGCAGGGCTCCAATGGGGGTTTAATACATAACCTAATTGGCGGCTGGCCAGGGCCTCGGCGGTAAATAATTGTTCGTAATGGGTGGGGATTAAAATTGACGGTTTGCCGCAGGCGAGGGCTTGCGACGCCATGCCACTGCCTGCGTGGTAAATCAACCAATCCGCCGCAGGCATTAACAGGGTTAAATCCACGGGAGCCAAATAAATTCGCAGGTGCTCCGTTTGCAACGGTAAAAAACGCTCGGCGTGATCGCCACTGATATAAATCACCGCCACCAGCGGCAGTGTGGCCAACAACCTTAATAAAAAGTCGAGGCCGGCATATTCGGTTTTAAGGTAGGCAAATAGACGCTTGCCGGGCCCTGCTGGCCAAGCGGCGCGTATGCCGCCGGGCATTTGCGTCGCCAGGCCATAATAATGAGTATCCGCCGGGCGCCCCTGGGCGAAATGATCCAGTTGCGGTGCGTGTGTAATAGCAACCTGCGCGGTTTGCCAAAATAAATCGCTGACAGAATTTAACAAGGGCCCATGGCGTTTTGCCAAATAACGATTAAGCGCTGCCAACAATTGTTCATCGGAGGTTTTTAAAGCCGCCTCTTGAATCACCAAGCGGCGATTAAATGCAGGCAGAGGAAAGACCGGCGGAGGCACACTAAAACCCGTGCCTAATACTACCGCGCGCAGCCCCATACTGCGGGCAGCCAACAAAGGCGTAGGTGCATAATCGGCAAGAATTAAATCCGCTTTTAACAGGCTGAATAATTGCCGCCACACATCGGCGCAGGGGGTTAATACACTGTCCGTGCCGAGACCTGCGCAGAGTAATACTTCGCTTAAATTCACCGGGTCGCGGGAGGTTTTAAACGGCGGCATGGGCAATTTTGGCCCTAATAAATAGGCAATCGGCGGATCTTGCGCCTCCATAAAGGCCACAAAAGAAATATCCGGCAACACCGCCACCACCTCGTGCCCAAGGGCACTTAAGCGCTGCAATAAAGATGTTATTTTGCTGATATGGCCTAAATAACCACCCAGCTCACAGATGCCAAGAATTTTTGCCACGGGTGAGATTCCAGCTTTGTAGAGAGTGCCACTAGCACAATATCCGGGGGCGAGTTTATTGATGAACTTATTTATCGACTCGGCGGGTTTTAGTGCCGGGTTAATAGGTGCTGTTGTAGTGGGACGAAAACACCTTATTGCAATACGCTGGCGGCGAGGGCCTTGCCAGGTAAACACGCTGCTAGCAAACCAATTTAGGTGTTGGTACTGTTAACAGGTCTTGCGGTTTTACCCTTTATAAACCGATGCAACATCCTTGTGCATCTATGTACGCGCCGCCAAAAGACCAACCTAAATAACAAGGCTTAAGCCTTGGAGGATAACGCGGGTGACGGGCTTAGAACTCCAGGCGAGCGCCTAACGCGTAGTGATCAGACGACCACTTATCGCGACCAAACTGCCCGGTATAACTTAAATAAGCCGACATACCCTGGGCAAAAACGGCGTTTAAGGCCAGGTTGCCGTTAAAATAGTTAGCGTCTTTATCGTAGGTGGAAATGGAAAACTCACCCGCTTCACCACCGATAAACTGCCCGTCCACATTAAAGCCATCACCTTTAAATTGGTGCTCATAATCCACACCGATTTCTGGGCTTAACACACCAAAACCGGTGTTGATAATCCAGGTATAACTAGCCCCTAAATTACCGGTAAATGACTTGATGGCAAAATCATTAATTTTGGCCACCAGCATGGTTTCATCGCCAGAGTATTCAGCGTAACTGTCCACGTCCACATTGACATAATCAAGACGGGTGAACAATTTTAACAGCGAGGTTTTAAAATCAAATTGATAACCCGCGCCCACACCAAAACTGGTTTCGCTGCCATCCGTGCCCGCATTCGCCAAGCTTTTCACCACCGCGCCGTCTAATACACTGCGCACCATATCGTATTGATTATTGCCATAGGTGAACATGCTATCGAGGTAAAAATTCTCGGTGTAAAAACTGCCAAACACACTCAATGCACTTTGCGATAATTCGGTTTCATCCGGGCGATTATTCTGCTCTGCTTTGCCCTGTGAGCCAGATATAGCCGCACCGACAATAAAGCTATTATTCGCGCGATAATCCACGCCCGCCATGACCGTATTAGTGGTGAAATCAAAACTATCCGCAGATGCCAATTCCCGATCACCGCGCTCAAAATCACCGGAAACAAACAGGCCCCAGGGTGAAAAATCATCGCCAGCACTGCCACCGGCCACTGGGATATCCGCGCCATCTAATTTGAGGCTAACGCGATTATTAGGGCCCGCTTTTTGGCGGGCAAAATCCATTTGTTTGGCCAGCGTTTTATTGCGCGCTTGAGCACCGCTCATGGTGAGTACGGTCATGGATTCCAATTCAGGCAACAAGGCTAATTTTTCCACCTCGTAATCCACCTCGGGGGTGGAATCGGTAATTTCCACCTGCGGGCCATAACTCATAAATGACACATAGGGCGTAATAACACCGCCGTAGGAATTTTCCCCTCCGCAATTGACCACTACATCTTCAGAGGAAATTTGAAATACTTCGCCCGCGTCCACTACCTTGTCTTTCAGCGCGATGATTGAAAAATCTGACTCGCCGTAACTACCGTTGGGGTTTTGTTCCGTCGGAGCATAGGTAAATTGAATGGAAAAATTCTGCCCTTCTAGCGTGTAGTCTTCGCCCTCAACAGGTGTCGTGTCTGAGACGGAGCGCGTCACTACGCGCCCGGTGGCTACACATTGGGTTTGGGGTGCCAATTCATCAAAACTATCCGCCGATGCACGCACTTTTAACCGCAGGGTTTTCCCCTCAGCCACACTATAGCGAGAGGAGTCGGGCCCGATCAAATCTACCCGCATCGCCCAGGCGCTGCTACTGAGTGCTAAACAGCCGGTGAGCGTGCACAGATTAAGACGCCAAACAGCTGCGGCGCGCGCAGAATAAGCATTTTTTCGTAATGGGTTAGCTATGCTACTCATACTTACCTCGTGTTAATTCCAATTCGAGTATTACCTGTGAGCGCCTGCACAGAGCCAAAAACCAGGGGCGTTATTATTAGGCAAGGAGTGGAAGCAGGCATCAATAAATAGCCTTAAAGCGCCTATACGCGGGTTACACGCAGGGGTAGGAGAGGATTAACCTAAAGCCATGTAGCGGTCAGGGTATTCGCCCCTCAGCCCAGTGCGGAAAATCCCCAACAGCCCACCCAGCCGTGCATCGGGGCACTTCGCTGAGGCTCTAAGGTTAAGGGGGCGGATGCTACCACAGGCCAAGCGGCAACAACACCACACAATTCCCGTGCAGGGAAATTGGTATTTTTTCACTTTTTACACTGATTAACCCGACGAATTTTTATGTCGGGTTAATAATAGCGGCACGCACGCCGCGTGCAGCGGCGCAAGCGCCGCTAAAATAAGAAAATTCAGGTGTTTGCGCCGCTTTAGTCGGGTTAAAGCAAAACAAATCAGAACAATCTATTTTGTCGCGAAGCTAAGTAAGAAAACGCTAATTAATCACTCAGAACCCAACACAACACAACACAACAATCCTAAAAACCGACGAGACAAATCCTATGCCCATCCCAATAAGCGCACACACAGCCGCTCGCAACAGGCACACATCAGTGGTCGATAAAGTCTCGCCTTATCGCCTAGAGCATTTATATGCAAGGCCTCATAGGTTGTTAATGGGATTAATCCTGCTGATGACCAGCGCACTGTGCGCACACGCGGAACAAACCACTCTTGCGCCCAACAACACAAATACCGCGCCTTATGTGTTTAATAATACCTCTGTACATACCATCAAAGCGTCCGCATCAGACTTAACCCACCAATTAATAGTCACGCTGCCCGACACTTATTCAAAAGAAAAAAATAAAAAATACCCGGTAATTTATTATTTAGATGCCTACTGGGATTTTCCACTGCTATACGCCACCTATGGCAATTTACGCTACGACCGCGCCATACCCGAAGTAATTATGGTGGGGCTGAGCATTAAGGGCGACGGGCAAAACGCCTATCGCCAGGAGTATTTTTCTATTGTTACCGACCCCAAGAAAAAATACGCCACTGGCCAGGCCGCCAAACTTTTTCAGCACCTAAGCCAAGACATAATTCCCTATGTAGACACACACTGGCGCACACTCAATAATCCGGCCGGGCGCATATTGGCAGGGCAAAGCATGGGCGGGTTATTTACGCTGTACGGTCTTCTGCAAAAAACGCCGCCATTTGCGCGATTTATTGCAGTCAACCCAGCGGTAGCGGGCAGCGAAGCGGAATTGGCGCGCCTGCAAAGCGCCCACAGCGAAAAATCCTTAACTGGGCGCCTTTTTATATCCCACGGCAGCGAAGAATACGGCCCTTTTCGCGAGCCTATTCGGCAATTTAAACAACAGCTCACCAACACCAATTACAGCGGTTTGCAGCTGAAAACAGCCACACTAGACGGCATGGGCCACACTGGCGGCAAGGGTGAAGCCTATGCCAAAGGGCTGCTGTGGGTATTGAAGGATTTAGCCCCAGACGAAAAAAGCGGTTTGCAGGTGGATATGGAGGCAGCTAAAAAAGCGCAGGAAAAACCGCAATAACTGAGCAAATAACCCCCACACTGATGATTAAAGGCGCGGCTGGTGCAGCTATTTGTGTTAAGAAAGTCACAGATTGCGTCCTATACGTAAATTTACGTACATACACCGGCAGCGCGTTTCGGCACAGTGCGGCTGGGGGTTTCATCCAAGCGCTCCCAATACGACATTAGAACCGGTCGGGCAGTACAAGGAACGCCCGGCCAGCTCTTAACTTGATGGGTATTTTTCCATGGCCCCAAACTCGCTGAGGGGCCTTATTTAGTGAGCCGCAGGCTCCGCTTCGCCTCTTTCTCCCGCCCCCGCGCACATTGCCCTCTAAGGCCCGCAGGTCTTCTACACTAAACATCACCGCTTAAGCCCTATTTATTACTGCGTGCTGAATTACTAACAACTGCTGCTGGGCGGATTGGGACATTTATTGCCTGTATTTTATGTATTCGGCGGGTTTAGGGGCAGGTTAATGAGTCCGCCCGTTTCGCCACAGGTTAACCGCATTCTTTATTACTTGGGGTATCCCTATGGAGCATCTACTCCTGTTTGACCTCGACGGCACACTCTATGTCGATAATCTCAGCCTGCCGGGTGTGGCCGATACGCTTGCTCACTTAAGGCAATCCTTTGCGCTGGGTTTTATCACCAATACCACCACACAAAATGCGGCAGGCTTGGTGGCCAAACTGGCCGCCATGGGGATTGAGATAAACCCGGCCGAACTCTTCACCCCGGTGCAGGCCACCTGGCACTATTTGCAGACGTGGCAACAGCAACACGGACGCGCGCCCAGGCTCTGGCCACTGGTGGCCGAGCCCTTAGAGGTGGATTTTGCCGAGTACAGGTTTGATGAGCAAACCCCAGATGTGGTGGTTTTAGGTGATATAGGCGAGCGCTGGAATTTGGCCTTAATTAACCATTTATTTCACTGTGTACACCAGGGCAGCCAATTAATTGCCCTGCACAAAAATCGTTATTGGCAAACAGCTACTGGCTTAAAAGCGGATATAGGTTTTTTTGTCGCCGGTATCGAATACGTCACCAGTAGCCGCGCCATCATTATGGGCAAACCCAGCGCGGATTTTTTTCAACAGGCATTGGCGCGGTTTAAGTGCGCGGCGCAAGCAAGTTTTATGATTGGCGATGATATTGATGCGGATATTGGCGGCGCCCAGGCAGTCGGTATGCGCGGGGTATTGGTTAAAACCGGTAAATACCGCCAGCATTACTGCGATGCATCGGCGATTAAACCCTGGAGGCTCATTCAGGATGTTACCAAGCTGCCCCAGTTTATCGCGCAAAATATCCTTATTAACCCGCGATAATGCAGGCTGCGCAGTTAAACAGTCAATTGCCGCCAGATTACAATCTATTTAATGATCAAATCGTACTCAATATCCTGAGCCATCTTGGCATAGGGTCCTTTATTCCTATCGTACTGAGCATTAAATTTAAGACTGTGCTTACCCTTAGTTAAAGGTTTTAACATAACCCAGTAACCGTCAGAGGCCGACGGAAACACTTTGGGCGGATTATATTCACGGGGAACTCTAGCCATTAGATCAAAACAATCTGCAGACGCTAAGCGCGTATGCGCAGGGTTTGATGCGCTAATTCCATCCAGCTCAACCGCGATAGACAAAAGCTCGTCATTATTGAGCGCTGCGTATTTTTTTACTTCTTTACAGGTGAGCGGGAAATCTTTTGACGCGTAGTACACCATATTAATAACAGGGAAAAATATGTACTTACCCGCAGGTATTTCGCAGGTGCGTTTAATTTTGGAGGTGCCAAATCCACCGGCTAAAAACCAAACATTGCCCGTTTGTCCAACTGCACAATGCTGGCCTGTTGTATCCCTCACCGGGCTTAGCTCCTCTGGCATAGTCACTGTCCACTGCCACCAAATATTGGCGTATTCAACCAGTGGAACACCCTCAATATCCTCCCTGCCATCCAGCATAAATTCCTCAAAGGACGCAGCATTTACCGTCTTAACCAAACAAAAAAGGCCAAAAAACACCATTAAATAATTCATTTATATCCCCTTAATTTCCTGACAGCTACAGTAATTCTTTTATATGCCATTAGCCCGGGCGGTTGGAGTAAGCGCCGGACTAATGCTTAAACTTAAGTTTTAGGCGTCAAACGATTTAATTGCCCCGCATCGGTTACCACCCAAATCGATCCATCTGCCGCCACCGCCACATCGCGCACACGGCCTAATTGTTTTACCACGCGCTCCTCGCCCACCACTTTATTGTCCTTAAATACCAAACGCACCAAACCGCCGGGCGTTAAGGAGCTAATTAATAAATTATTCTGCCAGCCAACAAACAAATTGCCTCGGTAAAATTCGATACCGCCGGGGGCTATGACCGGGTCAAAATAATATATCGGCTGCTCCATACCTTCTTTGGCTGTGATGCCATCGCCAATGGGTGCGCCGCTGTAATCTTCACCGTAAGTAATAATCGGCCAGCCGTAATTTTTACCCGCCTGCGGGCGGTTCACTTCATCGCCACCGCGCGGGCCGTGTTCGAGTGTCCATAATTCGCCGGTAACTGGGTGAATCGCCGCGCCTTGTACATTGCGATGGCCGTAGGACCAAATTTCCGCTTTGGCATTGGCATTGGCATTGCCAACAAAAGGGTTATCGGCGGGAATTGAGCCGTCAGGTTTGATGCGCAGGGTTTTGCCCAGCGTCGTATTAATATCCTGCGCAAAAACGCGCGACTCCGGTAAAGACCGCTCGCCCAGAGTTACATATAACAAGCCATTTTTATCCCACGCTAGGCGCGAGCCAAAATGCAAAGATGAATTCCAGGCCGGTTGTTGGCGAAAAATAACCTGCCAATTTTGCAGGCTTTTTTCATCGCTGGATAATTGCGCGCGGCCAACGGCGGTTGCATTTTTACCGTCTTCACGCGGTTCAGAAAAACTTAAATACACATAGCGGTTGCTGGCAAATTGTGGGTCGAGGCTGACATCCAATAAACCGCCCTGGCCGCCACTGTATACGCTGGGCACGCCTTGAATATTGGCGGAGATTTGCCCGCTGGTCGTCACAATAACCAGGCTGCCGCCTTTTTGCGTAATTAACCAACGGCCATCGGGCAGCGCCGTTAAGCCCCAGGGGCTGCTTAATTTATCGGTAATAAGGGTTGTTTGTACGCTAAAACTGCTCAGCTGCTCGGGCGCGCGGGTTTGTTCTGGGAAGGCGCGCGTTTGTTGCGGGGCGTTGGGCTCTGGCGTTAATACCGGTGCGCCGCTGCTGGAACTGCTGGAAGATCCGCCTACGGCTCCCGAGGATGAGCTGGACGATGAGCTGCTGGAGGAACTACTGGATGAGCTGCTTGATCCTGGGCCGCCATTACTGCCGCTACTACCGCAGCCCACTAAACTCAGGCTGGTTAAAATCAGCAGGGCAAAACAAGTATTTTTTCTGCGTGTATTAGCGCTAACTGAAGTGGCCATAGGTTATGTCCTCGCGTGGGTAAGCGTAAAAATTCACCCGATCATATACTCGCCTTTGGGCACATGCCAGGCGCTAGCCTGTGTTGGGTGGAAACTGAGTGCTGGGTCTATTTTTAACACTTCATTAACATTCAATTAATTAAACGCTTTATTAATTGCAGCCAAAATTAAGGGCTTTAGTTGTTAGCCCCACAAGCGCCGCCCTCATCTATCAATCGAATTTCGGCGCAGCCCGCACAACCTGCGTAGCCCGGATGCAGCACAGCGCAATCCGGAATACCGAGCACCGGTGAGGATAGCCACAACCCCGGATTGCGCTGCGCTGCATCCGGGCTACGCAAATCAGCTATCCACCGAGGTAAGTAGCCCACCCCCATCCCACACCAAAAACTTAGCAGCGCCTAATTTATAAAAACATAAATTAGTATTTGCTAATTTATTAATTGCCCATATACTTCAAACAAGCCCCTACGGAACACCCAGTTATGAGCGACACCTTTGTAGGCAACGAGACCATGCAAGCCCACGCCGCGCAGGCGGCCAGCCTGTTAAAGGCGCTGGCCAATGAACACCGCCTGATGATTATGTGCACCCTGATCGAGGGCGAGTTGTGTGTGGGGGATTTAAACGAACGCGTGCCCTTGAGCCAATCGGCCCTCTCCCAACACCTAGCCAGCCTGCGCGAGGCGGGTTTGGTGCGCACCCGCAAAGAATCCCAAACCGTGTATTACTCGGTGCAAGGGGAGGAGGCGATGAAAATCATCGCCGTTTTACAGTCCATTTATTGTCCCAACTGATAGGAGATGCCCATGAGCGCCCACCGTATCCATCCGGTTGATCTAATGAGCCGCAAAACCGCCGATACCTGTATTGTCGATGTGCGCACGGCGGCCGAAGTCAAAGCCGCTGGCCTGCCGGACTGTTTGCACATACCCCTGCACGAGTTAACCCCGGAGCGCCTGCAGGCGGAAATCACCAAAAGCGGCAAAAACGGCAGCTGTATCTATTTGCTCTGCCAGGCCGGGCGCCGCGCGGAAATGGCCGCCGAGCAGCTGGCAGGCAAAATCAACGCCCAGCTGTGCATTATCGAAGGCGGTATGGAGGCGGTAAAACAATCCAACATTGAGCTAAAAGCCAGTGGCCGCAGGGTAATTCCCCTCGAGCGCCAGGTGCGCATAGTGGCGGGGTTGCTAGTGCTTACCGGGGCGATCCTCGGCACTTGGTTCAACCCGGCGTTTTATGGCCTAGCGGCGTTTGTCGGTGCTGGCCTGGTGTTCGCAGGCATTACCGATATCTGCCCCATGGGTATGTTGATCGCCAAAATGCCCTGGAACGCTTAAGCCTTTAAACCACGGGGGACCGCTATGTTGCTGCTGATCGGTTGTGTGATAGGGCTGGTATTGGGGCTGACGGGTGCGGGCGGCTCGGTGTTTGCCGTGCCCCTGTTAATGCTGCTCACCGCCACCTCCATGCAGGAGGCCAGCGGCATAGCCCTGGGCGCGGTGGCGGCGGCCGCCCTGTTGGGCAGCCTGCGCAATGGCCGCAACGGCATGATTCTCTGGACACCCGCCTTGTTATTGGCCGCAACCGGTGCGCTGTTCGCACCGCTGGGCAAGTGGCTGGCCAGCCTCGCACCTGAGAGCCTCTTAATGCTGGGCTTTAACGGCCTGGCCCTATTCATTGCCCTGCGCATGTGGCTGAGTGCCCAGCGCAACCCCGAGCAAGCCAAGGTAGTGCGTGCCAGCAAGTTAGCGGCGGTGGCGCCGAGCCAGGCGCTCTGCCCCCTAAGCCCCAGCGGCCAGTTGCAACTGCGCCTGCCCTGCATCAGCGGGCTGCTGGTCGGTGGCGCGCTGGTGGGTTTGTTATCCGGCCTGTTCGGCGTGGGCGGTGGTTTTTTAATTGTGCCCCTGCTGCTGAGCTTAAGCCCCATCGGCATGCCCCAGGCGGTGGCCACCTCCTTGGTAGTCATCACCCTGATCAGCAGCGCAGGTTTTATCAGCCACCTAGCCCTCGGCCAGCCCCTCAACCTTAGCCTGCTGGGTTTGATCCTCGTGGGCAGCCTGGCGGGCATGGGGGTTAGCCAGTCCATCGGCCACACAATTGCCAATGCCAGCTTGCAAAAGCTGTTTGCTGCTAGCCTGCTTGGCGTATCCCTTTTGACCTTTGTCCTTCACCACTAGGTGGCCGCTATGATCTTCCGACAATTATTCGACGCCGAATCCTCAACCTACACCTACTTAATTGGCTGCCCCCAAAGCTGCCAGGCCGCTCTGATCGACCCGGTCAAAAGCCAGCTGCCCGCCTACCTGCAGCTATTGGCCGACTTAAACCTAAGCCTGGTAGCGGTGCTGGATACACACACCCACGCCGACCACATCACAGCGGCGGGCGCCCTGCGCGACGCCACCGGCGCCACCACCTACTTGGGAGCCGAGGCGCAGTCGGCCTGTGTGTCTCAGCCATTAAGGCATGAGCAGGTGATCCCGGTGGGCCAGCTCGCCCTCACCGCCCTGCACACCCCCGGCCACACCGATGACTCCTACAGCTTTGTGTTAACCGAGGGCGAGCAGACCTATGCCTTTACCGGCGATACCCTGTTAATTCGCGGCACCGGCCGGACGGATTTTCAAAACGGCAATGCCGGCGAGCAATACCAGAGCCTATTCAACTGCCTGTTGTTATTGCCCGACCACACCTGGGTGTACCCCGGCCACGATTACAAGGGCTGGACCTTAAGCACCATAGGCGAAGAAAAAGCCCACAACCCGCGTTTGCAAGTAAATTGCCAGGCGGACTACATAGCGCTGATGAACAGGCTAAATTTACCTAACCCCAAGCTCATGGATGTGGCCGTGCCTATGAACCGGGCCTGCGGCAAGTGAGGAGCGTTGGGCCACACCGCTCCTACTGCCGGAGGGCGAAGACGTGAGGAGCGGTGGAAAAAAGGCCCTAAAACCAACTCGCAAAGGAGCAATGTCAATCAGTTAAGGATTTGAGGCAGTTTTCCCAGTGGTTTTTAGTTCACCCAGAACCCCACCCCAACCCTCCCCTTGAAAAGGGGAGGGAGCAGGATAGCCTTGAAAATAAGTGAAATTCTTTCGTTTAAGGTTTTTTGGCTCCTCCCCCTTTTTAGGGGGAGGCTGGGTGGGGTTTTTGGTAGGGAGCAAAATCTCCTAAAAAGCCAGATGAAATCCTTGCCTCAATGACATTGGGTTGGGCTAATCCCAAGGCCCCACAAAAACTCACCAGAGCAACAAAAAGTACACAACACTTAGGACGCCACCATGCACACATGCCTACTGATCACACTGCTCACCCTGGCCCTCGGCGCCTGCTCCAAACAGCCCCCCGCCCCGCTGAGCGAGCGCACAGCCCCGGCCGAGCTTGCCGCCCTGCCGCGCCAAACGCTGAGCCTTACACCGGTGGCCGATGAGGTGCAGTTGGATGGGGTGATCGAGGCGCTCAACCAGGCCACTGTCTCGGCGCAAACCTCAGGCCGGGTGCTAGAGCTGCCGGTGGATGTGGGCGATTGGGTGAAAAAGGGCGATCTCATCCTGCGCCTCACCTCAGTGGAGCAAAAAGCCCGCGCCGCAGGCGCCCAGGCCCAATTTGCCGAAGCCCAGGCCCAATACAACCGCATGCAGGACATGCAGAGCAAAAAACTCATCGCCCAGGCCGATTTTGACAAGGCCGCAGCGGCGTTTAAGTCTGCCCAGGCCCGGCGCCAAGAGGCCGACGAAGGCGCCGCTAACACCGCCCTTTATGCCCCCTACTCCGGCATAGTGGTCAGCCGCCATATAAAAGTGGGCGAAACGGTGGCGCCGGGCACGCCGCTCTTGACCGGTCTGTCCCTTGAACAACTGCGCGTCCAGGTGGATGTACCCCAGCGCCACATCGCCGCCCTGCGCCAGTACCGAACGGCGCGCCTGATATTGGCTGAGGGTAAAAGCCTTGCCAGCCAAGACCTGCGCATTCCCCCCAGCGCCGATGCCAACAGCCACAGCTTTAAAGTGCTGGTCAACCTGCCCTCTGGGGACTTAGGCCTGGCGCCGGGCACCCTAGTAAAAATCGCCTTCAGCCTCGGCCAAAGCCAGCAGTTGCAAGTGCCCAGAGCAGCCATCGCGCAGCGCGGTGAGCTTGCCGGTGTGTACCTGATCACCGCCGGGGGCCTGGATTTGCGCTGGGTGCGCCTAGGCTCGTCCAGCACGGCCGAGAGGGTTAGCGTCTTGGCAGGCCTCGCCCCCGGCGACACGATTGCCCTGGACCCAGTGGCCGCTGCGGCTGTGTATAAACGCCTGCACGGCGAAGCGGCGGCCCAGGTTGGAGGCGCGCCATGAACCACACAAACACCTCAGCCGCCCCCCTCGGCCTCGCCGGGCGCCTGGCCCAGCAGTTTCTGGGCAGCCAAATCACCCCCCTGCTGGCCCTCACCGGCCTGCTGCTGGGCCTGTTCGCGGTGTTGATTACCCCCCGCGAGGAAGAGCCGCAAATCAACGTCACCTTCGCCAATGTGTTCATCCCCTACCCAGGCGCGAGCGCCCAGGAGGTGGAGTCCCTCGTCACCACGCCCGCGGAGCATATCGCCAGCGAAATAGACGGCGTAGAACACCTCTACTCAGCCTCCTCCCCCGGCCTTGCCGTGCTCACCGTGCGTTTTAAGGTGGGCGAGCCGCGCACCGACGCCCTGGTGCGCCTCTACAACGCCTTCTACAGCAAATGGCACCCGGCCAACCCGGCCATAGGCCAGCCGCTGATCAAACCCAAGGGCATAGACGACGTGCCCATCCTCAGCCTGGCGCTGTTCAGCCGCAATCCAGCGGCCACCACCAGCGACCTGCTAGCCGTCGCGCGCAACCTGCAAACCCAGTTACAGCGCGTGCCCGGCACTCGCGAGATCGGCCTGCTTGGCGGCGGCGAACCGGCTGTACTCATCAACCTATCCCCTGCGCGCCTGGCCGCCTACAACCTCTCCCTGGCTGAACTGAGCCAAGCCCTCAGCACCGCCAACCTCTCGCTCGCAGCAGGCACCATCACTCAAGGGCCGAACGAGGCTCAGCCCCAAGGGCAAAACCAATTAGTACAGGCGGGCAGCTTTTTACACACCCCGGAAGAGGTAGCCGAGCTGGTGGTGGGTGTATTTGCCGGCAGCCCCGTATACCTGCGCGATGTGGCCGATGTGCAGCTCGCCGCCAATGCCCCCAACCAATACGTCACCTATGGCACAGGCCTCGCCCAGCCCGGCGGCAGCGCCCGCTTCCCGGCCATCAGCCTAACGGTAGGCAAAAAACCTGGCCAAAACGCGGTAGAGGTAGCCGCCGCCGTGATTGAACGCATCGAGCAACTGCGCGGCATAGACATACCCGCCGACATAGAGCTGCGCGTCACCCGCAACTACGGCGCCACCGCCGAGGACAAGGCGCAAACCCTGATTAAAAAACTGCTGTTCGCCACCCTCTCGGTGATCCTCTTGGTAATGGTGTCGCTGGGTAAGCGCGAGGCGCTGGTGGTAGGTGCTGCGGTGATTGTCACCCTCGCCATCACCCTGTTTGCCTCCTGGGCCTGGGGTTTTACCCTCAACCGGGTATCGCTGTTTGCGCTGATTTTCTCCATCGGCATACTGGTAGATGACGCCATAGTGGTGGTGGAGAACATTCACCGCCACATGACCCTCGGCCAACTGCCCCTAGAACAGGCCATCCCCGCAGCGGTGGATGAAGTCGGCGGCCCCACCATTCTGGCCACCTTCACCGTAATCGCCGCCCTCTTGCCCATGGCCTTTGTCAGCGGCCTGATGGGGCCGTACATGCTGCCCATCCCCATCAACGCCTCCAGCGGCATGCTTATCTCCCTGGCGGTGGCCTTTATCTTCACTCCCTGGTTATACCGCAGGCTGTTTGCCAAAACCCAGGCCCACAGCCATAAACCAAGCTCCGGCCATAAACCAGCCAACAGCCCAAGCGGCCTGGCGGCGTTTTTTCAGCGTTTTTTTACCCGCATCATGACGCCCTTTTTGCGGCAAACCGCCGGTAAAAAAGCCCGTTTATGGCTGCTGGCGAGCCTGTTAGGCCTCATCTTCGCGTCAGTAGGCCTGGGCCTGGTAAAGGCAGTAGTGCTGAAAATGCTGCCCTTCGACAACAAAAGTGAATTCCAAGTCATGCTGGATATGCCAGAGGGCACAGCCCTGGAAACCACCCAACAGGTGCTGCAAGCCATGGCCGACGAACTGGCCAAAATCCCCGAAACCACCGACTACCAGCTCTACGCAGGCACCTCCGCACCCATCAACTTCAACGGCTTGGTGCGCCAGTATTACCTGCGCCAAGAGCCCCACCAGGGCGATATACAAGTAAACCTAGTGGACAAACACCAGCGCAGCCGCAAAAGCCACGCCATAGCCCTCGCCGCTCGGCAAGCCCTCTTACCCATAGCCGAGCGTTACAACGCCCACATAAAAGTAGTGGAAGTACCCCCCGGCCCACCGGTACTCGCCCCGCTGGTAGCTGAAGTTTACGGCCTTAACTACAGCCGCCAACAGGAAGTGGCCCAAGCCGTGCGCCACCAATTCGCCGCCACGCCCAACATAGTGGACATAGACGACAGCCTTGAAGCGGCCCAACCGCGCTGGCTCATCGCCATAGACCGCGCCCGCGCCGCCCGCCTGCAGGTGGATCAAACCAGCATCGCCCAAGCCATCAGCACCGCCCTCAGCGGCAGCGATGCAAGCTTTTTGCACAGCCCCCAAGCCAAACAGCCCATCCCCCTGCGCCTGCAACTGCCGCCCGGCGAGAAAAATAGCCTCTCCCCTTTATTAGATTTAAAAGTGCGCGCCCGCGACGGCAGCCTTGTGCCCATCTCAGAAGTTACCCAAGTGCAGGCCAGCCAGCGCGAGCAAACCATCCACCACAAAGACATGTTGCCCGTGGTCTACGTCACCGCCGATGTAGCAGGCCCCACCGACAGCCCCTTATATGGCCTGGCGGATATTTACCGGCAATTAAACCAAACCCCAATTGCAGGTAGCATGATTCAACAATATTTAAATTCCCAACCAGAAAATCCATTTTTATGGAGTTTAAAATGGGACGGCGAATTACAAATTACCCTGGATACGTTTCGCGATATGGGCATTGCGTATGCCGTAGGTTTAATCATGATTTATTTATTAGTGGTCGGCATGTTTAAAAGTTATTCCGTACCCCTAATCATTATGGCGCCCATCCCTTTAACCATTATTGGCATAATGCCCGGCCACGCATTATTAGGCCAACAATTTACCGCCCCCAGCATGATCGGCATGATTGCCCTGGCGGGGATAATTGTGCGCAATTCCATTTTATTAGTGGATTTTATCGAACAGGAAGTGCGCAGCGGTAAAACCCTAGAAACCGCCACCATAAACGCCGCCGCCGTGCGCGCCCTACCCATTTTATTAACCGCCCTTGCAGCCATGTTAGGCGGCTTTTTTATTATCGACGACCCAATTTTTGGCGGCCTTGCGGTATCACTTATTTTTGGTTTATTGGTTTCTACCGTGCTGACTTTAGTGGTGATACCGGTGGTTTATTATGCTTATCATTATGAGGGGCAGAGGGCTGCGTCTTGATGGGTAAATAGTTGTTAACGAAGCACTTGCTCTTTGCCACTCCCCTTTTTTCCGCTGTAACGGGGGGAATAATCGTCAAACCAGGGAATTCTGCTTGTTTTTAGGCAATTCGGCTCCCTCCCCTTATCAAGGGGAGGGTTGGGGTGGGGTTTTTCTCGATCCCATGCTCTGCGTGAGAATGCATACTCCTTCGATATCCTCGTTCCCATGCTCCGCGTGGGAACGCATATGCCTTCGATATTATTAATTCCGTAATCCAAGCACCGCAGCCTGCAGCAAGGCGTAGGGTGTGCAATCTCACTTGCCCACCAATTTAAATTTTCTCGTTCCCATGCTCCGCGTGGGAATGCGTACTCCTTCGATATTCTCGTTCCCATGCTCCGCGTGGGAACGCATATTCCTTCGATATTATTAATTCCGTAATCCAAGCACCGTAGCCTGCGGCAAGGCGTAGGGTGTGCAAGCTCACTTGCCCACCAATCTAAATTTTCTCGTTCCCATGCTCCACGTGGGAATGCATAATTATTAATTCCATACCCCAACCACCGCAGCCTTCGGCGAGTCACTTTTCTTTGCGTGGCCAAAGAAAAGTAACCAAAAGAAAGGCCACCCTGCTTGTTGGTTTTTGCTACGCAAAAATTCCCTCCCTCCGGCACAATTTTGGGGGTCGTCGCGAAGGGCCATCCATGGCCCTCCCCTCCTCAATTGGGCATCCCGCCCAATTGCCCCCCAAAATCGCACCTCCACTCGGCCAAAAGAAGGGTTTCGCCTTGGCCCTGAGGTAATGCATTGATAGAGATAATTCAGTGTATGTTTCAGTACACCATTGATAAATTCGTTACTGTTGTAACCTGCAGACGAGAGAGAATTGAGTGATTGCCGCTATCAGAGCGTGTAGGTGCCCATTTCTATGATGTAAGTTTTTGGGGTTGTGATTATTACTTTAGGTATGTATAAAAGCCCGCAAACATCACGAGGCTAGATGTAAAGGCCGCTGGCCATGCTATGCAGATTCTGTCGGATATGACCCTCGGCCATTTTATGCACTACATCCCGCACCTAATATACGTCGTTATATGCGAGCATTATATTGATAATTAATGGAGATACTTGTTTGAACACCTGTAAAAATAGCATTGACAACAAATGCCAAGGGCAGGAAGTAAGAATTTTCTGCATTGATTGTAAACGCCCCACTGACCATAAAGTAATGCACTCATGTGACTCCGATTGGAGCACAGAATTTGACGAATTCTATATTCATGGATCTGATAGCTTTCAAATCGTTCGATGTCTTGGCTGCAAATCCACCTCCTTTCGGCATGTGAATTATTGTTCTGAAAATCACGACTCAGAAGATGATGGCATTACTGAAAAGCTATACCCTGAACGCGAAAATGAAACCATTCCCACAAAGAAATTCTGGGAGGTTCCAAGAATATTGCGCGGAATCTACCGAGAAACGATAGATGCGCTAAATAATGAATGCTACACACTTTGTGCCGCCGGGCTGAGAGCAATAGTTGAAGGGTTGTGTGCTGATCAAGGGGTGATTAATGGGGCCGTTCAACACACAGACCGTTCGGGAAATATAACCATTAAGACAAAATCAAATCTTGAGGGAAAAATTTCTGGCCTTTGCGAAAAAGGAATTCTAACCAAAAAACTTGCAGAAACACTTCACGAACATCGATATCTTGGCAATGAAGCAGTGCACCAGCTTGAGCAACCTGGCCGCGAAGAATTAAAGCTTGCTTTGGAAATAATAGAGCACGCACTAGAGCAGGTTTATGAAATCCCAGAAAAAGTGGATCAATTAAAAGCAAAATCCGTAAAAAGGCGCAAAAAATAACGATCAAGGGTGCGACGTAGTGGACTACCAAGTCAATACGAAGTCAGTCACCTTAAGGGGCCGCAAATCACGCTTTGCTTCACAACACCCAGCTAACTCGCAATGTCCAATTTCTAGACTAATATATCGAGCCACGAAACCGCGCAAGCCGAATCCGATAGATATAAATATTTTTTAACCAACTTACGCAAGGCGCACACCAAAATGCTCACGCGCAAAAAAATAGCACTCACATCTTAAACCGGCTTGATCTAGCTCGTAGTCAGGGCATCTCTTAGATTGGGCAGTAATGCCCAATATTTTCCAAACCAATGCAAACAATAAATAACCCAATAGAGTCATTTGCAATTCAGAATTAAAGCTCTGAGCGCTCCGGGAATCACACAACAACCTGCGCACCAAATCGTTTAATTGCGCCGCTTTACAGTTTAGACCTGAATGAAAACAATGCGCTCCCGATGGGAGCGGGTCAAAAAGATAGCTCGTTGAGAATTTTATGGAATCTTTGATATTTAATATATTTCCGGAATTTAAGGAATTCTCTTCGAACGATGAGAAATATGGCGAGCGCTTTATCTCTGTTATCGTACCATGCCCTTCTGATGAATCTAAAAGACTAGAAATTGCCATCCATGAAGACGAAGTAACCGTGGCATTTTCATTTTGGCATGGACATTACTCAGATTCACACGGGAATATCGACAACTTAACCCAAGTAATTGAAGATATTTTTTCAGAAAGGCGGGCGGTATGTAGCTACATATGTGAGGCAGCCCCTCCGATAAACGCCGGTGTATTTGTTTCAGCATTGATGACTATATCGGAGCTACCCACCGAAAATACAGAATACTACTATGCAACAGAAATCCAGCACACTTCATGGAGAGGGACATTTAGTAGAAATATCCGGGCTGAATACATTTCAAACTCGCAAGTTGGATAATCGTAGGGTGGGTTAGGGAAGCAACCGACCATAGGTCTCACGACAAAGAATGATTTTTATGAGCCGCGAAAATGAATCACAAAATGGTGGATTGTCGCTTCGCTCCGAATCCACCCTACCGGTCTCTAAATAAATTTAATTCAGCTCACAGGTTGGGCAGTAATGCCCAACCTCTATCAAGCAAAGCAACCTCACGATCAAAAAAGCCCCATTTGCAATAATATATTTATGGTTGCTCGAGCCGAGAATAAATATCCAACCAAAAAATAAAAGCAATGCCCCTGCGCAGTATTGTGCTTGCAAAATTAGGCAAGTAAAAATTCGGCCCTTGGGCCAATAGCCGCCTTATAACCGATCTAGCGGACAACTCCAGCAACTTCAACAGTCAGAATCACCAATTCTTGCCTAAGCCAGATGCGGCGGATACTATTGTTGGTTTAGCGACAGCCCAAGCCACTAGCCTGCCGCTGCCAATCAACATCCCCCATTAAATGCTGTAAAAAAGGAACCCAACATGAGTACCTCGCTATCCCATATCAACCCCAGTGATTACGTCTATTTCTCCCCCAAAACCGCCAACGGCTGCGCAGGCAAACCCGTCAAAATACACAAAGATCTAGCGGTTGCGTTTATCACCGCCGTAAACCCAAAATCCCAGGAGGGGCAGGACGCAGTTTTGAAGATAGAGCAACTCACTGCCCTAGCCCAGGATACCCAAACCCAAGCTACCGGCAACGCCGCCGTAAAAACCAAGGACGTGGGCTGCCTTACGGTGAGTTATACCATCGCCCAAACTCAAGGGGATCGAATCCCTACTGTCTACATCACGAATTTTGGTCAAGCCTTCAGGTCCGACGAGGAAAAATCAGGTCTTTATTCTGCCAGACAACAAAGTTACGACCTGGATATTGTAAAAATTCAGGAATTGCCAATTAAAAAGAACGAAAACGACAAAGTTAACAGAATGCTGTTTATCAGCGGATTGGCACCAAACATTGACCGAGCAGGTCAAAGAGGCGCAGCGCGACTTGGCGTCCATCAGTTTAATCTTTTCTATACTAATGGCAAAGACATGAAAGAAATGGGAGCCTGGTCCCACACCTCATCCACAAAAATCTCCACGGAATTAGCAAAAATTTTTAACAACTACTCAGGCGAAAATATTACAGTTTTTGTCGAAGGGTACGGGGCTCATGTATTAAACTCAGCGCTACCTCAAATCAAAGATTTAAGCAAATTCTCATTCGCCATTGAAAATCCAGTAACGAATATTACCAGCCTCATTAGCCACATAGATGAGAAGCGCGGAAAATATCACAGCGCTGATATAGTTAAAATCTATCCAGGCCACACCGATCTGCCAGAATTTAACGCATCAAAAGCTGCACTTGCTTACAACCGTTTATGGTTATGCAATAAAGTTTCCAAAATCGAAATAGGGCACAATTATGCTGCGGCATTAGTGCGCCTTTATCAGGATATAAGTGTGCCTGCCAACAAAATAGAAGAGGGCCAATCCTATAAACACCCTAACGAACATAAAGCCCATTTGACTAAAAATATTCCCTTGAATACAGGTACTTTTATCGAATCAATCAATAAAATGGCGACATGGCGATGAAAACTTATCAGAACGGGGCGATAGGCCCGGACTTAGAGCGATGCGACATCGTTACATTCGATTTAAAAGATGCGGTATTGCAGTTTTGTCTACCAGAAAGCTCGGACCATTATGTTTGCCGCCTGGCAACACAGGAATCTATAGAGAATTGGCAATCCACGATTGACGTTAAGTGTCTTGTCAAAAATTGCTGGGATTTCAATACACGCGACCAGAATGGAGAATGGAACATAGGCTCAGTGTTGTTGGATATAAAACTTATCAACCTGGATAAAGATGGCCTAGAGGCTTCGCTAAATACCAGGCCATTTTCACTGCTAAAACAACAAGACTTAAGTCGCTTAGCGATTGAATTTTTTATTAAGTCCGCCGCAGATATTAGCCGAGTCAACAAGCCAGACATCAGCACAGAGGACGCGCTAAAAGAATTTAGGATTTTTACCAAACCAGAAGAGTTGTTAATATCGAAACACGACCTTCTGCCATGGTATACAAACAAGAGAAATCAATTTGACAGCAGTTCTCGCTGGATATGCCAAACATTTATTCCCATCACTCAACGAGCTTTTTTATTACTTCATTTTGACTTTACCCCTCAAACATCCGACAACAGGCCTTTTTTCTTTTCAATGGACGAAGGCCAAGCCTTCGGCGACATGTTACGCGACGAATTTCTAAGCTACGTCAAAATCACCTACAGCCCAGAAATTCAAGCAAAAATTAAATCCTACGCACAAGAACCCTAGCAATAGGGTTTCCTCAATCAGGGCAAAATCGAAGATTATTTTTTTAAGAGAGTCGTAGTGCAAAGGATTAACCAAACACCCTCTCCTCCTCCAGCAAACCGCCTGCGTAGCATTAGTTATTACTATGTGCTACGCAATCGGTTCTCCAGGGTGACAATAATGACCGCCACATTATTGTTTGCCGCACAAACTATGCCTGCCCTAGCCGATAGTTGCACACAAAGCGCTGAGCTGGCCCAAACGCAGCAAATACTGATTCCCAGCCAAGTGTCCAACCACATAATTACCGGCAAAGGCCGCGCCTATTTTTACTCCGCGCCGAATAGCGCCTGCAAGAGCAGCCAATTATTCGTAGTGCCGGGGGACACAGTAATAGCCTATGCCGAATATCAGGAATTTACCTCCGTACTTTATATTCACCCTAAAACAGGCGCACAAACGGATGGATGGCTGCCAAGTGCGCGGTTAAAAGCTACTGGCACAGGTGTTGGCCCAGCACTCTAAATCCACACATAAAAAAAGCGCAGAAACTGCGCTTTACAAAACATAACCATAAAAAAACCCCCGCGTTTTACGGCGGGGTTTTAGGTTTAAGCGGGGCTTATTTAGCGCGCTCTTCTTTGAGATAGTTCATCAGCCAGGTCATAGCAGGACGCGGGGTGCCGTTGTCCTGGATTAAACCAGTGCCGGTGCGCCAGGTTCTGCCTACCACATAACCCCATATAGTAATGCCTTTCACTTTTGGATGGTTCCAGAAAATGGGGAAGTGCATTTTCATATACTCAAGTTGTTTATTGTCGTCAGTCGCTTCAATGTCGTACTCAGAAATATATAGATCTGGGCCCAGAGCCGCAATGCGATCCAACTTGTCTTTAATTTCTTGCGCAGACCAGACTTTAGGATCGTACAAGCTGTGCGCCTGCATACCCAAACCATCAACATAACCGGCCTGAATAGCGGGGGTAATTAAAGCGATAATTTTGTCTGTATCCCAGGTTAAAAAGTTGTAATCATTGTAGATTAATTCAGCATTCGGGCAGTGTTTGCGGGCGAGTCTGAATACGTCTGTTACCCAAGTAGATCCAAACGCTTTTATTGCATATTGAGCGGGTGCATGGCCGTCGATGGCTTCATTCAACACGTCAATAGCATAGGTATCTGGGTAGCGGGCGCAATAATCACGCATCCACTCTTCAATTTCCTCACGGATTTCAGCGGCGGAAAGATTGTTTACCCAGCCAGGAGCTTGCGCACCCCACACAAAATTATGCGCTTTAACCGGAATATTATTTTGACGCGCAAATTGATAAATACGATCAAGCGCAGACCAGTTATATTGATCGCGCGTGCCTTCCACAGAACCCCATTTTCCTTCGTTTTCTGGCGTAATCTGGTTCCAATACTTCATAAAATCTGAGCGAACTTGACCGCCAGTAGTAATGTTACCAACGAATTTTTTCGCGGCAGAACCTGAGCTGCTTGAACTTGAGCTAGAGCTCGAACTGGAGCTTGAACTACTGGAGCTGGAGCTTGAACTAGAGCTGCTGGACGAGCTAGAACTGGAGCTTGAGCTTGAACTGGAGGATGAGGAGCTGCTGGAAGAGCTGGAGCTGGAGCTTGAACCGCCACCGGTACAGCCAGCTAACACCAGCGCACAGGTTACTACCGAGAGCTGAATTGCCGCTGCAAACGGCTTTTTATTAAATGTAATCATATGTTGTGCTTCCTAATTGAGGAAAGTATCTGAACAATCCACCTGCCGGAAGGCCGGGGCTTGGGGCCAAAGTGCAGGCAGATACTCCGAGCCATTTTTAAAATTGTTGTATTTAAATCCCGGCCTGTAGCACTGTGCAGACAACCTGCGCCGCCCACTCAATGGTCTAACGTGCAAAGATTTTTAATACTTTCTAGAAACCACACCGAAAGTATTGTCTTACAATAACATGAATATTGAGTGCTTACTGTGACGCAGGCCAGGGGCACCTTAGTGTGCTGGCGCACATAAAATTCACCACCTAATACCTCATGGTTAGAATGACCATAGCGTTAATGAAGAAGCGTCTAATCAAGGCATTCATTGAACACCTGCAAACGCCGCCAGCGGTAGATAGAATGATCCTGGGCGAGTAGACAGCTTGATCGGCGTTAACAAATATTGAATGAAAGATGTTTAATGGCTTTGCGCCGAATGCGCTGATTTTGAATTGCTAAGATTTGAGATGAGCGACTGTTGCAGGCATATTTAGACCAGAATAAAAACTGTGTTAAGCAGATTGTTTCCATCCAGCATCAATAGATGACTACCCCATGAATAAACAAGAGCTTAATGAGTTTTTCGATTTGCTAGTTGGCGGCTGCCAAGCAGGCGCTCAATTTTGGGCCGAGACAGGCAGCGATTATGCAAAGCGCTCCTATATTCGAGCAAAATTTGCTTTTATAGAAGGACATATCGAGAGAATGAAAAAAATGTGCCTTTTAGCTCATAAAAATGGCTTCAAAGAACTCTCCGAAACCCAGCTAAATTTTATTCTAAGTCAAACAAAAAATGGAAAAGCCAAAAAAATTGGCGTTGAAGAAAACATTAAATCCACATTTAAAATATTTGCCGAAATTTTTGACATTAACCACCAATTAAACACAAGTGACGAATCATGGCAAAAGTTCATATCAGCACTTAAAATCAGGCACAGATTAATGCACCCAAAGTCTCCAAGCGAATTTCATATTAGCTTTGAAGACATGGTCTTAATAGAAGAGGCATCATCTTTTTTTAGAGAGTCAACAATTGAGCTTGTAAACGCCTAATTAAGTAAAGGCGAGCACCTAAACAGTAAAATTTCGTTGTCTCTTTTAACACCCTAACGAACACTACGCCGAAAAAGCCCCACTCCAAGCATTAGACACACCAGATTAATTATGGATAAGGCTCCAGCAACCGGTTTGGCTGGCCCGGATGTGGGCGGCGTGTATTCGAGGCGATCATCCAGTTGTAAGCCTGAATTTTGCTGGCAGGTCTGATCACAGTTGGCAGCAAAAAAATCTGCTTTAGTATCACGGTCAGCATCAACCGCAGCGGCTGCCTGTTTAGGGAATCGATCCACAACATCTACAACGCCATCATTATCGCTGTCGGCCAAATCAAAAATTAAGTCGGCGCGAATTTTGGGGTATTCGCCACTGGCACCAAAATCCCACACCTTCTGGCCGATGCTATCTTCATACTTATCCCAGCCATCGAATAATGCAGGCACGCTGCAGCGCTCATCCCAGCTTGACCTGGGACATTTGAGTTCATCGGGCGACAGGGTGCGAATATAGCTTTGTTTAGTCGGCTGAGCCTCCCCCTGAGAATAAAACCTAATGACCGCTGCGGTTTTTGCACTGGGGTTAAGATCATCGAATAATGCATAACTATTCTCAACGAACAGCTGGGGTACGGCAGCAAAGTTGCCGATGATATTGACATTGTGGTTGGTAAAGCGGGCGTAACTGGCAGCAACTATTTCCCGGCCCCACGTAACGCCAATCAATCCGCCCAATTCAAAATTGGGGTTTAATTGACTGGGCGATATAAACTGCCCTTCGCTGCTGCTGGCATAAATTACCGAGGAGTCGCTGCTGCCAATCAAGCCGCCTTTAGCTAGGCCGCCGCCAACGCCGAGAGCTGTAATAGTTCCTGAAAAATGACAGTTTAATACAGTGCTAGTCGATAACACGCCCACCAGCCCGCCCGTGTAATGATAGCCTGCCACCTGGCCTGTTACGTCTACATTTATTATCCGGCTCTTGGTAACTAAGCCCGCCAGCGCGCCCGTGTAATTAAGCTGAGTATTTTTTATGTAAACATTTTCAATAAGCAAATTCTTGATGATTGAATCGCTTAGCGTATTAAATAGCCCCACATAGGTGCCGCGATTCGTCGATACAGAAAGGTTTTTTATACTGTGATGATTACCATCAAAGGTAAAGCCCGCCAGAGTAAACGGTATTCGTTCGTTGCCTGCATTAGGCATAGTGGCAAAATCAAGATCAGCCATCAGCTCGTAGCCTGAGCAGCGCCCGTTGCTACAGCCTGTATTTTCGCCATAAAGTTTGGCCGAGCTAAAACTGTCTTTTATCGAGAGAAAATCTTCGAGGGTGTAAATCTCGATTAAGCCATCGCCATCCGCATCGTAATTGGCACGGCCTGCAGCGGCCTGCGCCAAAGTGCACGACAACGCGGCCGCCGCGAACACAAAACCCTTGCTCCAACGATGTATCTGGCTGTGCGAATGCGCTGCCTGTTGAAGAGGCAGGAATAATTTAGCAAATGTATAGTGCGGCATTATGCGAACTCCTTACTGGTGTAATGATTAAATCTGTTAACAAATACTGATCGTGACAATTCATATTAACCCAGCGGGTTTTAGCGCCTAGTTAATAGATGCGGCGTGGATGCCGCAACGGCGGCCTAACCACCGAGAGTCCCACTAAAACTTATATTCGCTCATTTTAACGGGACCAATGCAACATATATAAGGACAATCTATTCTAGCGCGAGATTAATAAAAACACCTCTATACACCGTGTAGGCTAGGCACCACCTTGTTGGTTATCCCAGTTTTAAACACGCGCTTTTTAAATGCACCTAAAAATCGCTACCGGAGCACCTCACAAGGCATTTTTAACGCAAAACTATTTGAAGGGCACCTCCACAAATCCACTTTTTGCGCCCTCGCTTCGTTATTTTCGTGCTCAATCGGTCATTTATACCGCATAAACTCCCTCATTCGGCTTTGGCATCCTGCGTCGCTCTACCTCCTGCATCCATGCAGTCGTCCGCGCGAAAATG
>Ga0164241_10000117_pt1 | contig 193035 bp, 195 predicted proteins | sample OricomyardsoilBY_FD_108780 | JGI IMG/M metagenome (GOLD analysis project Ga0164241, IMG submission 108780) | Backyard soil microbial communities from Emeryville, California, USA - Original compost - Back yard soil (BY) | ecosystem: Environmental > Terrestrial > Soil > Unclassified | place... | reverse complement strand
TGGTTTCGGATTTTGTATAGAACAAGGTGGGATGATTATAGCTGAATGCGTCTCAATATTTAGAGGGAATAGTTTTGCTGAAATCGATATTGCTACGCATAAAGCATATCAAGGGAAAGGATTAGCTCAAGCTGTTGCGACACGGTTCATTGAACATTGCATGCAAAATGATATTATACCGAGCTGGGATTGTTATGTAGACAATATTCCTTCGCGAAAATTAGCTAGTAAATTAAGTTTTCATAATCCGATAGAATATAGATTGTTTGTACGTAAGAAAACGGGGGAATAAAAATGAATGTGGAATTAACGAGATTCAAAGTGAAACAAGGTAAAAGTCATCGTGTAGATGAATGGATGCAGCTTCTTAATGACAATATGAAAGAAGTCCTTTTGACATTAAACGACGAAAAGATGTATGTTGAGACAATTTTCCGGGAAATAAGAGATGGAGAAGAATACTTATATTGGTATTCTGTGCAAGGAGAAGGCGGGGCTCTTGTCGAAAATTCTCATTATGAAATTGATAAAAAGCACTTGGAATTTTGGCATGAATGTATTGATGAAGAAGCACCATCTGTTGATATGAAAACGGAAGTTGTTATGATTCAAGATGTTGTGAGGGAAGCGATGGAATAATAGAGTAATATTTTGTGAACAAAAAACAGTCTTATTTTTTTGCTGAAATATATATTATTGGAGATGCTATAGGATGAGAATTAGTAATAAATATATCACTCTCGATGAAATAGAGATAATAAGAGAATCCTTAAATAAATTGCATGAATATCATAATAATAAATCAAAATATTTTTCTGGCGATTACCCAAGAATGACATTTGAGGAACGTATTGAAAATTATAAAAAGAACTCAAAGTACGGAGAATATAGAATTGAATTATTGATTGAGTCAGAAACAGATAATATATTAGGATTTTGTATAGCGTATAGTAAAAGCGTAAGCGGAAAGATTGAAGTTTTATTTGTTGATGAAAAATACCGAAGAAACGGATTTGGTTTGAAATTAATGAATAGTGCAGTGGAATGGTTTAAAGTGAAAAAGATAGATGAAATTGAATTAACAGTAGTGTATGGAAATGAAGCTGTATCATTTTATGAAAAGCTGGGATTTTATCCTCGTTCAATTATTATGGCAACTAAGTCATAACGATAGTATGGGGAGAGATGAGTGGGAGTTTTTGTTTCAAAAAATGATTCATATTTTACTAAATTATATGTGAAGAGCACATCAAAATAAATGTGCTTTTTATTATGGAAAAATTTATAAAAGCTGTATTTGGATATCTTTAAGTGAAAATAAAGAGGGATATCGAGAATATTTTAGGATAAACTATAAAGTGAAACTTTAATCAGTGGTGAGGGCATCCCCCACTGATTATCAGCCCTCACCAATCGGGCTTTTACGAGCAGTCCGCCCCCCACCTAACTTCTTTACTTCCGCTGAATTTTGATGTGGGGTCTTACTGCCTGTTAATGCGGGATAAAGAAATAAAAAACACCGAACCAAAAGACTTACAAATATACGGTGTAGTTGTAACAGGCAAAATAGAGGATTTACAAAGTTTACAAGGAGCACCATATATTAAGGCTGCTGTTAGAGGTGTAACAGTTGAGAAATATTAATTACAGTCTATTAATGTGAATAATCAGAAAACTTATGTTATACTATGGGAAAAGGAGGTTTATATGAGGCAAATACATGGAGCAATTTATATTTACATAACTATGTTTTTCGTGGCGATATCCTATGGATTAGGGCACGTGTATTCGCATCCTATACTAACTTTTTTAAGCGGAGCATGTATGGCGTTTGCGCTTCTTGTCCACCTTTTCTCAGTTTGGATCGTGAAATTTCAATTAAATATTAGTGAAATAGAAGAAGGCACTTTTTGAGTGGCCTTCTTTTTTTAATAATATTTAAAGGAAGAAATAGACAATAAATAAGTGCTTTTGAATGGAGGGGGGCATTATGAAGAGAGCATTATTCTTTTTCATTAGTATTTTCTTTTTAGGAAGCTGTTCCATTTCGTATGTTACTTTTTCTAGCGAGAGCAAAAGTTGGACGGGACAATATAAAGGCCATATTAAGGATGATAGTGAAGATGGAATGTTTACATTTCAGTATAAGGGCGGAGATGGGAATACAGAATTTAAGAATTTAGAGATTGCTATTAATGGAGCCTTTAGTACAATGACACAAACGTCAGAAGTTCATAGAGGAGCAAAGGTTGAAATGAAGTCTTCTTGTGTAAGTTGCGCGCCTATCTCTAAAGATGAACCAATAGAGATTGTGATGAAATGGGATGATAAGTATGAGGAGAAGATGGTGCTAAATTTGAAATAGCCTAGAGTAAGGGGTTAAAAATGAATAGGCATATGAAAATTGTTATGTTTTTAAGTGTATTTCTAGTCGTATTATCAGCGTGTGATACAAAACAAGTAGAGCAAGTAACGGTAAAAGAAGGGTATATTATATTAAGAAATGACACGGTGTTTTTTGCCGATGATAAAACGTTTAAAACAAAAGTAGAGTTGCAACATTATATAGAACAACAAATGAATAAAGATCATCCAGCACATATAGTCTTGAGCTTTAAGGACAAAGACGCATATAAACAGTTAAAAACAGGGGATAAAATAAAAGTATGGTCTTCTCAAACACTTGAAAGCTATCCAGCAAAAATGATTGTAGAGAAATTTGAAATAGTAGAGAAATAAAAAAGGCAGCAATCAAGCTGCCTTTTTTATTATTTTACAAATTGTAATTCTTTCGGGAATTTCGTTAAAATTTCTGATCCGTCTTTTGTGATGTAAATATCATCTTCAATACGAACGCCACCTACGTTTGGTACATAAATACCAGGTTCGATTGTGAAGACCATACCTTCTTTTAATGGAGACTCGTTACCAGCTTTTACATCTGGATATTCGTGTACGCTAATTCCAAGTCCATGACCAAGTCGGTGCGGGAAGAAGTCTCCGTAACCTGCATCTGCGATAACAGAACGAGCAGCGTTATCGATTGCGCCAAGTGTAACACCTGGTTTACATGCTTCAACTGCTTGTAGTTGTCCAGCAAGTACAGTGTTGTAAATGCGAGTTTGCTCTTCAGAAATCTCACCGAATGCTACTGTACGTGTAATATCAGAGCAATAACCATCAATGATTACGCCTAAATCAAATAGTACGAAATCGCCGCGTTTCATTTTGTTTGCGCCAGGAATACCGTGTGGAAGAGCAGAGTTCGCACCTGCTAATACCATCGTATCAAATGACATTTTATGTATGCCTTTTGTTTTTAATTCGTGTTCAATAATTGCTAATACTTCTAGCTCGCTGCGGTTTTCTTTAATTGCATTTACACCAACTTCAACAGCATAGTCCGCCATTTTAGCTGCTTCGCGTAAAATAGAAAGTTCTTTTTCATCTTTAATTAAACGAAGTTCGCGAACTTTCTCCTCAGCTGATTTGAAAGCTGCATTTGGGAATAATTTCGTTAATTCTTCGTAGCGCTCTACGTTTAAATGTTCTTTTTCAATTGCAACTGCATTTGCATTGATGCCGCGGTCTTTAATTGCTTTTGCAATCATATCCCATGGTCTGTCAGTATCAGTAAATCCGATAATTTCATGTGCCCAGCCAGCGTTACGTGCTTGGCCTTCTTCCATTTTAGGGCAAATTAAAATAGGTTCTTTTTCTTGGAATACAAACATACCAAGAAGTCTTTCGTGTGGTTCACAGTGGAAGTTTGTCATGTAGAAGACGTTCGGTGTAGAAGTTAAGAACGCAGCTTCTACGTTTTTTTCTTTTAGCCATTGCATTAAATTTTCTAATCTAGCATTCATCGATTGGCACCCCCGAGATATTTAATTACAAATATAACTTTAACTCGGAAGAAAGCGTTATGACAAGTAAATAGATGTTAGAAAAGACAGGGGATTGAAAAATCATGTAGAATAAAAAGTGAGAATGTGAATAGGGGAGGAATGTAATAATGAAAGTATCTTATCATGGACATTCAGTTGTGAAAATTGAGGCGAATGGAAAAGTTATTTTAATTGACCCGTTTTTAACAGGTAATCCGAAAACAGATTTAAAAGCTGAAGATGTAAAAGTGGATGCAATCCTTTTATCGCATGGACACGGTGATCATGTTGGAGATACAGTAGAACTTGCGAAGAAAAATAATGCAGTTGTTGTAGCACCATTTGAACTAGCAACATTTTTAAGTTGGCAAGGTGTAAATACACACCCGATGCATATTGGTGGTTCACATGAATTTGACTTCGGAAAAGTGAAGTTTACACAAGCATTCCACGGCTCTAGTTATATTGATGAAGCAAATAAGACGATTACATATACAGGTATGCCAGCAGGTATTTTATTTACAGCAGAAGAGAAAACTGTATACCACGCAGGAGATACTGCACTATTCTCTGATATGAAGTTAATTGGGGAATTAAATAAAGTTGATCTAGCATTTTTACCAATTGGTGATAATTTCACAATGGGACCAGAAGATGCTGTACTAGCGGCAAAATGGATTAATGCGAAAACTGTTGTACCGATGCATTATAATACGTTCCCAGTTATTGAACAAGATCCATATCAATTTGTAGAAAAGCTACAAAATTGTACAGGGAAAGTATTAGAAGCTGGAGAAAGTATTACACTATAGAAAAGAAACCCTTCATTTGAAAAAGAAAAGTGAAGGGTTTTTTATGTGTGTAGGACAGCTTTTAATGCTTGTATTTGTTTTGGTGATTCTTTTCTTTTGGTACGTGGTTGTTCAGGTGTTTCATTCAATTCCATTGCAACTTTTTTCCCATCTACGAAAGCTAAAAATACAGCACCTACAACCTCTAAAAATTTTTTCATCATGTGTTCGCTCCTTTGTTTTATTTCTTGTCTTAATTGTATAAGTAATTAAGTGTACGAACTATCGAATGAGATGACAATAGCATTACATTGTTGTAATAGAATGAATGGTGGAATGCAAGAGACATTTTGTTATAAAAAAAATAGTACAGGTATGCAAAGAGAGAGTGTAACAGTTTTGAAAATATAGTATACTAAAAGTACAACACATGAAGAATTTAGGGAAAAGAAAGTATGGTGAAACCATTTGGCTACCAAGCATAACCAAATTTTAGAACATATTAATAGCCTGCCAGTAGGCCATAAAATTTCTGTAAGACAAATCGCGAAAGATTTAAGTGTAAGTGAAGGGACAGCTTACCGTGCAATTAAAGATGCAGAAAATAAAGGATATGTTAGTACAATTGAACGTGTCGGAACAATTCGAATTGAACAGAAGAAGAAAGAGAATATCGAAAAACTGACATATGCAGAAGTCGTTAACATTGTCGATGGTCAAGTACTTGGGGGCAGAGAAGGACTACATAAAACATTAAATAAATTCGTAATCGGAGCTATGAAATTAGAAGCGATGATGCGCTATACAGAAGCTGGGAATTTACTCATTATTGGTAACCGTACGAACGCACATCAATTAGCGTTAGAAACTGGAGCCGCTGTATTAATTACGGGCGGATTTGATACGGAAGATCATGTGAAGAAATTAGCAGATGAATTAAAACTGCCGATTATTTCAAGTAGTTACGATACCTTTACAGTTGCAACGTTAATTAACCGTGCGATTTACGATCAGCTTATTAAGAAAGAAATTGTACTCGTTGAAGATATTTTAACGCCAATTGAAGAAACGTTATATTTAAAGCCGAGTGATACAGTGCAGCAATGGCATGCCTATAATGAAGAGACGATGCACGGAAGATATCCGATTGTTGATGAAAGTAACAAAGTGCTAGGAATCGTAACTTCAAAAGATATGATCGGAGTAGCGAAAGAAACACCAATTGATAAAGTAATGACAAAGCACCCAATTACAGTGAACGGTAAAATGTCTGTCGCAGCTGCGGCACGTATGATGGTGTGGGAAGGAATTGAATTACTTCCTGTCGTTGAGGAAGGAAATAAACTGCAAGGTATTATTAGCCGTCAAGATGTACTTCAGGCACTGCAAATGATTCAACGTCAGCCGCAAGTTGGAGAAACCATTGATGATATTGTAACGAATCAATTTATGACGCCAAAAGAAGCGAAGAATGAGCATCTATATCAATTTTCGGTGACGCCGCAAATGACGAACTCAATCGGAACGTTATCGTACGGTGTATTTGCAACAATTGTGACAGAAGCGACAAATCGCGTCATTCGTGCGCAAAAGAAAAGCGATTTAATTGTTGAAAACTTAACGATTTATTTCGTAAAGCCGGTTCAAATTGATAATGTTGTATCTGTTCATCCGAAAGTATTAGAAATTGGACGTAAATTTGGTAAGGTCGATGTAGAGGTGCATCATGAAGGTAATGTTGTTGGAAAAGCATTACTTATGGTTCAGTTAATCGATAAATAAAAAGATGGAACAAATCGTTTTGATTTGTTCCATCTTTTTTGTTGTTTTAAATTTGAAAGGCATGATTTTAGATGGGAGTTTTAGTGAAATATGTATGGGATGGAGTGGAAAAGTAACGTGAGAAAAGACAGAATAATAATTCAATTCAGTTGTATATTGTGTTATGATTATATTGTAAGAAAATGGAATTATGAAAGGTGGTATGCATTATGTCGTCAGCCGTACTTTTTTTTGGTAGTATCGCATTATTTTACTTTCTTGTAATGATACCTATTCAATATTTATATTTACAAGGTTTACATGAAAAAAAGGAAAAGACAGGATTATCTCAGCGAGAGCTATATGAAAAAATGTCTTTTGAAGAAGAACAATTACATTTTCATGTACAAGGTAACCCATTTAATATACCATCTGCGTTTGTTGCATATATGATTTTGAAAGTGAAGCAACATAAAAAAGCATCACAATATTGATGCTTTTTTATGTTGCTTCATAGACTTCGGCTTCTTTAACTGCTAATGGCAAGAAATGTTTGTATTGGCGAAACCCGTTAAATACACTTGCACTACCAAATAGAACGAATAAAACACCAACGATAATACGAGCGGTTGAAAGTTCTAAAAAGAATTGGTTTATCCCGAAAAATAAAACGAATGAACCGAGTGCCATTGCGGATTTTCCTGAGAGCCAACCTTTCTCCATTGGGCGGTTTGTACGAAAGTATTTTGTTTTGTAAAAGAGGTACAACATAAATGAGACGATAATACAGAAGACTAATACTGGCATAATGAACACTCCCATCGCTTTATGAAAAATAATAGAAAAGAAAAAGAAATATCTAAACTTTCTAACTTTTATTATAAAGCAATTGTTCACATGTATGAAATACTTTCCGTTATAATGGAGGATAAAGTGAAGAAGTTGATTAAAAAGGAGATTATACATATGCATGAGCAAATTTTAGAAGCAATTAAAGAGTTTGATACAATTATTATTCATCGCCACGTGCGTCCGGATCCAGATGCGTTAGGTTCACAGGGGGGTCTTGGTACAACTCTACAAGAATCGTTTCCAGAGAAAAATATTTATACGGTTGGGTACAATGAACCGTCACTAGCATACTTACGAGTAATGGATGATATTGAAGATAGTGTATACGAAAATGCGCTTGTTATTGTTTGTGATACTGCGAATCAAGAACGTGTTGACGATCAACGCTATACAAAAGGGAAGATGTTAATTAAAATTGATCATCATCCAAATGAAGATCCATATGGAGATATTACGTGGGTAGATACGACAGCGAGTTCTACAAGTGAACTGATTTATGAGTTTTATAACTATGGAAAAGATAAAGGATTAAAAATAACAAAAGAAGCAGCTCGCCTTATTTTAGCAGGAATTGTTGGAGATACAGGTCGTTTCTTATTCCCAAATACGACAGCCAAAACACTTCGTTACGTAAGTGAGCTTGTTGATATGGGTGTGAAATTCACAGATTTATACAATGAAATGTATAAGACAAAAGAAAAAATTGCTCGTTTAAACGGTTATATTTTACAAAACTTTACGATGGTAGAAGAAGGAGCAGCTTACATTAAATTAACGAAAGAAGTATTAGAAGAGTTTGATGTACTTCCTTCTGAAGCATCTGGTGTTGTTGGAGCGCTTGGCAATATTGATGGATTAAAGGCCTGGGTTCTATTTTTAGAGGAAGACGACGTAATTCGTGTTCGTCTTCGTTCAAAAGGACCAGTTATAAACAAATTAGCAATGCAATATAACGGCGGGGGGCATCCGATGGCTTCTGGTGCGAAGGCATCTTCTTGGGAAGAAGCGGATCGTCTTTTTGCTGATTTACGTGAGATTTGTAAATAAGAGACTATATGTTAGAACGAAAAGAAGGAGCGGTGCTAAAGCCCTCCTTCTTTATTTTTCTTTCTCTATAGTAATGCTAATTTCAAGCACTGTATCAAAAGATATTGTATCGACTTTAAAACGGTATAGCCGATCGTAATGTTTGTACGTTTTATTTTCGATTACCTTTTTAAGTAGGTCTTTATTTTTTGCGATACTTTGAATGTTTTTCGTTAAAAGATGTTGGAGATCATTATGGATAGATGTAGTCATATTTTCGAGTGTGAGATTGTCTAAATCGTATTTTTCTCGATTGATAAGTTTTATTTTAATCTCTTGAATGGTTAAGAGCCGTTTATTTTCAGTATTCAATTTTTCTTGATCTTCGAGAAGGACGTGGAGCTTTGCTTCTTGTTTTTCTATAATTTCTCTTTGTTCTGCTATTTTACTAGCTTGTTCTTCTTGAAAAACACCGTATATGTACAAAAAAATAAACCAGCTCAAAACGCCTCCAACAGCAGCCCCAGCTAATACTAAGTACCATCTTTTTGCTGTATTAGCACTTGGTACTCTCATACATGTTCCTGCGTTAGCCATTTAATAATAATGAGACCTGTTTGCATACCACCAGTTGCGAAAAAAATAAGGAGAATTTGTTTTACGATATCTTTCATATCTCCGCCAAAGAAACTTCTTTCGAAGCTATAAAAGGTATCGAATGTTCCGCCGATTGCTGCAACGAGTGCCCAAATTCTTAAATTTTGGGCGAATTGATTAATGTAAGTTAGAGCTGGTTTTCCAATAAGAAACGCACCAAATCCACCAATTAATGAACCGCCAAGTATAACCCCAAAGGCAATAAAATAACTAATAATAAGCAGAGAGAAAAAAGTATGTTCTCTTACATCCATCGTCATTCCCCTTTCTTCTTCATATATATGGACAAAGTATAAGAAGTATGTTTTGATTTCCGCTTTCCTCATCACCTATAATAAAAGTAGTCAAATAGGTAAAGAGAGGGTACAACAGTGAAGTTTGTGCATTTACAATGTCAAACCGTTTTTAGTTTATTAAAAAGTGCTTGTAAAATTGATGAGCTTGTAGTCAGGGCGAAAGAACTTGGTTTTTCATCGCTGGCTATTACGGATGAAAATGTTATGTATGGTGTTATTCCGTTTTATAAAGCATGTAAGAAACATGGTATACAGCCTGTTATTGGATTAACCGCTTCTATTTTTAGTGAAGAAGAAGAAAGGTCTTATCCGCTTGTATTACTTGCTGAGAATGAAATAGGCTACCAAAATTTATTAAAGATTTCTAGCAGTATTATGACAAAGTCCAAAGAAGGTATTCCTAAGAAGTGGCTTGCGCATTATGCGAAAGGATTAATTGCTATTTCACCAGGTAAAGATGGCGAAATTGAGCAATTATTACTAGAAGACAATGAGAGTCAGGCTGAAGAAGTAGCTCGCACGTATCAAAATATGTTCGGCCATTTTTATATGAGTTTGCAGCATCATGCGATTCAAGATGAGTTGCTTTTACAAGAGAAACTACCTGAATTTATTAGTAGGGTTAATATTCCAGTCGTTGCAACAAATGATGTGCGCTATATCAATCAAAGTGACGCGCTTGTTCACGAATGTTTACTATCTGTTGAAAGTGGAACGAAAATGACTGATCCAGATAGGCCGAGGCTGAAAACAGATCAGTATTATTTAAAGTCATCGGATGAAATGGAAGCACTATTTTCCCATGCGCCGGAAGCAATCCAAAATACAATAAAAATTGCAGAGCGTTGCCAAGTAGAAATACTGTTCCATGTAAATCAACTTCCGAAGTTTCCTGTTCCGTCTAATGAAACGAGTGATATATACTTGCGTCGTGTTTGTGAAGAAGGTTTGCGGAAACGATATGGTGAACCGAAAGAAGTGCATATAAAGCGTTTGGATCATGAATTAAATGTTATTTCTCGTATGGGATTTAGTGATTATTTCCTCATCGTATGGGATTTTATGAAGTATGCACATGAAAATTATATTCTAACAGGACCAGGTCGTGGATCGGCAGCTGGTTCACTCGTTTCATACGTATTAGAAATTACAGATATTGATCCAATTGAATACGATCTATTATTTGAAAGGTTTTTAAATCCTGAACGTGTGACGCTTCCCGATATTGATATTGATTTTCCAGACGTAAGACGTGATGAGATGATTCGCTATGTGAAAGATAAATACGGTCAGCTCCGTGTTGCGCAAATTGTAACGTTTGGTACGCTTGCAGCAAAAGCGGCAATTAGAGACATTGCTCGCGTAATGGGGCTTCCGCCGCGAGATATTGATATATTTTCAAAACTTATCCCATCAAAGCTTGGTATAACATTAAAAGATGCATATGAAGAATCACAATCACTTCGTGAGTTTATACAAGGGAATCTTTTGCATGAGCGTGTGTTTGAAATCGCAAAACGTGTAGAAGGTTTACCACGTCATACGTCTATTCATGCGGCTGGTGTTATTATGAGTCAAGAACCGCTAACAGGCAGTGTAGCAATTCAAGAAGGACATAACGATGTTTATGTTACGCAATATCCAGCCGATGCGCTAGAAGAACTTGGGTTGCTTAAGATGGACTTTTTAGGATTACGTAATTTAACGTTACTTGAAAATATTATAAAATTTATCGCGAACAAAACAGGGAAAGAAATCGATATAAGAAACTTACCTCTTCAAGATGAAAAGACGTTCCAATTATTAGGAAGAGGAGATACAACAGGTGTATTCCAGCTTGAGTCAGGCGGTATGCGAAATGTACTTCGCGGGTTAAAACCGAATGAGTTTGAAGATATCGTAGCTGTTAACTCGTTATACAGACCAGGACCGATGGAACAGATACCGACTTTTATTGAATCGAAACATGGAAAAAGAAAAATCGAATATTTACATCCGGATTTAAAGCCAATTTTAGAAAGAACATACGGCGTCATTGTATACCAAGAACAAATTATGCAAATTGCATCGAAGTTAGCAGGGTTTTCGCTTGGAGAAGCAGATTTACTGCGCCGTGCGGTGAGTAAAAAAAATCGTGATATTTTAGATCAGGAACGTAAGCATTTCGTCCAAGGATGTTTGGGAAATGGATACAATGAGACATCCGCAGAGAAAATTTATGATTTAATTGTAAGATTTGCGAATTACGGTTTTAACCGAAGTCACGCTGTAGCTTACAGTATGATTGGATATCAGCTTGCCTATTTGAAAGCGAACTATACGCTGGAATTTATGACGGCATTATTATCAAGCGCAATTGGAAATGAAGATAAGATTGTACAGTATATACGAGAAACGAAGCGGAAAGGTTTTCACGTTTTGCCGCCGTCTCTTCAGAGAAGTGGTTATAACTTCCAAATAGAAGGGAATGCGATACGTTACAGTTTACTTTCGATCCGAAATATTGGAATGGCTACAGTGACGGCATTATTAGAAGAACGAGAGAAAAAAATGTTCGAAGATTTATTTGAATTTTGTCTCCGTATGCCGTCAAAGTTCGTAACGGAGCGTAATTTAGAAGCTTTCGTCTGGTCGGGATGTTTTGATGATTTTGGTGTTTCGAGAACGAATTTATGGAAAAGTATTAAAGGGGCGTTAGAGTACGCGAATCTCGCACGTGATTTAGGAGATGCTGTTCCAAAATCAAAATATGTACAAGGAGAAGAGCTATCTTTTATTGAACAACTAAATAAAGAGAAGGAAGCACTTGGCTTTTATTTATCAAGTTATCCGACAGCGCAGTATGTGAAGTTAGCAAAAGAATTAGAAATTCCATCTCTCGCTCAGGCGATGCGACACAAGAAAAAAGTACAAAGAGCGATTGTGTATATAACAAGTGTTAGAGTGATTCGTACGAAAAAGTTTCAAAAGATGGCATTTATTACATTCTGTGATCAAAATGATGAAATGGAAGCGGTCCTCTTCCCGGAAACGTATATACATTTCTCGGATAAGTTGCAAGAAGGAGCAATTGTTTTAGTTGACGGTACGATTGAGCTAAGAAATCATAAGCTTCAATGGATTGTAAATGGACTATATCCGCTAGAGGAAATGGATGTTTATGAAGAAAAGAAAGACGCATCTGTTTACGTGAAATTGCCATCTCAGTATGAGAAAAAGCTTTTAAATCGGGTTACGAAAATATTGTTCGACTATTCAGGTTTTGCGAAAGTACTAATTTATTATGAAAAGGAACATAAAATGGTACAATTATCTCGGAGTTTATCGATTCATCCAAGTGAAGAATGTTTAGGAGCACTTCGTGAAATTGTCGGGGAAGAAAATGTAGTTGTGAAAATATAATGGACAATTTCCCTACACTTCGATTATTATAGTAGTAGTGTTCGTGGTCAGACCACTTGGAGAAATTGATATCAGCAAGAATAATTTGAGGAGAGTGGATAGTTTGTCAACACTTCGTGAAGAAGCACTTCACATGCATAAAGTGCATCAAGGAAAATTAGAAACTGTATCAAAAGTAAAAGTAGAAAATGCAAAAGATTTAAGTCTTGCATATTCTCCAGGGGTTGCAGAACCTTGTAAAGAAATTTATGACGATAAAAGTAAGGTATATGAATATACGATGAAGGGAAATATGGTAGCAGTTGTGACAGATGGAACAGCTGTACTTGGTCTTGGTAACATTGGACCTGAAGCATCTCTTCCAGTAATGGAAGGTAAAGCTGTATTATTCAAGAGCTTTGCTGGTGTAGATGCATTCCCAATTGCCTTAAATACAAACGATGTAGATAAAATTGTTGAAACTGTAAAATTAATGGAGCCAACTTTTGGCGGCGTTAACTTAGAAGATATCGCAGCACCAAACTGCTTCATTATTGAAGAGCGTTTGAAAAAAGAAACAAATATTCCTATCTTCCATGATGATCAACACGGAACAGCTATTGTAACAGTAGCAGGTCTTGTAAATGCACTGAAATTAGTTGGAAAGAAAATGTCTGACATTAAAGTTGTCGCAAATGGCGCAGGTGCAGCAGGTATTGCAATTATTAAACTTTTATATCGCTATGGTGTACGCGACATTATTATGTGTGACCGTAAAGGCGCAATCTATGATGGTCGTCCTACAGGTATGAATCCGGTGAAGGATGAAGTTGCAAAATATACAAATAAGAATCGTATAGAAGGTTCTTTAGCTGATGTTGTACAAGGTGCGGACGTATTCATTGGTGTATCTGCAGAAGGTGCATTAACAGAAGAGATGGTTCGTACAATGAATGACGATGCGATTATTTTTGCAATGGCGAATCCAGTTCCAGAAATTATGCCAGAATTGGCAAAAGCAGCGGGCGCAGCTGTTGTTGGAACAGGTCGTTCTGACTTCCCGAACCAAGTAAATAATGTACTGGCGTTCCCTGGTATTTTCCGCGGTGCACTTGACGTACATGCGACACAAATTAACGAAGAAATGAAGATGGCAGCTGTACAGGCTATTGCTGAGCTTGTAGCAGAAGATGAGTTAAATGCAGACTATATCATTCCGGCACCATTTGACGCGCGTGTAGCGCCTCAAGTAGCGGCTTACGTTGCAAAAGCAGCAATGGAGACAGGAGTAGCTCGCCGTCAAGTAGATCCAAATGAGATCGCTGAAAAAACAAAACAATTAGCGCTGATTGGTAAAGAATAAGCGAGGAATTTCCATTGACATCATCAAATACAAAAGTATATCTCGAAATTGTAAAAAAAATCCGTTCCATTATGGAAGAGGATGGATTGGTGGCGGGGGATCGTTTGCCGTCTGAGCGTGAGTTAAGTTCACGCTTAAACGTAGGACGTTCCTCTGTAAGAGAAGCATTGCGTGCTTTAGAACTGGTAGGATTGATTGAAACGAGACGTGGTGAAGGGACGTTTATTCGAAACTTTTATGATAACGGTCTTGTACAATTAATTGCTCCGTTCTTATTGCAAGATGAGAAAACAATTCGTGATTTATTACAAACGAAACGGTTACTCGAGAAAGATATGATTCGAATTGTATGTAATTTACCGAAAGAAACGTTTTCTAAAGTGCTAAGTAAATTACATCAAGTGCTCGAAGGAAACGAAAACTCAATTCCAATGCTTCATCAAACGTTCTTTAAAACACTTATTGAACAAGTCGATAATTATTTACTATATCGCATTTGGATGATCGTAAATGATTACGTATCAACGCTTTCTTGTAAAGTTTCAAGAGATTCTATCGATATGTATAGAAAGCTTTACGCTACTTTGGAAGAAAAACAAGAAAATGATGCACTAAAAATTTACGATGAATTAGTAGAGAATATACAGTTTCACTCGTAATGTATAAAATTTGTCGAAATGACCATGACACGTTATGACAAACATTCTACCGCGTAGCGGTTAAAGTTAAACGTAAAGAGTGAGGTTATTAGACAGATTGAGAAGATAAGGCTAACATCAAACTTTGGTGTTAGCCCCATTTTCTTCTTACGCTAACCTTAGCTCTCAACGAAGGGGGTCAAATTGTGCTAAGAGATTTATTCGTGAAAAAGAAAAAGTACGCTGCAATACCTTCAGAACAAGTACGAAAAGATGTACCAGATGGCGTTATGACAAAATGTCCGGAATGTAAAAAAATCATGTATACGAAAGAACTTCTAAAAAATTTAAAAGTATGTGTGAATTGTGGATATCATCATCCTATGAATGCATGGGAACGTCTTGATAGTATATTGGACGAAGGGTCATTCCGTGAGTATGACAAAGAAATGGTTTCATTAAATCCACTCGAGTTTCCAGGTTATGAAGAGAAACTAGAGAGCGATCGTAAGAAGACTGAATTGAACGAAGCGGTTGTAACTGGTGAAGGAACAATTGATGACATGCTTGTTGTTGTTGCAGTAATGGATTCTCGTTTTCGAATGGGGAGCATGGGCTCTGTAGTAGGAGAAAAAATCGCCCGTGCGGTTGAAAAGGCGTACGACTTACAAGTTCCATTTATTATCTTTACTGCTTCGGGTGGTGCCCGTATGCAAGAAGGGATATTAAGTTTAATGCAAATGGCAAAAACAAGCGTAGCTTTGAAAAAGCATAGTAATGCAGGAGGATTATTTATTTCTGTTATGACTCACCCAACGACGGGCGGGGTTTCAGCGAGTTTCGCTTCACTTGGTGATTATAATCTTGCAGAACCAGGTGCACTTATCGGATTTGCTGGTAGACGTGTAATTGAACAAACGGTGCGTGAGAAACTACCGGAAGATTTCCAAACGGCAGAATTCTTACTAGATCATGGTCAATTAGATGCGGTGGTGCATCGTGATGATATGAGAGAATCGCTTCGCAAGATTTTAGAAGTTCATCAAGGAGGGGAAATGGCTGTATGGCAGAGCTAGAATTTGAAAAACCAGTTGTTGAGCTAAGAAATAAGATTCGTGAACTGAAAGACTATACGAAAAACAGCCAGATGGACTTCAGTGAGGAGATTCGTATTTTGGAAGAAAAGCTAGAAAATTTAGAGGAAGATATATACGGCAATCTAAAAGTATGGGACCGTGTTCAAATTGCTCGTCATGCAGAACGACCGACAACGCTCGATTATATTGAGCACTTATTTACTGATTTTTTCGAATGTCATGGAGATCGTCTATTTGGCGATGATGCAGCGATTGTCGGCGGCATTGCGAAATATAAAGGGATGCCTGTAACTGTAATTGGGCATCAGCGCGGAAAAGATACGAAAGAAAATATTCGCCGTAACTTTGGAATGCCTCATCCAGAAGGATATCGAAAAGCACTGCGTCTCATGAAACAAGCGGAAAAGTTTAATCGTCCTATTATTTGTTTCATCGATACGAAGGGAGCTTATCCTGGTAAAGCAGCTGAAGAACGTGGACAAAGTGAAGCTATTGCCCGCAACCTATTTGAGATGGCAGGTTTAACGGTACCAGTTATTTGTATCGTTATTGGTGAAGGCGGTAGTGGTGGTGCGCTAGGTCTTGGAGTAGGAGATTACATTCATATGCTAGAAAATTCCACTTATTCTGTTATTACACCAGAGGGTGCAGCGGCAATTCTTTGGAAAGATGCAGGAAAAGCAAAGGAAGCTGCAGAGGCAATGAAAATTACAGCGGCAGATTTGAAAGAATTAGGTGTAATTGACGAAATTATTCCAGAAGCAAGAGGCGGAGCTCACCGTAATATTTTGAAACAGTCAGAAAATATAGATTTAATGATTCGAAAAACTTTTGAACAATTAAACGGAATTTCGAAAGATGAATTAATCGAAAAACGTTATGAAAAATATATGAAAATTGGGCAAGTTTCGTTTTCAAACGCTTCCATTTGGATAAAATAAGAAAAGCGTGCGTTCCACTTCGCGAATGCACGTTTTTATTATGAAAAGACACATCTTCTCCATTGTATTTTTATATTTTTTCGTGTTATTTTATTATAAGGCAAATAATCTTTATGAGGTGAGTACAAATGAAACGTATTGGTGTATTAACAAGTGGTGGAGATTCACCTGGTATGAATGCTGCCATTCGTGCAGTTGTTCGTAAAGCGATTTTCCATGATATTGAAGTATATGGTATTTACCATGGATACGCTGGATTAATTTCTGGTCACATTGAAAAATTAGAACTTGGTTCTGTTGGCGATATTATCCACCGCGGTGGTACAAAATTATATACAGCAAGATGTCCTGAGTTTAAAGATCCAGAAGTACGACTAAAAGGTATCGAGCAATTAAAGAAACACGGTATCGAAGGACTTGTTGTTATTGGTGGAGATGGTTCTTACCAAGGCGCTAAAAAATTAACTGAACAAGGATTCCCATGTGTTGGTGTACCAGGTACAATCGACAATGATATCCCTGGAACAGACTTCACAATTGGTTTCGATACAGCTTTAAACACTGTTATTGATGCAATTGATAAAATTCGTGACACAGCTACATCTCATGAACGTACATATGTTATCGAAGTAATGGGACGTCACGCTGGTGATATCGCATTATGGGCTGGTTTAGCTGATGGTGCGGAAACAATCTTAATTCCAGAAGAAGAGTATGATATGGATGATGTTATCGCTCGTCTGAAGCGTGGTAGTGAACGTGGTAAAAAACACAGTATTATCGTTGTAGCTGAAGGTGTTGGAAGTGCAATTGACATCGGTAAGCACATTGAAGAAGCAACAAACTTTGATACTCGTGTAACTGTATTAGGTCACGTACAACGTGGTGGATCACCAAGTGCACAAGACCGTGTATTAGCAAGTCGTCTTGGCGCAAGAGCAGTTGAATTGTTAATTGCTGGTAAAGGTGGACGTTGTGTAGGTATTCAAGATAACAAACTTGTTGATCATGATATTATCGAAGCGTTAGCTCAAAAGCATACAATCGATAAAGATATGTATCAATTATCTAAAGAATTATCCATCTAATCGGCGTAATGTCAGATATTTGGGAACGGTTTCATAATTTTCGGAGGTGCAATATGCGTAAAACTAAAATTGTATGTACTATAGGTCCTGCTAGTGAAAGTATTGAAAAATTAGAGCAATTAATCGAAGCAGGTATGAACGTTGCTCGTTTAAACTTCTCTCATGGTAGCCATGAAGAGCACGGAGCTCGTATTAAAAACATTCGTGAAGCTTCAAAGAAAACTGGTAAAACAGTTGGTATCTTACTTGATACAAAAGGTCCAGAAATCCGTACTCACGACTTCGTAGACGGACAAGCTGAGCTTGTAACAGGTGCAGAAGTAGTTCTTTCTACTGAGCAAGTATTAGGTACTGCAGAGAAGTTCTCTGTATCTTATGCTGGTCTTTATGACGATGTAGACCCAGGTTCTCGTATTCTAATCGATGACGGTCTTATCGAACTAGAAGTAATCGAAAAAGCTGACGGAAACATCCGTACAAAAGTTCTTAACAGCGGAACTGTAAAAAATAAAAAAGGTGTTAACGTACCAAACGTAAGCATTAAGCTTCCTGGTATCACTGAAAAAGACGTAAAAGATATCATCTTCGGTATTGAGCAAAAAGTTGATTTCATTGCAGCTTCATTCGTACGTAAAGCGTCTGACGTATTAGAAATCCGTGAATTATTAGAAGAGCATAACGCTCAATACATCCAAATCGTACCAAAAATCGAAAACCAAGAAGGTATCGACAACATCGATTCAATCTTAGAAGTTTCTGACGGTTTAATGGTAGCTCGTGGTGACATGGGTGTAGAAATTCCACCAGAAGAAGTACCGTTAGTACAAAAACGTCTAATTAAAAAATGTAACGTGTTAGGTAAACCAGTTATTACTGCAACACAAATGTTAGATTCTATGCAACGTAACCCACGTCCAACTCGTGCGGAAGCAAGTGACGTAGCTAACGCAATCTTCGATGGTACAGATGCAATCATGCTTTCAGGTGAAACAGCTGCTGGACAATACCCAGTAGAAGCGGTAACAATGATGGCTAACATTGCGGTACGTGTTGAAAAATCATTACAATATGAAGATATGTTCAAAAAACGTATTAAAGAGTTCACTCCAACAATTACAGATGCAATTAGCCAATCTGTTGCGCATACAGCACTTGCTCTTGATGTAGCTGCAATCGTAGCTCCAACAGAAAGTGGATATACTGCGAAAATGATCTCTAAATACCGTCCAAAATCTCCAATCGTAGCTGTAACATCTGACGAGCAAGTAGGACGTCGTCTTGCACTTGTTTGGGGTGTACAAGCATTTATGGCTGAGAAGCGCGCAGCTTCAACTGACGAAATGTTAGATACAGCAATTCAAACAGGTATGGATGCAGGTCTAATCGGACTTGGAGATACTGTAGTGATTACTGCGGGTGTTCCAGTTGCTGAAACTGGTACAACAAACTTAATGAAAATCCACGTTGTTGGTGAAGAAATTGCTAAAGGACAAGGAATCGGTCGTAAAGCTGCAAAAGGTAAAGTAGTTGTAGCAAAAACAGCTGCTGAAGCTGTAGCGAACGTAAACGAAGGTGATATCCTTGTTACAACAAGCACTGATAAAGATATGATTCCTGCAATCGAAAAAGCTGCGGCTTTAGTTGTAGAAGAAGGTGGCTTAACGAGCCATGCAGCTGTTGTAGGCGTATCAATCGGTATTCCTGTTATCGTTGGTGTAAACGGCGTAACAGCAACTTTAAAAAATGGCCAAGAAGTAACAGTTGATGCAGCACGCGGAATTGTTTATAATGGACATGCGGAAGTGCTATAAGTAATACGGAGAGAAGGATCGGAGTCCTTCTCTTTTTTTTACACAAAAACGAGATAGAATTAGCTTAAAGCGCCTAGAATTGCTTTTAAAAGCTGTTTGTTATGGGTTTTAATATGAAAGGATATCTATATTTCATATGATGTATATAGGCGTTGTGAGGGCATTAAAAGTGAGATGTGAGAGAGGTGTAGAACTATGAAATGGTTACTATTCTTGTTTATTTTAATACCAGCGATTGAGATTACGGTCTTAATTGGATCAAGTCATGTAATAGGTTTATGGTCTACGTTCGCTATGATTGTATTTACAGGTGTTGTAGGTGTGTATTTGGCGAAAAGACAAGGGTTTAAAGTGCTTGGAGAGATTCAATCTAAGTTGAATAGAGGGGAAATGCCAGGTGAGGCGGTACTAGATGGTATTTTTATATTTGTAGGAGGTATTCTCTTAGTGCTTCCTGGGTATGTGACAGATGTGCTAGGGTTTATCTGCGTGATCCCTATTACGAGAGCTTTATTGAAACCGCTTGTTATGAAGTGGATGGAATGGAAATTTAGAAAGAACTCTACTATTATTATTCAGAAATAGCACTTAGATTGTAGAAATCTAAGTGCTATTTTTTGTCTTGTAAGAGGAGGGGAACTTTCTAATTGAAGCTTTGTTTTACCACGCTATTTGTGGGGTGAATTTCTATCTCGAAATTGGGCTGCTCGTAAGTGTCTGATGTGGGGCGAATGATGAGTGGGGATGAACAAAACGTCTGCTCATTATATTTGCTATATAATTTTCGTTTGAACTCTTGTTGTGCTTCGATTAAACTTGTGATTTTTTAGTGCTATTAATTTAGGTGAATAAGATGGAGGGAAATGCTGCTAAATTAAAGTTTTGCTTTCTTATATAAAGGAACGATTGGTGTAAAAAATTCATATAAAAAGGCGGAGATTGTTAGTTGAAGTCTTATTTTATGCTATTTTGTATAATTATTCATTTACATAAAAAGTAATAAATGTAAATAATAATTATAAGATAAATAGAATAAATATGTAAAAATACCACGAAATATGCGTTTTTTATGCAAAAAAACAAGAGAATTATCTTTTTTGAGTGCAATTCTCTTGTTTTATGTAATGAGTATGAAAAATAAGTACAAGGAATAATCAGTGGGAATTTCCCACTGATTACATGTAAGTTTTTTGTTGTGTATGAATTAGAAACTATTATTTTGAAGGTGAACCTTTAATATATTTCCACAAGTCATGGAAGACATTAGCTTTGTGTAATGTATTAAGTAGTACTAAGGTGACTGGGCCGATGATTAATCCTAAAAAGCCAAAAAGTTTAAAGCCGACAAATAGAGCGACGAGTGTTGCTAATGGATCGAGACCGATGTTAGATGAAAGTACTTTCGGCTCCATAATTTGTCTTTGGACAATCACGACGATGTATAAAATGAGAAGACCAATGGCGAATGCGGTATCGCCAGTGAAAAATACGTATATAACCCATGGAACAAAGACTGCACCTGTTCCTAAATATGGTAGTAAATCTACAACTCCTGTAATAATCGCAATAGTAATGGCGTATGGTACGCGTAATATTAAAAGCCCGATTAGTACAATGACGGTTGTCATAGATACGAGTGTAAGTTGTGCTTTCACAAAACCAAACAAAGCTTTTCTTAAGTCGACAAAAATAGTTTTTCCATAGCCATGTACACGATTCGGTAGCAATTTTCTTGCTTTCTGAGCAAGACGGTGCCAATCGTAACTGATGAAGAAAGTGGCTAATAAAATGAATACAAGGACAGTTAAAGTTGTTGGCAGTGCACTAATGAAATTCGTTAACCCGCTTATAATGGCGGTTAAAAGTTCTTTCATTTGTGTTGTTGCTTCTGTTCCTAAGTTTTGAATGTTTTGTGTAATTGTATAGCGCTGTGGTTCTCCAAGATGATTAAATTTAGAGATTAAATCATCGTAGAGAGGCATAATATGATTAAGTGCAAATTGCTGAGCGAATGTAACGATATCTGGAAACTTTACTGTAACAAGTTGTAGTAAGTATGTTGTGGCAGATATTGCTTCAGTCACAAGATATGTAACAAGTCCAACGATAGCTCCAAATACGAGAATTAAGCTAACGAGTACTGCTAGTGCGCGAGGAAATTGTAGTTTTTGATTAAGGAAATTGACGACAGGATTAATCAAATAAGCAAATGCAAAAGCGATAATAAAAGGATAGATAAGCCCTGACATGTATAGTAATACATAGAACCCAGCTACCGTTGCTACAATGACAAATATGAGTCTCAATATCATATATAGTAAGTTTCGGTTCAAAGATGTATACCTCCCATTCCAATTTGGATTATCCTAATTCGTTCAACTTATAACGAGTGTGCTCCACTGATTAAAGTTTCACTTTACCCCGCATTAACGGGCAGTAAATCTCCTACCCGAAGTGCGGCTGGATCAAAGGAGTTAGCTGGAGATAAACTGCCCGTAAAAGCCCGATTGGTTCAACTAATAATCAGTGGAAAATGCCCCACTGATTAAAGTTTCACTTTATGTTATAGTGGAATGATGGATTTTTCCTGCTTTTTCAGTATGTGAGTGACTGTGAAAGCTTGGTGTTGATGCTTCTACTATATGGTAAAAACTTCATTTTCTCTTCTTTTTATTTTACCTGTTTCTAATTAGAAAAGAAAGAAGAGACGCCCGTTTTTTAAAATGTATACATGCTTAAATTTTGATGGTGAAAGTCTCAGTTTGTCATTTTAAAATACATAAAAAATGAAGTGATTCATGTTGAATAGGCATCGATATAGCATGTATAACGATAGGTTTAAAGGTATTTTTGTTTGGAAATGAGTTCATTATTTTCAGAAAGGAAGTGCAAACATGATTAGTCAGTCAACGTTATTTTTATTCATACTACTTATTATAGGACTTATTGCTAAAAACCAATCGCTTACTGTAGCTATTGGTGTGTTATTTTTATTGAAGTTTACGTTTTTAGGAGATAAGGTCTTTCCTTATTTACAAACGAAAGGAATTAACCTAGGTGTAACGGTCATTACAATAGCGGTGCTCGTACCGATTGCGACAGGGGAAATAGGTTTTAAACAACTTGGAGAAGCGGCGAAATCTTATTATGCGTGGATTGCTTTAGCTTCAGGTGTAGCGGTCGCTTTGTTAGCGAAAGGCGGCGTACAATTGTTGACGACGGATCCTCACATTACAACTGCGCTTGTTTTTGGGACAATTATAGCGGTTGCGCTATTTAATGGGGTTGCTGTTGGTCCGTTAATTGGGGCTGGAATTGCCTATGCGGTTATGAGTATTATACAGATGTTTAAATAAGGAATTTTATAGTAATATAAAATTTTTGAATTCTTTCTGTTCACAAAAGTCAGATAATTGTTTATAATAGGATTAGAAACTTTGAAAAGTTACATAACAGCAGAGACTTTACACCAGATAAAATAAAAACAACATAAAACAATTTTATAATGATATTGTTTTATGTTGTTTTTATCATAAAACTCTTCGGAATGTATTTTCCTCACTAACTTGTTGTTTTGAGCGTGAGGATTCGGGGAGACATTCACGCTCATGCTTTCCATGTAAACAATGGACAATAAGAGGGGAACATCGCAACAAATTTGCATGATCGTGCATTTTGCTTGCCTAAAGAGTGAACGGGCGTTCATAATTCAAAAGGGAAGCAAATAGATATAAGGAGCAAGGTTGGGAGAATTTTCAGGAAAAGGAGAGAATGTCATGACTGTTATTCGAGGTTTAGAAGGGGTAGTAGCAACAACATCATCTGTGAGCTCTATTATTGATGATACATTAACTTATGTTGGGTATAATATTGATGATTTAGCGGAGAATGCTACATTTGAAGAAGTAGTATACTTATTATGGCATCGTAAGCTTCCTAACGAACAAGAACTAGAGAAATTTAAAGGGACTATATCGGAATACTATAAAGTGCCAGATGAGATTTTAACATATTTGAAACAAGTAGATTTAAAAATCGCACATCCGATGTCGGTTTTACGAACTGCAATTTCCATGCTATCATTATACGATGAGAGCGCTGAAATTATGGATGAAAAGTCCAATTATTTGAAAGCGGTTAAATTACAGGCGCAAGTCGGAACTTTAGTTGCTGCTTACGCGAGAATCCGTAAAGGTTTAGATATTGTTGAGCCAAGAAAGGATTTATCATTAGCTGCAAACTTCTTGTACATGTTAAATGATCGCGAGCCAAATGAAGTTGAAATTGAAGCTTTTGATAAGGCGCTTGTACTTCATGCAGATCATGAGTTAAACGCTTCTACATTTACTGCACGTGTTTGCGTAGCTACACTTTCAGATGTATATTCTGGTATTACAGCAGCAATCGGTGCATTAAAAGGTCCTCTTCACGGTGGGGCAAATGAAAATGTAATGAAGATGTTAACTGAGATTGGTGAAGAAGAAAATGTAGAGTCATATATTCATAATGCTCTTCAAAATAAAGTGAAAATCATGGGCTTTGGCCACCGTGTGTATGAGCAGGGTGATCCACGTGCAAAACACTTACGTGAAATGTCTAAGAGATTATGCGTGCTTTTAGGAGAAGAGAAATGGTATAATATGTCTATCAAAATTGAAGACATTGTAACAAAAGAAAAAGGTCTTCCACCAAATGTTGATTTCTATTCAGCTTCTGTATACCATTGTTTAGGAATTGACCATGACTTATTTACACCTATTTTTGCAATTAGCCGTATGTCAGGCTGGTTAGCTCATATTCTAGAACAATATGAAAACAACCGTTTAATTCGTCCGCGTGCTGATTATAATGGACCAACGCATCAAGTGTATGTTCCAATTGCACAACGATAAGCGAATAACACTATTTTGATAGTGAAAATACGCTTTCAAAAGTCTGATTTTTTCGGAAAGATGTAATGATTAGAATATTTTAATTTGACTAACGGTTTGAACTGAGGGGTTATTCCCTCAGTTTCATACATATGAAATTTCAAACATGGGGGTTATCACATTGACGACAGGTGAAAAAATTACTGTAACTAATGGTGTTATGAATGTACCAAACAATCCGATTATTCCATTTATCGAGGGAGATGGAATTGGTCCTGATATTTGGGCAGCTGCATCTCGCGTACTAGAAGCAGCAGTTGAAAAAGCTTATGATGGTGAGAAGAAAATCGTTTGGAAAGAAGTGCTTGCAGGGGAAAAAGCATTCAACCAAACAGGCGAGTGGTTACCTGAAGAAACTTTAAACTTAATTCGTGAATATTTAATCGCGATTAAAGGTCCACTTACAACTCCAGTTGGCGGTGGTATTCGTTCTCTAAACGTAGCACTTCGTCAAGAATTAGATTTATATGTATGTCTACGTCCAGTTCGTTATTTTGAAGGTGTTCCTTCACCTGTAAAACGTCCGGAAGATACTGATATGGTTATTTTCCGTGAAAATACTGAAGACATTTATGCTGGAATTGAATATGCACAAGGGTCTCCAGAAGCAGAAAAAGTTCTTGCTTTCTTAAAAGAAGCAATGGGTGTTAATAAAATCCGCTTCCCAGAAACATCTGGTATTGGTATTAAGCCGATCTCAGAAGAAGGGACAAAGCGTCTTGTTCGTGCTGCAATTCAATATGCAATTAACGAAAAACGCTCTTCTGTTACATTAGTTCATAAAGGAAACATTATGAAATTTACAGAAGGTGCTTTCAAAAACTGGGGTTATGAAGTAGCGGAACAAGAATTCGGCGACAAAGTATTTACTTGGGCTGAATACGATCGTATTGTTGAAAAAGATGGTAAAGATGCAGCGAATAAAGCGATGGCAGACGCTGAAGTGGCTGGAAAAATCATCGTAAAAGATTCTATTGCAGACATCTTCTTACAACAAATTTTAACTCGTCCACGTGAGTTCGATGTTGTTGCAACAATGAACTTAAATGGTGACTATATCTCTGATGCACTTGCTGCACAAGTAGGTGGAATTGGTATTGCACCTGGTGCAAACATTAACTATGTGACTGGACATGCTATCTTTGAAGCTACACACGGTACAGCTCCAAAATATGCAGGTTTAGATAAAGTAAACCCATCTTCTGTTCTTCTTTCAGGTGTATTATTATTAGAACACTTAGGATGGAACGAAGCTGCGAAATTAGTAACTGCTTCTGTTGAGAAAACAATTGCTTCAAAAGTAGTAACTTATGATTTCGCACGCTTAATGGAAGGTGCAACAGAAGTGAAATGTTCTGAGTTCGCTAATGAACTTATTAAAAACATGGATGTAGCGATAATCAAAAACGCATAATTAAAGCGGGGGGTAAATTATGACAATCAAACGCAAGAAGGTTTCAGTCATCGGTGCAGGATTTACAGGAGCAACAACGGCATTCTTATTAGCACAAAAAGAACTTGCAGATGTTGTATTAGTGGACATTCCACAACTGGAAAATCCAACAAAAGGGAAAGCGTTAGATATGTTAGAAGCGAGCCCAGTACAAGGTTTTGATGCTAACATTATTGGAACATCTGATTACGCAGATACTGCTGATTCTGACGTTGTCGTTATTACAGCAGGTATTGCACGTAAGCCTGGTATGAGCCGTGATGACTTAGTAGCAACAAACTCTAAAATTATGAAAAGTATTACGCGCGACATTGCAAAACATTCACCAAATGCAATTATTGTTGTGTTAACAAATCCAGTTGATGCAATGACATATTCTGTATTTAAAGAAGCAGGATTCCCGAAAGAGCGTGTTATCGGTCAATCGGGTGTATTAGATACAGCTCGTTTCCGTACATTCATCGCACAAGAATTAAATCTTTCTGTAAAAGATATTACAGGATTTGTTCTTGGTGGACACGGTGACGACATGGTACCTCTTGTGCGTTATTCTTATGCAGGCGGTATTCCGTTAGAAACGTTAATTCCGAAAGAGCGTTTAGAAGCAATCGTAGAACGTACACGTAAAGGTGGCGGTGAGATTGTAGGCTTATTAGGAAACGGTAGTGCATATTACGCACCAGCAGCTTCTTTAGTTGAAATGACAGAAGCAATCTTAAAAGATCAACGCCGTGTATTACCGGCTATTGCGTACCTTGAAGGTGAGTATGGTTATAGTGACCTTTACTTAGGGGTACCAGTAATTCTAGGTGGTAACGGAATTGAAAAAATTATTGAATTAGAACTTCTTGCAGATGAAAAAGAAGCGTTAGATCGCTCTGTAGAATCTGTACGTAACGTAATGAAAGTTCTTGTTTAATAATTGAATAGTAGTGAAAAAGATTCGGGATTCCGAATCTTTTTCTACTATTTACCGAATTGTTTTTTTGAAATAATATGAAAACGCTATCATTTGTAATATCCTATAATGAAACTGTAGATTTATACTATATATTGCCCTCATCATAGTAAATTTCGGATAAGGTATCGCTTTTAGTAGGATAATAAGGTGAAAAAATCGGAGGGGGTTGTAACATGTTAAAGAAAAAAGTTCAAATTGGTCGTAAAATGGATGAAATTACAGTAGGAGAGAAATTATCTATCACTGAAAAAATTGAGGATAAAGATTTGTTATTGTACTTAGGGTTAACGAATGATGCCAATCCATTATATATTCAGCATGATTACGCATCCCAAACTCCGTATGAAAAGCCGATTGTACCAAGCATTATGCTAACGGGAATGATTACAACGGCAGTTACGAAATATTTACCGGGTCCAGGAAGTCATATTACGAGAAAGGACCTTACATTCGTGAAACATGTTCACCATTATGAAACGTTACAAATCCACTTTGAAGTTGTGGCTGTTTCTGAGGAGGAACATACAATTGATATGCTTGTATCTGCTCATGATGAAAAAGGAGAAACTGTTGTAAAGGGTTCATTAACAGTAACGCCACCTTATAAATCTGTTTCCATTATGGAAAAAGCATTAGATAACTTTTAAAAGATGAAAATAAAAATAGCGCTAGCATACCTTTAATAGGGATGCTAGCGCTATTTTTAGTTGAAAAACCCTTCTTTGAACCCTTCAGCAAATTCTGAGCAACCCGTTTTAATCGTATCCCAGCTAGGAGCGTTAAAAGCAAGGATACATGTGACTGCTAAAGATAGAATGGATAGTATTAGTCGCATAATAGACCTCCAAATATTATTAATTTATATATTAAGATTAATAATATTATTATCGGTAATTGAAGTCAATTAAAGGAGTGGTTTTTTAGGTGAGGTGGAAAAGAGAAGAGTGATCTTTGAAACGGTAAGAGAAGCTGAAGTGTGGGCAGACGGGTTTGTGAATGAAATGTACGGGAGAGTATTTGATGGATATGAAACAACAGATGATAAAATAGCATATGCTCTTTCGTTGTTCTTAGCGCAAAATCAAGATTTTATCCCGCATTAACGGGCAGTAAGATCCCACCTCAAAATTCAGCGAAAGCAAAGAAGTTAGGTGGGGAATCAACTGCCCGTAAAAGCCCGATTGATTCAACTAATAATCAGTGGGGAATGAACACCCCCCACTGATTAAAGTTTCACTTTATAGTTCATACGGAAGTGAGCTTTAACGAAGAGAGAGCAATCTATAAAATTTGGCAAAATCCTGTGTAGTTGCAGGTGAAGCGTAATTAAGTCTATTTTCTCAATTCTACACAAACGATCTCCATGAATAGACAATTATATTGAGAGGGACCTTGTTTTCTAGTATGATGAGAATAACGGGGAAAATACTAGGATGAAGAAGGTTTCAAGTCTATAACTTGGAGGAAAAGAATGAACAATCGTATTTTAGTAGTTGATGATGAGGAATTTATCTTAACTTTAATCGAATTTAATTTACAACAAGCTGGGTTTGAAGTTATAACAGCGATGGATGGAGAAATGGCGCTTCAAAAAGCGACAACAGAACGCCCAGATTTAATTATATTAGATTTAATGCTTCCGAAAATGGATGGTATGGAAGTGTGTAAAGAATTACGATTGCAGCGCGTTATGACGCCGATTTTAATGTTAACGGCAAAAGATGATGAGTTTGATAAGGTGCTAGGCCTTGAACTTGGGGCAGATGATTATATGACGAAACCATTTAGTCCAAGAGAAGTTGTTGCTCGTGTGAAGGCAATTTTGCGCCGCACGAAATTACAACAAGAAGAACAAGTTGCAGAAGCGCCAGATGAAGATAGCATCACAATTGCAGAACTTAAAATTTTACCAGAGTTTTATGAGGCTTATTTCCAAGGAAGAAAGCTTGAATTAACACCAAAAGAATTTGAACTACTTGTGTATCTTGCGAAAAATAAAAGTCGCGTGTTGACACGTGATCAATTATTAAGTGCTGTATGGAATTATGATTTTGCTGGTGATACACGAATTGTTGATGTTCATATTAGCCATTTGCGCGATAAAATTGAACAAAATACGAAAAAACCGACGTACATTAAAACGATACGTGGTTTAGGATATAAATTAGAGGAGCCAAAAGGGAATGAATAAATTTCGTTCCAGGCTTCTTTTTACATTTGTTTCTCTTATTGTATTTATTTTAGTTGGACTAGGTTTATTACTAGAAACTGTGTTTGAAAACTACTATATAGATCATGCTAAAGAGAGAATGGTAAAAGAGACGGAGTATGTTGCGACGTTAGCAGAAGAGCAAGGTTTTAATAATGTCTTAAAAAATCCATACGTATTTGAAAAGTTAGAAGAAAAAATACCAGCTTCTATCGTATTTTTGGATGAAAAAAAGAAAGTTCAATATAGAAAAGGACAAGAATTGGCATTTAGTCCAGAGACGATTAAAGAACTTTCTTCGGAAGTGGCAAAACAACGAAGTAAAGTAATTACGAAAGAAACGGATCGAAAGAATGAATTTTATCATGCGGTGTTCGTTCAAGATGTAGAAGGAAAACAAGGATACATTTTGGTGAAAAGTATAATTGATCCTTTAAGAGACGTACATCAAAAAACGTGGGGATTATTAATTATCGGATTTGTCATTGCTTGTCTCGTAGTTGTATTTTTAGGTATGAAAATTACAGGGCAATATATTAGGCCAATTGAATCGGTTACGAAAGTTGCAATTGAATTGGCAAAGGGTAATTATAAAGCACGTGCATACGAAAGTCATTCGGATGAAACAGGAATGCTGAGTAAAGCGATTAATATTTTAGCACGAAATTTACAAGAGATGACACTTGAACAAGAAATGCAGCAAGATCGTCTGCATACGTTAATTGAAAATATGGGAAGCGGAATGATTTTAATTGATAGCCGAGGATATATAAACCTTGTAAACCGCTCTTATAAGGAAACTTTCCACGTAACAGATGAAGAATATTTAGATCGCTTATATTATGAATCGTTTCATCATACAGAAATTATTGAGCTTGTAGAAGAAATCTTTATGACAGAAGTGAAAGTGCGTAAACAAATGTTATTACCACTTGGAATTGAACGGAAGCATTTCGAAGTATATGGAGCGCCTATTATCGGGACAAACCATGAATGGAAAGGGATTGTTCTCGTATTCCATGACATAACAGAGTTAAAGAAATTAGAACAAATGAGAAAAGACTTTTTAGCGAATGTTTCTCATGAATTAAAGACACCGATTACTTCTATTAAAGGTTTTTCAGAAACACTCTTAGACGGAGCGATGGATAATAAAAAATTCTGCGAACATTTCTTGCACATTATTTTAAAAGAAAGTGAGCGCATGCAAGGATTAATTGAAGATTTATTAGATTTGTCGAAGATCGAACAACAAGGATTTAAATTAAATATGGGAACCGTTGACATGAAGGGGCTGCTTGAAGATATTCATATGGTGCTTGATAATAAAGCAGGAGAAAAAGAAATCTCTTTACAAGTGAATGTATTAAAACGTGCCTCTGTTATTGGAGATCCAAGTCGTTTGAAACAAATCTTTATTAATTTAATTAATAACGCAATCGTATATACACCGGCTGGAGGCGTTGTTTCAGTAGAGTTAGCGGAAGATAAATATAATGCTTATATAAAAGTATCGGATACTGGAATTGGTATTAGTAAAGAGGAAATTCCGCGTATTTTTGAACGTTTCTACCGGGTGGATAAAGCAAGAAGTAGAAATACTGGTGGTACCGGCCTTGGATTGTCGATCGTAAAGCATTTAGTTGAGGCGCATCAAGGTACGATTACAGTAGATAGTGAAGTTGGAGAAGGGACAACGTTTACAGTTGTTTTACCGAAATCAGCAACTGAAAAATAGGATGAAGGATGTTTACAATATATTAACAATGGCTTAATTAAATATTAATAAAGCTCTGTTAATATAATACATGAAAACCCCTTCATCCAAGGAGTAATTTTGGACGAGAATAGTTAAGCTGTTCTCGTCACTTCCCTTTATGCCAATATAAGTCTGTTTTATATATGAAAGAAAATAGCCGTTATTTTTCTTCTCTCTATTAGTCATGTTAATATAGAGAGAGGAAAGGAACGGTTTTTTTCTGTGAAAAAAATCATTTCAAATTTGTATGGGGAGGTTTTAATTTTGGAAAAAAAGGTCGTATTAGTAGATGGTAATAATATCGCGTATCGTGCTTTCTTTGCACTACCGCTTTTAAATAACGACAAAGGTATACATACGAACGCAATTTACGGTTTTACAATGATGTTAATGAGAATATTAGAGGAAGAAAAGCCAACTCATATGTTAGTGGCGTTTGATGCAGGCAAAACAACGTTCCGTCATAAAACGTATAGTGAGTATAAAGGAGGGCGTCAAAAGACTCCACCTGAATTATCAGAGCAGTTCCCGTTTATTCGGGAGATGCTGGATGCGTTCAATGTACCGCGTTATGAATTAGAAAATTATGAAGCGGATGACATCATGGGAACGTTAGCGAAAGAAGCGAGTGAGCAAGGGGCAAGTGTAAAAGTTATTTCAGGAGATAAAGATTTACTTCAACTTGTTTCTGATAACACGCTTGTATGTATTCCGCGAAAAGGGATTACAGAAGTGGATGAATATACGAAAGAAGCTTTATTTGAAAAATACAGCTTATCACCAAAGCAAATTATCGATATGAAAGGTTTAATGGGAGACCAGTCAGATAATATACCGGGTGTACCAGGAGTTGGTGAAAAAACGGCAATTAAATTGTTAACACAGTTTGGAACGGTTGAAGCGGTGTATGAAAATATAGATCAAGTAAGTGGGAAGAAATTAAAAGAAAAACTGGAAGAAAATAAAGAACAAGCTCTTATGAGTAAGGATCTTGCAACTATTATTACAGATGCGCCGATTACAGTTCATGTGGATGATATGGCGTATAAAGGATATGAAGCAAGTGATGTCATTCCAATGTTCGAGAGTTTAGGATTTACATCTCTTTTAAATAAATTAGGCGTTACGCCAGAAGAAACTGCTCCAGCTGAATTAGATGATATTACATTTGATATTGTGGAAGAAGTTACAGAAGAAATGCTTCAGCAAGATAGTGCGCTTATCGTTGAAGTACAAGAAGATAACTATCATAAAGCAGACATTCAAGGTTTCGGTATTCAAAATGAAAATGGATGTTACTTTATTCAGACAGACATTGCTCTTAAGTCAGATGCTTTTAAAGAGTGGCTTGCAGATGGAGAAATGAGAAAGCATACATTTGATGCGAAGCGTGCAATCGTTGCACTGAAATGGAATGGGATAGATATGCAAGGGATTGACTTTGATCTATTAATCGCTGCTTATTTACTTGATCCAGCTGATACGGATAAAGACTTCCGTACTGTAGCGAAAATGAAAGAAACGCATGCTGTGAAATCTGATGAAGAAGTTTACGGAAAAGGTGCGAAGCGTGCTGTTCCAAAGTTAGAGGTAGTAGCAGAGCATGTGGCTCGTAAAGTGCATGTATTATATGATGTAAAGCAAACATTCGTTGAAGAGTTAAAGAAGAATGAGCAATATGAACTGTTTACAGAGTTAGAATTGCCGCTTGCACGTGTATTAGCTGATATGGAAGTAAAGGGTGTAAAAGTTGATACAGAGCGTCTTCGTAATATGGGAGAAGAACTTGCGGGTAGATTAAAGGAAATGGAACAGGAAATTTATAAGCTTGCGGGAACAGAATTTAATATTAATTCACCGAAGCAGCTTGGTGTTATTCTGTTTGAGAACTTAAACTTGCCGGTTATTAAAAAGACGAAAACAGGTTATTCTACGTCAGCTGATGTACTAGATAAGCTTATGAATCACCATGAAATTATTCCAAATATTTTACATTATCGTCAATTAGGAAAACTAAATTCAACTTACATTGAAGGTTTACTGAAAGTTGTACATGAAGATTCATCTAAAATTCATACTCGCTTTAATCAAGTGTTAACGCAAACAGGTCGATTAAGTTCAACGGATCCGAACTTGCAAAATATCCCGATTCGATTAGAAGAAGGAAGAAAGATTCGTCAGGCATTTGTTCCGTCAGAAGAAGGATGGATTATGTATGCGGCTGATTATTCACAAATCGAACTGCGTGTATTAGCTCATATTGCAAATGATAAAGGGCTAGTTGAAGCATTCCAACATGATATGGATATTCATACGAAAACAGCTATGGATGTATTTGGCGTTGAAAAAGATGAAGTAACTTCAAATATGAGACGACAAGCGAAAGCTGTTAACTTCGGAATTGTATATGGTATTAGTGATTATGGTCTTTCACAAAACTTAGGAATTACAAGAAAAGCAGCAGCGGAATTTATTGAAAAGTATTTAGAAAGTTTCCCTGGTGTACAAGAATACATGGAGGACATCGTAAAAGATGCGAAACAAAAAGGATATGTGGCTACATTATTAAATCGTCGCCGTTATATTCCAGAAATTACGAGTCGTAATTTCAATTTACGTAGCTTCGCTGAGCGTACAGCGATGAATACACCAATTCAAGGTACTGCCGCAGATATTATTAAAAAAGCGATGATTATTATGGCGGATCGTTTAGAAGAAGAAGGATTACAAGCACGTCTTCTTCTGCAAGTACACGATGAATTGATATTTGAAGCGCCAAAAGAAGAAATTGAAAAATTAGAGAAGCTTGTACCTGAAGTAATGGAGCATGCAATTGAACTCGCAGTTCCGCTGAAAGTTGATTATTCTTACGGTCCAACTTGGTACGACGCAAAATAAGGAAGTGATGAAATGCCTGAATTACCAGAGGTTGAAAATGTCAGACGGACACTTGAAAATCTTGTAACAGGAAAAACGATTGAAGATGTTATTGTTACTTATCCAAAAATAGTGAAACGACCAGATGATGCAGAAATTTTTAAAGAAATGCTAAAAGGCGAGAAGATTGAAAATATAAAGCGAAGGGGTAAGTTTTTGCTTCTATATGTAACAAATTATGTTATTGTTTCACATTTGCGTATGGAAGGTAAGTTTTTACTACATCAAGAGGATGAGCTGATTGATAAACATACGCACGTCCGTTTCTTATTTACAGATGGAACGGAATTACATTATAAAGATGTGAGAAAATTTGGTACGATGCATCTCTTTAAGAAAGGTGAAGAAATGAACCAAATGCCTCTTGCTGACTTAGGTCCGGAGCCATTTGATGCGGAATTGACAACGCAGTATTTACAAGAAAGATTGAAAAAGACGAATCGTAAAATAAAAGTTGTGCTATTGGACCAGCGTCTTTTAGTAGGGCTTGGAAATATATATGTAGATGAAGTTTTATTCCGTTCTCAAATTCATCCTGAACGAGAAGCGTCGTCTTTAACAGTAGAAGAAATTGAGCGAATTTATGAGGCTACCGTTACAACGCTAAGCGAAGCGGTGAAGCGTGGCGGAAGTACAATTCGAACGTATATCAACTCACAAGGGCAAATTGGTTCGTTCCAAGAACTCCTAAATGTATACGGAAAAAAAGGAGAACCGTGTGTAACTTGCGGTACGATATTAGAAAAAACAGTTGTTGGCGGGCGAGGAACGCATTACTGCCCAATTTGTCAGCCTAGAATATAGAAAAGAGATAACATCGGATAGGCATTTGTCATATACATACAGCAGAGCTATGTATAAGGGAGGAGCTTACCGATGTACCTTTATTTATCTCTTATTTTATTAGCTTTTACATTAAGCTTGGATAGCTGTAGTGTAGGGCTAACATATGGTTTAAGAAGCGTAAGAATTCCACTAAGATCAATTATAATTATCGGAATGTGTTCAGCGGCTGTTATGCTTGTTTCAATGGGAATTGGACATATGATCGCGAAAGTATTTTCACCTGTTATCGCAACGCGTATCGGTGGGCTCGTTCTTATTGGAATAGGGATTTGGGTATTATATCAATTTTTTCGAAGTGAGAAAAAAGAAGAACCGAAGCAAGAGGAGAAGGTCTGGAAATTAGAGATTGCCTCGCTAGGGCTAGTGATTCAAATTTTACGGAAACCGACTGTAGCAGATTTTGATAAATCAGGCACCATTTCTGCAGGAGAAGCATTGCTTCTTGGTATCGCTCTTTCTGTAGACTCATTTGGTGCCGGAATTGGTGCATCTTTATTAGGGTATACACCCGCTATGATGGCGATATTAGTTGCAATTATGAGTTCTTTGTTTTTATTTATTGGAATGAAACTTGGAACGGTTTTATCGAATATGAAGTGGTTACAAAAATTTACATTCCTGCCTGGAGTATTACTCATTATTATTGGAATTTGGAAAATGTAAGTATGGGCGTGGAACATTAGTTTCGCGCCTTTTATTATGAGGAGGATTATGATGACAGTAGTAATTGGATTAACAGGAGGCATTGCAAGCGGAAAAAGTACAGTATCTCAAATGTTTCGTGAACTGAGTATACCAGTAATTGATGCAGATATTATTGCACGAGAAGTTGTAGAGCGAGGAAAACCAGCATATAACAAAATAGTAGAAGTATTTGGAACGGAAGTGTTACAAGAAGATGGAGAACTAGATCGTCCAAAACTAGGAAGTGTCGTTTTCTATAATGAAGAAAAACGATTGCAGTTAAATAAAATTGTTCATCCTGCAGTACGTGAGGAAATGAATAGGCAAAAGGAAATGTACATAAAAGAAGGTATGCAAGCGGTTGTGTTAGATATTCCTCTCTTATTTGAAAGCAAATTAACAAGTCTCGTTGACCGCATTTTAGTTGTAGCGGTTAAGCCGCATACGCAATTAGAACGTTTGATGAAACGAAATAACTTTTCAGAAGAAGAAGCAACAGCTCGTATTCAATCTCAAATGCCGTTAGAAGAAAAAGTGAAAAATGCAGATGAAGTGATAAATAATGATGGCACAATTATGGGAACGAAAACACAATTGCAGGTAATTTTAAGGAAGTGGAACATTATTGACTAAAAAATTGTGAAATTAATGAAAATGCTTAGTGACATATCTCCTTTTTGTGTTATACTATTATTGGGATTGGAGATAAATAGTATAACGCATTCAAGGGGGATAACATATTATGACTCGTGTGGCAATTAATGGATTTGGACGTATTGGGAGAATGGTATTTCGTCAAGCAATAAAAGAAAGCGCATTCGAAATTGTAGCAATCAATGCAAGCTATCCATCTGAAACGTTAGCACACTTAATTAAATATGATACAGTTCATGGCAAGTTTGACGGAACAGTAGAAGCATTTGAAGATCACTTATTAGTTGATGGAAAAATGATTCGCCTTTTAAACAACCGCGATCCAAAGGAATTGCCTTGGACAGATTTAGGTGTTGAAGTTGTAATTGAAGCAACTGGTAAATTTAATTCAAAAGAAAAAGCAATTCTTCACGTTGAAGCTGGAGCGAAAAAAGTTATTTTAACAGCGCCTGGTAAAAATGAAGATGTAACAATTGTAGTTGGTGTGAACGAAGACCAATTAGATATTACAAAACATACTGTTATTTCAAATGCATCTTGTACAACAAATTGTTTAGCGCCTGTTGTGAAGGTGTTAGATGAGCAGTTTGGAATTGAGAACGGTTTAATGACGACGGTTCACGCTTATACAAATGACCAAAAAAATATTGATAACCCACATAAAGATTTAAGAAGAGCACGTGCTTGCGGACAATCAATCATTCCGACAACGACAGGTGCTGCGAAAGCGCTAGCAAAAGTTCTTCCACATTTAAACGGAAAACTTCATGGTATGGCACTTCGTGTACCAACACCAAACGTGTCTCTTGTTGACTTGGTAGTAGATGTAAAACGCGATGTGACAGTAGAAGCTATTAACGATGCATTCAAAACTGTTGCAAACGGTGCTTTAAAAGGTATTGTAGAATTCAGCGAAGAGCCTTTAGTATCTATCGACTTTAATACAAATACACATTCAGCTATTATCGATGGTTTATCTACAATGGTAATGGGTGATCGTAAAGTGAAAGTACTTGCTTGGTATGATAACGAGTGGGGCTATTCTCGTCGTGTTGTAGATCTTGTAACGTTAGTTGTTGAAGAGTTAGCGAAACAAGAAAATGTGCAACACATTTAAGTGAATAAGGGAGGAGAGGGCAAGGCAATATTTGCCCTCTTTTTTTAATTTTTTCTGAAAAGGAAAAAATTATATAAGTATATTTTAAAAAGTGGACATACCACGAAACGTTGTGATTACTGCATTTGTGAATCGTTTATTTTTTTTAGGGAAAAGTAAAGAGGAAAATATGACAGAAAATCGAAAAAACTGTTGTTGCAAAATGAAAATAAACAAAGTATACTAACACTCGTAAACTTAAGAGCTGAGGTACGTAGTCACTACTTAAAGGGTTAGGACCTCTCTGGACTAACTTTCCCCCGTGGTAGTGGAGCAAGCCAAATTGCAAATTAGTTTTCAATTCGAACAGTTAGAATAAATTTACAAGGGGGAACTGTAGAATGGATACTATGGATACGATGGGTCGTCACGTGATCGCTGAACTTTGGGATTGCGATTTCGACAAGCTTAATGACATGCCGTATATTGAACAATTATTTGTGGATGCAGCACTAAGAGCTGGTGCTGAAGTGCGTGAGGTTGCTTTCCATAAATTTGCACCACAAGGTGTAAGTGGAGTAGTAATTATCTCAGAATCACATTTAACAATTCATAGCTTTCCGGAGCACGGTTACGCGAGTATTGATGTTTATACTTGTGGGGATCGTATTGATCCAAATGTTGCTGCAGAATATATTGCAGAAGGTTTAAACGCGAAAACGCGTGAGAGCATCGAGCTTCCTCGAGGCACTGGTAGCTTCGAAATTAAGCAGAGAGAAACAAAAGCTCTTTAAAAAAGAACATAATTGATTTAAAATGTAAAGAGGTGTATAATGCACCTCTTTTTTAGTTTATAAAAAAGGAAAAATATAACGTACTCGTTAGTTGAATAAATTGGATTCTTGCAAATGAGGTAGTGCTCTATATACCATCTTATTTTTAAGGATGAGATGATAAAGTGATGCGCTGAAACTTAAAGTGGTAAGAGAGTTAGAATGAGTTATATAATATTGTATATATATTTTAGGTGAAGTGAGTAGAGAAAAATAAAGAGTATAGTGTAAAGGAGTGAATGTATTGCGTTGTCCATCCTGTTCTCATAATGGTACAAGAGTGTTAGATTCGCGTCCGGTAGACGAGGGGCGCTCTATTCGAAGAAGGAGAGAGTGTGAAAGCTGCTTAAGTCGCTTTACGACCTTTGAAAGGGTAGAAGAGTCACCTCTTATCGTTGTAAAAAAAGAAGGCACACGAGAAGAGTTTAATAAAGAAAAGATTTTACGTGGTTTAATTAAAGCGTGTGAAAAAAGACCAGTATCTTTAAGACAATTAGAAGAAGTAACACAAAGCGTGGAACGTGAACTGCGTAATTTAGGTATATCAGAAGTGAAAAGTGATATGATTGGTGAAATTGTCATGGAAGAACTTCGCGATATTGATGATGTTGCTTACGTACGTTTTGCTTCTGTATATCGTCAATTTAAAGATTTAAATGTATTTATTGAAGAATTAAAAGATATACTGCAAAAAGAAAGAGAGTAGAAGTTGTATTTTATTCTCTTTACATACCGTAAGTAATAGGATAAGAGAGCTAGAAGCGCAAGCTAATAGCTCTTTTTCACTAAGAATTTATATAATGAAGATAGAACGAATGAAGTAGAGGATAGATTGGATGAGAGAAAGGAAAAGCAAGAATGGAAAAACAGTCATGGATGGAGCTAGTGCCGATTGATCGTTATAAAGTAAGTGCGAAAGGGCTACTGCACAATTACGACCGAAAAGTGTTAACGATGTTGTATCAGCCGTTAATAGGTAGTAGAGCTTTTAGCTTATACATGACACTATGGGGAGAGCTAGAGCAAGATCGTGTATTTGGAAAAGAGAATACGCATCATTTCCTTATGGTGACTATGCAAATGCAACTTCCTGAAATATATGAAGAACGAGTAAAGTTAGAGGCAATTGGGCTATTGAAGGTATATATTAAGAAAGAAAAAGATATTCGAATGTTCATATATGAGTTGCAACCACCTTTATCTCCGAAGCAGTTTTTTGATGATATTGTTTTAAGTATCTTTTTATACAATCGATTGAGCCGGACAAAATATAATCAAGTAAAGCAATATTTCTTAGAAGAAGAATTTGATTTTGCTTCTTATGAAAATGTTACGCGTTCTTTCAATGATGTGTTTGGTTCGTTTAATCCAGGACAGCTTGAGCATGCGCAAGAAGACCTTCGTATTCCAAAAACGACAACTATGCCAAGTAACGAGAAGGGAGACGCTCCGAAAGTTTGGAATGATTTCTTTGATTTCTCTTTATTTGTAGATGGATTGTCCGCTCTTGTTCCTAAAAAGGCGATTACAGATCAAGTGAGAGACTGCGTTATAACACTTGCTTACGTGTATGGTGTAGATGTGTTATCGATGCAAAATATCGTTCTTGGTGCAGTGACAGAGATGCAAACAATTGATACGGAAAGGCTTAGAAAAGGAGCGCGCGATTGGTATCAATTTGAAAATGGTCAAGCATTACCGGTATTAAGTGAAAGAGTACAGCCTCATGCTGCACGTACGATGAAAGAGAAAGAGCCTTCATCGCAAGAGGAGATGCTAATAAAGCAGCTAGAGGAAATCTCGCCAAAACAACTATTGAAAGAGATTTCTGGTGGTGCAGAGGCAACGAAAGCGGACTTGCAGATCGTTGAAGATGTCATGATTAATCAAAAATTGACACCAGGAGTTGTGAATGTACTTATTTATTACGTTATGCTACGCTCAGATATGAAACTTGCGAAAACGTATGTCGAGAAGATTGCTGGGCATTGGGCACGTAAAAAGGTCGGTACAGTAGCGGACGCGATGGCGTTAGCGAAAGAAGAGAACCGTCAATATCAAGAGTGGGCTGAGACGAAGAAAAAAGGCCGTACGGCGAAGAAAACGGTGCGGAAAGAAATGGTGCCAGATTGGCTTAAGGAAGAAGAGCCGAAAGAACAAGAGAAAGAAACAGAGAAGAAAGATATAAGTGTAGAAAAAAATGCAAGTACGCTAGAAGATGAAAGAAAACGACTAGAAGAAGTGTTAAAAAAATATAAGCGTGATTAATAGAAGAGAATGAACGCTCTTTGAGGTGAGAAAATGGAGCATATTCAAAATTCGTTTGCAAAATTAATGGAAAATGAAAACTTTAAAAATAGATATGAAGTATTAAAGGCAGAAGTAATGGCGCATCCGCGTGTGAAAGAATTTATAGACGAACATAAGGGTGAAGTAACGACTTCTATGATTGAGCGCAGTCTTGTGAAGTTATATGAATATATTGGACAAAGTGTAGGTTGCGTGGATTGTCCGGATTTAGGTTCATGTAAAAATATGCTGCAAGGTTATGAGCCAAAGCTTGTTATTCAAGGGAAGATGATTGATATTCAATACGATCGCTGCGTTAGAAAAGTAGCGCATGACGAGAGAAAGAAATATGAAAAACTCGTTCAAAGTGTATATATGCCAACGGATATTTTGCAGGCAACTATGGAAAACTTAGACCCTTCTGATTTAAATGCACGTATCGATGCAATTGGTGCAGCGAATGAATTTTTAAGTACATATGAACCAGGTAAAAAAGCACAAGGTTTATATTTGTACGGTAAATTTGGTGTAGGAAAAACGTACCTTTTAGGAGCAATAGCGAACGAGCTTGCTCGAAAGAAAATAAGTTCGATGCTCGTATACTTCCCGGAATTTTTACGTGAAATTAAAAGTTCAATTCAAGATAATTCGATTGGTGAAAAGATTGATGCGGTTAAACGCGTACAAGTTTTAATGTTAGACGATATCGGGGCAGAAGCGATGTCAAGCTTTGTGCGTGACGATGTGCTTGGTGCAATCTTGCAATTCCGTATGTTAGAAAACTTACCGACGTTCTTTACGTCTAATTTTGATTTTAAACAACTGGAACACCATTTAACGTATACGCAGCGTGGTGAGGCTGAAGAAATGAAGGCAGCACGTATTATGGAACGAATTAAATATTTAGCGAAACCAATTCCAATTGGTGGGAAAAACCGTCGTCATAAGTAAAAGAGCAAGCTGAGAAGCTTGCTCTTTTGTATTATAGTGATATTTTCTTTTCAAATATGAGGTCGAAATATTCAGGTTGTCCAGAACTGCCAATCGTAGGGGCAACAATCTGTACGAACCTCCAGCCATCTCTAGCATGTTCTTGAATAATTTCTTGGTAGTCTTCAGCTGGTTTTGAGCGAGTGAACCCCCAATGTAATTCGACTTTTACGAATTTATATTCAAACATTCAGATACCCCCTTTTATTGATAAGTAAAGTATACAATAAAAATTCATAGTAGCTTGTATCATTTTTTTCTCCCTCCCTTAATATATATAAAATTAGCAAGCCATATTGAGTGGATTTTCTAACGATAGGAAATGTGATTCTACTAAGAGTGAACTTCACGCGGGACGGACTCTTATAGGATTTGTAACGTATAGATACAGTCCTTTAGAGCGGGGATAAAAGGGGGGACAAAAGTGATTGAAATTTGCTTCGAAGAAAAAAATGATGCTATGCACGTATATAGACAATTGCTGAAAAGAGCGGAAGTGTTATATAAGGAAACGAGTGTGTATTTACAGGAACAAAAAGTGGTGATTCACATACCAGTACGTGAATCGAATTATATTGAAAAAATCTTATTGCCAGTAATGGTGTATTTCATTGTGAATGTGAAACAAAATGAGTGGATTTATACGATTTTAAAAGAAAAGTTTTTTTATGAAGAACAAGAAGAGTGTCATCAAATATTGCACATGGCACATGAGATTTTAAAGGGAAGAAGAAAAGGTGTAGCTCAGGATTTAACGCGTAACGCATTTGAGTCATATATTAAGTCTTCTTTAAATAATTGGCTTTGTGATCCGCTCTCATTCTCGTTTTCATCATATATCCGTTTTCGTCTTCGTACATATAGGGAAATGGTGGCTAAACTTGCGGAAGTGGCAATTGATGAATATAAGATGGAGCAAGAATACCAAATGTTCATTGAGACGCTTCGGCAACAAGTAAGTAGCCGTAAATCACGTTTGTCTTGCGTGCATCTTATTTTTGATGAAAGCTTTATCTTTTATGATGATAAAGGTAGACGTTTAAAACAGGAGAAGTTGGTCCAATATATAGATGAGGAATTATTAAAGCAAAATGATGTATATATTGATACGAAAGTAATTGCGCCGCTTCTTTCTATTTCGCCTAAAAAGATTTATTTATATACGAAAGAACAAGACCATAATATGATTATTACTTTGCGAAATGTGTTCCAAGAACGGGTCCAATTACATGGATTACATGATTTTGAGCGCAATGTGAAAAATTTAAAAAATAAAGGTAACGCCCTTGATTTTCTAAGTTTTTGAGCATATAATTACCTACATAAATGAAATATATTGAAATGTCATGATGAGGACATGAGTAGTTATCTACGATTTTCAGAGAGGGAAGCCTTAGGGTGTGAGCTTCCTAGTACGGGATTATTACTTACCACCTCTAAACTTTAGCAGTGAACGGTTTTTCTAGTAATTGCTAACGGACAACACCGTTATGTTGAACTTGAGCAATTAACAATTATGTTAATTGGAACAAGGGTGGAACCACGAATTCAACACTCGTCCCTTTTTACGGGGTGAGTGTTTTTTATTTTGAGAAAAAGAGGAGTGACCAGTGATGGCAGATGTAGTTAAAATTACTTTCCCTGATGGAGCTGTGAAGGAGTTTCCAAAAGGCGTAACAACTGAAGAAATCGCAGCTTCTATTAGCCCAGGCTTAAAGAAAAAAGCTGTAGCTGGAAAATTAAACGATGAGATGATCGATCTTGTTACACCAATCGAAGAAGATGGTGCAGTTTCTATCATTACATTAGATTCTGAAGATGGCCTATATATTTTACGCCATTCAACAGCCCACCTTTTAGCACAAGCGTTAAAACGTTTATATAAAGATGTTAAGGTTGAGCTTGGCATTGGTCCAGTAATTGAAAATGGCTTCTACTACGATATTGATATGGAAGAAGCAATTACAGTTGAAGACTTCAAGAAAATCGAAAAAGAAATGCAAAAAATCGTGAACGAGAACTTAGAAATCGTTCGTCATGAAGTACCACGTGCAGAAGCAATTCGTCGCTTTGAAGAAATCGGCGATGAGTTAAAATTAGATTTAATTAACGATCTTCCAGAAGATGCAGTTATTTCAATCTATGAGCAAGGCGAATTCTTCGACCTTTGTCGTGGTGTTCACCTTCCATCTACAGGGAAAATTAAAGTGTTTAAATTATTAAGCGTTGCAGGTGCTTACTGGCGCGGTGATAGCAATAATAAAATGCTACAACGTATTTACGGTACTGCATTCGTTAAGAAAGCAGAATTAGATGAGCACTTACGTATGCTTGAAGAAGCGAAAGAGCGCGATCACCGTAAATTAGGTAAAGAATTAAAACTATTTACTAATAGCCAAAAAGTAGGACAAGGTTTACCACTTTGGTTACCAAAAGGTGCAACAATCCGCCGCATTATCGAGCGTTACATCGTTGATAAAGAAGCAAGCTTAGGCTATGATCACGTATATACTCCAGTACTAGGAAGCAGAGAGCTTTATGAAACTTCTGGTCACTGGAACCACTACCGTGATGGCATGTTCCCATCAATGGAAATGGATAACGAAGAATTAGTTCTTCGTCCAATGAACTGTCCTCATCATATGATGGTTTATAAAAATGATATTCACAGCTACCGTGAATTACCAATCCGTATTGCAGAACTTGGAACAATGCACCGTTATGAAATGTCAGGTGCGTTATCTGGATTACAACGTGTACGCGGAATGACTTTAAACGATGCGCACATTTTCGTTCGTCCAGATCAAATTAAAGAAGAGTTAAAACGTGTTGTAAACTTAACTCTAGAAGTGTACAAAGATTTCGGTTTAGAGAACTACTCATTCCGTCTATCTTACCGCGACCCAGCAGATACTAAAAAGTATTATGCGGATGATGAGATGTGGGAAAAAGCACAAGGTATGTTAAAAGAAGCTATGGATGAAATGGGTCTTGATTACTATGAAGCTGAAGGTGAAGCGGCATTCTACGGTCCAAAACTTGATGTTCAAGTTCGTACTGCTCTTGGAAAAGACGAAACACTTTCAACTGTACAATTAGACTTCTTACTTCCAGAACGCTTTGAATTATCATACGTTGGTGAAGACGGTAAACAACATCGTCCAGTTGTAATTCACCGTGGTGTTGTATCAACTATGGAACGTTTTGTAGCCTTCTTAATTGAAGAATACAAAGGTGCATTCCCAACATGGTTAGCTCCAGTTCAAGTACAAGTAATTCCAGTTTCTCCGCAAGTACATTTAGACTATGCGAAAAAAGTACAAGACGAATTGCGTCGTGCTGGTATCCGTGTTGAATTAGACACTCGTGAAGAGAAGATCGGTTACAAAATCCGTGAAGCACAAATGCAAAAAATTCCGTACATGCTTGTAGTAGGTGACAATGAAGTAACTGAAAACGGCGTAAACGTACGTAAATATGGTGAACAAAAATCAGAAACAATCGCATTAGATGCTTTTGTTGACATGATTAAAGTAGAAGGAAAACGATAAGAAAAAGCCGCGGTATACCGCGGCTTTTTTATGTAATATATTCGAGATAAATTAGAAAAAATAACCATGTGACACTTATCATAAAAAAGTATTGCAAGTATGTTAGTTGTTTGTTACAATATTTCTTGTTGTTAGTAAAACACATCGCGTCTTCTTGACAGACGTCATGTCCTATGATAAACTCATCAAGGATAATAGAATATTGTTTTGTGGAACAAGTAGAAGCACCCGCTTCTCACCTGATGGACGCATTCGCAGTTAACAGGTAAATGTATTTCTTACTTAAGATTTTACAAGTGTGGGTGTCGTATGCCCGCACTTTTTTTGTTCGGGTTCTATGACTACAAAATATGTTCTGAGAAAACCTTGGAGGTGGCTTACTATTAGCAAGGATATGATGATTAACGAGCAAATTCGTGCACGTGAAGTACGTTTAGTTGGCGCAAATGGCGATCAACTTGGAATCAAGTCTCGTAATGACGCTTTAGACTTAGCTGCAAATCTTAATCTTGATTTAGTATTAGTTGCTCCAAATGCGAAACCGCCAGTATGCCGCATTATGGACTACGGTAAATTCCGCTTTGAGCAACAGAAGAAAGAAAAAGAGCAGCGCAAAAATCAAAAAGTAATTAGCATGAAAGAAGTTCGTTTAAGTCCAACAATTGATGAACACGACTTTAACACAAAACTTCGTAATGCTATCAAGTTTTTAGAGAAAGGCGACAAGGTTAAAGCGTCAATTCGCTTTAAAGGACGTGCCATTACTCATAAAGAAATCGGTCAACGTGTTTTAGATCGCTTCTCAGAAGCTTGTGCTGAAGTTAGTACAGTTGAATCTAAGCCTAAAATGGAAGGACGCAGTATGTTCTTAGTTTTAGCACCGAAAAACGATAAGTAATAGATAGAGGAGGAAATACCTATGCCTAAACAAAAAACTCATCGCGGCGCTGCAAAGCGTTTCAAAAAGACTGGATCAGGTAAACTGAAACGTTCTCACGCTTACACAAGCCATTTATTCGCTAACAAATCTACAAAAGCTAAACGTAAACTACGTAAAGCTGGTGTAGTAAGCGCTGGTGACTTCAAACGCATTCGTCAAATGCTTGACAACTTAAAATAAGTTCGGCTGATATATAGAACAATTAGGAGGTAATATTATGCCAAGAGTAAAAGGTGGTACAGTTACTCGTCAACGTCGTAAAAAAGTAATTAAATTAGCAAAAGGTTACTACGGTTCAAAAAATACATTATTCAAGGTTGCTAACCAACAGGTTATGAAATCTCTAATGTATGCATTCCGTGACCGCCGTCAAAAGAAACGTGACTTCCGTAAATTATGGATTACACGTATCAACGCAGCAGCTCGTATGAATGGTCTTTCTTACAGCCGCTTAATGCACGGTCTTAAAAATGCTGGCATCGAAGTTAACCGCAAGATGCTTGCTGACTTAGCTGTTCATGACGAAAAAGCTTTCGCTGAATTAGCAACAGTTGCAAAAAACAACATTAACTAATTAATTAGTTGAAACCTTAGAAGAATTTTCTTCTAAGGTTTTTTTATTTGTATTCAAATAGAAGTTAGAAGTGAAAGAAATTCTAAAGATTAACGACTATGTCGTTATCAATATGACAAAATCAATATAAAAGTTATAGCAGTATAGAAGAATATACATATGAAGTCAGGAGAATACTCCTGGCTTTTTTCAATTCTGCTCGTTTGGAAAGAAGAGTATCTTTCCTAGCCGAAACGACACTGCTATAATGGAAAGATGATATGGAACTTTCATCAGATGAACAATTTAAGAGCGATGACTGAAACGTATTTGTAAATTAAGGACAAGCTATTTTATAAAGAGTTAGATAGCTGACTTATTCATAAGAACTGAAACATAATAATGAACTTTGAGATGAAACAACATTGTTGCGTAAAATGCGATGTTGGAGGAGGACAATAGAATGGACTTACTACAACTATTTAAATTACAAAAAGAATTAGATGACCGTATTGCAAAAGAACATGACTTACAACCGAAAAAATTGTTAAAAGAAAAAATGTTAGCTCTTCTTGTAGAAATTGGAGAACTTGCAAATGAAACACGTTGTTTTAAATATTGGAGCAACAAACCAGCTTCGGAACGTGAAGTAATATTAGAAGAATACGTAGATGGTTTGCATTTTATTTTATCAATCGGAATTGATTTAGGTATTGATAAAAACTTCCTATTCTATAAATGTGCACAAACGAATAAAACACAAGTGGAAATTTTCTTAGACACATATGCGAAAGTAATTCGTTTTACAGATCAACCATCTATTACAAACTATATTGAATTATTTACGAGCTATCTTCGACTTGGACAAGCACTTGAATTTGAGCAAGAAGAGATTGAAAAAGCATATTTAGATAAAAATGAAGTAAATCATCAGCGTCAAACACAAGGATACTAATTTAATTTTTGAATATTTCAATTTAATTATTGTATAATGAATTGACTGAAGAAAAAGGAGGGTGTTGGCAATGACAAAATTAGACGCGACATTGACAATGCTAAAAGAATTAACGGACGCACGTGGTATTGCTGGTAACGAACGTGAACCACGTGAAGTAATGAAGAAATATATCGAGCCGTTTGCGGACGAACTTTCTACTGATAATTTAGGGAGTTTAGTTGCAAAAAAAGTAGGGGAAGAAAACGGCCCGAAAATTATGGTTGCAGGTCATTTGGATGAAGTTGGATTTATGATTACACAAATCGATGACAAAGGTTTCCTTCGCTTCCAAACGGTTGGTGGCTGGTGGTCACAAGTTATGCTTGCGCAACGCGTGACGATTGTAACGCGTAAAGGAGATGTAACAGGTGTAATTGGTTCAAAACCACCGCACATTTTACCTCCAGAAGCTCGTAAAAAGCCAGTTGAAATTAAAGACATGTTCATCGATATCGGTGCTTCTAGCCAAGAAGAAGCAATGGAGTGGGGCGTACGACCAGGAGATCAAGTTGTACCTTACTTTGAATTCCAAGTGATGAAGAATGAAAAAATGTTACTTGCAAAAGCATGGGATAACCGAATTGGTTGTGCAATTGCAATTGACGTATTAAAACAATTAAAAGGTGAAAAGCATCCAAACGTTGTATACGGCGTTGGAACTGTACAAGAAGAAGTTGGTCTTCGTGGCGCAAAAACATCTGCGAATTATATTAAACCAGATATCGCGTTCGCAGTAGATGTTGGTATCGCTGGAGATACACCGGGTGTAACGTCAAAAGAAGCGCAAAGTAAAATGGGCGATGGACCACAAATCATTTTATATGATGCTTCTGTTATTGGACATACAGGTTTACGTGATTTCGTAGTTGATGTTGCTGATGAATTACAAATCCCGTATCAATATGATTCAGTAGCGGGCGGAGGAACGGATGCGGGTGCGATTCACATTGCTGTAAATGGTATTCCTTCTATGGCAATTACAATTGCAACGCGCTATATCCATTCTCATGCGGCAATGTTACACCGTGATGATTATGAAAATGCAGTGAAGTTAATTGTAGAAGTTATTAAACGTCTTGATAAAGAGGCTGTACATAACATTACATTTAATTAATAGAAAAAGCGAAGGAGATTCTCCTTCGCTTTTTTATGTTTTAAAAAGGCCGTTCTAATCCTGCTGCAGTATGAGCGCCTAAAATAATTAAACGAGTTAATTGCATCGCCATAAAATGCGGAGTATATATCATTCCTCTTTTTAACCATGACATAATCATTCCGATGTGAGCCCCTGTAACATAACTAATCAAAATATCACGAGGAACCATAAGATCTTCATCATCTGGTTGTGAAATAGACAAGCTTAATGTTAAATGCACTTGTATTGTTTTCATCATTTTATAAGAGTAGTTTCCGGCAGCTTTATCCCCAAGCATAACGTTATAAAAGTTTACATTTTCTGCGATATGTTCGAATAAAGCTAAAAATGTAGGGTGAGGTGAATCAAATGTAAGTTGAAAATCTTCTTTATTTCTATTTTTCGGTTTAATTACTTCTGCTAGCTTCTCTAACATTTCTTCAATACTTTTGTCTAATAGGTCATATTTATCATGGTAATGGCTATAAAATGTAGCGCGATTTACAGGAGCGCGTTCTGCGATATGTTGCACAGTTACATTTTCAAAGCCTTTTTCGCCTACTAAAGCGACAAAAGCATCCTGAATGAGTTGTCTCGTTCGCTTTACACGTGGATCATTTGTATTTTTAATAGACATTTTTCTTCTCCTCGTTTAATTTTCTATACTTAAACAACATATTGGTATTATATTGTTGTTTAAGCGACATTTCATACGTAAATTGTCGGTTGTAGATTCAAAATAATTATTTATAATTATAAACGATAGTCCTTCAGAAATCAGCACCGCTCGCAGGTAGATAAATTTCGATTTACGCTGCAGATGGTGTGATTTTTTTGTTAAAAGGTTAATATAATTAACAATTAAACAATCTAAACAATAAGGACATAAATAGTTTAGAAAAAAATTATATGCGATATAAGGAGAGGAATGCAATGAATCAGTTTCGAAGAATGGTAATTATCAACATTATCACATTAATTGTACTAGTTGGCGGCGGTATTGGCGGTTATTACTATTACAACCAAACGGAAAATTACTTAAAAACAGACAATGCAAAGATTGATGGGAAGGTAATTCCGGTTGCTTCACCAGTGGCAGGTAAACTAACTGACTGGAAAGCTGAAGTAGGAAAAAATTATAATGAGAACGATAAACTAGGCACTGTTACTGTAGCGGCAGCTAATGGAGAACAAACAGTAGATGTAACCATTCCACAAAATGCAACGGTTGTACAATCAAACGCAACAACAAATGCTTTCGTTGGAGCTGGTAGCCCGATTGCTTACGCATTCGATATGAACAATTTATGGGTAACAGCAAACATTGAAGAAACAGATGTTGATGATGTTCAAAAAGGTCAAGATGTAGATGTGTATGTAGATGCATACCCAGATACAACGTTAACAGGAAAAGTAGAACAAGTTGGCTTAACAACAGCGAATACATTCTCTATGTTGCCATCAAGCAACGCAACAGCGAACTATACGAAAGTAACACAAGTAGTACCAGTTAAAATTTCTTTAGATCATAGCAAATCAGTAAATATTGTTCCTGGCATGAATGTGACAGTTCGTATTCATAAGTAAGGGGGAGATGAGATGTCCTCAATTGTAATTGCAGGATATGCACTATTTTGTATAATCGTCTTCTTCCTTGTAAATCGTCTTTTACGAAAGAAAAAAACGAAAATGGGAGAAGAACAAGTCCCAGCCGTAAGTAAAATAGAAATAAGTAAAGTTGAAACAGAAGAGAAAGAAATTGAACGAAAGCAAGAATCGGAAATTTCTAATGTAGTTGAGTTAGAAACAGGAAAGCAAGAAGAAGTAAAACAAGAAAAAGAAGTGCCGAAAAAACAAATGTCTACGCCTGTAGAGAATGTGAACGTAAAAGCAGTTGTAGCTGTATTAATTCTCGGCATGTTCGTTTCTATTTTAAACCAAACAATTATTAACGTTGCATTACCTCCGTTAATGAATGAATTTAACGTATCAACTTCAACAGCACAATGGTTAATTACAGGCTTCATGCTTGTAAATGGTATTTTAGTACCGATTAGTGCATTTTTAGTTTCACGATTTACGTATCGTAAATTATTCGTAGCAGCAATGTTATTCTTTACGGTAGGATCTATCATTTGTGCTACTTCAGGAAACTTTACAATGATGATGACAGGTCGCGTAATTCAAGCAGTTGGTGCGGGTATTTTAATGCCGGTTGGTATGAATATCTTCATGACGTTATTCCCGCCTCATAAACGCGGAGCGGCGATGGGATTACTAGGTGTAGCAATGATTTTAGCACCAGCTATCGGACCAACTGTAACAGGTTGGGTAATTGAAAATTACAGCTGGAACTTAATGTTCTATGCGATGTTTATTATCGGTTTAATTATTACGTTCCTATCTTTAAAATTCTTTACACTAGCTCAGCCAGTGTCTAAAACGAAATTAGATATATTCGGTGTGGTTAGTTCAAGTATTGGACTAGGAAGCTTATTGTACGGATTTAGTGAAGCTGGAAATAATAGTTGGACTAGTGCAGAAGTTGTTATTTCACTTATCATTGGTGTAATTGGTTTAGCGTTATTTATTTGGAGAGAGTTAACAACGGACAATAAAATGCTTGATTTACAAGTATTTAAATATCCAGTATTTACTTTCACTTTAGTAATTAACGCAATCGTTACGATGGCATTATTCGGAGGTATGTTATTGCTTCCAGTATATCTGCAAAACATTCGTGGCTTTACGCCAATTGAATCTGGTTTACTACTTCTTCCAGGATCATTAATTATGGGGATCATGGGACCAGTAGCGGGTAAATTATTCGATAAATATGGCATTCGTCCATTAGCGATAATTGGATTGGCAATTACGACGTATGCGACATATGAATTTACAAAATTATCGATGGATACACCGTATAGCGTTATTATGACGGATTATATTATACGTTCAATTGGTATGTCATTCATTATGATGCCAATTATGACGGCTGGTATGAACGCGCTGCCGATGAAATTAATTTCTCACGGTACAGCAACGCAAAATACGTCAAGACAAGTAGCGGGTTCAATCGGAACAGCGATTTTAATTACACTTATGACGCAACAAACGACTGCTCACGTAGCAGATTACGGCAACATGTTAACAACATCAAACCCAATTTTAGTTGATAAAATACACGGCATGGGGCAAAGTTTAGCGGCCTTAGCTGGATCAGCTCAAGCAGGAGACGCGATGAGTACACAACTATTATATGGACAAATTTCAAAGCTATCTGCAATTAACGGTATTAACGATGCCTTCTTAATCGCAACGATACTAGCAGGTATCGCTTGGGTGTTATCGTTCTTCTTACCATCAGGCAATAAACCAAATAGAAAAGCAGGGAATTAAATTCCCTGCTTTTTTGTGTTCTTTATGCAGTTAAATATAAAAGCTGGTAACCAGCTACGGAGCACAGCCCTGTTATAAACAAAATTGTTCCCATAGCACGAATACTTGATATTTGTCTGCCGCTTATAATAGCTAATAGTCCAGCTAAAGAGAAGAGACCCCAATATAAAGTTCCTGAAATTGGAATCATCCCCTCTAAGTCTATTCCATAACCTATACAAATGATAGGAACAACGATAAGAGATATGCTAATTAAACCAGCTATAATAGTAAATGATTTACGACATTTCATACCAGCAATAATTAAAAAAATGCCGACGATGAATTCGCATAACATTAAAGTAAAAGCTAAAATCATCCAAATTAATATTCCGAACATTTCTGTATTACCTCCGATTTGTGGGTTTCGAAAAAAGTTATATATAGAATCAAACACCTACAGACATGAGTACCCAGAAGATAACCCCTAATATTCCAATGGTAAAAATAATGAATCCCATATTACGTATACTTTTAATTTTTGCTTGGAATCCACTTATCCCTGCTAATAATCCAGTTAAAGAAAATAGGGTCCAGTAAAGAGCAGTTGGAATGTGGAAGATTGTATCCATATTAATTCCTATACTTAAAAAAACAAAAGGTAGTGTGACAAAGGATAGGCTAAGTAGCCCCATTAAACCAACGAGTAATTTCCGATATTTAATTCCTGTTACTATTAAAAAAATACCACCAGCAATCCCGCATAGTAAGAGAAGTGGCGTGAAAAGCATCCAAATAACACTGAACATATGTAAACTCCTTTATATGAATTAAGTTATATTTTACTACATGAAGTTTATTTTGGATATTATTAATAAATATGTATAAATTGATAGAGATGAGAAGTGATCATACGAATTAATAAAAGAGGTATCGTGAGGATACCTCTTTCTAATTCAAGAATGCCAACAAATTATTCATAATATGAAATAACATAGCTGGAATAATGGATTTTGTTTTTTTACATAAAATAGCCATTAATAATCCCATGAAGAAAGTAATGACCATTACGCCAAGTGAGTATGTATGAGCGATACCGAAGAAGAAGCTTGTTATAATCGCTGCAATCCAAAATGGAAAGCGTTCTGAGAAAAAGCGAAGTATAAAGCCACGGAAAATAAGCTCTTCAAAAATTGGTGTGAGTATTGCAAAGCCGAGAAGTAATAATATTTGATACTGCTTAAAGACATCTAAGTTTAGTGCGGAAGATTGCTGCTTTGTTGCGTCTTGGAACACATAATTTAACAAGATGTAATTGAGTAAAATGTTTATAGCGAAGAAAAGAAGTAAGTATACGTATGTACGCCATTCTCTCAGTGCTTTAAAGTTAAATGATTGTAGTAGTAATTTTTTTGCGGGTTCGAATTTAAAAATGAAGAATAACAACACGGCTAGCTGTAATACAATACTTGCAGTATTTACGATAGATTCATACAGGGCAATTTGTTTTTTATCTGTAAGACCGGCTGTATAAATTGTTAAGGGCATTGCGAGGAACACAGTAATAAGTCCGGTTCCGAAAAAAGCGAATACAACGGAGCTAATAAATTGTCCCCATGACATAGAGTATTTCTGTTCATTAGAAAGTTGTGTAGCGGGTTGCATATGTAGAATCACCTCTTTATATTTGTATATTTAATTATAAGGCATTTTGTTTTCAGGCGTAATATTTAAATATTACATATAAAGGTGTATTTTCCATAAAATAATAAAAGAGGTATCACCCTGTAGTGATGCCTCTTTCTCATTGATAACTATGTTCTATCTTGTTATTCAATTTTGCTTGCTCTATTTGCAATTCACGCTCTACCAATCGATCTAATTGCTGAATTGCTTTAAGTGCTTTTTCATAAGAAATTGTTCGATAATGATGCGCTCCGCCCGGTTCTTCATCTGCTTCGTCTGCCCATTTAATAATATTTTGAAGAGATGTTCTTTCAATTTCTTGTTCCACTAAGAAAGAATCTGTATGAAGAAGAATTGCAATAGAAATTTCTTTTGCTAGTTTTGGATGTTCTCCTAATCTAATAAGTAATTTATGTGCTCTTTCAGCACCTTTAATTGCGTGTATATCATTCTTTTTATATAAGTCATAATCCCATTCACCGCCTGTGTACCACGTATGATGTCCGATATCATGAAGGAAGCCAGCTTTTGTGGCAGCATCGACTGAGGCGTGATGCTTTTTGGCTAGGTGAAACGCATGGTAAGCGACAGCGATCGCGTGGACCATTCCAGAACGGTTTACGTATTTTTGTGTAATGTGGTGTTTAAAAATTTGTTCAAGCGTAATACGGTGCATAAAACATTCACTCCTTTTATCTTATGGTGTATATGAAGAAAAATCGATCGGTTTAAATGTATTTTGAACATTGTACTTCATCATAGTTCGTTAGTAAAGTAGAAATGTTTAGGAGAAGAAAAAATTTTTCTGCAAAAAAATCACCTTAGCTTATGCAAAGGTGATTTTCAAATTGCTTATTTTTTTAATCCTTGCTCTAGTGTTTCTAACATTTCGTGCTTTTCATTTTCATCAGCGTTTTTCCAAATGACTTCAAATAAAACGCCAAGACCTGGAAGCATTTTTTCTTCACCGCTTTGAATTGCATCGACGATTGTTTCTTGTAATTGATCTTGTGAATTTCCAGATACATTCGCTAATACGGCACCGCGTAAATTAAAACTCATTGCTTTCACCTCTTCTTCAGAATTGAAACTGACGTTAGTTTTTGTTCTTTTTTATGTAAATATGTATGAAAAATAGGCTATAATGATAAGACAAGAAGAGAGGGAAATACATATTATGAAAAACATTGATTCAGTACAAAATCCGCGTGTAAAGCAGTGGAAAAAGCTGCAAACGAAAAAAGAACGCGATAAAAAAGGTTTATTTTTTGTAGAAGGATTCCACTTAGTCGAGGAAGCTTTGAAGGCAGGAATTGTAACAGAACTTATCGTTTCAGATCAGACAGACCTTCCGAAAGATTGGACAGTTAATGATGTGGAAATGTATATCGTACCTGAGGCGATTGTCAAAATACTTCGTGAAACAGAAACGACACAAGGTGTATTTGCTGTTTGTGAGAAGCATGAGAAAGAAGTAGCTCTTACTGATGGGAAATTCCTTTTATTAGATGGCCTGCAAGACCCAGGTAATTTAGGAACAATTATTCGTACAGCTGATGCAGCTGGTATTCACGCCGTTGTGCTTGGAGAAGGTTGTGTTGATGTTTACAATAGTAAAGTACTCCGCTCTACACAAGGCTCTATTTTCCACTTACCAATTGTAAAAGGGAACTTAGAAGAATGGGTAGAAAAGTTAAAAGAAAACAACGTTCCTGTATATGGAACAGCTCTTGAAAATGGAGTTCCGTATGGTGAAGTAACGCCGGCTGGCAGTTTTGCATTAATTGTAGGAAATGAAGGAAATGGCGTACGCCAAGAAATTCTTGCAAAAACGGATCAAAACTTGTATATTCCGATTTACGGCGGGGCAGAATCATTAAATGTTGCGGTTGCAGCAGGGATTTTAACGTATTATTTGCAAAGCCCGGTTGCGAACAAATAAAAAACTTCTTATAATAAGTTGAAGTACATTATATTAAAAGTTAAATAACGAAAAACGTTGATAGAGAAGAGTAACTTACAAAATCGCCATATAGGGAGAGAGTGCCGTAGACTGAAAGCATTCTTATGGTAGACGGAAGTGAATTCACCTCTGGAGTTGACGCCAGGACCATGTATATGTAAAGGCGTTCCGGTCAGAATTGATCGTTATAACTAATGAGTGGGCAGACTTGTTCTGTCAATTTAGGGTGGTACCGCGAATTTACCTCGTCCCTTTTTGGGAGCGAGGTTTTTTTATTTTTAAAATTAGGAGGGTTCCAAAATGGAAGCACGTTTAAAAGAGCTAAAGCAAAAAGCGTTAGAGCTTATTGAAGAAGCGAAAGAGCTAAAGGGCTTAAACGACGTACGCGTAGCGTATTTAGGAAAAAAAGGCCCAATTACAGAAGTATTACGCGGCATGGGAAAATTGTCAGCAGAAGAGCGTCCACGTATGGGAGCATTAGTAAATGAAGTGCGTGAAGCGATTCAAACGCGTTTAGATGACAAAATTAGTAACTTAGAAAAAGCAGTAATCGAAGCGAAATTAGCTACTGAAACAATCGATGTTACACTGCCAGGTCGTCCTGTTGAAACAGGTTGTCACCATCCGTTAACAGCTGTTGTTGAGCAAATTGAAGATGTATTCATCGGTATGGGTTATGAAGTAGCTGAAGGAACAGAAGTAGAAAAAGACTACTACAACTTCGAAGCACTAAACTTACCGAAAGATCACCCAGCGCGTGATATGCAAGATACATTCTACATTACAGAAGAAACGTTACTACGTACACATACATCTTCTGTGCAAGCACGTACGATGGAAAATAATAAAGAAAAAGGCCCAATCAAAATTATTTGTCCTGGTAAAGTGTATCGCCGTGATGACGACGATGCGACGCATTCACATCAGTTCATGCAAATTGAAGGTCTTGTAATTGATAAAAACATTCGTATGAGTGACTTAAAAGGTACACTGCAAGTATTCGTGAAAAAGATGTTCGGTGAAGATCGTGAAATCCGTCTTCGTCCAAGTTTCTTCCCATTCACAGAGCCATCTGTAGAGATGGATATTTCTTGTATGATGTGTCATGGCAAAGGTTGCGGCACTTGTAAAGGAACTGGCTGGATTGAAATTCTAGGCGCAGGTATGGTTCACCCGAACGTACTTGAAATGGCTGGTTATGATTCAAAAGAATATCAAGGTTTCGCATTCGGTATGGGCGCAGAGCGTATCGCAATGTTGAAATACGGAGTAGATGACATTCGTCATTTCTATACAAATGATGTACGTTTCTTACAACAATTCAAACGAGCGTAAGGGAAGGAGAGGATAAATATGTTCGTATCATATCGTTGGTTACAAGAGTATGTAGATATTAAAGATGTAACAGCACAAGAACTAGCAGACAAAATCACGAAAAGTGGTATTGAAGTAGAAGGCGTTGAAGTATTAAATAAAGGTGTAAAAGGTGTTGTAGTTGGTCACGTATTAGAATGTGAAAAACACCCAGAAGCTGATAAATTAAGCAAATGCTTAATCGATATCGGTGAAGAAGAGCCAGTTCAAATTATTTGTGGAGCTGCTAACATTGCAAAAGGTTTAAAAGTACCAGTTGCAAAAGTTGGAGCTGTACTTCCTGGTAACTTCAAAATCAAAAAAGCAAAACTACGCGGTGAAGCTTCTCACGGTATGGTTTGTGCTCTTCAAGAGCTTGGTATTGATGGAAAGTTAGTTTCAAAAGAATACGCAGATGGTATCTTCATCTTCCCAAGTGACGCTGAAGTTGGTGCAGATGCACTTGAAATTTTAAACTTACACGATGAAGTACTTGAGCTTGGCTTAACACCAAACCGTGCAGATTGCTTAAACATGTTAGGTGTTGCTTACGAAGTAGCTGCTATTTATGGCCGCGAAGTAAAACTTCCAGCTATCGACTTACAAGAAACAGCAGAAAAAACTTCTGATTATATTTCTGTAAGCGTAGAAGCGAAAGAAGAAAACCCATTATACATTGCAAAAATGGTTAAAAACGTAAAGATTGGTCCGTCACCAATGTGGATGCAAACTCGTCTTATGGCAGCTGGCATTCGTCCAATTAGCAACGTAGTTGATATTACAAACTACATTTTAATGGAATACGGTCAACCGTTACATGCATTCGATTACGATAAATTAGGTTCAAAAGAAATCGTTGTTCGTCTTGCAAAAGAAGGCGAAAAAATTGAAACGTTAGATGATCAAGAGCGTACATTACAAAGCCACCATCTTGTAATTACAAACGGCACGAAAGCTTTAGCTGTTGCTGGTGTAATGGGCGGGGCGGATTCTGAAGTTACAAATGAGACAGTAAACGTTCTAATTGAGTCTGCATACTTTGCAGGTCAAACAGTACGTCGTACATCAAAAGACTTAGGTCTTCGTAGTGAATCAAGTGCACGTTTCGAAAAAGGAATCGATCCAACACGTACATTTGAAGCAATTCAACACGCAGCTGCTTTAATGGCGAAATATGCTGGCGGTGAAGCACTTGAAGGTGTAGTAGAAGCTGACAACTTACAAGTACAAGAGCGTACAGTATCTGTTACTGCTGAAAAAGTAAACCGTGTATTAGGTACAAATATTTCTGCGAGTGAAATGGGTACAATGTTCACAAACTTGAAATTCCCATTTACAGAAGTAGAAGGAACATTCCATGTAAATGTACCAGCACGTCGTCCTGATATTACAATTTCAGAAGACTTAGTAGAAGAAGTGGGCCGTCTATACGGTTATGACCACATTCCAGTTACATTACCTTCTGGAACGATGACTCGTGGTAAATTAACATCAGCACAAACGAAACGTCGTAAAGTACGCCGCTTCTTAGAGGGTGCTGGTTTATATGAAGCAATTACGTATTCATTAACAAGCGCTGACAAAGCGAAACAATATATGGTTGAGCCAAACGAAAAGGCGCCTGTAGGTCTTGCACTTCCAATGAGTGAAGAACGTAGCCAACTTCGTTTAAGCTTAGTACCGCAATTACTAGAAGCAGTTTCATACAATGTCGCTCGTAAAAACGACAGCGTTGCTTTATACGAAGTAGGTTCTATCTTCTTACCGACAGAAGAAGGAGAACTTCCGAAAGAAGAACAACATCTTGCAGGTGTTATGACAGGTCTTGCTCTTCACCATGCATGGCAAGGTGAGAAGAAAGTAGTAGACTTCTTCGTTGTGAAAGGTGTACTAGAAGGACTATTCGACGTGCTTGGCGTTTCAAATCAAATCACATATGCACCAGCAAAACGTGAAGGTATGCACCCAGGCCGTACAGCTGACATCGTATTAGATGGCGAAGTAATTGGTTTCATCGGTCAATTGCACCCAGAAGCAGAAAAACAATTAGATGTGAAAAATACATTCGTATTTGAATTATCTCTTGTAAAAGTATTCGGTGCAGACGCTGAGGAAACTTACTACTCAGCAATTCCACGTTTCCCATCTATGACACGTGACATGGCTGTTGTAGTAACAAAAGAAACAAAAGCTGGTGAAATGAAGCAAGTCATTGCTGAAGCTGGCGGAGAACTTCTGAAAGACGTAACACTATTCGACTTATACGAAGGTGAAAAAATGGAAGAAGGCAAGAAATCACTTGCATTCTCTATGACTTACTTCGATGCAGAACGTACATTAACAGACGAAGAAGTAACAGAAGCACATAACCGTGTATTAACAACGGTAGAAGAGAAATTCGGTGCGGAGTTACGTAAGTAATTAGAAAATTGCCGGATTCATTCCGGCAATTTTTTTATTGGATTGGTTGTCGGACGCTGTCGGTAAGTCGATATATTACAAAAATCGCTCATATATTTTCCGACACCTTGCATCTTTCTCTCGAATGTAGTACATTAATTTTAGTTTAACAAAATGAAAGACGATGATAAGGAAAAGTAGTATATACTATAATCCAAAGCGAGTCAGGGACGGTGAGAGCCTGATGAGGCGGTATATGTGAAGAACACCTTGGAGTTGCTAACCGAAATTGAATTTTGTATTCAAGAGTAGACTTAGACGGGAATCCGGCCTGTTACAAACCGGGAAGTATGTATTACATACGAGTTAAAGTTGGTCTTTATGACAAATTGGGTGGTACCGCGAAGTTTAACCTTTCGTCCCTTTATGGATGAAAGGTTTTTTTGTATTTAAATATATGAGCAAAGGAGAATTTCACTATGGAAAACACATTAGTAAAAAGTCTGTATAGAGATACAGAAAAGTATGCAGATCAAACAGTACAAGTATCAGGGTGGATTCGTAACTTACGTGATTCAAAAGCATTTGGTTTCATCGAATTAAACGACGGTAGCTTCTTTAAAAGCGTTCAAATCGTTTTCGATACAGAATTAGAGAACTTCAAAGAAATTGCAAAACTTCCACTTAGCTCTTCAGTTAAAGTAGAAGGTAAAGTAATTGCAACGCCGGGAGCGAAGCAACCATTTGAAATTAAAGCAGAAAAAATTGATATCGAGGGCTTATCAGATTCTGATTACCCACTTCAAAAGAAGCGTCATACGTTTGAATACTTACGTACAATCGCTCACTTACGTCCAAGAACAAATGCATTCTCTGCAACGTTCCGCGTACGTTCTATCGCAGCATTTGCGATTCACCAATTCTTCCAAGAGCGTGGATTCGTACATGTCCACACACCAATCATCACTGGTAGTGATACAGAAGGTGCTGGCGAAATGTTCCGCGTAACAACGCAAGATTTAAATAACCTACCAAAAGGTGAAGACGGAAAAGTTGATGAGTCAAAAGACTTCTTCGGTAAAGAAACAAACTTAACAGTAAGTGGACAGCTGAACGCTGAAGCTTATGCATTAGCATTCCGTGATGTATACACATTCGGACCTACATTTCGTGCAGAAAACTCAAACACAACTCGTCACGCTGCTGAGTTCTGGATGGTTGAGCCTGAGATTGCATTCGCTGAACTAGGTGACGTAATGAACCTTACAGAAGATATGCTGAAATATGCAATGAAATACGTATTAGAGCATGCTCCAGAAGAAATGGAATTCTTCAACAGCTTCGTTGATAAAACAGTTCTAGAGCGCATGAACAACGTAATCAACTCTGACTTCGGTCGCATCACATATACAGAAGCAATTAAAGTGCTTCAAGAATCAGGTGCTGACTTCAAATACCCAGTAGAATGGGGAATTGACTTACAAACAGAGCACGAAAGATACTTATCAGAAGAAATCTTCAAACGCCCTGTATTCGTAACTGACTATCCGAAAGACATTAAAGCATTCTACATGCGTTTAAATGAAGACGGTAAAACAGTAGCTGCTACTGACCTTCTAGTTCCTGGCATCGGCGAATTAATCGGCGGAAGCCAACGTGAAGAAAGAATGGACGTTTTAGTAGACAGAATTAAAGAATTAGGTATGAACGAAGAGGACTACTGGTGGTACTTAGAACTTAGAAAATACGGCGGTACAAAACACGCTGGATTCGGTCTAGGTTTCGAGCGCTTCCTAATGTACATCACTGGTATGGCTAACATCCGTGACGTAATTCCATTCCCAAGAACTCCAGGTTCTTCTGAATTCTAAAATATGAAAAAAAGCGAGAGGATTTCCTCTCGCTTTTTATTTTACATATTGTATAGTTTATTCCCTCGTAGCAAAAAGTAACGCGAAGGGGTGAATATAAATGAGTAAAAAAGTGAAAAAAGATCATTCAAGATCGGGCCTAGGTTCTCCAGAAGTTGAAGGACAAGGAACGACGACACATGAAACAGGTTCTCATAAAGTATCTTCATCAAATAAGAAGCAGAAACGAAGCTAACATAACAAAGGAGAGTCTTAAGGGCTCTCCTTTGTTATGTGTTACATCTTATTATCGTTAATTTCTTTTGTAATCTTATTTATGTCTTTGTCTAATCGATCTAAATAGAAAAACCACAGTAAACTTATGAACACGTAATAGATGGCCATCACGCCAAGATTATCAGATATATTTTCGAATGTGGATTTAGTAGTGAAAAAAGCTCCCCAAATGATAGAAATAGTGAGTTAAGAAAGTGGGCCTACGAGGTGTACGAAAGCATATAGTACCTTTTTAACTTTTACAGCGTTCATATGAAAAACCTCCTTTTTCTAATCATACATTCAAGTTCTTCACAGAAGTGTTGTAGTTTTGCTGGATTATGTATTAACAAGCGTGCATCGTGTTTCCCAATAAATCTTCGAATCCGAAAGTTTAATAAGAAAGATCGACCATAACGCTCTATTAAATCGTTGAACGCTGGTTGTTCACTTAGTAGCTGAATGTTTTCTCTAATTTCGAACTGTCTTTCGTGTGGATCGCCTAGTAAAATATTTAGAATCATTTGTAGAAGTAGCAATGTAGATCTCCTCCTATGTTAGAATAATCCATATATTATAATTATAACAAAACTATAAGGACAATAGTAGGATGAAACAAAAAACAGGAGTTTGTAGGCTCCTGTTTTTGTCGATACTATTTTAATAAGCGAAGCGCCTTCTCCGTATTAGCGAAATGCAGTTTCACAAACTCGGGTAATCGTTCTTTACCAAGCTTTTGAATTAATTTAGCAGCAGCGATATCAACTTGTTTACCAGCACCTTTCGGAAGTGGCATACCAGCTTTTTTACTTAGTTCGTCAAACTGTTTTACGAATGAGTAGCGAGCTAAAATAGAAGCAGCGGCTACTGCTAAATGGACGCTTTCACCTTTCGTAGCGAAATAAACATTTTCACGCTGTACCTGTTTTTGTTTTGCTAAATATTTATAGTATGTATCAGGTTGTGTGAATTGATCGATTAAGACGCCTTCAGGTTTTGTAGGTGCCATTTTCGCTAATAAGTTTGTAATAGCTTTATTATGTAGCAAGGCTTTTAACTTACCTTGGTTGTTTCCTTTATCAAATAGCTCGTTATATTTTTCATTATGAAGGACAAGAGAGCTGTAAGGAACAACGTGTAGAAGTTGTTTCGCAATGGCAGTAATTTGATCGTCATTTAAGTTTTTAGAGTCTTTTACACCAAGTTCTTTTAGTAGTGGAATTTGCTTCGCATCCACATATACAGCAACGACTGTCATCGGTCCAAAGAAATCTCCCGTACCAACTTCATCAGACCCTACAATAGACATTGTACTGATGGAAGTAGGCGGCGCATAACGATGGGAATCGACAGATTTTTTTACAGCTGTTTTTGGCGCGTGAGAGACAGTTTGCCAACGAGAAGCTTCTGCTTCAGCGCGGCCTCCTTGGAACATTACTTTTCCAGATTTATACGCTGTAATCGTGCAAGATGGCACCTTAGCCATAAAGATACCGCCTTGCGGAATTTTCGGGGTAAGCGAATGTTTATATTGTTGTTTCATGTCTTCAATTACTGTAGAATTTGTTTGAATTACGATAGAATTTGACATAATGGTCGCCCCTTTTTTTATATTGTTATTTTTATCATATCGGATTGTTCTTTCTGTTTCCATATTATGAAGGTTCATGGTATGATAAACTTTAGGATTCTGTACGTGATTGGAGGCCGGTGAGTTGTCACAACAAAAGGGAAAGAAAAGTCGAATTAATGTAGAAATCTATGGTCAGCAATATTCAGTTGTTGGCGATGAAAGTACAAGTCATATCCGCATGGTAGCAGCGATTGTGGATGATAAAATGCGCGAACTCAATGCCAAGAATCCTTCGCTTGACACGAGTAGACTAGCGGTATTGACGGCAGTAAACGTCATACACGATTACATAAAATTAAAAGAAGAACATGAGAAATTGAAAGAAAGTATGACAAAAAAAGGAATGGAATAACATGATTGATATTATTATCATTTTACTGCTTGTTATGGGATTTTTCCTCGGCTTACGCAGAGGGTTTATTCTGCAACTTGTGAAGTTAACAAGCTTTATTATCGCATACCTTGTTGCATACTGGTACTGTAAAGATTTAGCGCCAGCACTTGCGAAATTTATTCCGTATCCATTTGATAAAAACGTATCTGTTCCAGAATGGATTGATGCAAATAATATTGAGACAGTATTTTATCAAGCGCTTGCGTTTATCATATTGTTTATTATTACAAAAATAGCACTTTCATTACTTGGTAATTTGTTAAATATGTTTGCAGAAATACCGGTTTTAAAGCAAGTAAATGCGTTTGCGGGGGCAATCCTCGGATTTTTAGAAGTATATATTGTTTTGTTTGTCTTAATTATCATTGGAAACATTCTTCCGATTGAACAAGTACAAACACCATTACAAAAATCATCAATTAGCAAAATAATTGTAGACGATACACCGATTCTATCTGAAAAGGTGAAGGAACTATGGCAGACAGGTAGCAGAGTATAACTTCTCTTTTTTCGGAAAGAGAAGTTTTTTTCTATGAAAGAAAGGCGGGGTAATGATGAAAGTAAATAAAAAACAAGTTATCAAATTATTAGAGACAATCGGGCTTTTTATGGAACTAAAGGGTGCGAATCCATTTAAAATATCTGCATTTCGTAAAGCGGCAGCAGCATTAGAAAGTGACGATCGTAGTCTTTCTGAGATTGAAGACTTCACAAAGATTCCGGGCATCGGAAAAGGAACAGCAGCCGTTATTCAAGAATATATAGAATCGGGAACATCTGAAGTATTACAAGAACTTGAAAAAGAAGTACCGAGTAGCTTATTACCGTTATTAAAACTACCAGGTCTTGGTGGTAAAAAGGTGGCTAAGTTATATAAAGAGCTAGGCGTTATTGATATGGAGACGTTAAAAGCTGCTTGTGAGGAAAATAAAGTACAAGCTTTAGCTGGTTTCGGTAAGAAGACAGAAGAGAAAATATTAGAAGCAATCGATCAAGTAGGCTCTCGTCCAGAGCGTTTACCAATTGCGATGGTATTGCCTATTGCCGGGGAAATAGAGGAGAAATTGTCGAATATTGCTGAAGTAATTCGTTTCTCTCGCGCTGGTAGTTTGCGCCGTGTTCGTGAAACAGTGAAAGATTTAGATTTTATCATTGCAACGACAGAACCAGCAGCGGTACGTGAGCATTTACTACAATTCGATAATATGATTGAGGTAATCGCAAGTGGGGATACGAAAGTTTCTGTTCGTCTTCAATATGAATATGATATTTCAATCGATTTCCGCTTAGTAAAACCAGAAGAGTTTATTACAACACTTCACCATTTCACAGGATCAAAAGACCATAACGTGAAAATGCGTCAAATCGCAAAAGATAAAGGCGAGAAAATTAGTGAGTACGGTGTAGAGAACTTAGAAACAGGTGAAGTGAAAACATTTGAGACTGAAGAAGACTTCTTTGCTCATTTCGGTCTACCATTTATTCCGCCAGAAGTGCGTGAAGATGGAAAAGAAATTGAATTAATTAAAGAGTATCCGAACTTAATTCAGTTTTCCGATATACAAGGTGATTTACATATGCATACAACTTGGAGTGACGGTGCTTTTTCTATTGAAGAAATGGTACAAGCGTGCCGTGCTCGTGGATATAAGTTTATGGCGATTACTGATCACTCGCAATACTTAAAAGTAGCGAATGGTTTAACGAAAGAGCGTCTTCGTGAGCAAGCGAAAGAAATTGAACGTATGAATGAAAAGTATCCAGACATTACAATTTTACGCGGAATTGAAATGGACATTTTACCAGATGCCTCGCTTGATTTTGATGATGAAGTATTAGAAGAATTAGACTATGTCATTGGAGCGATTCACTCTAGCTTCTCACAAGACCGTGAAACGATCATGAAGCGTCTGCGTACTGCACTTGAGAATAAACATGTCACAATGATTGCTCATCCGACAGGACGTCTTCTCGGGCGCCGTGAGGGTTATGATGTAGATACAGATTTATTAATTGAACTCGCAAAAGAGACAAATACAGTTTTAGAATTAAATGCGAATCCGAACCGTCTAGATTTAAGCGCAAAATTATTAAAACAAGCACAAGATGCTGGTGTAAAAGTAGCGATTAATACAGATGCTCATACACTTGAAATGTTAGAAGATATGGAAACAGGTGTAGCAGCAGCACGTAAAGGTTGGATTCAAAAAGATAACGTGATTAACACATGGGATATTGAGCGTTTATTAGACTATATTAAACGTAATAAGTAACACAAGGGGGACCTGCAACATGTTAGAAAGAACGTTGCGTGTATTAGAATACAATAAAGTAAAAGAACAATTACTTGAACATACAGCCTCTTCACTTGGCCGTGACAAAGTGAAGCATTTAGTGCCGAGCACTGATTTTGAAGAAATTGTAGAAATGCAAGATACAACGGATGAAGCAGCGAAAGTTATTCGTTTAAAAGGTAGTGCACCATTAGGTGGTATTACGGATATTCGCTCAAATGTGAAGCGTGCAAAAATTGGGAGTATGTTAAGTCCAAATGAATTACTTGATATTGCGAATACGATGTATGGTAGTCGTAATATGAAACGTTTCATTGAAGATATGGCTGATAACGGTGTCGAGCTTCCGATTTTAGAAACTCACGTCGCTCAAATTGTATCTTTATATGATTTAGAAAAGAAAATTACAAATTGTATCGGTGACGGCGGTGAAGTAGTGGATAGCGCAAGTGATAAACTGCGTGGGATTCGTACTCAAATTCGTACTGCGGAAAGCCGTATTCGTGAAAAGTTAGAAAATATGACGCGCTCTTCAAACGCGCAAAAGATGCTGTCTGACTCGATTGTAACGATTCGTAACGAACGTTACGTAATCCCAGTAAAACAAGAATACCGCGGCGTATATGGTGGTATTGTTCACGATCAATCAGCTTCTGGACAAACGTTATTTATTGAACCGCAAGTCATTGTAGAATTAAATAACGCACTGCAAGAAGCTCGTGTGAAAGAGAAACAAGAAGTCGAACGCATCTTATTGATGCTAACAGAAGAAGTGGCAGTAGAAGCTGATATCGTTTTATCAAACGTAGAAGTAGTTGCGAATCTTGATTTCATTTTTGCGAAAGCTTTTTATGCGAAGCGAATTAAAGCAACGAAACCAATCGTAAATAACGAGCGTTATATGGATTTAAGACAAGCTCGCCATCCGCTAATCGATCCAGAAATTATTGTGCCAAATAACATTATGTTAGGTAAAGATTTCACGACAATTGTTATTACAGGACCGAATACAGGTGGTAAAACAGTTACGCTGAAAACAGTTGGTATTTGTGTTTTAATGGCGCAATCTGGTCTTCACATTCCAGTAATGGATGAGTCAGAGATTTGTGTGTTTAAAAATATATTTGCTGATATCGGTGATGAGCAATCGATTGAACAAAGTTTAAGTACGTTCTCCTCACATATGGTGAACATCGTTGATATTTTAGAAAAAGCTGATTTTGAAAGCTTAGTTTTATTCGATGAATTAGGTGCTGGAACAGACCCACAAGAAGGTGCTGCACTAGCAATTTCGATTTTAGATGAAGTATGTAATCGCGGTGCTCGCGTTGTTGCAACGACGCATTATCCAGAATTAAAAGCGTACGGATATAACCGTGAGCAAGTTATTAATGCGAGTGTTGAGTTTGATGTAAATACATTAAGTCCAACTTATAAATTATTAATCGGTGTACCAGGCCGTAGTAATGCCTTTGAAATTTCGAAACGTCTTGGATTATCTGATCGCGTTATTGACCAAGCACGCAACCACATTAGTACAGATACGAATAAAATTGAAAATATGATTGCGAAGTTAGAAGAAAGCCAGAAGAACGCAGAGCGTGACTGGAACGAAGCAGAAGCACTTCGCAAACAATCTGAAAAACTTCATCGTGAATTACAACGTCAAATCATTGAATTTAACGAAGATCGCGATGAACGATTATTAAAAGCGCAAAAAGAAGGGGAAGAAAAAGTCGAAGCCGCAAAGAAAGAAGCAGAAGGCATTATTCAAGAACTTCGTCAATTGCGTAAAGCACAGCTTGCAAACGTGAAAGATCACGAGTTAATTGAAGCGAAGAGCCGTCTAGAAGGCGCAGCACCAGAGCTTGTTAAGAAACAAAAAGTAAACGTGAAAAACACTGCGCCGAAGCAACAGTTACGTGCAGGTGATGAAGTAAAAGTATTAACGTTCGGTCAAAAAGGTCAATTACTTGAAAAAGTAAGCGATACTGAGTGGAGCGTACAAATCGGTATTCTGAAGATGAAAGTAAAAGAATCTAACATGGAATACATTAACACACCGAAGCAAACAGAGAAAAAAGCAGTTGCAACGGTAAAAGGTAGAGACTATCACGTTTCATTAGAACTTGACCTTCGTGGTGAACGATTTGAAAATGCAATGGCGCGCGTTGAGAAATACTTAGACGATGCCCAGCTTGCAAGCTATCCTCGCGTATCAATTATTCACGGTAAGGGGACAGGAGCACTTCGCCAAGGTGTACAAGATTACTTGAAGAAGCATCGTGGTGTAAAAACCTTCCGTTACGGTGACATGGGCGAGGGAGGCCTAGGCGTAACAGTTGTCGAATTAAAATAGAAAACAACGAAACAAAGGGGAAACCATTATATGTTTATGGACAAACTTGCAAAAGTATTGTTAGCTTGTTGCGGAATATTTTTGGTAATTGGGGTTATTTATTTAGTTGTTTTTGCGAAGTGAAAAAGCGTCAATCGTGGCAGAATGATATTGCCATAGATTGACGCTTTTAATATATGTGAAAAGGAATAGAACATGAAAATCAACCAATACATAAGCGAAGCAAAATCATGCTCCAGACGTGAAACAGATCGCCTCATTAAAGCTGGACGCGTGGCTATTAATGGTAAAATATGTACGCACGGTGCACTTGTGAGCGATGGTGATGTTGTAACGATTGATGGGCAAGTTATTGTAAAAGAAGAGAAAGAAAAGGTGTACATAGCCTTTCATAAACCAGTCGGAATTACTTGTACAGCAGCTGATCATATTGAAGATAATATTATTGATTATATCAATTATCCAGAGCGAATCTTTCCAGTTGGACGATTAGATAAAGCATCGGAAGGACTTATCTTATTAACGAATGACGGCGGCATTGCGAATCGAATTTTACATGGTGATCATGAGCACGAGAAGGAATATGTTGTCACAGTCGATAAACCTTTTACGGACTGGTTTATTGATGAGATGTCCAGCGGTGTAAAGATTAAAGATGGAATGACGAAGCCGTGCAAAGTGACAAGAGTCGATCAATCAACATTTCGTATTGTTTTAACGCAAGGAATGAACAGGCAAATTCGTAGAATGAGTCGAGCTTTCGGGTTTACTGTAATAAAGCTAAAGCGAGTACGCATTATGAATATAGAGCTAAATGAGCTTGAAGTTGGAAAGTGGCGGAGCGTTACGGCTGAAGAGTTAGAAATTTTAATAGGGCAGTTATAGGGAGGGAAAATTTTCTCCCTATATTTTTTTTGTCAGAAAAAATAAAACTATTGATTTTTTAAAAAATAGCCCATATAATAAAAAGCAACAAGTTTCGACAAGATATTTTATAAAAGTAATGATGAGGACATGAGTTGTATTTTACGATTCTCAGAGAGGGAAGCCTTAGGCTGTGAGCTTCCTAATACGAAAAGACAAGCTTACCACCTCTAAACTTCAAGAGTGAACTGCATACATGATGCATTGTAATTCTTGGCGGATAAAACCGTTATCAATTTACACGAGCTATAAAATGAGCGTATTTCGTTATAAATTCATTTTATTAGAATAAGGGTGGAACCACGATTTCAACACTCGTCCCTTTGTTAGGGACGGGTGTTTTTTGCGTTCTTTTACGGGGAAGTATGCTTGAAAGAGGATATGTAACGGATTTCAATTCAGAATATTTTGTCAATTTATCATTTTAGGAGGTTAGTAGAAATGAAATCATCTTTAAAGTTTTCAGAGATGTTTGCAATAAGTTTAATGTTATTTGCACTGTTTTTTGGTGCAGGTAATATGATTTTTCCACCAGCGTTAGGGCAAGGTGCTGGAACGGACGTATGGATCGCGCTGTTTGGTTTTATCGTAACAGGCGTTGGACTACCTTTATTAGGAGTAATTGTTATAGCTTTAAAGGGAGATATTAATGAGCTAGCAGGACGTGTACATCCTATATTCGCACTTGTTTTTATCACTGCAATTTATTTATGTTTAGGCGTATTCGTAAGTGTGCCGCGTACAGGAACAGTAGCTTATGAGATGAGTGTTGCACCGTTTTTACCAAGTGAGATAGCTGGTCAGTCATATCCACTTGTTATCTTTACACTTATTTTCTTTGCAGTCACTTTCTATTTAGCTTTAAATCCTTCGAAATTAGTGGGTCGTATTGGTAAGGTGCTAACTCCAATATTATTAGCTGTTATTGCAATTATCGTAGGTAAAGCACTTATTACACCAATTGGAGAATTTGGTGCACCGACAGAAGCGTATAGTGCTCCTCTCTTCAAAGGATTTATTGATGGATATTTAACTTTAGATGGACTTGCAGCACTGGTATTCGGAAATGTTGTAATTCATGCGTTAAAAGAAAAAGGCATTACAAATAAAAACAGTATTGCAAAAGTAACAATCTTTGCAGGATTTATTGCAGCGCTTGGTCTACTACTTGTGTATTTAGCACTTGCTTATCTTGGAGCTTCTAGTGTGTCACTTGGAATGGGTGCAAACGGAGGAATTATTTTAACAAATGTCGTGAATCATTTATTTGGTAGCTACGGAACTTTATTATTAGGGATCGCAATTACAGCAGCATGTTTGACAACTTCTGTAGGTATTGTTGCAGCTTGTGGTGATTACTTCTCTTCCTTATTACCAAAGCTTTCTTATCAAAAAGTCGTTTTCATTTTCTGTGTATTAGCATTTATGGTAGCAAACCTTGGGTTAACTCAGTTAAATGCATTAGCATTACCAATCTTAATCGCAATTTATCCAATTGGAATCGTACTTATCGTATTATCACTTGTTGAAAACTACGTTCGTCTTCCATTAGCGATGTATGTGGGCGGGATTGTAGGAGCATTTGCAATAAGTTTCTTTGATGGATTACACAATGCAAACCTTCAAATTGCAGCGCTAGCACCTATTTTAGATAAGATTCCATTATATAGTGTAGGAATTGGTTGGTTAGTTCCAGGGATAATCGGTATAGGATTTGGTTATATAGTTTCTAAGTTTCAAAAGCAGGAAATTGCTGTAGAGAAATAGAGAAAAGAGACTTTCTATAACAGAAAGTCTCTTTTTTTGTAAAAAAAGCAGCATATAGAGAAATTCAGATATTAAAAATTTTATACGTAATATAGTTGACAAAAAATTTATGAGTAGGCTAAGATTGACTTAGTTGTGGAAATATTGGAAGGGAAGTGAGGGAAAAGGGGTTTCTATAACTATAGTGTTGTTATGGGAAGAGGTGAAAGAAGAGGAGAAGAGATAGTTTATTTTTTTTGATTTGCATTGAGAATGATAATCAATAAATACGTTTTATCATTTTTTCTCAGTTTCTATGCCTTCGTATAAGGAATAGGGTGAGATATTATTTTTAACATTAAATGAGAATGATAATCAATAATACTTATGTTACATAAAAGAATGCTAATTAAATAATAGGTAGAAGAGATTATTTTTTTCTTATAAATTGAGAATAATTATCATTTTCAAGAAGTGAAATAAAAGATAACCAAGGAGGAAACAAGAAAAATGAAAAAGGTTTCTGTATTACCCGCTTTTATTATAACGTTCGTATGTATGCTAGCTTTTCTTGTAATGCCATACGGGAATGCTTTAGCAAAACTAGCTGATGGTACTTACGATATTAATTACGTAATTCAAAAAGCGGAAAATGATTCAGCTTCAATGGCAAATGACTATTTTGAAAAGCCGGCAAAATTAATAGTGAAAAACGGTGAGATGAGAGTACAAGTTCCGATGAATCATAGTGCTTGGATTACAGAATTTAAAGCACCAGAGAATGGGAATTTTGTTGATGCGAAAGTTGTTAGTAAAGATGAATCGGCAGATAAAAGAACAGTAGAGTTTAAAGTAGATGATTTATCCAAACCGGCAGCTGTAAAAATTCATGTTGTTGTACCAAATGCAAACTATGACCACCACTACACAATTCGTTTTGCATTTGATGCAAATGTAAAAGCTGTAGGTGGCGATAACGGCGTAGCTGCTACAAAAAAAAATAATGATCAAGCGAAAACAGATACACAAGTAAAAGAAGAGAAAACAAAAGTAGAGAGTAAGGAAACAGCTAAAGAAGTGAACAAAGAAACAAAAAATGAAAATGGAAAAGCTGAAAAAACAGATAACCCAAAAACAGGCGATGAAGCACGTATTGGATTGTTTGCAGCGTTAATTCTTATTTCAGGTGCTTTCTTAATTCGTAAAGTGAAGTTGAGTAAATAAATCTTTTGAAGGGTGATGAATATATGTTTAAACAATTTAAAATGATTATTGCCGTATTTGCTGCTTTATTTACGTTTATCGCAACACTAGGTTTACAAGATGCAAAGGCTGCTACAAAACTAGCTGATGGAAAATATAATATTGCTTTTACTGTATGGAAAGGCGATAAAGATGAATCGTCTAGAATGAATAGTTATTTTGAAAGCCCAGCAACATTAACAGTTAAAAATGGAAAACAATACGTTTCATTTAAAGTGAAAGATAGTGCTTCTATTAAAAGTTTCCAAGTAGAAAAAGATGGTCAATTTGTAGAAACAACCGTGTTAAGTGAAAACAAAAAAGATAATACTAGAGTAGTAGAATTTGAAGTTGCTGACTTGTCAAAAAAACTAAATGGAAAGGTGAAAATTAATATTCCAATTATTAATTATAATGCTTCGTATGATATTCGCTTTGTATTTGATGGGAGCAGTATTAAATAATTTTCAAAAGGGAGAGTCGTTCCATTGAACAGGTATACAAAAATTATTGTTGCTATGTTTTTAATGATATTTACATTCGTATCAACATTACAACCACTTGCAGTTCAAGCAGCTACCAAGTTGGCTGACGGTGAATATTCAATTGGGTTCAAAGTTTTAAAAGATACATCAGATGAAGAATCGATGATGAATCAATATTCAGTAAGTCCGGGAACTTTAAAAGTGAAGGATGGGAAAAAGAAAGTATCCTTTACATTAACGAATAGTTCATGGATTACGAAGTTTGAAACAGAAAAAGCAGGTAAGCTAGTTGCGACAAATGTAATTAGTGAAGATAAAGAAAAAGATACAAGAGTAGTAGAATTTGATGTAGAAGATGTAGAGAAGGTATTAAATGCAAAAGTAAAAGTAGATATTGATTTTTTAAATTATCATCATGAGTACGACGTTCGTATTGCATTTGATCAAAATAGTATTACACCAATTCATGTGGAACAACCAAATGAAAAAGAGGACCCAGCTAATAAGCTAGATCCAAATGAAAAACCGGATCCAAGTCAGAAGCCCGACCAAAAGCCTGACCCAGATCAACAACCAAATTCTAACACAATTAAAGATGGTGCGTACAGCATTCCATTTAAAGTGTTAAAAGATCAAACAGATGAAGAATCTAAGATGAATACTTACATGGTAAATCCAGGAGTATTAAAAGTAGAAAACGGTAAGAAAAAAGCAATTGTAACATTAAAAAGTAGCTCATTAATTAAAAATTTTCAAACGGAAAAAGATGGCACATTTGTTGATGCAAAAGTAGTAAGTGAGGATACGGAAAAAGATACAAGAGTAGTAGAGTTTGAAGTAAACGATTTATCTAAAAAACTAAATACAAAAGTATTTATCGAAATGGCATCAAGAAATTATAAGCAAACGCATGATGTACAACTTTTATTTGAACAAGATAAACTTGAACAAATTAAAAATGAAGAGAAACAACCAGAAGTAGAAAGACCAGAAGCAGAAAAACCAGAAGTAGAAAAACCAGAAGCAGAAAAACCGGAAGTAGAAAAACCAGAAGTAGAAAAACCGGAAGTAGAAAAACCAGAAGCAGAAAAACCGGAAGTAGAAAAACCGGAAGTAGAAAAACCAGAAGTAGAAAAACCAGATGAAAATAAAAAATCAGATGAAAATAAAAAACCAGATGCTGAAACAATTAAAGATGGTGAATACAGCATCAATTTCAAAGCATTAAAAGATCAAACAGACGAAATTTCAATGATGAACACATATACAAAAAGTCCAGGTGTGCTAAAAGTAAAAGATGGTAAGAAGTATGTATCATTTACGTTAACGAACAGTTCTTGGATTACAAAATTTGAATTTGAGAAAAATGGTTCGTTTGTTGATGCACATGTAATAAGTGAAGATAAAAAAGCTGATACACGCGTAGTGGAAGTAGAAGTACCAGATTTATCAAAAAAGTTAAATGCAAAAGTAAAAGTAGATATCGATTCAATGAATTATCACCATTTTTACGATATTCAATTTGCATTTGATAAAGGTAGCATTAAGCCGTTAGATAGCCAAGGCGGAAACAACAACCAAGGCGGAAACAACAACCAAGGCGGAAACGACAACCAAGGCGGAAACGACAACCAAGGCGGAAACGACAACCAAGGTGGAAACGACAACCAAGGTGGAAACGACAACCAAGGTGGAAACAACAACCAAGATGAAAATAATAAACCGAGAGTAATAGTTGATTCGAAAAATTTAGTAGATGGCCAATATGATATTACATTTAAAGTATTAAAAGATAAAACAGATGAGATTTCAAAGATGCATGACTATGTTGTAAATCCAGCGAAATTAATCGTAAAAGATGGTAAAAAATATATTGAGATGACGCTGAAAAATAGTGCGTGGATTACGAAATTCCAAGCGGAAAACAATGAACTATTCGCTGATGCGAAAGTAGTAAGCGAAGATAAAAATGCAAATACGCGAGTAGTACAGTTTGAAGTAGAAGATCTATTTAAAAAATTAAACGCAAAAGTAAAGGTAGACATCAATGAGATGAACTACCATCATTTCTACGATGTACAAATTCAATTTGATACAAATAATATCGGCGCGTTAGGAACTATTAAAGAGGAACCGAAAAATGAACCGAAAAATCCAGTGACTACACCGAAAGTAGATAATGTAAAAACAGTAGGTACTCCTGATTTTAATCGAAATGCAGATGGTCACAAGAAAAAAGAAGATACAAAAAATGATTCGAAAAAAGAGAAAAACTCAAAAACTGCAGATACAGCACAACTTGGTTTATACATGGTGTTACTGCTAGGTTCACTTGCTTTACTAGTTCGTAAATATAGAGCAGGTAGATTGTAATTTTTGGAGTCTTGATGCATGTTCGCGTGCATCAAGACTTGTTTCATATTGTATGGAAAGGAGTGGTGATTGAGAGTGAAGAAAATTGCAAGTGTACTAATGGCTATCATTTTGTTAATGAGTATAGCCGGGTGCTCATCACCAAAAAAAGAATCAGCAAAGCAGGTAAAGAGTGAAAGTAAAGAGCGCGTCGTTGCAACAACAGTGGCTGTTACTGAAATTATGGATGCGTTAGAAGTAGATTTAGTCGGCGTTCCAACAAGTTCTAAAACTTTACCGAAGCGATATAAAGGTTTACCTGAAGTTGGGAATCCAATGAGTCCAGATATGGAAAAGGTAAAGTCATTAAAGCCTTCAGAAGTGTTATCTGTGACAACACTTGAATATGAATTAAAGCCAGTTTTTGATGGTGTGGGTATGAATGCAAACTTTTTAGATTTAACGAGTTTGAAAAATATGCAAAGTTCTATTAGCGATTTAGGTAAGAAATATGGGCGTGAAAAACAGGCCGAAGCAGTAGTAACTAAATTAGATAAAAAGGTTGCTAGCATTCAAAAAGAAGTAAAAGGAAAGAAAGAACCGACAGTGCTTATTTTATTAGGTGTGCCAGGAAGTTATTTAGTAGCAACAGAGCATTCTTATATTGGAGATTTAGTGAAACAACTAGGTGGTAAAAATATTGTGCAAGGTGAACAAGTAGAATATTTAGCTTCTAATACAGAGTATTTAAAGAAAGCTGATCCAGATATTATTTTACGAGCAGCTCATGGTATGCCTGATGAAGTTGTAAAAATGTTTGATAAAGAATTTAAAACAAATGATATTTGGAAACACTTTGCTGCGGTTAAAAATAACCGTGTTTACGATTTAGAAGAGCGTTTATTTGGAACGACAGGTAATTTAGCAGCAATTGAAGCATTAGATGAATTGAAAAAAATGATGTATCCGTGATGCATTTTAATATAAAGGAAGAGTAGAATGAATAAAAAAACTTGGAGTTTCCTCATTGTTACTGCATTGCTTATTGTTATGACATCATTGTCAGCGATGAAAGGTAGTTTAGAAGTAGGTATTGTTGAACTTGTACAAGGGATATTTACAGGTGGAAATGAAGATGTTGAAGTCATTAAAGATTTACGTTTTCCGCGTATTATTATTGCGTTGTTCACTGGAGCGGCTCTCGCTGTTTCAGGTGTGCTTTTTCAAGCTGTTATGAAAAATCCACTCGCTGATGCTGGGGTAATCGGTATATCTTCAGGAGCAAGTTTTATGACACTTGTTATTATTACGTTGTTCCCGCAATTCTTTTTCTGGACACCCGTATTCGCCTTTTTAGGTGGTGCGCTTGCATGTTATCTCGTTTATTCGTTTTCATGGAAATCAGGATTAAGCCCGCTTCGCATTATTTTAATTGGTATTGCCATTAATGCAATGTTTACTGGATTAAATGAATCATTCGTTACGATTTGTGGATATTTTATTAAGAGTATTAAGCAAACGACGACTTCTAACATAACAATGAAGACATGGGGCGATGTAGAAATAATGGTGACTTATGGAACGATTGGTCTTATTCTTGCTCTGTTCGTAGGGGCTTGGTGTAACTTATTATCGCTACAAGATAAGACTGCGAAAAACTTAGGCTTGCACGTGACGAGAGTTCGTCTTATTATTTCTGCCATTGCAGTACTCTTAGCGGCAGTATCAACAGCGATTGCAGGTGTTATTGCTTTTGTAGGATTACTAGTTCCGCATATTTCAAGACAATTAGTCGGTTCAGACCATAAAGTATTAATTCCATTTTCTGCTCTTGCAGGGGCGTTATTAATTTTGACGGCAGATACGATTGGAAGGTTAATTGTGCCACCTAACGAAATTCCAGCAGCAACAATTATGGCGGTTATTGGTGGTCCATTCTTAATATTCTTGCTTAGAAAGAGTGATAAAGTTCATGGAAATTAAAAATGTAACCTTTTCATACGATAACGTAACAAATCGATTAAAGTCTGTTAGTAGTGAAATAGAAATTGGGAAAATTACAACAATCATTGGACCGAATGGATGTGGGAAATCAACATTACTTAGTGTCATGTCTAGAAACCACGCTCCTAGCAGTGGAGAAGTAATACTTGATGGGAAAGCGATTAGTGAATATAAACCGAAAGAGTTTGCTAGAAAACTAGCGGTTGTCCATCAACAAAATGAGGCTCCAGCAGATATTACAGTGGAAAAGCTAATAAGCTTCGGGCGTATGCCATATAAAAATATATTCTCTCCGCAAACAGATGAAGATAGAGAAGCGATTGAGCGTGCGCTAGTATGTACGAATTTACAAAGTAAGCGTGATAAGCCAATTTATGCTTTATCTGGTGGAGAGAGGCAGCGAGTTTGGATCGCAATGACATTAGCTCAAAATACACCAATGCTCTTCTTAGATGAGCCGACCACATATTTAGATATTTACTATCAGCTAGAAATATTAGAGTTAGTGAAAGAGTTAAATGAAGTGCATGGACTAACGATTGTAATGGTATTACATGATATTAATCAAGCCATTCGTTATAGCGACCATATTATCGTTATGAAAGATGGAGAAATCATTACGAAAGGTAATCCTAATGATGTAATAACAGAAGAAATGGTTAAAGCAATATATGGTGTAGATGTCATTATAAAGCAGGATGAAGATACCGGATTGTACATGGTACCTATGGGAATCTAAAGGCTGAGCATAATCCGTTTTGAGGTGATAATTTGAATAGTAAGAAAGGACGGAAAAAGAATTCTTTTTTTCAACGCATACTTACAATTGTGTTTTTAGGAATCTTTTTCTATTCAATGTATGAGTTGGGCGGGATTTTCATGGATTATTATGAAAATCGTAAAGTAATGGCTGAGGCACAACATATTTATAAAAGAAGTCCAATGGAAGAAAAATCAGAAGATGGAGAGGTACGTAAACAGTTTCAGGATCTCCAGAAAATTAATCCAGAGATAGTCGGATGGATTACGATGGATGATACACAAATTAATTATCCAATCGTTCAAGCAAAAGATAATGATTACTATTTATTTCGTAATTATAAAGGTGAAGATATGAGAGCGGGAAGCATTTTTATGGACCATCGTAATGATGTGAAATCTCAAAATCGAAATACGATTTTATATGGCCATCGTATGAAAGACGGTTCTATGTTTGGTAGTTTAAAAAAGATGTTGGATGAAGACTTTTTTATGTCTCATCGTAAATTATATTACGATACATTATTTGAAGGATACGACGTGGAAGTTTTTTCAGTATACACGACAACAACGGACTTTTATTACATTGAAACGGATTTTGAAAATGATGCAGCATATACATCGTTCTTAAAGGAAATTCAAGAAAAATCACTGTACAAAACGGATACGGAATTGACGGCTAATGATGAAATCGTAACACTTTCTACTTGTGACTATGCGCTTGATCCAGAGGCTGGAAGGCTAGTTGTACACGCAAAATTAATAAAAAGAAATTAAAGAAAAAAGTATAGAATATGAGAAGTGATAGATAACGCTTCTCATATTCTATACTTTAAAAAAGGACTGTTTTTACTGTGCTGCAGCCATTGGCATACGTACAACTTTTACATCATAGTAAGCAATTTTATTATCAAGAATATATTCTGGCATTCCGCCTTGATGTGAGTGAGCATCTTTAAATGCAGCGCTCTTTGTCCAACCTTGGAAATCTTCTTTTGCATTCCAGCGAGTGCTAATTGTTACTTCATCATAATCAACTGTATTTTGCGTTAAAAGAACTTCTAGACCTAAAAAGCCTGGCATCGTTTCAACTTTACCTACTTTATTAAAACGCTCAATTAATTTATGTCCATTTCCCTTTGTAATTTTAGCTGTATTTGTAACAATAATCATGTTTATTCCTCCTATTAAATATAGCCTTTATTTTCGAGAACTCATATACATTAAATGATAATGAAAATCATTATCATTGTCAATGCTAAATGTGAAATATAAAAGTTTTTTATATTATATTGGACAGTAAGATTTCCAGTTCAAAATGTAGTAAATATGTGGCAGTTAAGCGAGAGAATGAGCGAGTTGTACTAGCAAAGCAATAATATGGTATAGTGAAACGAGGCTGTTTTTTCAGTCTCGTTTTTTAAATGCTTCCTGTAGAGAAAGCATGCAAATGGAAAGGAAGTTATTATATGCGATCAGAAGTAACTGTAAAAATAAAACCGAAATTTATAAAAGAAATTAAAAGTGGATATCCGCTTATTTTAAAAGATGCGATTCAAAATTTAAATGATGTTCAGGAAGAAGGAACAATCATTAAAGTAGTAGATGAGAAGAACCAATTTATCGGAAAAGGCTATTATGGAAAACAAAATAAAGGATACGGCTGGATTTTAACGAGAAAAGAGAGTGAACAAATTAATCAGTCTTTCTTTGAAAGTAAAATAAAATCTGCCTTACATAAACGAAAGCAATTTTACAAATCAAGTGATACGACAGCATTCCGCGCCCTAAACGGTGAAGGTGATGGTCTTGGAGGACTAATTATCGATTATTATGATGGCTACTACGTAGTAAGTTGGTATAGTGAAGGGATTTATACTTTCAGAGATGAGATTATAGCCGCTCTTCAAAAAGTAGCAAACTTTAAAGGTATTTATGAGAAAAAGCGTTTTGATACGAAAGGGAAATATATTGAGGGTGATGATTTCGTAGCAGGAGAGCGTGGTGAGTTCCCGCTTATCGTAAAAGAAAATGGTGTGAACTTTGCTGTTTATTTAAATGACGGAGCGATGGTTGGTGTATTTTTAGATCAGCGTAACGTTCGAAAACAAATTCGTGATAAGTATGCAAAGGGAAGAACCGTGTTAAATATGTTCTCTTATACAGGTGCTTTTTCTGTATTTGCAGCGCTTGGCGGAGCGAGCAAAACGACGAGTGTCGACCTTGCAAATCGTAGTTTAAGTAAAACGATTGAGCAGTTTAGTGTAAATGAAGTTGATTATGAAGCGCAAGATATTATTGTAGAAGATGTATTTCTTTACTTCAAATATGCAGCGAAGAAAAAAATGAAATTTGATATGGTCGTACTTGATCCTCCAAGCTTTGCACGCTCAAAAAAATATACATTTAGTGCAGCAAAAGATTATAAAAATTTATTAAAAGAAACAATTGCTATTACAGAAAATAACGGTATTATCGTTGCTTCTACAAATTGTAGCGCATTCGATATGAAAAAGTTTAAAGGCTTTATCGATACAGCCTTTAAAGAAATGAATGGCAAATATAAAATATTAGAAGAACATTCTTTACCAGAAGATTTCCGTACCATTGATCAATTTAAAGAAGGAGACTATTTAAAAGTAGTTTTCATCGAGAAAATTAAAGGTTAATAAAGAAAAGGAGCTCGAGTTTACTTGAGCTCCTTTTCTTATTGAACGATATTTTGTACTCTACCGACTTGCCCGTCCTGCAATCGCACTTTAATGCCATGCGGATGGGAAGGGGAGTTTGTTAAAATATCTTTTACAATTCCACGTGTTAATTTGCCTGTTCGTTGATCTTGTTTTAATACAATATCAACTTCAAGACCGGGTGCTATATTAGAACGTTTTTGTCCGTTCATTTACACACCTGTACGTCTACGTTGGTTGTTTGTTTTCTTTGTTTGTTGGTTTTGTAATTTTTTTGTTTCTTGGCTTTGATTTTTGGCATTTTGACCATTACCGTTACCTTGCTTTTTCTTTGCAAGTTGTTCACGCATTAAATCAGCTAAGCTTACTTTTTTGTTTTCTGACATGATAAGTCTCCTTTATATAAAGTTAATTATGAACTATCGTAGTAAATTTCATCATATCATTGTTAGGGAAGGAAGGGAAGTTGGTTTGAAAATTCATATAATTCTTCACAGTATTCATTCGTTACGATACAATTAAAATGCTAATGTTTGTAAAAAAGGGGATAGACATATGTCACATCATATTTTATTAGTTGAAGATGATATCTCAATTCAAGAGATGGTGGAAAAGTATTTAATAAAAGAGGGCTTTCAAGTAACAATTGCGTCTGATGGAGAAGAAGGCGTGAACACATATTTAAAAGGTTCATTTGATTTGATTATCCTTGATATTATGATGCCAAAGCTAGATGGCTTAGAGGTTGTACGAATCATTCGAGAAAAAAGTGCAGTTCCGATTTTAATGATGTCGGCAAAAGATACAGATGTTGATAAAGCTGTTGGATTAGGACTTGGAGCAGATGATTACATTTGTAAGCCATTTTCTATGATTGAATTAGCTGCACGTGTAAAGGCAGGTATTCGGAGGTCTACGAAATATTCGGCTACAGAATCAACAGAAGAAAAAATGATTCAAATTGGTGATTTAACAATCGATCCAATTAATTTTACGGTTGAAAAAAACGGGAAACCTCTCAAACTTACTTTAAAAGAATTTGAGATCTTAAAACTGTTCGTAAAAAATCAAAATCGTGTATTTACGAAAGCACAAATATACACGTTAGTTTGGAACGAAGAGTATTACGGTGACGATAACGTCATTAATGTTCATATGAGAAGATTGCGTGAGAAAATCGAAAGTGATCCATCTAATCCAGAATATATTAAAACGTTATGGGGCATCGGCTATAAGCTGGAAGTGATGTAATATGATCAATTTGTTAATAGGTATTATTTTTATATTGTTATGTGTTATTTATATGCAATATAAAATGAGAAAAAATAGTAGTAAAAATTTACGATACACATATGAAAAGTTAGAAAGTATTGTAAATGAAAAAACAGGCGAGACGTTACTCGTTATGACAGATGATCTAGAATTGCAAAAATTATTAGTGGCAATTAATCAATTATTAGATGCAAAACAGAAAACGAATGCAGATCATGCAAAAGTAGAAATTTCGATGAGAAAAATGCTTTCAAATATTTCGCATGACTTGAAAACACCACTAACAGTTATTCTTGGATATACAGAAATGTTAAATAAGGATAAAACGATGAATAAAGAAGAACAACAAATATTACTTGAGAAAGTGCATACGAAAACACTAGAAGTGATGGAGCTAATTCATAAGTTTTTTGATTTAGCGAAATTAGAATCTGGTGACAAAGCAATTGAAATGACAAAAGTAAATATGAATGAAGTTTGTCGCGAGAAGATTTTATCATTTTATGATTTAGTGACGACGAAAGGTTTTCAGGTTCATATTGATATACCAGAAAGAAATATATACGCACTTGGAAATGTGGAAGTATTAGGTAGGGTATTGAATAATTTAATATCAAATGCGATTACATATGGAGACGATGGAAAGGCACTCGGTATGACGTTAAGAGATGATGACACGAGCGTGTATATAGATATATGGGATACAGGAAAAGGAATTGATGAATCTCATATTGATAAAGTGTTTGAGCGTATGTACACACTTGAAGATTCAAGAAATAGATTGTACCAAGGAAGCGGTCTCGGATTAACGATTACGAAACGGCTTGTGGAAGCGATGGACGGAAAAATTCATCTTTCTAGTAAACCGTATGAAAAAACAATTTTTACAATTGTATTAAAAAAGATGCTGTTTTAGCTTGTAGAGAAGTAGATTCTACAAGCTTTTTTTCAGCGTAAGGAATTTGTAAGAAACGGGTAAGAAAAAAGAGATTTCCGTTGTCTATTATAGAAATATAGAGTATTGCGAAAGGGGAAAGTAACATGACATATATATTAAAAACAAATCAGTTAACGAAAGTGTTTAAAGGGAAAGAAGTTATTTCCAGTGTTAACATGCATGTGAAAAAAGGAGAGATATACGGTTTTTTAGGACCAAACGGTGCTGGTAAAACAACGATTATGAAAATGATTACAAATTTAATAAAACCGACGAGTGGTGATATTGAAATCTTCGGTGATAAATTAACAGATACATCTTATGAAGTATTAAAAAGAATGGGGACAATTATTGAATATCCAATCTTTTATGATAAATTAACGGCGAAAGAAAACTTAGACCTACATTGTGAATACATGGGCTACTACGATAAAAATGCAATTGACCATGCTTTACATTTAGTGAAACTACAAGGGGTAGATAATAAAAAAGTAAAAGATTTTTCATTAGGAATGAAACAACGACTCGGTATTGCAAGGGCAATCGTTACAAAGCCAGAATTGCTCATTTTAGATGAACCAATTAACGGTTTAGATCCAATTGGTATTAAAGAGTTACGAGACTTATTTAAAATGCTTTGCAAAGAATATGGCATTACATTATTAGTTTCTAGTCATATTTTAGGTGAGATGGAACTAATGGCCGATACAATTGGTGTGATTCAAAATGGAAAACTAATAAAAGAAGTTTCAATGAAGAGTATTAACGGAAAACAAACAGAGTATATTGAAATTACTGTTCCTGATGTGAAACGTGCAGCTTATATTTTAGAAGATAAACTTGGTATAAAAAATTACAAAATAATGAGCGGAAACATGATTCGGATTTATGAAGTGGCGGTGACACAGCAAGCCATTTCAAAAGCACTTATTATGAACGATGTGGAAATTGAAAGTATTAATAAGAAACATAGTTCCTTAGAAGAATATTTCTTAAATGTAATGGATGGAGAAGGTATTCATGCTTAATGGACTGTGGCTGAACCTGGTAAGTGGATTTATCGTAATGCTAATAAGTGGAATTTTATATTATAGAAAACCAGAGCGGAAATGGTTGTTCATTGTACTAGTGATAGGAATGTTAAGCTTCGTTACTGCTGGAATTAGAATGTTAGCAGCGTAGAGACAGGTATATAAAGAATGGAGGCGTAATTTATATGTTTAAATTAATGAAGCTCGAATGGAAGAAACATAAATTATCTCGTTACTTTAAAAGTGTAGCAATTTGTATTATAGCAATTTTCGCTGCAGTAAGCCTTATGGCATTGGGAATGAAAGCCGAGGAAGACATGCTCTTCTCTGATTTCACACAGAACATGGCTGCAGCAAATATTTTTATTAGGATAACATTCATTATTTTTAGTTCGGTCATTTTATCACGTTTAGTAATTGATGAGTATAAGAACAAAACGATGCAATTATCGTTTATGTACCCGCTGCAAAGGAAAATGCTAATGAGGGCGAAATTAACAATTGTTTTTTGTTTTTGTTTTGTGAGCACCATTATCGCTACTTTTATTATTAGTTTACTCGTATATTTTGTGAGTCCAATGATGGGACTGATTGAAACGCCAGCTACGATAGGTGAAATAATAGCTATCGTTCCAGATACTTTTATAAGTGCATTTATGATATCTGGTATAAGTTTAATTCCTTTATTTTTTGGAATGAGAAAGAAATCGACACCGACAACGATTACTTCGGCAGTAATAATTGGTATGCTGATTAGTGGTAACGTTGGTCCTGGAAACGATCAAGTAAGTATGTTTGATTTTATAGCTATCCCAATCGTGCTCTGTTTATTAGGGATTTTCATTAGTTATTTATCGTTTCGTAAAATCGATAAGATTGATGTGGTGTGAAGCAAGCTTAAAACAACAACGAACTGGGGTATGAATGGTGAAAAAGATAATAGTAATTGCAATATTATTCATTACAATTGCTAGTGTAGTTTTTGGTATTAAGGTATTTCAGGGGAAAGATTTTAAGAAAGAAAAGTCTTTTGAGATAAATAATATAAAAGAAATAGAAGTAGATAATGAAAACTGGAATCTTGAATTTAAAAGTACAGACGCTAATAAAATAGTAATTTCCGCTCAAGGTGAACAAGTAGATAAAGAGATAGATCCTGTCAAAATAGAAAATGATGAAAATAAAATTGTGATTAAACAAAAACAAAAGATGAACAGATTTTTTAATGGTTTTACGTTTAGGAAGAAAAATAGTATATCTATAGCTATTCCGAAGAAAGAAATAAATAAAATTGTATTAAATAATAAATCGGGTGATGTGAAAATAAGAGATATAGTAGTAAAAAATATCATGACAAAAGGCAAGTCTGGAGATGAAATGATTGTAGGACTATCAGCCGAGAAAGGTGAATTCATATCGCAAAGTGGAGAGTTAGTTTTAAAAGGTAGTTCAGTACAAGAATTAAATATAAAGTCTACGACTGGTGATAACTATATAACAAATGTAAGTAACTCAAATATGAACATCACTTCAACATCTGGGGAAGTATTACTGAAAGATATGACAGAAGGAAAATCATTATTTATAGAAACAAAATCAGGTGATATTGGCGTACGGTATAAAGGTGTCCCTGCATCATTGAAGCTTATGGCTAAAAGTAATTCGGCTGACGTAATAGTGGATTTAAAAGGACTTAAGAAAGATAAAAATACAGAAAAGATAAAAGAAGGAACTATTGGTGATGCAAAAAACGAAGTGAAGATTTTAAGTAAAACAGGGGTAATTTATATTGATTAAAGTTTAAATGAAAGGAGGACTATCATGCTACGTCTTATGAAGCTAGAATTGAAGAAGTTTAAGTTTGGATGGTATGTGAGGGGAGCAGTTATTGCAAATATCATTATACTGGCATTATTAATCTTTGTTAGTTTCATTGCACAAATAGAAGGAGATCCAGAAATAAGAGATCCGCAGATGATTTTGCTAATGGCTAGTACAGTAGTAAGAGCAACATTTATTATTTTTGGTAGTGTGTTAATCGCAAGGTTAATAATTGGCGAATATAAAAATAAAACAATACTACTCATGTTTTCTTATCCTATTAACCGAAAGAAAATGATGGCTAGTAAGTTGGCTATTACAGCGATAGTAACATTTATAACAGTTATTGTATCTAACATTTTAGTAGTAGGAATTTTCTTTGGGATAGATAGTTATTTTTCAATTCTTCCTCATTCATTCACAGTAGATCAATTGGTGCAAGAAGGAATAAAACTGGTTCCTTTAGCTATTGCAACTGCGGGAATGAGTTTAATCCCATTATATTTCGGAATGCGTAAACGTTCAGTGCCAACTACAATTGTTTCATCTCTTATCGTTGTAGCAATTGCAATGAATAGCAACCCAGCGTTTCCTACAGCAACTTTACTTCCCCTTCAACTAGCACTCGCAGCAATTGGAGCTGTGATTGCATATTACGGAATTAAAAATATAGAGAAGGAAGATATAGCTGTATGACAAGAATAAGAAAAAAGAGTTGGCGTTACACTAACTCTTTTTTGTATATGTATGCTTCGTTACTACTCTGTAAATTTGGAGTGTTTGCTTAAATACTCTTGAACTCCTGGAGAGATATTAAAGTTATTAGGACTTTTATATTCGATAGTAAAATCTCCGTCTCTACTTGTCTCAAAGGAGATGGCATAGCTATTCATTTTAGCATCGTAAGAAGTATTTTTGACTTCTGCATCTAGATTAAAATATTTTGTAATATATTCTTTTGAGTCCGTAATTGCTGCTTGTTTTCCCCAAGGGGTACCATAATAGGTGAAATAAAGAGATACACTAATAACTCCAATAAGGGAAGTTAGTAAAATAGTTCCCATAGCTATTTTTTTATTTTTTGTATTCAATTTGGTTACTCCTCTTCGTAATATGTATTCATTTTAACCTATATATTCCATAAAACAACCATTTTAAAAAATAGTTTCACATGAAACAAGTTACAGAAAAAGACAAGATATGTAAACACCTTGTCTTTTTTGTCATTACATTTTAGGAGCTACCATTCCAGCCGCAGCCCACTCTTCTTTTGCGGGGCCGTACACACCAGGAACTGTTAAGCCGGCTTGTCGCATTAAAACCGTCATTTGCCCGCGATGGTGATTTTGATGATTAATAAGTGTCATTAAAAATATAGAATTCGGCATAGGGCGACCAAAGAAGTCGTTAATAGTAGCTAAGTCTTTATCAGTCCATTTATTTTGAAGTGTTTCAACAAAAGCCGCGTTCACTTTACGGTACTCATCTGCAATTGTTTTTGCAGAAGTTGGAACAGGATAATCTTTCGTTTCTCCTTCAAACTTTAGCCCTGTGCCAGATAGTATAACAGGAATTGCCGTCACGATATGCCAAGCGACTCTTCCTAAAGTCCAATGTTCAGGTGCAATTTCTTGTGATAAAGATGCATCGGTTAATGAATCAAGCATTTTCTCAGTAGACTCTGCTTCGTATGTCCATGATTGTAAAAAGCCTTCAATTGTTTGGTACATAGTTATCCCTCCTATTTTTGTTCATAGATTAAATTCGTGAGAGATAATATAATCCCTGTTCCACAAGAAATAATTAATTAAGCATTGCTACAATATGAAAACAATTAGAAAATATTTGTAAAAGTGTCAGGAAACGAATGTGCTCATTCGTATATATAATGAATAAAGAATAGGATAAAGAGTGGTGATAAGGGTGAAGGATATAGAAATAGTAGAAGGTCTTCGGAAACAAGATATGTTAGCATTACATACAGCAATTGATCGATATGGAGATTTAATTTATAAGGTAGTTCATAGTATTTTAGATACTGCACAGAGTAAGGTGTTAGTGGATGAATGTGTTGACGATATTTTATTAATCGTTTGGTACAACATTAGTAGTTATGATGAAAATCGTGGGAAGTTTAGAAACTGGCTTATATCTGTCGCTAGGTTTAAGGCCATCGATTATAAACGAAAAAGTAATAAGTCTTATCAATTACAAGAGTTTCAGCAAGAAATATATGAAGATAGAAAAAATGTCAATTTAACAAAAGAAGAGCGAGATTATAATTTTTACGTTTTAATTAAAGAATTGAATGAAGAAGATAAGAAAATTTTTATAAAAAGGTATTTAGATGAATATAGCGTACAAGAAATAGCGCTTGAATTCGGTATGACACGAGATACGGTATATAGTAGGCTTTCAAGAGGGAGAAAGAAATTGAAGAAGCTGCTGGGGGGGAAAAGGAATGAATAAAGAAAAGTTACTTCAGGAATTAAATAACTTACAGTATAGCGATAATTGTGTAGATGATTATAGAAATGATGAGAAAATAGATAAAAAGAAAATAGATCGTACAAAAGAAGTTGTAACAAAAACAATTTTAATGAAACGTTGTTATGAGGTTGTACAAGAAGAGTTACAGGGAAGCGAAGAGATTTTATATAGTATGCTTGCCGAAAATCATCGTGTGAAAAATTGGCAGACAGGCACAGCAATGACATTAGGGATAGGCGTTCTTGCAATGAACTTCGGTATTAATAATGTGTTAATCGTTACAAATAAACGGTTGTATGTGTTTTTTATGGATCGTTATTATAATGAAGTTGATTTAAAAGTATGTGTATTGAATGAAGTAGCTTATATGAAAACAATATTAGACCGTAAAGGTGGAAGTGAGTTTCTGCATATAAAGTATAAAAATGATAACGAATACGTATTATTGGGAAATGCTGATGATTACAGAGAGTTATTTCAAATAGTAGGTAGGTTGAAAATAGCGAATGGAATAGAATTGAGATTACAAGATAAGAAATTAAAGAGAAAGTTAACTTTAAAACGAAGTGTGTTCAATATAATCATGTATTTACTTGTTATATATATTATGTACAAAGCCTATGTTAATTTTATGCCATAATAGGAAAAGACGGCTTCACATATATGAAGCCGTCTTTTAATTAACCTTCTTCCCACTCTTCCTCATCAACCATAAGAAATAAGGTGCTCCAAGTACAGCAACGACAAGACCAGAAGGAATTTCTTTCGGATATGCGATTGTACGTCCAAGTAAGTCAGCAACAGAAAGAAGGATTGCTCCAAATAGTGCTGAACAAACGAATAGTCTTTGATGATTCATACCAACAATAATTCTTGCTAAGTGAGGTGCGACAAGGCCTAAAAAGGCAATTGTACCGACAGCAGCGATATTTACTGATGCAAGTAGTGTCGCTAGCACAATCAGAGCAAGACGTGTTTTATTTACTGGTTGCCCAAGTCCAGTTGCTAAATCGTCTCCAAGTACGAGAACGTCAAGTTGTTTTATTAAGAAAAAGATAATGAATACAAGAATTAGAGATGGATATAGAATGATATTTTCTAAGTGATTCCATCCTCTTGCATACGTACTGCCAGATAACCATGTTAAAGCAGCGGCAACATTCAAATTGGCTCTAACGATAAAGATTTGAATAATTGCCGAGCCAAGTGCAGAAATACCAATTCCTATTAAAGCAAGGGCTGTTGGGCTAAATCCTGATTTCCATGAAAAGAAGAGGACAATTCCTACTGCAAGTAGTCCTCCGATAAATGCACCAATTGGTAGAAAGAAACCAGGAAGTGCAGGAAAGACATACATAATAGTTAAAGCACCAACACCAGCTCCCGATGAAATACCAATAATAGAAGGATCGGCAAGTGGATTTCGTAATATACCTTGGAAAACAAGCCCACTTATTGCAAGGCATGCGCCAGCAATAGCAGCCACGAGCATTCTTGGTAAACGAAGATTCATCATCATATTTTTGTCAAATAGTGTTAATTGACCTGATATAACATTTGTAATACTTTCGATATAAGCGTTACTACCGATTGTAACACCAAGAGCAATCGTCACAATACAAAGTGTGATAGATATAATGATTACCTTTTTATAAGAGTAATAGCGGGAACTAGCTCCAGCTGCATTCGCACCGTTATCATTCATATATTGTTTCGACTTCATCATTCGGTACACTAAGTAAATAAGCCAAGGAGATCCAATCATTGCTGTGACTGCCCCAACAGGAAGTTCTGCACCGGTTGGATCTATTAATTTACCGACAACATCTGCTCCAAGTAATAATACTGCCCCCCATAAGAAAGAAGAGAGAAGAAGAGTAAAGTGTTGACGGTATCCGATAAGGCGCATTAAATGAGGCGCAACTAAGCCGACAAATCCAATTGGTCCAACAACAGTAACAATTACTGCTGTTAAAAAGATTGCAGCAATGAAGGCGATAAGACGTGTTACTGCTGTTTTTTCACCAAGAGAAACAGCAACATCATCACCAAGTAAGAGAATGTTGAGTTTACGAGACATAAATAGTAAAACTAGGAAAGAAATAATGATAAATGGAAAAGCAAATTGAACGCCATCCCAGTTATTTTGAATAAGAGAGCCAGCTCCCCATAAAAATAAACCAGCTGTTTCATTTTCATAGAAAAGCTGCATCGTTCCGGTAAAGGCAGAGAGCATTAATGTAACGACCATACCAGCTAATGCCATTCTAAGTGGGGTTCCCTTTTTTCCACCAGAAATACGGTATACAAATAAAGCAGTAATAGCGCCGCCGATAAATGTGAACAGAAGAGAATTAATTTGTAAACCTTTCGGTAAGAAAATTGTAGCCGCTACTAGAAAGAAATATGCGCCAGAGTGAATACCCATTGTACTGGATTCAGCAAGTGGATTTTTCGTTAACGTTTGTAAAATAACCCCTGATGCAGCAAGAGCGCCTCCAGCTAAAATGGCAATTACAGCTCTAGGTAATCGAAGCATGATTAAAGTTTGATGTTCTAGCGATTGGTTCGGTGAGATAAGAGCATCAATAATCATACTATAGGAAATGTTTGCTTGACCTTGTCCGATATGAATAAAGAAAAGGAGGAGCAAGAGAGCTGCTCCTCCTCCGAATACAAGACTTGCTCGAAGTGTGTGTTGTAAGCTATTCATCGTGTAATCACTTCTTCGCTGTCATTACATCTGCTACTTGTGTTGCTAAAGATGTTGCAGACTCAGGACCACCGAAAATCCAAGTATCGCCTTTTAATTTATACATTTTGTTTTCTTTTTTGAACTTTAATTCTTCCCAAGCAGGGTTGCCTTTTAGTTGCGTGTCAAAAATGTTATCTTCATCCGCTACAATGTAAATGAAGTTTGAATCTTGTACACTTTGTAATGATTCTACAGTTGTTTGTTTGAAACCATCTGGCTCAGATTTTCCTGCTTCAAAAGTATTTGTTAAACCTAATTTTTTTGTAACTTGTAAAGCTAAAGAATTGTCAGTTAAGATACGGAATGTTGGTACGTTTTTAGCAGTAAATGCTTGTGCCATTGCAATGTTTTTATCTTTTAAGTCTGCTTTCTCAATTTTTGCTTTTGCATCAGCGAATGCTTTATCCATATCAGCTAATACTTTTTTACCTTCTTCTTCTTTTCCAACTGCTTTTGAAATTTGTTTAAATGTTTCTGTCATTTCAGCAAAGTGATCGTTATTACTTGTTGATGGATCAAACATAACTGTTGGTGCAATTTGCTCTAATTCATTTTTAATTGCTTTACCACGGAATGAAGCTGTGATAATTAAGTCTGGTTTTAAACGGCTAATTTCTTCTAAGTTTGGTTGTTGACGTGTCCCTACATCTACAACATCTTTACTCGGTTTTGTTTTTGTATTTACCCATTTATTATAATTCTTAATGTCTGCCATCCCTACTGGCTGAACACCAAGTGCTAATAAGTCTTCTGAATATACCCACTCAAGTACAACTACTTTTTTCGCTGGTTTATCTAACTTCGTTTCCCCTTCAGCGTGTTTAATTGTTATAGCTTGATTTTTATTGTCCGCTTTTGTTTCTTTTTTCTCCTCTTTTTGCTGTCCGCATCCAACAGCGAATAGAAGAACTACTATAAAAATACTGATAATTTTCTTCATCTTCTGCCCCCAAATTAAGTGTTTTTTGTAACTAGTACCATGAATGAAAATGGTTATCAATTACAACACCCAAATCATACTATGAGGGTATTTTAAGTGTCAATATATTTTTAAAATTTTGACGAAAAACAACAAATTATATGAATTTATATATATTATAGTCGTTATTTATCCCGCTATTTGCCCGGCCGTAAGATTCATATCTCAAAATTTGGGTGGAGCAAAGAAGTTAGGTGGGAGTCGGGCTGATTAAAGTTTCACTTTATGGAGAGTAAGTCTCTTTACTAAAAATATTGGCGAATGTGGAAAGTTAAAATGGGAACTTGGCTGTGTACGAAAGTGTAATGTGTATGGTTAATAATCTGTGGAGATGGGGCGAAAGTACAAGCAAAAGGAGAGTGAATCGCATGTAATAATTACTAGAATGTATGGAGGAAATCTGTGTTTTATCCCCGACTAGGCAAAGTATTTCTTTGTTATTTAGATAGTTGTTTTTTTAGTTGGTGATTGCACTAGAAAGATCGAATATAAAGGAAGTGATCAACATGTCTTCATGGAGCAATAACATAAATGGATATTGTGGGTGTAATAATCAAAATGGTGTACATGTTGATTCATGCTGTTTTAGTTGCGATGGGACAGTGCCTAAGGTTGGTCCAACCGGTCCGACGGGAGCAACAGGCTCAACAGGTCCAACGGGAGCGACAGGAATAACAGGAGCAACGGGAGCGATAGGTTCAACAGGTCCAACGGGATCAACGGGTTCAACAGGTCCAACGGGAGCGACAGGAATAACAGGAGCAACGGGAGCGACAGGTTCAACAGGTCCAACGGGATCAACGGGTTCAACAGGTCCAACGGGAGCGACAGGTTCAACAGGCCCAACAGGAGCGACAGGTTCAACAGGCCCAACAGGAGCGACAGGTTCAACAGGTCCAACGGGAGCGACAGGTTCAACAGGCCCAACAGGAGCGATAGGTTCAACAGGCCCAACGGGAGCGACAGGTTCAACGGGAGCGACAGGTACAAGTATCACGGCGACATATGCATTTGCAAATAATACGTCAGGAACAGCGATATCAGTACTTCTAGGTGGAACGAATGTCCCGCTTCCGAATAATCAAAATATCGGTCCAGGTATTACGGTTTCCGGGGGAAATACAGTATTTACGGTTGCAAATGCTGGAAATTACTATATTTCATATTCGATTAATATAACGGCTTCATTATTAGTTAGTTCACGGATTACAATCAATGGAGCACCACTTGCTGGGACGATTAATTCTCCTGCTGTAGCGACTACATCATTTAGCGCAACAATCATTACAACTCTTGCAGCAGGAGATGCTATTAGCTTGCAATTATTTGGTTTGTTAGCTGTCGCAACATTATCAACAACTACTCCAGGAGCAGTGTTAACGATAATAAGATTAAGTTAAACTATAACTCTCTTACTCTTTTAAGATTAAGAGAGTTTCTACATATAATAAGAAGTTAATGAAGTAAAGCATAGTTATACAAAAGTCAGAATATTATGATTGTAACGCTATGGTGACTATAATATAATGAAAATAACCATCATGAATGAACATTCATTTATTTTTATGTATTTGAAGGGGGAATGAAGGTGGAAAAACCATGGTTGAAAAGTTATCCAGAGGAAATTCCGAGTACGATTTCTTATGATATTCAGCCGCTTCATAGATATGTAGAACAGATGGCTTCTCGCTACCCAGAAAAGAAAGCGCTTCACTTTTTAGGGAAGGATATTACGTTTTCGGACTTCCATGATAAGGTGAAGAGGTTTGCAAATTATCTTCAAAAGCTCGGTGTGGAAAAGGGTGATCGAGTTGCTATTATGTTGCCGAATTGTCCGCAAGCTGTAATTGGTTATTATGGTACATTACTTGCGGGAGGTATCGTAGTACAAACAAATCCACTGTATACAGAGAGAGAATTAGAATATCAGCTTCATGACTCGGGAGCGAAAGTAATTCTTTGTCTCGATTTAGTGTTTCCAAGAGTAACGAATGTTCAATCTGCTACAAAAATTGAGCATATTATCGTAACTCGCATTGCGGACTTTTTACCATTCCCTAAAAATCTATTGTATCCATTTGTGCAGAAAAAACAGTCAAATTTAGTTGTGAAAGTATCAGAGAGTGAAACGATTCATCTTTGGAATTCAGTAGAAAAAGAAGTGAATACGGATGTTGAGGAGCCTTGTGATCCTGAAAAAGATCTAGCTCTTTTACAGTACACAGGAGGAACAACCGGATTTCCGAAAGGCGTTATGTTAACGCATAAAAACCTCGTCTCTAACACGTTAATGGGAGTTCAATGGTTATATAATTGCAAAGAAGGAGAAGAAGTCGTTCTTGGGGTTCTTCCATTTTTCCACGTGTACGGCATGACGGCTGTTATGAATTTGAGTGTTATGCAAGGATACAAAATGGTCCTTATTCCAAAGTTTGATATGAAAATGGTTTTTGAAGCGATTAAGAAGCATAAAGTGACACTATTTCCAGGTGCACCAACTATTTATATCGCTCTTTTAAATAGCCCACTTTTAAAAGAATACGATATTTCTTCTATTCGTGCTTGTATTAGTGGATCAGCACCACTCCCAGTAGAAGTACAGGAAAAGTTCGAAACAGTTACAGGTGGTAAACTAGTAGAGGGATATGGTTTAACAGAATCCTCTCCGGTTACACATAGTAATTTTTTATGGGAAAAGCGAGTGCCAGGTAGCATTGGAGTTCCGTGGCCAGATACAGAAGCGATCATTATGTCACTTGAAACTGGTGAGGCATTACCGCCAGGAGAAATAGGGGAAATTGTAGTGAAAGGTCCTCAAATTATGAAAGGATACTGGAATAAGCCAGAGGAAACAGCGGCTGTATTGCAAGATGGCTGGCTCCATACAGGTGATGTTGGCTACATGGATGAAGATGGATTCTTCTATGTAAAAGATCGCAAGAAAGATATGATTGTCGCGAGTGGATTTAATGTGTATCCTCGTGAAGTTGAAGAAGTATTATATGAGCATGAAAAAGTGCAAGAAGTAGTGACAATTGGAGTTCCAGATCCGTACCGAGGAGAGACAGTTAAAGCATTTGTTGTGTTAAAAGAAGGTACGGAGTGCTCTGAGGAAGAATTAAATCAGTTTGCACGTAAATATTTAGCGGCTTATAAAGTGCCGAAAGTATATGAGTTTAGAGATGAATTGCCGAAAACGACAGTAGGGAAAATTTTGCGCCGTGTTCTAATAGATGAAGAGAAGAGAAAGAATGAGGATGAGCAAACGGGCTAAGGCCCTTTCTTTTTGAAAAAATAGGATTGACACTTTTCTAAATAGTCAGTATTATAAGAATATGAATGACTATTCATTCAGTCATCTTCTTGAAGGGGACAGTAAAGTGAAGAAAAATAGACCGAAATACAATCAAATTATTGATGCGGCAGTCATTGTGATTGCGGAGAATGGGTACCACCAAGCGCAAGTTTCTAAAATCGCAAAGCAAGCTGGGGTAGCTGATGGCACGATTTATTTATATTTTAAAAATAAAGAAGATATATTAATATCCTTATTCCAAGAGAAGATGGGAGAATTTGTCGAAACAATTCGTCAAAAAACAGCAGGAATTGAAAGCGCTGTATCGAAGTTATTCATGTTGGTAGAAACGCACTTCTTGCTGTTGTCGCAAAATGATCCTCTTGCTATCGTTACGCAATTAGAGCTGAGGCAGTCCAATCAAGACTTGCGCCTTAAAATAAATGAAGTATTAAAAGGCTACTTACAAGTTATGGATGAGATTTTAGAGACTGGTATAAAACAAGGTGAATTTCAAGCAGATTTAAATGTTCGCGTGGCAAGACAAATGATCTTTGGAACAGTGGATGAAGTTGTGACCAATTGGGTAATGAGCGATCATAAGTATGATCTGGTCGCACTTTCAAAAACGGTACACGGGCTACTTATTGCAGCTTGTGGTTATCGTCAATAATGGGAGGGATCATGTTGAAATTCCTATCTGTAAGAGTTGAAGATCATATCGCGGTGGCGACGTTAAATCACGCACCAGCGAATGCGATGTCTTCACAAGTTATGCATGACGTTACTGAATTAATTGATCAAGTGGAAAAGGATGATAACATTCGTGTTGTTGTTATTCACGGTGAAGGACGTTTCTTCTCAGCGGGAGCAGATATTAAAGAATTTACATCTGTTACTGAAGCGAAGCAAGCAACAGAATTAGCACAGCTTGGACAAGTTACGTTTGAGCGTGTTGAAAAATGTTCAAAACCAGTTATTGCGGCAATTCATGGAGCGGCACTGGGCGGCGGCCTTGAGTTTGCTATGTCTTGCCACATGCGCTTTGCAACTGAAAGTGCAAAACTTGGTTTACCTGAATTAACACTTGGATTAATTCCTGGCTTTGCAGGTACACAGCGCTTACCACGTTATGTTGGGAAAGCGAAAGCTTGTGAAATGATGTTAACAAGTACACCAATTACTGGTGCAGAAGCATTAAAGTGGGGACTTGTTAACGGATTGTTCTCTGAAGAATCTCTTTTAGATGATACGCTTAAAGTTGCAAAACAAATTGCTGGAAAAAGTCCAGCAACAACTCGTGCTGTACTAGAGTTATTGCAAACGACAAAATCGTCTCATTACTATGAAGGTGTACAACGTGAATCACAGATTTTTGGTGAAGTATTTACAAGTGAAGATGGAAGAGAAGGTGTAGCTGCATTTTTAGAAAAGCGTAAACCTTCATTTAGTGGCAGGTAGTTCAATTATTTTTTTAATATAAATTAACAGAAAATTAAAATTGATAGAATCTTTCTGAAAAACAAGGGGGTAAATGGAATGAACATCTACGTACTCATGAAACGAACATTTGATACAGAAGAAAAAATCGTAATTAAAAACGGTGCAATTTACGATGGCGAAGCGGAATTCATCATCAACCCTTACGATGAATATGCAATTGAAGAAGCAATTCAAGTAAGAGACGCACAAGGTGGAGAAGTTACAGTTGTAACAGTCGGTGGCGAAGATAGTGAGAAAGAACTTCGTACTGCATTAGCAATGGGCTGTGATAAAGCCGTATTAATTAATATTGAAGATGATGTAGAAAATGGTGACCAGTTCACGACAGCAAAAGTGCTTGCTGAATATTTAAAAGATAAAGATGCAGATTTAATTTTAGGTGGAAACGTTGCAATTGATGGTGCATCTGGACAAGTAGGACCACGCGTAGCTGAAGCGTTAAATATTCCATATGTAACGACAATTACAAAACTTGAAATTGACGGTACAAATGTGAAGATTGAGCGTGATGTTGAAGGTGATACAGAAGTGATTGCAACTTCATTACCAGTTTTAGTAACAGCACAGCAAGGTTTAAATGAACCGCGTTATCCATCGCTTCCAGGTATTATGAAAGCGAAGAAAAAGCCGCTAGAAGAATTAGAATTAGATGATTTAGATTTAGAAGAAGATGATGTGGAAGCAAAGACAAAAACAATTGAAATCTATTTGCCTCCTAAGAAAGATGCAGGAAAAGTGTTACAAGGCGAGCTGCAAGATCAAGTAAAAGAACTTGTATCGTTGCTCCATACAGAAGCGAAAGTAATCTAATAAAATACGAAATTATATATGCAGGAGGGAAAATCTATGGCTCGTAAAGTATTAGTAATGGGTGAAGTTCGTGATGGATCGCTACGTAACGTTTCTTTTGAAGCGGTAGCAGCAGCAAAAACAATTGCAGAAGGCGGTGAAGTAGTAGGTCTTCTAATTGGAGACAGCGTTGCCTCTTTTGCAAATGAATTGATTCATTACGGTGCAGATCGCGTTGTGACAGTTGAAAATGATAAATTAAAATCATATACATCTGATGGTTATGCACAAGCGTTTTTAGCTGTACATGCTGAAGAAAATCCAGAAGGTATTGTCTTTGGACATACAGCACTTGGTAAAGATTTATCACCAAAATTAGCAGCGAAGCTTGAAGCTGGTTTAGTTTCTGACGTAACTGCTTTAGAGGTTGAAGGTGGAAATGTTATCTTCACTCGTCCAATTTATTCTGGTAAAGCATTCGAGAAGAAGATTGTAACAGACGGCATCTTATTTGTGACAGTGCGTCCAAATAACATTGCAACTCTGGAAAAAGATGAGTCTCGCAGCGGTGACGTATCTTCTATTACAGTTGATGTGAAAGATTTACGTACAATCATTCAAGATGTTGTCCGTAAAACAGCAGAAGGTGTGGATCTTTCTGAAGCAAAAGTTATTATCGCTGGTGGACGCGGTGTGAAGAGTGAAGAAGGCTTTAAACCATTAAAAGAGTTAGCAGACGTACTAGGCGGCGCTGTTGGGGCATCTCGTGGTGCTTGTGACGCTGAATACTGTGATTACTCATTACAAATTGGTCAAACTGGTAAAGTTGTTACGCCAGACTTATACATTGCATGTGGTATTTCTGGTGCGATTCAGCATTTAGCAGGTATGTCTAACTCAAAAATAATCGTTGCGATTAATAAAGATCCAGAAGCAAGTATCTTTAAAGTAGCTGACTATGGTATTGTCGGTGACTTATTCGAAGTTGTACCTCTTTTAACAGAAGAGTTTAAAAAGTTAAAAGTACATTCATGATTTAAGTACCCTTGAGTTCCAAGTGAAGTACCCCTATATATAGAAAAAGGTGAGAGATCCCCTGTCTCTCATCTTTTTAGTATTTAATCCGTATTTTTATATAGTATAAAGGAACATTTTTTTGTTACAATACATAACGATACATATTATTCGCCACGTATATAAGTTAATGATATACTCTTGGTAGAATATACTTGAAGGAGGAAATAAAATGGCAATTGTAAACGCAAATGACCAAAGCTTCGCAGCAGAAACTAGCGAAGGTGTTGTATTATTAGATTTCTGGGCACCTTGGTGTGGACCTTGTAAAATGATCGCTCCTGTATTAGAGGAAATTGATGCAGAACTAGGCGAAAAAGTAAAAGTAGTAAAAGTAGACGTTGATGAAAACCAAGAAACTGCTCGTCAATTCGAAGTAATGAGCATTCCAGCTCTTTTCGTATTAAAAGACGGTAAAGTAGTTGATCAAGCGTTAGGTTACAAACCGAAAGAAGCGTTAGTAGAATTAGTTTCTAAACACTTCTAAAATAAAAAAGCTACCATTTGGTAGCTTTTTTTATTTTCTTTTTTACAGTCTTTCCGTTACAATAAAAGAACGTATGTTGGGTGTTTGGGCATAGTATGTTTTCAAGGGAAAATAAAAATGCTAAGTATGTAGAAATGGAGGGAGACGAGTGCACGAACATTTGAAAGAGAAGTTGGCTATTTTACCAGATCAACCTGGTTGTTATTTAATGAAAGATAAGCAAGGAACGGTTATATATGTCGGAAAGGCAAAAGTGCTTAAAAATCGTGTGCGCTCGTACTTTACTGGTTCACATGATGGGAAAACACTGCGGCTTGTAGGAGAAATTGTTGATTTTGAATATATTGTAACCTCTTCGAATTTAGAAGCACTTATTTTAGAGTTAAATCTAATTAAAAAATATGATCCGAAATATAATATTCAATTAAAAGATGATAAAACATATCCTTTTATTAAAATTACGGCGGAGAAGCAACCGCGCTTACTCATTACTCGAAACGTAAAAAAGGATAAAGGGAAATATTTTGGTCCTTATCCAAATGCACAATCTGCTCATGAAACGAAAAAACTGCTAGATCGTATGTATCCACTTCGGAAATGCACGAATATGCCAGATAAAGTTTGTTTGTATTATCATATGGGTCAATGTTTAGCACCTTGTGTGAAAGAAGTGACGGAAGAACAAAATAAAGAAATTGTAGATGAAATTATTAAGTTTTTAAATGGTGGACATAAAGAAGTTCGTTCAGAACTAGAAATAAAAATGTATGAGGCTTCAGAGAAACTAGAGTTTGAACGTGCAAAAGAGTTGCGTGATCAAATTGCTCATATTGATGCGATTATGGAAAAACAAAAGATGATTATGAGTGACTTAGTGGATCGTGATGTGTTTGGATATGCAGTGGATAAAGGATGGATGTGTGTTCAAGTTTTCTTCGTTCGAAAAGGAAAGCTAATTGAACGTGATGTTTCTATGTTTCCAATCTACGATGAACCAGAAGAGGGTTTTTTAACGTTTATCGGCCAATTTTATGAAAACAGTAGTCATTTTAAGCCGAAGGAAATTGTCGTTCCAGGAAGTATAGACTCGGAATTAGTAGAGCGCTTTTTAGAAGTGGAAGCGACGCAGCCGAAACGTGGTAAGAAAAAAGACCTTGTAGAATTGGCAAATAAAAATGCGAAGATTGCTCTTGAAGAGAAGTTTTACTTAATTGAACGTGATGAAGAACGAACGATTAAAGCGGTAGATCATTTAGGGAAGCAGCTTGGGATTGAAACGCCATATCGTATTGAAGCGTTTGATAACTCAAATATTCAAGGAACAAATCCCGTTTCTGCAATGATTGCTTTTATCGATGGGAAACCGGCGAAGAAAGAGTATCGAAAATATAAAATTAAAACGGTTCAAGGACCAGATGATTATGAGTCTATGAGAGAAGTTGTGAGGCGCCGTTATACAAGGGCGCTTAAAGAAAATTCACCTTTACCTGATTTGATTATTATTGATGGAGGAAAAGGCCATCTAGCGGCTGCAAGTGATATTTTAGAGAATGAGCTCGGATTATATATTCCGATGGCAGGTCTTGTAAAAGATGATAAACATAAAACCTCCCATTTAATTATTGGGGATCCACCGGAACCTGTGATGCTTGAGAGAAATAGCCAAGAATTTTATTTATTGCAGCGTATTCAAGATGAGGTGCATCGATTTGCGATTACATTCCATCGTCAATTACATGGGAAATCTGTCATTCAATCAGCATTGGATGATATTCCAGGAATCGGTGATAAACGGAAAAAGGTATTGTTAAAACATTTTGGTTCATTAAAGAAGATGAAAGAAGCTTCTATAGAGGAATTTGTCGAAGCGGGTATGCCGAAAAATGTCGCGGAGACGATTTATACGTATTTAACAGATAAGAAGACGTTGTAGTTTACAACGTCTTCTGTTTTTTGGTATAATTTCTGAAGATTTAAAATAAACGTATCTGAATGAAAATACAAAAAAGTCAACTAAACTGATATGTCTAGTTGACTGTAGGTAATGCTTACACTTCAATGAGATCTTTTATATCCCATTTTACAAGAAATGTAATAGAGTCAGAACGTTTTTTCTTTTCTTCGTATGACTCCGCAACGACGTTCCGTTGCTTTTGGATTTGTTCAGCGATGAATCCGGCTTCTAGTTGATAAGAAGAATGTCGTTTTTGTTTTTGACGTTCTGCGATGAGTGTGCCTTTAAGTTGGAACTGCATTTCACGACGCTTATGTTCAACAATGCTTAAAGTGCCCCAGCCAGCCTTTTCAAAGAACTGAATGACTTCTTCAATTGTTTCTAGCGGATATTTTCTTGCAAGGTTTCTACCAGACCAGTATAAAATACCATCTAAATCGTTGCCGATTAAATCAGGTAGTAATTCTTCACGTAGCAATTCATAAGCGAAGGCGTTCAATGAAACATCTTCTAAAGATGTTGTATCGATTGTATTTTTACTCACAATATTCCCCTCTTTCTATAGGGATTATTATATAACATTTCACATTTATAAAAACAGATTTTTCTTTAGGAAAATCTGAATATATAAGAAGAAAAAAAGAATTGGCAAATTATATGCAAATTATGTATACGTTTTCTTGACGCTTCGACAAAAATAGGAGTAAAATGAACTTGGTATCAAATTATGCTGAAATATTTCGAATAATTTTTTCAGTTTTTCTTATGCCAATAGTGAAAAAACATTATTGTCATAAACTAATCTGAAAACAGCAGTCAAACATTCAAGGGGGGTAATGGGGACATGAAAGGCCGCGAGTATACGTTTCGTAAGTGGCACTCATTAATGGGGGTCATCCCGGTTGGTGTCTTTTTGACGCAACATTTAATTGTAAACAACTTTGCAACACGAGGAGCAGAGGCTTTTAACAAAGCTGCAGGCTTTATGGAGCTCCTTCCATTCCGGTATGCGCTAGAAATTTTCATCATCTTTTTACCGATACTGTACCATGCTATATATGGCTTATATATTGCATTTACAGCTAAGAACAATGCGGTTTCTTACGGTTATTTCCGTAACTGGATGTTCGTTTTCCAAAGAATTTCAGGTATCGTTACGCTGATTTTCATTTCTTGGCATGTCTGGGAAACTCGTATTCAAGCAATGTTAGGTAAAGAGGTAAACTATGATATGATGGCAGATATTTTAAACAATCCAGCTATGTTTGCATTCTACTTAGTTGGTGTTGTTTCAACAATTTTCCACTTTGCAAATGGACTATGGACATTCTGCATCAGCTGGGGAATTACAGTATCTCCACGTTCACAAAGAATCTCTACTTATGTAACATTAGCTATTTTCTTAGGTTTATCTTATGTAGGTGTGAGTGCATTATTAGCGTTCATCGATCCACAGCTAGCAAACCAGTAAGGAGTGGGAGAGCATGAAAGGGAAACTTATAGTAGTCGGCGGTGGCTTGGCTGGCTTAATGGCAACGATTAAAGCGGCAGAAGCAGGAGTAAATGTTGAACTGTTTTCTTTAGTACCAGTAAAACGTTCACATTCTGTATGTGCTCAGGGCGGAATTAACGGTGCCGTAAATACGAAAGGTGAAGGGGATTCTCCATGGATCCACTTTGACGATACAATTTATGGTGGGGACTTCTTAGCGAACCAACCACCAGTTAAAGCGATGTGTGAAGCAGCACCTGGTATCATTCATTTAATGGACCGTATGGGTGTTATGTTCAACCGTACGGAAGAAGGACTTCTTGATTTCCGTCGATTTGGTGGAACGCAACATCACCGTACAGCATTTGCTGGTGCAACAACTGGACAGCAATTACTTTACGCATTAGATGAACAAGTACGTCGTCACGAAGTAGCAGGACTTGTAACGAAATATGAAGGTTGGGATTTCTTACGAGCTGTTGTTGATGATGAAGGTGTGTGCCGAGGAATCGTTGCACAAGACTTACAAACTATGGAGATTAGAAGTTTCGGAGCAGATGCCGTGATTATGGCAACAGGGGGCCCTGGTATCATTTTCGGAAAATCAACAAACTCCATTATCAATACAGGTACAGCAGCTTCTGCTGTATATCAACAAGGCGCATATTATGCAAACGGTGAGTTCATTCAAATTCACCCAACGGCAATTCCTGGAGACGATAAATTACGTCTTATGAGTGAATCTGCACGTGGTGAAGGTGGACGTGTTTGGACATATAAAGATGGTAAACCATGGTACTTCTTAGAAGAAAAATATCCGGCTTACGGAAACCTTGTACCTCGTGACATCGCAACACGTGAAATCTTTGATGTTTGCGTAGAGCAAAAACTAGGTATTAACGGTGAAAACATGGTGTACTTAGATCTTTCTCATAAAGATCCAAAAGAACTAGATATTAAACTAGGTGGAATTATTGAAATCTATGAGAAATTTACAGGGGATGATCCTCGTAAACTACCGATGAAAATCTTCCCAGCTGTTCACTATTCAATGGGCGGACTATGGGTTGATTATAAACAGATGACAAATATTCCAGGTTTATTTGCAGCAGGTGAGTGTGATTATTCTATGCACGGTGGTAACCGTCTTGGTGCGAACTCACTATTATCAGCAATTTATGGTGGTATGGTAGCGGGACCAAACGCAATTGAATATATGAAAGGTCTTTCTAAATCATCTGATGCTGTTTCATCTACTGTATATGAGCAAAATGAATTAATCGAAACAGAGAAATTTAACAATATTTTAACGATGGATGGTAACGAAAATGCGTATGTTCTTCATAAAGAGCTTGGAGAATGGATGACAGATAACGTTACAGTAGTTCGTGAAAATAAAAAATTATTAGAAACAGATGCGAAAATTGAAGAATTAATGGCTCGTTACAAACGTATTAACATTAACGATACAGCAAGATGGAGTAACCAAGGTGCTTCATTTACACGCCAACTTGCAAATATGTTTGAGTTAGCACGTGTTATTACAATTGGCGCATATAACCGTAATGAAAGCCGTGGGGCGCATTACAAACCTGAATTCCCAAATCGTGATGATGCAAACTTCTTAAAAACTACGATGGCAAAATTTGAGGGAGAAGGAAATGCACCAGCATTCCATTACGAGGACGTTGATATTTCGTTAATTAAACCACGTAAACGTGATTATTCTTCAAAACACGATGTAGCTGCTAAGGGTGAAGAGAAGGGGGATAAACAACATGTCTGAGAAAACAATCCGCCTCATCATTACAAGACAAGACGGGCCAGATGCGCAAGCCTTTGACCAAGAGTTTGAAATTCCATATCGTCCGAATATGAATATTATCTCAGCACTTATGGAAATCCGTCGTAATCCTGTTGATTCAAAAGGGAACCAAACAACTCCGATTGCATGGGATATGAACTGCTTAGAGGAAGTATGTGGTGCATGTTCGATGGTGATTAACGGAAAACCACGTCAATCATGTACGGCACTTATCGATCAATTAGAGCAACCAATTCGCTTAAAACCGATGAAGACATTCCCGGTTGTACGTGACTTGCAAGTTGATCGTAGTCGCATGTTTAATGCTCTAAAACGCGTTAAAGCGTGGATTCCAATTGATGGTACGTATGACCTAGGTCCAGGACCAAGAATGCCTGAGAAAAAGCGTCAATGGGCTTATGAGCTTTCAAAATGCATGACATGTGGTGTTTGCTTAGAATCATGTCCAAACGTAAACAGTAAGTCTGATTTTATTGGACCAGCACCGTTATCACAAGCTCGCTTATTCAACTCACATCCAACGGGTGAAATGCATAAAGCAGATCGCTTACGTGCAATTATGGGAGATGGAGGACTAGCAAACTGTGGTAACTCGCAAAACTGTGTGCAATCATGTCCGAAGGGTATTCCTTTAACAACTTCAATTGCGGCATTAAACCGTGATACAACAATTCAATCGTTCAAAGATTTCTTTGGTAGCGATAATAACTATTAATAAATATTGCCTCTTCATATCGAAGAGGCAATATTTATAACTATATTTTTCTGTTTATTCTGTTTATTTTAAGGTGAAAAGGAGAGATAACAATGAAGAGGATTTCTTATATTGAAGACTTTGAGCAATGGGAAAGTGGTTTTTCGTTTTACAACCCTGTAAAGGTTCGTTTTGGTGAAGTAGATATGTTTGGACATGTAAATAATGTCGTTGCTTTTACTTATTTTGAAGAAGCTCGTATTGCGTTGTTTAAAGAACTTGGATTTATGCAAGAGTGGACACATGCATCATCAGAAACGATGATCGTTGTTGCGGATTTACAATGTAATTTTATTAAGCAAATATATTTTGATGAACAGTTGAAGGTGTATGTAAAAGCAGGGTCGGTTGGGAATTCTTCTTTAGATTTACATTATATGGTGAAGAATGAAGCAGGAGAGGTTTGTTTAGTAGGTCGTGGAATGATGGTTCAAGCGTCGAAAAAAACAGGAAGAGGCGAACCATGGCCTGAAGAATGGAAGAAGAAATTACTACAATGATAGAGTGAAAGAAAAATAAGAGAGCAATTTGCTCTCTTATTTTTTGTCTTCCATCGCTTCTTCTAATGTTAAGTGATGTTTATATAGGTATGTAGCGTATGGATTACCAACGTAGCGTAAGTGCCATGGTTCATATGCATATTCTGTTGTATCTGTTTTATCTTCTAAGTAACGAATGACAAAGCCGAATTCATGAGCATGTTCTGCGACCCATTTTCCTTCTGCTGTCTCCCCGAAGATAGGCTCTAATTGAAATTTAGCTGATTTTGAACTAATATCCATTGCTAAACCCGTTTGGTGTTCACTTGTACCAGGAATTGCGCTTACTGAATTAGCTTCGGCTTTTCCTTGGCGTCTAACGTATGTATCATGCAACGACTTTTGGCGTTTGTATGAACGATAACCAGATACAGCTGTAAGATCAAGCCCTTCTTTTTTCGCAGCTTTAAACATGTTTTCAAGTGCCTCTGCAGCATCTTTGCGTAGTAATGTTTTTTCTTTATCTTTTGGACTAGTAAATGGTACATTTGGTCTTGTTAAGTCTTCAGGAGTGTATCCATCTGGTAGTTTTCGATGTTTATTAATTAAGACAAGGTTAGATTTTGGATTTGTTACAACTGAAAAGTCATTGTCTATTTTCTTTGCATTATGATCAGCTTTTGGAAAATCAGGAATTTCTTCTTTTTTATGGTTAGTATGTTTTTGACTTTCGACAGCTTTCGCTTCATGATGTAGTGGTGATTTAGAACCAAAGTAAGCGAAAGATGTGATACCGATTACAATAGTAGTGGCAGAAATAATTATTATCTTTTTCATGATGCCTTGTAATCACAGTCCCTTCTTAATAGAATGTGTAATGTTTTTTATTATAAATCTAGTTTGTTGGAAAAGGAATATAAGAGTCATAACGTAATAGAAATGCAAAGAAAATGTCAGAAAATGTGTGAATTTGTAGTATTTTTTTATATAATTCATTTCTTATCTTTCATGAAATGCATTTTTTATGTAATATATATACATAAGAAGATGTAGCGATTATCGAGAATAGAGAACTTCTTGTATAGACTAGGAGTGAATGGGAATGGATTTTGCAACAATTATTGGACTTATTTTAGGATTTGTAGCAGTGGTAGTAGGGATGGTCGTCAAGGGCGCTGACATAACAGCCTTATTAAATCCTGCCGCAGCATTAATTATTTTTATCGGTACATTTGCTGCAGTATGTATTGCATTTCCGATGAATCAACTAAAAAGGGTTCCAAAACTATTTAAAGTTCTTTTTGGTTCAAATAAAAAGGATTTAAGTTATGAACAGTTGCTAGAATTATTTGTTCATTGGACATCTGAAAGTAGAAAATACGGTATTTTGTCTTTAGAGCAACAATTAGACAAAATTCAAGATGAATTTCTTTTGCGCGGTATGAAATTTGTGATTGATGGTGTATCCGCAGAAGATTTAGAGCAGATTTTGGAATCTGAATTAGAGGCAATTGAAGAAAGACATGCAAAGGGAGCTGCTATTTTTTCACAAGCTGGTACGTATGCACCGACATTAGGAGTTTTAGGTGCTGTTATCGGTCTTGTAGCTGCGCTTGGTAACTTAACTGATATTGAAAAGTTAGGTCATGCTATTTCGGGTGCGTTTATTGCAACGATTTTTGGTATTTTTTCCGGTTATGTATTATGGCATCCATTTGCAAATAAGTTAAAGCAAAAATCTTCAGCTGAAATTGAGAAAAAACGTTTAATCATTGATTGTTTATTAATGTTACAAGAAGGTACATATCCGTTTATTATGAAGAACCGTATTTTAGGTGCACTTTCTGCAACTGAGCGTAAAAAGCTAGAAAAAGGAGCAGAAAAAAATGCGGAGTAAGAAAAATAGAAGAGGTAAAAAGAAAAAACATGATGAGCATATCGATGAAACGTGGTTAATTCCATATTCTGATATGTTAACGTTGTTATTTGCATTGTTTATCGTTTTATTCGCAATGAGTAGTATAGATGCTGCGAAGTTTAAACAGATGGCAGTTGCTTTTCGAAGTGAATTAGCTGGGGGAACAGGCAACAAAGAATTTTTAAGTGATCAAAAGCCAAATGATGAAAAAGAATTATCAGCAAGTAGCCTTGAGGCAGAACAAGCAAAAAAACAAGAAGAAGCTAGAGCTAAAGAAAAAAAAGAGATGGATGAATTGAAAGCATTACAAAAAAAGATTGATCAATATATTAATGAAAAACAATTATCCTCTTCTTTTCAAACTAAATTAACTGAAAAGGGATTAATGGTGACAATATTAGAAAATATACTGTTTGATTCGGGGAAAGCAGATGTGAAATTAGAATCTTTAGGGATTGCAAAAGAGATGTCTAGCTTACTTGTTTCAGCGTCACCTCGTGAAATTACAGTATCGGGTCATACGGATAATGTCCCTATTGCCAATGCGCAGTTTGCGTCGAATTGGGAATTAAGTACGCAGCGGGCAGTTAATTTTATGCAAGTATTACTGCAAAATAAAGAATTACAACCAGAAAAATTTAGTGCGATTGGATACGGAGAATACCGTTCAATTGCTCCAAACGATACGCAAGAAGGAAAGGCAAAGAATAGACGTGTGGAAGTATTTATCTTGCCTTTAACAGAGAAAGTAAAATAAAAGAGGATGGCGAATGCCATCCTCTTTTATTTTACATCAAATGATTTTAAGTTGTCGCGACGGATTTTATCTTTTTCTGCATCTGATTTTTTGAAATCATAATCATATAAAGCGCCTTCCCAATCACCATACATTGGATTCGGGAAAATAATGAATTTCTCACCAAATTGTGCTTTTGAATCTTCTACTGTTTGGTTACGATCTTTTACAGATTTTCCATCAAAACCTGTGAAATCAGACAAGTTATCACCGAAGAATAAGACAATATCATGGGTTTGAGAAACGAGTTCACGGCGTTTTTCTTTCCCTTTTTCTTTCGGATCTTGTAGTAATATATGTTCTTTCGTTGCTTGAGGAGCACCTACACGCTCAAGATTTTTAATTGTTGCATCTAGTTGATTCGTTTTACGATTTGAGACGTAGTAAATATCTACACCTTTAGACTCTGTATATTTTAAGAAATCAATTGCGCCTGGAAGGGCTTCAGCCTCAGCTTTGTTAATCCAATCATCCCATTTGTAAGGATAGCCTTTGCCTGTTTTTACGCTCATTGCTTGATGAGGACTGTTATCTAAAACAGTTTCGTCTAAATCAAGCACGATAGCAGGTTTTTTCTCTGTCCCTTTTGCAAGAATTGCATCAAGCTTTAATTGACCAATGTTGTACCCTTGGTAGTAAAGTGCTTTCGTTTCACCGGCTGTTTGATACCATAAATCAGCCATTAATTGTTGTTCTGTTAATTTTACTTTCTCTTCTTTCGCCACTGTTTTCTCTGGTGTTCCTGAACATGCTACAAGTGATGTAGATAGAACTGCTACAGATAATAAAGTGGTAATGCCCCTCTTCATCTTCATATGTATCCTCCTTGATGTTAGAAAATCATTTTATATTATATATTAAAATATAATATTTTTATATGAACATTTGCATATTGTCTTTTGTATATATAGTAGTATGTCCTATATTAGAAAGATGAGCAAAATAATAATAGTTGTTTTGACAATTTTTATTGTCGTAATGACAATTATAATTGACAAAAAGAACTTTGTTATTTACAATTTTAACTAAATAGAACAAATGATGGATTCATGACGATGTTTACATATAAGAGGATGAAGCGTGGTGCTATATTTTGTCTTGAATAAACATAGTCTTTGAAAGAGAGCACGAATGATACTAAAGGGGAGGCTTTATACTTTGAGTTTACAAATTCAAAACTTAACGAAACAATTTGGGGAATCAAAAGCAGTTAACGGTTTGCAAATTTCGTTACCAAAAGGTGAAGTACTAGGGTTACTTGGACGAAATGGTGCAGGGAAAACAACAACAATCAAAATGCTTCTCGGATTATTAACGCCTAATGAAGGTTCGATTACATGGGATGGAAAAGCATTTGGAAATAGTGGTGTAACAATTGGGTATTTACCAGAAGAAAGAGGTTTATATACAAAAAGTAGAGTAATAGATCAGCTGCGATATTTTGGTAGATTAGAAGGAATGTCGAAGAAAGAAGTAGATCATGCTATTGATCACTGGTTAGAGCGTTTAGCGATACCAGAATATAAATTTAAAACGGCTGGAGAGCTTTCAAAAGGGAATCAGCAAAAAATCCAATTAATTGCTGCTCTTCTTCATAATCCGGAACTTCTCATTTTAGATGAACCATTCAGCGGCCTTGATCCAGTTAATGCTGGGATGTTAGCTAGTATTATTGAAGAACAAGTACAGAGCGGAAAGACGATTATTTTATCAAGTCATCGTATGGAACAAGTAGAGGCTTTTTGCCAACATGTATGTATTTTGAAAAAAGGTGAAGCAGTCGTAAAAGGACAGCTAAGTGATATTAAGAAAGAATACGGTTTCCGTAATTTAACGATTGAAGATACAGTAGAGAATGAAAAGGGATTAGAAGCTATACATGTATCGTATGAAAAACAACAAGGCCTTCTTTATGTGAAAGTACAAGACGATGCGGAAGCTCTCAAGATTTTGCAACAGTTGCAAGAGCAAGGTGTTAGCTTACGACAATTCAAAATGTTAGAGCCGACGTTAAACGAAATCTTTGTAGAGAGGGCGAAATAACGATGCGTAAATTTTCTCACGTATTTTCATTTTATTTTAGGGAAGCATTTTTATCTAAAAAATCATTAATTACGAGTGCGATTTTATTTTTAGTTGTGTTTGGGATTTTTGCATTTAATCATTTTACTTCAGGCGATGATAAAAATAAGGATAAAGATAAAATTGCAGTTGTAGTAGAGAGTTCCACATATAAAGTACAAAAAGATGAGCTAAATAAGCTATTGCCATCAGCAAAAATAACAATTGGTTCAAAGGATGATTTTGATAAACTGCATAAGCAAGTAGAAGAAGGCGATTTAGATGGTCTATTCCATGTGACGGAAAAGGATGGGGCTCCATCGATTACATATATGTATAATGGATTTCCAAGCCAAGCAACTTCTGCAATTATGGCAGGATATTTAAAGCAACAATATACGATGGTGACGATTGCCAAAAATAATGTTTCACCAGAAATTGCACAGCAATTACAAACAGAAATTCAAGTAAAGCAAGAAGCGATAAAAGATCGTACATCTTCTTTCGGAATTGCCTATTTCTTTACATTTGCTTTATATATGTTTATTGTAGCGTTCGGAAATACAATCGCAATGAATATTGCATCTGAAAAGGCGTCACGTGTAATGGAAGTAATGCTTCCGAAAGTGAAGCCTCTTACGATGATGTATGCGAAAATTTTAGCGGTTGTTTCAACGGCGTTATTACAACTTGTCATATTGGCGTGTGGTTATCTTATTCCATATTTGTTAGGTTGGGTCGATTTAGAAAGTGCCTCACTATTTGGTATTCCAATTGACTTTACGAAATTAGATGCAAAGGTTATCAGCATGTTTCTTGTTTATTTCATTACGGGATATTTACTTTATGCGATGATGTATGCTGCTGCTGGAGCTGTCGTGTCTAAGACGGAGGATTTACAAGCTGTATCTTTCCCGGTAATGATTTTAATTATGGCTGCATTCTTTATTAGTATTAAATCATTAAGTGATCCGAATAGTACTATCGTCGTTGTAAGTTCTTACATTCCATTCTTTACACCGATGGTTACCTTCTCACGTATTGTAGCTGGTGAAGCAGGTATGCTAGAAATTACGATAACATTAGCAGTCTTATTGGCGACAATTGCGGTATTAAATGCTGTTACAAGCCGCATTTACGTAAACGGCGTAATGAATTACTCAGATAAAGTGAAATTTAAAGATTTAGCGAAATTTATAAAGCGTCAATAATGAGAGAAAAGCGTGATTTCTTATTGAAATCATGCTTTTTCTTTATGTATAAATTAAAAATAGTATATAATGATAAGAGTCGTCTTTTAATAGAATGAATAAAAAGGAGGGTGTGCAGATGGGGATTAGTAGTCGTTTTACAGTAGGTGTTCATATGCTGACATTACTTGCGATAGATCGAAACTCTCGCTGTACCTCTGAATGGATTGCCGGTAGTGTGAATACAAATCCAGTTGTGATTCGTCGCATTACAGGAATGTTGAAGAGAGCAGGACTTGTTGATGTACAAGCTGGTAAAGGTGGTACGACACTTGCTCGAGATTTAGAAGAAATTACATTACTTGATGTATATAAAGCAGTGGAAGTTGTAGAAGAAGGACAGCTATTTTCCTTCCATGAAAATCCCAACATTGAATGTCCAGTAGGAGCTAATATTCAATCAGTATTAGAAATTATTTTAATGCAAGCGCAAGAAGCGATGGAAAACGTACTTGCAAATGTAACGGTAGATCAATTAGTTACAAATTTAAAGTCTAAAATGAAAGAATAAAAAAAGCGAGCTTCCTCATAATGAGGGCTCGCCTTTTTTTATTCAGAAATATTGAAAATTCTATTTTTCAGTATTTAAAATGAATTTACCTACGATAGCTGCGAAGATACCACCAAGAATTGGTGCTACGATGAATACCCATAGTTGAGAAAGTGCTTCTCCACCAACAAATAAAGCTGGTGCGATACTACGAGCTGGGTTAACAGATGTTCCAGTTAACGGAATTCCTAATAAGTGAATTAAAACTAATGTGAAACCAATTACTAGTCCAGCTAAAGAAGAACTTCCTTTTTTACCTGTTACAGCAACGATAACTAAAATAAATACGAAAGTTAAAATGAACTCAACTAAAAATGCTCCAGATAAACCAAGAGTTCCGAAACCATTTTGTCCTAAATTATCTAAAGGTGTTTTAGCAGATTTTAAAATTGTTACTAACGTTGCAGTTCCTAATAAACCACCTAAAATTTGAGCTAATACATAATAACAAAGTTCCATAGCGTTCATTCGTTTGTTGATGAACATAGCTACTGATACTGCTGGGTTAATGTGACATCCAGAAATTGTTCCGATGCTATATGCCATAGCTACAATAGATAGACCGAAAGCCATAGCGATTCCTAATGTTCCAATTCCTTCAATTCCGCCGCCAGTGACAGCTACTCCAGTTCCGAATAATACAAGTACAAATGTACCAATAAATTCAGCGATTGCTTTTTTTAACATAATTTACCTCCTATTAATGCGCATGAAACGTATTATAACATAAGTTTTAGTATAAGCAGCCAATGAAATACTATTCTGATAAGGCGAAATAGGGGGACAATAAAAAAGAGTATGGTTCATCTCTATAGAACCATACCCTTTTTTTATGCCGATTTTTTCTGTTTAACGACTGGAACAGAACGGTTTAAAATACTATTTGCAACCATTCCTAACATGATAATAATCATTCCGATGAGAGAAAGTCCTCCAGGGAGTGAACCATTTAAGAAAATGATTTCTCCAAGTACGGTAAAGACCATCGTTCCAGCTTGTGTTGCTTCAACAGCTCCAAGTAGAGCGAGGTTATCTTTTGCTAAGTCAGTAGCAAAGAAAAATGTCATCGTTGCAATAACGCCGGAACATAATGCTAACAAAAATCCTTGAAGTATTTGGTTGGATGTTGGAATGCCAGTAGTAGAAAATCCGTATATACCAAGCAAGATTGTTATAGGAAGACTTCCAATTGCCATTCCTAATACACGTTGGAACGTATCAAGGCGTCCACCAACAAGCTCCATCATTTTTCGGTTACCGAACGGATATAAGAAAGCGGCTAATACGACAGGTAAAAAACCTGAAATGAACTGAGTCATTGTAATATGGCTTGCGGCAGTTGCTTGCATACAAATTACACCAAGTAAAATAAATAATGCAACATATAAGCTACGAAGTGGAATTTTTCCACGTACAAGTTTCGTACCTGATTTTGTTTCTATTTTCACGAAAAATAGTGGTGATAGTAGTAAACCAGCTAAAATCGTAACTTGCCAAGTTCCAGCAACGAGCCAAGCTGGAGAAAAGACAGCTGCGAAACTTAATAAAGAATAAAAACCAATACCGGCAACAGAACCCCATCCGATCCATGCCAATGGATGTTTTTTTAAATCTTCCCATAATCCCCTAAAGTTTTTGCGAAATAAAACGATAAGGAATAAAATAGGAAGAGCAAATAAAAAACGGAAGGAAGCTGTCCAAGCCCAGCTCGTTCCAGATACATTCATTGCTCTATTAATAATAAAGGTTGCAGAAAAAAAGGCCGATGATAAAAGACCTAATAAAATTGCGCGCATGAAGTATAACACTCCTTTCGAAAATAAATAATTATGTATAGTATGATATACTTTTAATTATTAAAAGTAAACTATTTTATACTTTAAGGTGGTTTTATATATGAAAGAAAATGAAGATATGCAAACGAAAGAAGTCATTCAACAAGTTGGACAGTTATTGAGACAAATTCGAAATGAACAGAAATTAAGTTTAGAAGAATTAGCTCATAAAACAGGAGTTAGTAAATTAACATTAGGAAAGATCGAAAGAGGGGAAACAAATCCGACACTAGCTGTCATTTGGAAAATAACGAAAGGGTTATCAATTCCTTTATCCAGATTAATGGTTGTTGGAGAACCTGTAGCTGTTGCGCGCTGTGGAGAAGGATTTGCAGTAGATGAAGGACAAGCGTGGCATTTAGAAACGATGTTCCGTTATACGAAAGAAACAGGGATGGAAATGCACCGCGCTTGTTTACGATCAAATAGTATATATGAGCCAGAAGCTCATCATGAAGGTGCGATTGAGCTTGTAACGGTAATGAAAGGGAAAGTGTCTATTCAAGTGGAGAATGATGTATACGAATTAAATGAGTTTGATTCCATTCAATTTGAAGCGAATAAGAAGCATATTTATAAAAATGAAGAAGAAGAAGTAGCGGTATTACATTTAACGATGAAATATTCTTCATGAAAAAATCACCTATAGGATTCTATAGGTGATTTCTCTTCTTAAGTATGTGAAATAATGCCGTTAGTACGAACGTGGCATAAGTAATAAACAAATGAAATAAACTAAAAATCCTGTCCCAAAACATAAAACAGCAATAACCCAAATGATACGAATAAGAGTAGAGCTAATATCAAAATATTCTCCTAAACCACCACATATACCAAATAGCATTTTATCAGTTTCGGATTTACATAACTTTTTTGACATATTCCAATCAACTCCTTTTTATATCAAACTGCATACTTTTATTCTATATGGAAATTTATGAGAAGACTATGGGGTTGTATTACATTTTTTTGTGAGAAGTGATCGTATTAATTGTCTTAATTTTCAGTGGATATTAAACTTGTAGTTATGAGGTGATTTTTAATAAAGGGTGGGGAAATAGAGATGACAGTATATTGGTTGACTAACGTAATGCTTGAATCAGGATATACATATGAAGAAGAGAGAATTTCACAAACAGAAACAGAATTATGCAGTTTACTTATTGAAGATGGTCGAATTAAAAAAATTATAAAAGGGATTGTTCAAGAGGAAGATATAGTAACTTTTGATGCTAAGAACTTATTAATGTTGCCAGCTTTCAAAGAGATGCACATTCACATTGATAAAACATATTATAGTGGCCCATGGAAAGCTTGTATGCCAGCAGAAAGTATTTTTACACGTTTTAATGAAGAAGAAAAAATTTTACCAAAGCAATTAGCGACTGCCCAAAATAGAGCGGAAAATATGCTAGAGTTACTACTGCAAAATGGTGCAACGAATATTAGAACGCATTGTAATGTCGATCCGATTATTGGGCTTGGTAATCTGGAGGCGACGTTAGCGGCATTAGAAACATATAAAAATCGAGTGTCTAGTAGAATTGTTGCGTTTCCGCAACATGGATTATTGCGCAGTGATTCTGTGCAACTCGTGAAAGATGCGATGCGTATGGGTGCTCATCTAGTCGGAGGAGTAGATCCAGCTACAGTAGATAATGACATTGAAAAGTCATTACATACAATTATGGATATCGCAGTAGAATTTAATGCGGATGTTGATATTCATTTGCACGATGCGAATAATCTTGGAACGTTTACGATGAAGAGATTGGCAAGTTTAACAGAAGAAGCAGGATGGCAAGGCCGTGTAACGATTAGTCATGCACTTGGACTTGGTGGTGTTACTGATAAAGAGGCTGAAGAAGTGGCAGAAAGACTCGCAAATGTAAATATTGATATTACTTCAACAGTGCCAATTGGTAAACAAGTAATCCCAATTCCGTTATTAGATAAAAAAGGTGTTAAGGTTGCATTAGGCAATGATAGCATTACAGATCATTGGTCACCGTTTGGAACAGGTGATATGCTTCAAAAGGCGAATCGATTAGCAGAGCGTTTTGGGTGGAGTGACGAAAGGTCTTTAGGAAAAGCACTCCGCTTTATTACAGGAGGAAAAGAAACGTTAAATAATGAAGGGAAGCGAGTATGGCCGAATGTAGGGGATGAAGCGAGCTTTGTTTTGACGAATGCGACATGCGCTGCTGAAGCAGTAGCGCGTCAAACAGAAAAACGTTTAGTCGTGTATAAAGGAAATATTGTTGTTGGAAGTTTAAATGAGGTGGAATTAAATAATCTTGTGTAGAAGAATCGTTTAAATATTTTGAGGAGGGTTCTAATGGTGAGTATAGAACTCTTCTTTTTTATTCTTACAATATATTTTTATAGGAAAGCTAGAAGGGATGAAAAAATTGGACAATCAACATAACCAAAATCATATTATGGGAACTTTGCAATGGTTTATATTTTTATTAGCAAATTCAATCGCACTACCAATTGTCGTTGGCGGATTATTTCATCTTACGACGGAAGAAATATTTTATTTAATGCAGCGTACGTTTTTTGTAGTTGGTATATCTTCTTTTTTACAAGGGTGGCTTGGGCATAGACTGCCAATTGCGGATGGGCCGGCTGGATCTTGGGTTGGTGTATTTACCGTACTTGCTTATGCAACGGCCGGACAGGATCAATTACATAGTACACTGCAAATTTTAGAATTAGGAATAATAATCTCCGGTGTTATTTTAATAGGATTAGGAGTAACTGGTTTTATAGGACGTATTTTATTTTTATTTACGCCGCTTGTGACAGGGACGTTTTTACTTTTATTATGTTTACAATTAAGTGGTGTATTTTTAAAAGGAATGTTAGGAATTACAGCTACTATTTCTCAAATCGACGGATTTACAGCAATGATCGCGTTTAGTATATTTCTGTTCGTTATTATACTATCTAATTTTGGAAAAGGCTTTGTCAAAAGTTATGCAGTTTTAATAGGATTAATTAGTGGGTGGATTATTTTTCTCATTGCAGGAAAAGTGACAATCCCATCTCAAGTAACTCATTTTGTGCAACTTCCACATATATTTGCTTGGGGACTTCCAAAATGGAATACTGGTATGGCTGTATCCAGTTTCGTTATGGTATGTATTTTAGTTTCGAATACGGTGGCAGCTATTATAGCAATTAATCAAGCAACTATTCATAAAGCGACTATTGAACAAAAACAGTTGAAAGATGGAACATGGGTTGGGGGGATTTCACATCTCATCTCTTCTGTATTTTCAACTGTAGGTGTCGTTCCGTTACCAGCAACGGCAGGATTTATACGTTTAACAAAACAAAAGTATATACGATCGTTCTTAATGGCATGTGCATTACTAGTCGTAATGTCTCTTTTTCCAAGTATTATTCGTTACTTAGCATCTTTACCATCAGCTGTTGCATCGGCTGTTTTAATGGCTTCGTTCGTACAGTTAATTGGAATTGGATTTAATAATATAAAACAAGTGCCGATGAGTGAAAGGAATGTAACGATCTTAGGCGTTGCAGTATTATTTGGCAGCGGCGTAATGTTTTTACCGTCTGGAGCACTCCAATCCTTGCCGTCTATTATGCAATATATATTCGGTAATGGTTTATTTGTAGGTACGGTTGTAAGTATATTGCTAGAACAAATATGGCGCGTTGGAAAGTAAGTGGATAAAAAGAGTGTACGCACTGTATAAAAGTCTAAAATAACATAGGAAATAAAGCCCATTTTTATTCACCACCTGCACATTTCGTTCATACAATATCTTGACTAAATAAACACCCAACTTACACATACACAGCTCTGGCTTAAGCAAGGAGGGTTATACCAGTTGAAGGAAAAAGCGTATCAATCTAAACCTTTACTCACAAAGAGAGAGAGAGAAGTATTTGAATTGCTGGTTCAAGATAAAACAACGAAGGAAATTGCAGGTGAACTTTTTATAAGTGAAAAGACAGTTCGCAACCATATCTCAAACGCAATGCAAAAGCTAGGGGTTAAAGGACGTTCACAAGCAGTTGTGGAGCTTCTTCGTATGGGAGAGCTCGAATTATAAGAAAGCAGCCGACTTTTATATAAAAGTCGGCTATTTTTTGTTTGCTTCACTTGCTATATGAATGATAAGAACACTCCATACATAAATAGGTAATAAGGAGGGGATATGTTGAAAAGGATACTGTTAGTTTCAACAAGTGCTCATGATATGAATGGACACCCGACTGGTTTGTGGCTGGAAGAGCTCGCAGCTCCTTATCATGTATTTAAAAAGGCTAAGTTTGATGTTGATATTGTGTCAATAAAAGGTGGGAGAGTACCTATAGATAGAGTGTCTATTCCGAATGGTATACCTCGCGAATTCAAGCATGTAGCTTCTTTATTGCAAAATACGAGGCCGATTTCAAATGTTCATTTTTCGGATTATGATGCGGTTTTATTTTGTGGTGGGCACGGGACGATTGTAGATTTTCCAGGTAATCCATATGTAGCAAATTTGATTGAGAATATGTATAACAATAACCGGATTGTAGCGGCTGTTTGTCACGGAGTAAGCTCTTTAGTCGGTGTGAAAAATAAGGATGACTCGTTTTTTGTTGCGGGTAAGCGTATAACAGGTTATACAAACGATGAAGAAAGAGCTGTACATTTAGAAAAGCGCGTTCCGTTTTTGTTAGAAAGTAAGTTGAAAGAAGAAGGAGCTTTGTTTTATGTAGCCCCCAATTTTACGCCGCATGTAGTAGTAGATGGTCATTTAATTACAGGACAAAATCCACAGTCTAGCGTGGAAATAGGTAAGGCTATAAAAAGGGCTGTAAATAAATTATCGTCATTTTAATTTCTGCTCATTTCTTCTTATTAATGGGAATGTCTTCTTTTCAAAAAAAGATGGAGCAATGAATATGCACTTTATATAGAAGAAACCGACTTTCTTATAGAAGGTCGGTTATTTTTCTATCTTGCAAATTACGAAAAAAAGGAGCAAAATAAAAAAGGTCCTAGTCTATACATGGGCAAATGAAAATTTTCATACAGAAGCATTTGAAGTGAGCGAACTTAAAGTGTGTAAAATATAATGATAAACATAAAAGATGATGAATGAGAAAACGGGTGATGAAGTTGAATAGAGCAATCGGTGTTATCGATTCAGGAGTTGGCGGTTTAACAGTAGCGAAGGAATTAATTCGTCAATTGCCGAAAGAGCGTATCATATATTTAGGAGATACAGCACGTTGTCCTTATGGTCCACGTTCTCGAGAAGAAGTACGTCAATTTACGTGGGAAATGACGGAGCATTTACTAGATTTAAATATTAAAATGTTAGTTATTGCGTGTAATACAGCAACTGCAGTTGTATTAGAAGAGATGCAAAAACAATTACCAATTCCAGTAGTAGGAGTTATTCACCCAGGATCACGTACAGCTTTAAAAGTGACAAACACGTATCACGTTGGGATTATTGGAACGATTGGAACGGTGAAAAGTGGTGCATACGAAGAGGCGTTAAAGTCTATTAATAACCGTGTTATGGTAGAAAGTTTAGCTTGTCCACCTTTCGTTGAACTTGTAGAGAGTGGGAATTTCGAAAGTGAAATGGCGTATGAAGTTGTAAGAGAAACGCTGCAACCACTGAAAAGTACCGATATTGATACACTTATATTAGGTTGTACACATTATCCGATTTTAGGACCTGTTATTAAAAAAGTAATGGGAGATAAAGTGCAACTAATTAGTTCTGGTGATGAAACAGCACGTGAAGTAAGTACAATCTTATATCATAGTAAAATGTTGAATGAAGGAGAAGAACAAAGCGATCATCTCTTCTTAACAACAGGAAAAATAGGCTTGTTTAAAGAAATTGCATCAAAATGGTTTGGTCAACCGATTGAAAATGTGAAGCATATTCATTTAGAAAAAGAATAATAGTAGAATTTATATAAGTGAGCTCCTGAGAAATCAGGAGCTTTTGTTTTATCTTGCTATTTGCTGGGTAGTAAGACCCCTGCTGATTAAAGTTTCAATTTATAAGAGGCACAGCTTGTTCTAAAATGTGAAACAGCTCGTATACATAATAGTACAAACTTAGATTTTAGGGGGGAATGGCATGCCTAAATCCACTTTTAAATGGGTTGTTGGTGCTACTGTGAGCGCTGTTTTACTAACAGGGTGTGGCTTTATAAATCAAGAGAAAGCAACTGAACAAATTGATCCGCCAAAACAAGTTACGTATACAGAGGGTGGGAAGAAAGAAGTAGCTAAAAAAGATAAGCAAGGGCAAATGGTAAATAGAGAACTATACCTTGTTGATAAAAATGGTTATGTTGTACCACAAACGTTAGCTATACCTACTCCGAAAGCAAATGAGACTGTGAAGCAAACGTTAGAATACCTTGTGAAAGATGGACCGGTAACGAATTTATTACCAAATGGGTTTCGTGCAGTCATTCCGGCGAATACAACGATGACCTTAGATTTGAAAAAGGACGGAACGGCAGTTATTGATTTCTCTAAAGAAATGAAAAACTATGCGAAAGAAGAAGAGCGTCAAATCGTTGAATCTATAGCTTGGACGTTGACGCAATTTACAGAGATAAAACAAGTGCAGTTCCAAATAAATGGTGAGAAATTGGCAAAGATGCCGGTTGGTGGTACACCGCTTGGTGAAGGAGTGAGCCGTGCAAATGGTATTAACTTCGATGATGAACAAGTAGCAGATGTAACAAATACAAAACCAGTCACACTGTATTTTATGGCGCAAAATAATAATAAACAGCAATACTACGTACCAGTCACACGCCGCGTTGCGGAAGGTAAAGAAAATGACTATGCAGCAATTATAGATGAACTCGTAAAAGGACCGATCCATCAATCGCTCCTGAATGATTTTAATCCAGGAGTTAAACTTATTACGAATCCGAAATTACAAGATGGAAATCTTACATTAAACTTTAACGAAAATATATTTATAAACCCAGATAAAAATATGGTTTCAAATTACGTATTGAAGTCGTTAGTTTTATCTTTAACTGAAAAGAAAGGCGTGAAAAGCGTTTCTATTGAAGTAAATGGTAAAGCAAATCTTATAGATGAAAAGGGCGGAAAGTTAATAAAACCGGTAGATCGTCCAGAAAACGTGAATACAGGTAGTTTTTAATCTTGAATAATTTGATATACTTAAGTAAGAAAGGGGAATTGCTTTTTGAGTTCCCCTTCTTTTATTGTATACATATCATACATTTAAATTTGGCTATACTAACAAGTAGTTATGAGGAGGTTATTTTTATGCGAGTAGATGGTAGAGAGAAAACAGAATTACGCCATATACATATTCATACGAATTATTTAAAACATCCAGAAGGATCAGTATTAATTGAGGTTGGGGATACAAAGGTAATTTGCTCAGCGACAATTGAAGAGCGTGTCCCGCCGTTTATGCGTGGAGAAGGAAAGGGCTGGGTAACAGCTGAATACGCGATGATTCCACGTGCGACAGAACAACGTACAATTAGGGAGTCAAGCAAAGGGAAAGTAACAGGACGTACAATGGAAATCCAGCGTTTAATTGGACGAGCATTACGTGCGGTAGTTGATTTAGAAGCGCTTGGCGAGAGAACAGTTTGGATTGATTGTGATGTCATCCAAGCGGATGGTGGAACGAGAACTGCTTCTATTACAGGTGCATATGTAGCAATGGTATTAGCGTTTGAGAAGTTATTACAAGCAGAAAAAGTATCTAAAATTCCAGTGAAAGATTATTTAGCAGCAACGTCGGTAGGGATTGTTGAAGAACAAGGTGTTGTTTTAGATTTAAACTATGCAGAAGATTCTAAAGCAGATGTTGATATGAACGTAATTATGACTGGAAAAGGGCAGTTTGTTGAAGTGCAAGGAACTGGAGAAGAAGCGACGTTTAGCAGAGCACAGTTAAATGAACTACTTGATGCTGCGGAACAAGGCATTTTCCAACTGATTGACATGCAAAAAGAAGCTTTAGGCGACATCGTATCTCATATAGAGTAGAGGTGGAAAGTATGAAACAAGTTGTTGTAGCGACAAAAAATATGGGGAAAGTACGTGAGTTTGCTGAGTTATTTGAGAGATTTGATTTAGAAGTGAAATCATTACACGATTTTCCTCATATTGAAGAAGTCGAAGAAACTGGTGAAACATTTGAGGAAAATGCGATTTTAAAAGCGGATAGTCTGAGCAAACAGTTGAATGCAATTGTAATCGCAGATGATTCAGGTCTTATTGTAGATGCTTTAAATGGAAAGCCAGGCGTGTATTCAGCTCGTTTTGCTGGAGAGCCGAAAGATGATCAAGCGAATATTGATAAAGTGTTACAAGAATTAAATGAAATACCGTTTGATAAGCGTAAAGCTCGCTTCTACTGTGCATTAGCAGTAGCTTTCCCTGAAGGTGATAAAAAGCCTGTTATTGTAAACGGGACGTGTGAAGGATATATTTTAGAACAGCGCCGCGGAGAAAACGGCTTTGGATATGATCCGATTTTTTATGTGGAAGAATATAAAAAAGCGATGGCGGAACTAAGCTCAGATGAGAAAAATGCCATTAGCCACCGCGGACGTGCTCTTCGTAAATTAGAAGAAAAAATCCCGGAATGGTTTTTAGGAGAATAAGGGAGAGAGATTGATGAAAGCTTTAATCGTAAGCGATAGTCATAGCTCTGTGAAGGAATTACAGCAGTTAAAAGAGAAATATGAAGGGAAAGTAGATATCATGATTCATTGCGGTGATTCGGAGCTAACGCCTGCTCATGAAGAGTTGCAAGGTTTCCATGTTGTAAAAGGGAATTGTGATTATGCTAACTTTCAAGACGAAATCGTAACTGATGTAGATGGCATTCGTTTCTTAGTTGTGCACGGACATCGTCATAACGTGAAAATGACATTGCAAACATTAGCGTACCATGCAGAAGAGGTAGGGGCGCAAGTTGCGTGCTTCGGACACTCTCACGTATTAGGTGCAGAATTAATCAACGGCGTTTTATTTATTAACCCAGGCAGTGTTTTATTACCACGTCAGCGTGTAGAAAAGACATTTGCTTTATTAAAAATGGATGAAAATCAAATGGAAGTTCGTTTTGAAACGTTAGACGGACAGCTAGTTGAACAAGCAGTTTTTAAAAGAGGATAAGAAAAATTATCCTCTTTTAAAAAAGGTGTTGACTTTATGTATGGTTATACATATAATAAATATTGTCGATAGGGCAACGGCGCTAACGAAGAAAAATAAAATAACATATGCGGGTGTAGTTTAGTGGTAAAACAAGAGCCTTCCAAGCTCTGGTCGAGAGTTCGATTCTCTTCACCCGCTCCATGTCCCAGTAGCTCAGCCGGATAGAGCATACGCCTTCTAAGCGTACGGTCGGGAGTTCGAATCTCTCCTGGGACGCTAAGAAAACCTTTTGCGGTGACGTCAAAGTCCGCAATATATAAGCTCTCTAATTCGTAAGTTGAATCGTACAATGTGCGGTCGCTAACGAGTTAGGGGGCTTATTTTTTTATGTCCAAAAGACGTGATTCTTTAACGATTAGCGAAGACTTAACGAATGTTTTTAGCGATAGATTGAAAAGTGATCCACGGAAGAAAGCGACCGCAGAGGGTCGTTATACATTTAATTTAACAATCGACAAAGCACTCGAAATAGTTGTGCGTCAAATGAAGGCGACTGGCTTACGTGAGCGTACGATAAATGACTATTATTTACACGTTAATCACTTTACGAAGATAACAGATACGCAATACTTAGAAGAATTAAACGTTAATCATATTTACGAGTGGTTATCGTCTATGAACGTTAGTAATCAAACGAAATTAACTCGTTTAAAGTGCTTAAAGGCGTTTCTAGGACGTTGCCACGATAACGGGTGGATTGATATTAACTTTTGGCGCAATGTGAAGATAAAGGTAGATACGCCTGTTAAAGAAGGTGCGACGGATAGAGAAATTAATATCCTGTTATCGGTACTCGATTTAACACGATTCTTAGACTTACGAGACGCTACCGCTATCTTACTTATGTATCAAACGGGAATACGTGTCGGCACATTGGCGCAATTAGAGCATAAGCACGTCGATTTAGATGCGAAAGTATTAAGTGTTGACGGCGGTATTATTAAGAATCATGAATCAATATATCTGCCGTTTGACGACGCTCTCGCACGATTGCTAGACGTTCTTATGAAACAAAACGAAATCATTCGCAGAGAGTATAAAGTAAAAAATGATTATCTCTTTATTACGAAGAGTGGTGGAAGTGTAGTAACTAGTCCGACGAATAACATCATAACAAAACGAATGACTAAACATGCGAAAGAATACGGACTTAAAAATATTAATCCGCACGCAATACGTAGAGGGTTTGCAAAGAATCTCTTAAAGAAAGGTGCAAACGTTGCGTTGATATCTAAAGCGCTAGGGCATAGCGATATATCCGTTACAACACGTTATCTACATTTAGATAAGAACGAAGTAGCGGAAAGCCTGCGAAATTTCTTGTAAATAAAAAAGAGCATCTTGGCGGATGCTCCTCGTAGGGTAGACTGTTGGCGCAGTCTGTGACCCAAAAAATTCAAAGTTAAAATCAAACACTAAATAACGGACAATCCGTGCATTCAACAACAATTAAATAACGGACAATCTTGTCTATTCAGTACCTTCATTTTATCGAAAAAATTCGAGGAATGCAAGGCTTCTTAAGTGCTGCCATTTTTAGCTGCTGAGTTACAGGATTTCCGAACGTGGAATCCTTAAAATCGGAATTGTGCCTGAAACCACGTAAAAAACTGATAAGCCGTAATTATGTGCTACTACTTTACAGTGTGGGAACTTGTTGCGGTGTGGCTGGCGTGTGGTCGTGCGGAAAGTACATAGTATGCTTTTACAAGACACGCAACTTTCACTGGGTTCCTATTCATTCAGTGGAGGAAGGCGAGAACTTGCCTAGGGACGATTCTCTGAAAGGTTCGGGTGGTTATCGTTGTAGTTGCGGCTACAGGGAATACATTCAGTTTGTCATTGTGGGACGATATACAAGGGACAAGCCATTGTTAAAGGGTGTGTATGATGAAAGTCATTGAGTGAATAGGGTCTATACATACGGAATACTGACGAAGCAAGGCATGGCATTAACCGAAATAAGACGCTTATCTCTCTAGCTTTCTTAGTTATTTTTAACTTTGAAATCTAGGGGATAAATCTGCCAGCCAGCCATTTTCCTAACTTCGCTTCGGCATGATAAAAACCGAAAACCCTAAAGGGCAAGACCTTTTAAGAGATTAAAAGAAAATATCTACCACTAACGATGAAAGATGAAAACAATTGACTTTACGCTAAATATAGGAGGAATTAACAGTATGTTAAATGAGATTACTTGGAAAGAGACCCCAAAAGAAGATGAAAAGAAAATACAGAAGAGGTTAGAAAAAGGTAGCAAAGCAATGGAGAAGAGGAGAAAAATACGTGAAATGAAGGAGGAGAAAGTAAAAAGGAAATTAACGGAAGAGAAAAGAGAAGGGTTAACTAAAAGAGAGAAAATGGTTCAGAAGATAAATAAACAGAACGTAAAGAAGTTGAATAAGAAGAAAGAGAAAGAAAGTAAAGCAACTCCACAAGTTGGAATGAGTACAGAGAATGAGAAATGGAGACAAAAAAGGGTAAAAAGATATAACGATAGAGTTTGGAGGGGGTGGAGAGAAACCGATGAGGTAACGCATCCTGTTACGGGTTCGGGTGGAAAATCGGCAAGTAAAAAGAAATAAGGGAGATTACGGCTAGAGAGCTACATAGAAATCAACTATAAGAACACCAGCGAAGACATGAGCGCCGCCGCACTATAATTAACACGGCGTATATATAGCACAGGAGGCGGAAAGCATAATGAATACATATACTGACGAAGTTACAAACGAACACAGCGAATCAAATGCGCTACTACTAGGTACTCATATATTTGATAAACTAGCGGAAATTACAGGATTTGATGCGGATATCTCACGTAGTCTAGTAGAAACACACGTATACGGCGACAGGTCTTTCCGTGTAGCGAAGGAAACAACGCAGCAACGTATTGTAATGGCGCTTAATATAGACGAGAGTGGTGTAAGTCTCGCTATGGGCAAGGTTAAAAAGGACACGAAATATTATGCAATGACTTTTGCAGAGTTTAGCGGATTATTACGCTTATTAAGTCGTAACATTTCCGAAGATCAGGCGAGAGAGTTGTTTGAAATGGCGGTAAGGATAGAAGCGAAACAAAGACGGTGTAATTAGTAGTACGCACGTATTATTTAGAACGTTTATTCGTGTTGTGCGATAAATTATAGGTATATATACTTGTAGTAAGTTAATGCGGCACACCACTGGCAAATAGTCATGCCGATAATACATATCACCACAGGACGGCATTAGCCGTTATACAAGAAGGCGCTGCGGATTAACCATCCTAGCGCTTTTCACTTTATTAGGAGGGCTATCATGCTTCGAATTAAGATTAAGAAAGGGCGGAAACCGTCTATTATATTGCTTACGCTAGCTTTATTCGCGTTGTGGCTGCTGAATGTATCGGATAACTTTTACATAAAATTATTCTCGGCGCTATTCGCTTTATCTGTCATAGCCGCACAGCTTACGGAAACGGCGTTACGCTTGCGGGATAAGTTAAAAGGATATAACGACAATAATAGCTGATAGTAATAGGCGATACCGTGAGAGAGGCGATGTGTAACGGCATTGTCTCTTTTTTATGCGCATTTCTTCGTTAATATCCATTGTTTTAACGTCTGCACTCGCCTTTTCTTCGATAGTAAATGTATGTTGATTTACTTGAAATTCTGCTAGCATTTATATTCCAGCTCCTTTTGCTTTAGTGTGTTTGTTGTTATTCACCTCTCTAGGTGCAGCAATTGTAACTGAACGCAGGCTACGACGCAGAAAGAACGATAAGAGGAGTTAAAGTAATTGCTTTTGTGGGCGTTATTTGTATAATTGGATAGTACTGTATACGTATATATGAAATAAAAGGGAAGTGGAAATATGAAAAAAATATTAAAAGCTTTAGGGTTAGTGTTTATTGGTTTTATCCTAGGTATAGTAGTAGCGCCTAAGGGAGACAATTCAACAGAAACTGTTAAGGAAGTTGTAAAGAGTGAGGAAACTGCCAAAACAGAAACTAAGTCAAATGAACAATCAAAGAAGGAATCGGCAAAACCTGTTGAAAAAGCTCCTACGCAAGTGTTTGAAGATGATCGTGTTAAAATTAGCTTTGTGAAATTGGATACAGAGGGTGTTAAATTTCTTGTAGAAAATAAGACAAACATCAACATTACTATTCAAGCTGATAGTGTATCGGTCAACGGATTTAGTTCTAATAAAATTATGATGAGTGATAATGTTGCTCCTAACTCTAAAGGATTTGTTACTGCTCAAACTTCTGAATTAAAGGATGTTGGTTCTCCAGAAAAGGTATCAGGGAGTCTAAGAGTAATAGATTTTAAAGATAGCTTCAAAACGTATGATGCTTCGTTTACAGACGTTGCTATCCAATAAAAATAGGTAGAGACGATTGTTATTATCATTTTATATGTAAATCTAAAGTTATCAGGCTTAAAATTCGATGAAGGTTGCATATCAGTGTTACGAGCGCTGGTATTGCAGTCTTTTTTTATTTATGCGTAAATATTAATGCGAAGCGAAAGCCAGCCTTACTGCCGTTTGTAGGCGCATTTCTTTGTTGATATCCGTCACTTTAACGTCCGTACTCGCTTTTTCTTCGATATTTAACAGTTGCATGCTTTTTAGAAGAAAATAGATTTGTGAAGGGGGAGAAATTTTTCTCCTTCTTTTTGTTAGGTTATAGTTCTCTGCTTATTTTTAGTGCAAATACTAGAATATAGTAGAGTATATTGAAATGTAACAGAATATAGCAGTATTTATTAACGAAAGTATAAAGTGTGTTAACAAACATTACTTGTGTGTAGTAGTAAATAATGGTACATAGCGAAATGTAGTAGAAGTTGTTAAAAGGTATTACGAAGTACTAGGGAGAGAGTTTATTGTCGATTTTTTTTGTTTCACGTGGAATAATTGTAGAAAGCATGCAAACAGCTAGAACCCTTGATATAGAAGGGGTTTCGGGAAAAAGATACATATAAAATAGGCACGTGTGCTTATTTTTTTTTGTGTGTAAAGTTATGCTACGCTTAAATTATTAAATCACGCACGCAACGTGATGTGTGAAAGGAGAGTGTAGCTATTTGGTAGATCTTGTGAAAGATGTTTTAGAAATGACAGAACACATAGTAACGATTGTAGGCGGAGTCATAGCGATTATTGCATTGAAGAGAAATAGACCTGGAAACTAAAGAATTTCGATATAGGATAAGTTTACTTAATGAGGTAGCGTTGGCATTTTGTTGGCGCTGCCTTAATGTAAACTTGTGTGATTTTATCGATGAAACGGCGAAAGTATTGCGGATACGGGGTTTACGATAGTTTTAGTGTAACTAAAAAAGTTACATCTGTTTGCGAAATAAGTAATATTACAGAAGGCTCGTACACCTGCTGCGATGTCGGGCGGACGAGCCTTCTGTAACTCGGGGGGTTATTTCATCAAATCGAGTTTTTTTAGCATTTCATATACTGTAACTATTGTGGTAGCTATTTGAGCAACTGCTAATGAAATAGTAACTATCCAACTTTCAGTGCTTTCCCTTCTAGATAGCGCCATAAGAATACTTACTATTCCTTTCATTATAGCAACTAGTCCTAATGCCAATGGGAAGAACATAATGACGTTAACCCATGTATAAGGGAAAAAATAATGAACGATTCCCCATAAGAGAAGAAGACCTAGTCCAACACCCAAGTCATCTAGTTTCACGCCTTTATCTTTATTAAAAATTTTGTTTAACTCAATACCAAGACCTATACTTCCAAAAATAATTAATGTAGCACTAACTACATAAGAGACGATTACATTTCCAAAATACTGAGGATAAAAATAAAAGAATATAGCTAGTAAAATAAACGCAAGTGCTATTCCTGTACCTAAGGTTATATCTTCCTGTTGGTTTTGATTCTGTGTGTTTGCCAATGTTCATTCCTCCTTTATTATTTAATTATACCAATAATAAACTTAAAGGTGCTGAACTTTATGTGGAAATTATTAAGTATTAATGTGTGAATCTATCTCTGTTCTTACCTTCAAATTGAAGTGGTTGGATAGTGAAATGGGGATTTATACAAGGAGAATATACGGTATGGATTACGCGGAATGTGCAAAAACTGCGGCTTTCAGAATTCTAAGGAAAACGCAAAAAGACAACATCGCTTAACGCGCCGCCTCTCTTTTCTTCTTATAACGTTGTATTGTCGATACTGATAGCCCTGTCATCTGCGCCACTTTACGAATAGAGTTATCTTTCAATAACATCATAGCCGTATCTATCTGCGCTTTTGCTATAGTTGGACGCCCTTCTCGGAAATCAGCTTTTTGTCTAGCTGCGGCTTTTCCTTCTTGTGTACGCTCTACAATCATATCTCTTTCAAATTCAGCGAACGCAGCGAATACATTAAACATTAGCTTGCCTGCTGCGGTACTTCTATCAATAATGCCGAGGTTTAACACGTTAACAATTACGCCTCGCTCATATAATTCTGTTACAAGTTCTATCGCATCCTTTGTTGAACGTGCAAAGCGGTCTAGCTTCGTAACTACTAGCGTATCACCTTCGCCAATCTTATCCATTAATTTGATAAACTGCGGTCTTTCCTTCGTTGTTCCCGTGAATTTCTCGGAATAAATAAATTCACATCCCGCATTATGTAACGCCTCTTCTTGCACCTCTAATTTTTGACCTACTGTACTAACTCGTGCATACCCATATACTGTCATATGTTATCATCCTTCTCTATTTATTGTATTCATTCTACGTTGAATAAAGAATACATGTTTTGAATACATCTCACGTGCCAATCTTATCACATCATAAAAGTGTATTCAATACTTGAAAGAAAAGAATACAATGCGATATTTATTTTACCCACTAGCGCATTAGTATATGAATACCCCTGCATATGTTTCCTCATTGATACGCTGCTACACCTAGCCGATACTACTGCGACAAATAGAGCATATGTACTTCGACCACACGGCTATACCATAGCGCAATACCCTGCCATACCTAGCCGCTATACCTAGCCGCACCATGCTGTACCAAATAGCCACATACAGGCGCTATATACTTCATTACTCTTACTAATGCGATGTTATTAGGAGCGCACAGACAAAGCGCTAGGCGTGTCACAGGCTACCGCTATACGCCGTCATAAGCCCAGTACACTAACCCACCAAGCTACACACCACCAGCGCATGACCTAGTACTGTATGTATCTGCGTGAGTGTCTTCGATATATTGTTGTCGTTGTTTCTTCGTATGATCTTTTTATTTGTTATGTTAAAAGATTAGCGAGAAGTTGTTTGTATAGTTTCTTATTCAATTGTTGTTGCACTTAAGTTCGTGAGGTAATTCGTTTGTGAATTATATTTGAATCGTAAAGAGTTCGAAGTGAATTGAGTTGAGTTTATTCAATTGATTCGCATTGAGTTCTTTAAGTGAATCGAATTGTTATTTGTTTTGTTTCTGCGATTAAAAGCGAAGGAAGAAAAGAACGTTCGTTTTAAAGTGTTTCTTGTTGCGAATGAGGGAAGTTAAAAAGCAGAGAGGGTCATAAAAGCCGCACCACCCAAAGCGAAATTACTCGACCCTCCAAGCGGGGGGCTATAGCGGCTGCAACTGCTGTATACAATTAGCGTACATATTTTTTTAACCGAGGGGTTAAGCAGTCGCCTTCACCTTGCCTATTATCTATCGAAGTTCTTCGAATCCAAACGGAGACCATAGTGTCGCTCTCACGTTTACCTCGTGTTTACCCAAATCCCTCAATAACACCGTAATTCTCACATCTAAAAAAATTCGCATATAGATTTTTAGATTCGAGGTGGTATTGCTACTTACTTCTATTATATAGGCGAATGATGCGTGCAATTTATTGTTAAATTTATCGCAGTAGGATACCAGCCGTACGCTACTAATGCGCCCATAAGGGTGTAAGAGCAAAACGCAACCTAATCTAATAGCGTAGCGCCCCTATATTGGTAGCGAATTAATTTCTTAAATGTATGCCAAAAACAACGAGTAGTAGCGCCTATGAAAACGAGCGGGCAATGAGAGAGAAGGGTAATTTTAATAGAAGCGCCCTTTCTTCGAATGTTAACGCCCCTATACATACGAAGGCGTTAAAAATTAATTTAAAGAAATATCGCAGAATCATACCAATTACAGACGGTTGCCGCACCTATCTCTTCGTAAGGGTTAAAGTGACGCAGCAAAAGTGATCAGCGGCGGGATTAATTATATTAAGGTCTTCGCTCTATATCTCTACTATCTATTATTACTGCGTAAATGTTAACGAGTAAGAATACGTTAGTATTCGAAACTCAAATGTATTTAAATCTGTATAACATCTGTATAAAAGTAAATCTGTATTCCGTATAGCAGACGCACGGTCTTGACGTTGAGCCAGCTTACCGTCTAAAAAAGCGTGTACGCAACGAGGGCAAATATTACCAATTGAAAACTATAAGAGAGGACTAGAAAAACCATGACAAAAGAGAGAGCAAAGGAAAAAAGAGAGAAACAAAAGGAATTACGGAACGAGTTAAAATCTATAAAAATGGAAAACGAACTAAACCCACTATACGACAAGGAAGAAAAGGAGAACGGCGTTGACTTCGTTAAGATGCCAGCAACTATCTTCGAGTACTTATCATTACAGGAATACGGATTCAATGCAGATTCAATCATAATCTATCAACTAATTATCAACTGGTATAACAGAAACGAAGGCGCTGCGTATCCGTCACAGTATGCCATGGCACGAGTATTAAAGAAAAGTGTACCGACTGTAAAGAAGCATATTGCATTGCTGGAAGAAGTCGGTTTAATCGAAATCGGGCGTAGAGGGCTAGGGCGAACGAATTTATATAAACCACTACGACCACTCGAAAGACTTGCGTTACTAGACCGATACCCACGGGCAAGCAAGTTCGATATTGAATTCTCGCAGCACATTGAAGAGTACAAGACGAAGGACATGCAGCGGGTTAAAAAAGACGTGGCAGCAAGTTAATACCGCCAACAAATCAAATTTAAGGAGGCGTAGCGATGTTTATAGGCTGGATAGAGATACCAAAAAGCGCAACGAGATACTTAGACATGCCCGCAGAGAAAAAACGCGAGCTAACAAAGAAGAAAAGGAGGATACGGCGATGTAAAAAGGCGGATAGCGAAGCTGAAGACAAAGAAGAGGCGGAAAATAAAACGTCAAATCGCCAAAACTTGCATAGTACAACGCAAGAAATTAAGAGGAATTCTAAAAAAAATCATATAGAAATAACGTTCAACGACGGCGAACCCCTTAAAAACTGGGACTACGTAGTCAATAACTATAAAAACTAACTATAAAACAACTAATCGGAGGAAGCAAAAATGGGAATTAAAGCAGAAAATCTAGTAATCGAACTAAATTTCGGAGAGGAAACATCGAAACAAGCCGTAAAACCAGCGGTACAGGGCACAGCTACAGGAGCAAAGCCAACAATTGTCGAGGCGGACGTATTCACAGAGCCGTCAAACGTGGCGCAGCGTGAGAAATATATCGAGAGAATCGAAGTATTAAGCAAAGTCAAAGGGCTGTTACTGCTGCCACAACTAGAAATGGCAACTACGAAGCAAGTAGCGGCATTCTATGAAGTACCACATGAAGCAATTTCTACTGTCATTCGTCGGAATATAGAAGAGTTAGAAGGCGACGGAATGTATCTAGCAAGGTATAGCGAAATCAAAGAAGTTATAAACGGTCATAATGACCACTTATTAAGTTTAGGTGTATCGAAACGTGGTACATATGTATTCCCAAAACGTGCAATCTTACGAATCGGTATGCTCTTACGTGACAGCGCTACAGCTAAAGAAGTGCGCACGCAGCTATTAAATATCGAAGAACATGCGACAAATCAGCAGCGCACACAGGAAATCGACAAAGACGGATTACTACTTTTAGATATTATTCGTGCTAAAGATCAGATTAAGCAGGCGCAGGCAATCGCAGCATATACGGAATACAAAGACGCTAGAGCCAAAGAAGCCGAGGAAAAGGCGGCAAAGTACGAAGAGAAGGCGGGCAAGTTCGACCTTGTAACGGAACAAGCGGGGCTTTTAACGCTAACAAGCGTAGGGAAATCGTATGTAGACGGTGTTTCCGCTAATGCGCTCAACAAATTCTTAATTCAACGAGGCGTACTATATAAAAAGAAAGTAGACGGGATTCACATGTATAAAACGGGCTACGAGAAGTATTTCAAAGTCGTAACGTATGAAGCTGGATACAGAACGCTCAAAGTAACGCTAGAGGGTGCGCTATTCATCGCAGAGCTATACAAGAAACATAATAGCGAGAAATGTGCGTAAAAGTAGCCAAAATAGCGGGGGCGCTGCGTCTATCTCTTTGTAAGGGATAAAAAGGGAGGTAGAAAGTGCGTAACCTGCTGTAAACATTATTACAGTTACGTTACAAATACGACCGAGTATACAACTTTTGACCCTGTAGCTCCCCTTATAGGTGAAGAGATAAATAGTTATTAAGTTAATCGCAAGATAGCCCGCAAGCTCGAATACAGCTTCGTCGGTTTGTGGTGTCGGGTAGCTAGCGGCATCACACTTGCTTTCCGTTATTCTTCTAACGCATTAAGAGGTGTGTTTGTCGCTCGCTTCGTTCCAATCTTGATTAGAGATAGCGTAGTAGTTATGTAGTCTATAGCTTAATAGGTATATGCAGGGGCTTCGTGTCCCTAGCGTATTTGTGGCGGTACAGTCATACTGCCAACGGATTTTTTCTAACACTGGTGAATAGAATTTCCTTTCGTGGCGTGGGTGTTATGTGCAGCGTAGCTAATGACATTGCATTTCCCAGTCCGTCTGCGTCACGACATATTATGTTTTTTAAGATTGGATGATGAAAATTTCATATCCTCAATATAAAAAATTAAACAACTAAGAAAGGGTGGTTACAAATGAATCCGCAAGAAATTCGAGCAATTCGGCATTTAACTGGACTCACACAATCCGAATTTGCTAAGTCGCTAGGTGTGGCACTTCTAACTATAAATAGATGGGAAAAAGGTCACTCAATCCCTGCGAGAGATAACATTAAAAAACTAGAAAAATTAATTGGAGACGACAACCTCCAAATTATACGAACAAGAATGACGCTGCTAGAAACATCGGACAGCCTACGAAAAAGAGTAAACGGTAAGAAAGGAGAGATTAAGCAATGATAAACGATGCTATTCAAGACGCAGCACAAGGAAAGACGGGTATACAGCTAAATAGAGTCAATCGACCGACAGTAATAGCTGATATTAAAGAGTATCGCGGTCACTCGTTCTTAGTGGCTCATGTAACCGATAATGCACGTACAGTGGGGCGGATTATAGCGCCTACGCAAGATATTACGAGCCTAGCTGGAAAGATTAACGAAATAGTCGAAGCTAGTTGCGATAGGGAAACACCTATTGCCTACGATTTATATACGCCTAATGACGCTATTTACAACGAGTCATTATCTAATTTATACGCGTTGCCACAAATGAAGCCTAGGTCAGCGTGTAACGAATGTGCCGTAATTATGGACGATAAGCGAACACGGGAGGCGTTAGACGATATTTATATTAACGAGGTCGAAGCGCAAGAACAAGAAAAGCAAGGAATAAAGGAAAGCTCCGTGCGAGAAGTAGCCCGCTGCACGTTCAAAAAGTTGCGCCAAAAGGTTACGGATTTTATCAAGCGCTTAAAAGCATAAGCGTACTAACGGGCTTTATTAATCAAGTTATCGACGGTGTAACGCCGTTTATATAAACCAAACTAAACTACTGGGGGAATTAAAATGACAACAACTATCAACAACAAACTAACTGTAACGGAAATCAAAGAAAGACTATTCGACGCACGCGACCTACGTAATGCATTAACTGGACATATCGCACACGAGGTTATGCCACGAGTACGAGGAACACGTATTAAAATCGGACAAGATAAGAATTTAACCGTTAAAGGACAAGAAGAGAAAAAGGCGAAACACACCAAACAACAAGAGGTAAAATTGTTTAGTGAAATCGCACAAATCAAAGAAACATACACGCTATTATTGCAAGATGCGAAGGCGAGCGCGGAAGCAATCCTAATCGGAGACGTAGAACAACCTGACGAAACTAGCCAAAAATTATTCGATATTCAAAAGAACAAGCTACAATCAGCGGTTATGTTCGCACCAACAACGAGTGAAAAGATTAAAGCGTTACGTGAATTCGCACAACTAGGTGAAAAGGGGCAAGCGTTCGCTCAACAAATTCAGCCCGAATTTATGGCGATGTCTCAACAAGCGATGGCAAGCACAACAAGACCCGAAGACCTGTCACAACTAACGCACGCACTAGGGAAAATTAATACGTCGTTAGAGTCGCACGCATTTAGCGAAGACCAAAAAGAAGCGAGTAGCCTACTACAATCAGTTGAGGGGCATCTTGCTTTGGATCTCGTAAACATGGCGGTATTAGGTAACGCATTAACGGAAATCAGCAAAGAAGCGCACGACTACGCTAACAACATCGATGGCTATGCAACAGACCACGCCGAGCGAGTGGCGGAATATGAACAGGCTACGAGATTCGGGCAAATCATTCAGTAATGCGTGAGCGGGAAGGTATCGCCCTTCCCATCTCTTAAAATATAAAAACTAATTTACGAAGGGGAAATGAACATGAAAACAGTAATCGAAATCGAAGTAACGGAAGGAAAGAAAATCAATCACGACAATATTAAGCGTCAAATGTATGTGTTAAACGAGCAATACGGCAATGATATTACTGTCAAATTCTCGACGGACGGTACACACACGGTCGAGGTTAATAAGTAGTAATAAACGTTAGGGGCGGACTTTGCCCGCCTCATATATTTATAAACATAAGGAGCGGAAAAGATGCAGATAAAATGGCACGAAGGTTATGCAGAAATAACGGGCGATGAACGAGAGATACAACGCGCAACAATTAAGTCAAAACCTTACTATAAAAATAGCGATAAGTGTACAGTACCAACTGACGCAGAGCTTAATAGGTTTTGGGAAAGGGCATGGAGACATAAAACGGTAGACACTGCAAATGTATATATGATAGCCCGCCAAGTATACCTAAACCAGTACGGCAAGGAAGCGAAGGAGGCAAGGGAGATTAAGAGTAATCGCATACAAGTGCGTAGAAGACGAGGGGAGCTAGTAGAATGACAACAACAGTGAAGAGCAATAAACGAAGAGACGGCGCAAGAACAACAGTATTAAAGGCAATCGAAGAGGCTCGTAAAGAGTTCGGCGAGAATAATTATTTATTAGAATACGATCACCATGCGCAAGAGTGGAAGGCACAAAAGAAAGTTGTGAAAGGTGATGCTGGTATGGTGGCTTACCTAGAACGACACGGCTGTGACGAAGATAGCGTACTTTTGGGTGCAGCTTAAAAGCTTAGCCTTACTAAACTAAAAGGAGCGATGTATTTATGTTATCGAAGGAAAATGCGAAGAAAATCGGAGTAATCAAAGAGAAGTTACACGCGGGAAAAGAAATGTACAGCGAGGTTGCCGAAATGGCTACGATTGTAAATAGCGATGAAGGGGCAACCGTAAGCGAACAAGCACTAGCGGAAGCATTAAAACGTATCCTAGCGCTACAAAGTGAAGTGCAATACTTACAATGTACGTTAGAAGATATCAAAATCGGATTCGACGCAATCAGCCGAATAGAATTAGTAGACTAACGAGGGCATGGCGGGGCTTATCAGCTTCGCTCTTTGCATTCAACTATTTATGAAGAGAGAGGGAGAACCAAAATGGCAAAGGAAAGAACGAACGTAAGAATGAAGCAATGCTCATACTGTAGAAAGATGGAATCAACGGCGGACGGGTTTCACAAAGAGACGAAATCACCAGACGGGTTACAGACTCGCTGCAAACCATGTAACATAAAGGCTCGCACAACGGGTGCATATACATTAACAGAATTTATCGAAATAGACGGTAAGGAAATCGAAGTAAAGCAATGTAAATACTGCGCAGAAAAATTCCCGCTAGATAGTTATTATCGAAATGGGCGTGGGGGATTTAAGCCGATTTGCAAGCGATGCTATGAAGCTAAATACGATAGGGCTAGAGCTATGAAACAGGCGTTATCAAACGAAGAGGGGGCGGCATAGAGAGGGTCGCTCTTTTTTGGGCTCTTTTCTGAAAGATTGTTGCTAAGAAGATAGAGATAAAAGGATAATTATGGTAAAATTTATCTGTAAGGAGGTGAAGGACAATGAAGTTACCCAAATGTATGAATTGTAACCGTAAGCTTTCTTGGACACAGACATTTAAACAAACAATGATTGTAAAGAGAGACCCTTTACAATGCCAACACTGTAATCATGAATTATTCTTTACTGCCAAGTCGAAGAAGAGGTTATTTCTATTAGTAGCACTTTTCCCCATTTTATTTGTAATTCTGACTGCCTTTCAAGTTCCAATGATACTTTCTATTCCATCATTAATTATCTACCCTATTTTGGTTATGCTAATTACACCATTCCTTATTGAGGTAAGGAATGACGAAGAGGCTCTGTTTTAAAAAGGGTGAATCATCTCATCCTTTTTATATTGCTCACATTTTCTCGATTGTAAAGAAGTTTACTCTTTAACACGAACTAAGAAGCATTTCTCTGACAATCTCTTTGATAGGCAGCTTTTTTTATGTCTTATATTCAAAAAAAACGATACAGATTTTGACGATTCTAGCTGATTATCTTTTCCTTTGTGGATATAGTATCATTTAAATGCGTCAGAATTACCGATAGGTGAATCGGTAGAATAAGAGTGTTTTCAGCATTGACGTAGAGCTACCAGATAGCGTATAATATTAATTAACAAAAACGGTCAGTTGACCGCTCAAATGAACGTTCAGCAAACGATGAAAGAATCGTTTATATATCGTAGGTAATTGACGGGTCGGGAGTTCGGATCTCTCCTGGGACGCTAAAAAAACCTTGTTATCTTTTGATAACAAGGTTTTTTGTTTGTCTACAAATTGATGTATGTGCAAGAGGTTTAAAAATATTATAACGGGATATATGATAATGAGTATATGCAACAGATTAAAGTGCATTAAAAAGAGCGCTTAAAAAAGCTCTTTGCTAGTCAGTTATATTATTTGTTTGTTCAGGCTCATCAAATGGTTTATGCACGTATTGAAAACCATATCCAGCTTCAACGAGAACCTCATCAACCTTTTCTAAAAATTCTTTGCCCCATTCAGTAAAAAGATATTTCCCCAATATCTTAATAACAAAACGATACCCTTTTACTTCAGGATACCTTTCGTAAACCTCGTCACTTTCTATAAAGCCCAAATACAAATTGATTTTTTCTTGCAGTAATTCAATATGTTTTTCCTCATCAGACCAGTCTAATTCATCAGCGATGACTAAATAGGCTATTTTTTCTTCTTTATTGTAGCCCATAAAATCAACTTTTTCTAATTCGTATAAAGACATAAGTACACCTCTTATCTATTGTTTTCTTCTAATTTCAACTTTAGTTGGAGGTATTTCCGTACCACCTACAAAAGGTGGTTGCCCTTTGCCTATAACTGTTGCGCCCTATTCCTCTTATTTAATTTAAAGAATCAATAGGTTTATGGTGGAACTCAAATCCATATCCAGATTCTCCTAACTGTTCACTTACAATATTATAAAACTTTTTACCGCTCTAGTACGATTGAGCAACCGTTATCGAAACTTATTCCTGTTAGTGTGTTACAATTAATAGAAGCGGAAAACGAGAATCTCCAATTGACTGGACCTGTGATTGGTTAGATGGTTTAAGAAGGTCGTATAAAAAAGGGAGATGGCGCAAAGATGGCGAGATCAAATGAGAATGATTTAACGGAGAAATTGGCAGAAGGTCACCGGAAATATGGTGATGGCAATTTTACAGTACAGAACATCGGTGATGAAACTAACCCGAATTGGACTGTCGTAAAAAATGTGAGGAAAGGATCGGCAGGCATTCGCGAAGGAGAAGATATATTAAGACTGCGATCAAAATATATAAAGTAGTAAGGAAATGGGCGGAGCGGGAGTTCGAATCTCTCCTGGGACGCTAAGAAAACCTTGTTATCTTCTGATAACAAGGTTTTTTGTTTGTTTTAAATTAGTTGTTAATAAACTTGTCAAAGACAAAACCATAATCTTTCACATTATATTGTTTCTTCGTATCAACAAGCCAGTTAAAGGCGATCTCGTTCATCTCTTTAAATTGCTCTGCTAAGTTTACTTGTGCGTTTGAAATACGGCTGAAAGCATTAGATGCCATATCTAAACTTTTGTGTGCATATTGTAATGTAATATCGTTGTCGTATGAAATTTCTTCGATTTTAAGTAAAGCCTTATATAAATCTTTTAATTCTTCAATATGTTTTTTATGAACATCAATTGAGTAATGCTCATCGCCCATTTGAAACTTAATTTCTACATCTAAATCAATCGTTCCGGCAGTTTCAAGTGCTACGTTTTTAATTTGATATTTGCTATAACTAAAGCGGCGTAGTGTACGTTTTTTACTTGTCGCACTTGTACCATCTAGATGGAGTAATCCTTTGTTTGTGAAGCAATATTCATCTGATTTCGATTTAATTAGAAAGTAAATTTTCTCTCCATCTTCATGCATTACGTAATCATCAGCATCGACTTTATCGTAATCTTTCGGTGTAATGACAGAACCTACATCGCTTAATCCTAAAACATCGGCAGCTACTTTTTTGAACATATATAATCCCCCTTGCAAAAAAATTCTTAATTGCACAAAAATATATTAACATGATTTTAACAAAGGGTGTTCTTTTAATGAGAAAATATTGGGAGGTAAGTTAAGAAAAGGAACGAATATTATTATAAAATATGTAAAAAGGTGCTGAGAAGAAGTGTACCATCATACAAAAACAAAAGGAGATTTAGCTGTTTTAAAGGCACAAGTTGATTTGTATGAAAAAGGATACATGATTTTAATGCCACAAACAGAGCATTCGCCGTTTGATCTTGTAGTGTATAAAGACGGGAGATTTAAAAGGGTACAAGTGAAATATAGAGAATTGAATGCAAGAGGGATACTAGAAGTTAGATTCCGATCTAGTTATTCTACGACAAGCGGAGTCACTACAAAAGAAGTGAATAAAGAAGAGATAGATGTGTATTGTGTATACTGTCCTCAAACAGATTTTTGTTATTATTTCAATCCAAAAATTTTTAGTAAATCTATTAGTTTAAGAGTGGATTCTCCGAAAAATAACAAAGAGAAAAAGTTAATTTTGCAAGTGATTATAAATAAATTCCGTGAAAGCACCTCAAGCGATATGAGGTGTTTTTCAATCTCTTTTTGAAATCTTACAATTCTGTAAGGTAACTGTAAGGTAGTTCGATGGTAAGAAATTGCTAATCTTTTATAATGAAGATAACAACGATAAAACGAGGAGGCAGAAATGATGAAAGGATTAGTTGTAACGGGCTTGACGGTTGCTTTTGGATTTGTAGCGTATGAGAAATTAACGTATGTAGTTGATGTTGTGAAACATTTGATTGCTTAGAGAAAACAGCCATGAGAGGGAAAGGGAATGAGTGAATGAATGGAATGGTTATTTGGAATTATAGGTACTTGTAGTGTAGTGTTATTGTTCTTTGTCCCAAGTGGTATACTTAGTTCGACAACAAGTTTGTTCTTCTTAAGTTTGTTTGCTTGTACGATGCTTATTATTATGTTTTTAATGAAGCGAAGTAAACCAATCTTCTATTTTAGCATGATTGTTATGGCAATTATTGTTCTCCAAATTATTACCCTTGTAATATACCCCACAATTATAAAAGCTTTCCATTAATGATGAATCCTCTGCGTTTGTTGCTGGGGATTTTTACTTGTACAATTTTAATTTTTAGTAGAGATTTATTTGTATTGGAATGTAAAAATTAAATATTTTCATATTTCAAACAAATAGTTTTGGGATGTTGTGTTCTCATTACGCATTTGATATATTTACTTTGAACATAATTAAAATCAAGAAAAAGAGGCGGACGTATGGATAAAAAAGAAAATACGGTCGTATTGTTTCCGCAGCTATCAGAGCGCTATATTGATGAAGGTTTTTTAGCGCTGAAAGAGCGGAAGTTCGAAGATGCATTGCGCTGCTTTGAAATATTACGTCAGTATAATGCGGAAACGGAACAAACGGAATTAGCTTCAGTTATTTGTTTACTCGAATTAAAACGTATGGAAGAAGCGAAAGACAAATGTGAACAGTTGCTTAAAACAGGAGTTGTCTTATTTGGTGATATTCTTGAAACGTACGTGACTATTTTAGTTCAAACAAATGATTATGAAGGTGTTATTGAAACTGTTGAAAAGGTTTTACAAACGAAAGATATAATGCCTGATCAAAAGGAAAAATTAGCGCAGCTTGCTTTATTTGCAGAAGGTATGCTAAATGAGGGAGACGCATCGCTAGTGGATTCAAATTTTGAGTTGGATGAGTTTACTAATGAAATTTTTGGAGAAAACTTTGGACAGAAGCTAAGAGCGATTCAGCGACTTTCGTTAAAAGACTTAGATCTTGCATTACCTGTTTTAAAGAAATTTTTAATAGACGAAGAGCAACACCCCTATTTGAAAACTTCTATTTTGTATAAAATGATAGAAAGTCAGGTAGAAGAGGAAATAGAGGTAGAAAAGTTTGGGAATACGATTAAGGTAATTCCAGCATTTACAGGTCATAATGAGGAGCAATCCAATAACATTATACATAAATTATCAAGTCGATTAGAGCAAAATTATCCCGATATATTTGAAGCGATGGTTACATATTGGAAAGAATTGCAAATTAGCATTTTCCCATTCGCTCTATTAATGGATAAAGAAGAGATTTGGTCAGCTGTTTTAGAGAGAATTGGAAGAAAGCGTTTCGGATTGGCTATTGATGAAGAAGAGCTTATGGCAGCATACAATATCGAATTGGAAGAGTTTCATATTGCCTATCAATGGTTATTACGTGTTGAAAGAGAAGGATATTTGCCCGTATAATTATGAAAAAGAATCGTTCAGTTCTTGAAACGAGCATATTCTATGTTATAATATAAGGGTTGCAAAAGGCAGAAAACTGCCTGTTTGTAAGAGAAGAGAAGTGTAATTCTCTTACTTAATATGTTTCATATTATTCTCGAACAAAATATACCGTAGTTGTCTTCTGGGCAATTAGTAGATTGGAACATTATATCTGAAAGCTTTTGCTAGAGGATTATTTGTGTATTTGTTATTTCAAAAAAGAGATAATGAAGATCTTAATCTATAGAGGTATGTGCATACATTATTATAGTTGGAGGGAAAGAATAAATGTCTACAAAATGGGAAAAATTAGAAGGTAACGTTGGCGTTTTAACAATCGAAGTTGATGCTAAAGAAGTAAACAACTCTATCGACGCTGCGTTCAAAAAAGTAGTAAAAACAATTAACGTACCAGGTTTCCGTAAAGGAAAAATGCCTCGTCCATTATTCGAACAACGCTTTGGTATTGAATCTTTATACCAAGATGCTTTAGATATCATTTTACCAAAAGCATACGGTGAAGCGATTGAAGAAGCTGGTATCTTCCCAGTTGATCATCCTGAAATCGACATCGAGAAGTTCGAAAAAAATGCTAACCTTATCTTCACTGCAAAAGTTACAGTGAAACCTGAAGTTAAATTAGGTGAGTACAAAGGTTTAGCAGTAGAAAAAGTTGAAACAACTGTAACTGATGAAGATGTAGAGAACGAATTAAAATCTTTACAAGAGCGTCAAGCTGAACTAGTTGTTAAAGAAGAAGGAACTGTTGAAAACGGTGATACAGCTGTAATCGACTTCGAAGGTTTCGTTGATGGCGAAGCATTTGAAGGCGGAAAAGGCGAAAACTACTCTCTAGCAATCGGTTCTGGTACATTCATCCCAGGTTTCGAAGAGCAAGTAATCGGTCTTAAATCTGGTGAGTCTAAAGACGTTGAAGTATCATTCCCAGAAGAGTACCATGCTGCTGAATTAGCTGGCAAACCAGCAACATTCAAAGTAACAATTCATGAAATCAAAACAAAAGAACTTCCTGAGTTAAACGACGAGTTCGCTAAAGAAGCAGACGAAGCGGTTGCAACTCTTGATGAATTAAAAGCAAAACTTCGCACAAACTTAGAAGAAGGCAAAAAGCACGAAGCTGAGCACAAAGTACGTGACGAAGTAGTAGAATTAGCTGCTGCTAACGCTGAAATCGAAATTCCAGAAGCTATGATCAACACTGAGTTAGATCGTATGGTTCGTGAATTCGAGCAACGTTTAAGCCAACAAGGTATGAACCTTGAGCTTTACTACCAATTCACAGGTACTGACGCTGACAAATTAAAAGAGCAAATGAAAGAAGATGCACAAAAACGTGTAAGAATCAATCTTGTTCTTGAAGCTATCATTGAAGCTGAAAACATCGAAGTTACTGAAGAAGAAGTAACTGCAGAAGTTGAAAAAATGGCTGAAATGTACGGTATGCCAGTAGACGCTATCAAGCAAGCTCTTGGAAGCGTAGACGCTTTAGCTGAAGATCTTAAAGTGCGTAAAGCTGTAGACTTCTTAGTAGAAAACGCTGCATAATAAAATAACAAGGCACGATTAAAATCGTGCCTTGTTTTATAAATATAGAAATATATTTATAAAACTTTTCGATGGAGAAGGAAAAGTTCCTTTACAAGTCGAATATACATATTTCAAAAGTTTTAAAAATTTTTTATTTGTACATAACTAGTCATATTATTTGTATTTCTCGCCACGTAGTGACATAATATGTATTTACATACGATACATTTATCGTGTACATACGAAGGCAAGAGGTTAGCACTTTGTAAGGGGTGTGAAAATATGTTTAAATTTAATGATGAAAAAGGGCAATTAAAATGTTCTTTCTGTGGTAAAACACAAACGCAAGTTCGAAAGTTAGTGGCAGGTCCAGGTGTTTACATTTGTGACGAGTGTATCGAACTTTGTACTGAAATTGTACAAGAGGAGCTTGCGAAGGACGAAGAAGTAGAATTCAAAGATGTACCGAAACCGGTAGAAATTCGTGAAATCTTAGATGAGTATGTCATCGGGCAAGATAGCGCGAAAAAAGCACTAGCGGTAGCGGTATATAACCATTACAAACGCATTAATTCTAACAGCAAAATTGATGATGTAGAATTAGCGAAGAGTAATATCGCACTTATCGGGCCAACAGGTAGTGGTAAAACATTACTTGCACAAACGTTAGCGCGTATTCTAAATGTTCCATTTGCAATCGCGGACGCAACATCTTTAACAGAAGCTGGATATGTTGGTGAAGATGTAGAAAATATCTTACTAAAATTAATTCAAGCAGCTGATTATGATGTAGAGAAAGCGGAAAAAGGAATCATTTATATTGATGAGATTGATAAAGTGGCACGTAAGTCCGAAAATCCATCAATTACACGTGATGTATCTGGTGAAGGTGTGCAACAGGCACTTCTGAAAATTTTAGAAGGTACTGTAGCAAGCGTTCCACCTCAAGGTGGTCGTAAGCATCCGCACCAAGAGTTTATTCAAATTGATACAACGAACATCTTATTCATTTGTGGTGGAGCGTTTGATGGCATTGAGCCGATTATTAAACGTCGCCTTGGTGAAAAAGTAATTGGATTTGGTTCTGAGAAGAAAAATGCTGATGTAAATGAGAAGCATGTTTTATCTCACGTATTACCAGAGGATCTTTTAAGATTTGGTTTAATTCCAGAGTTTATCGGTCGTCTTCCAGTTATTGCGAACCTAGAGCCACTTGATGAAGATGCTCTTGTTGATATTTTAACGAAACCGAAAAATGCACTTGTTAAGCAATTCCAAAAACTATTGGAGCTTGACGATGTTGAGTTAGAGTTTGAAGAAGGTGCACTAATCGAAATTGCGAAAAAAGCAATTGAACGTAAAACGGGTGCTCGTGGACTTCGTTCTATTATTGAAGGCTTAATGCTTGATGTAATGTTCGAACTTCCATCTCGTAAAGATATCGAGAAGTGTATTCTTACAAAAGAAACAGTAGCTGATAATGAGCCGCCAAAATTGGTGTTACAAGACGGTACTGTACTTGATACAAAAACATCTGCATAATGCGAATGCGAAAGGGAAACAGCAATTTTTATAATTGCTGTTTTTCTTTATGTTTAGCTACGTTCCTCCGCGGAAATACTAAGAGATAAAATATTGCGGGAGGAAATAAATAATGAGCTGGACAAATATATTTTTAGTTGTTCAACTTGTTTTTGGTGTAATTGTCGGATTGTATTTCTGGCATTTACTTCGAAATCAACGAACACAAAAAGTTTCAATTGATCGAGAATCGAAAAAAGAATTAGAACAACTTCGTAAAATGCGTGAGATTTCTTTAACAGAGCCGCTAGCAGAAAAGGTGCGTCCTACAACCTTTTTAGATATTGTAGGGCAAGAGGACGGGATTAAGTCGTTAAAAGCGGCTCTTTGTGGTCCGAATCCGCAACATGTAATCATATATGGCCCACCAGGTGTTGGGAAAACAGCGGCAGCACGTCTTGTATTAGAAGAAGCGAAACGAAATCCTAAATCTCCATTTCGTACGAATGCAACATTTATTGAACTTGATGCGACAACAGCTCGGTTTGATGAACGTGGTATCGCAGACCCTTTAATTGGTTCGGTGCATGATCCGATTTATCAAGGTGCTGGGGCGATGGGGCAAGCAGGTATTCCGCAACCGAAAAAAGGTGCTGTAACAGATGCACATGGTGGTATTTTGTTTATTGATGAGATTGGCGAGCTCCATCCGATTCAAATGAACAAAATGTTAAAGGTGTTAGAAGATCGAAAAGTATTTTTAGAAAGTGCGTACTATAGTGAAGAAAATACAATGATCCCAACATATATACATGATATTTTCCAAAAAGGCTTACCGGCAGATTTTCGCTTAGTTGGAGCAACGACACGTTCGCCAGAGGAAATTCCTCCTGCTATTCGGTCACGTTGCTTAGAAGTATTTTTCCGTGAATTAGATACGGAAGAAATTCAAAAAGTAGCGAAAAATGCCGCGGAAAAAGTGGAAATGCAAATAGGTGAAAATGGTATTGAAATGATTGGGATGTATGCAAGGAATGGACGAGAAGCGATTAATCTCGTGCAAATCTCTGCGGGTATGGCGATAAATGAAGAACGTTCTTTCATTAAGGATGAAGATATAGAGTGGGTTGTTCACTCAAGTCAGCTTACACCGAAATATGAAAAGCGCATTTATCCGATTCCAAGGATTGGTCTTGTAAATGGTCTTGCTGTATACGGACCCAATACAGGTGCGTTATTAGAAATTGAAGTAACAGCAATTCCGGCGAAAGATAAAGGATCGGTAAATGTTACGGGAATTGTGGAAGAAGAAAGTATTGGTAGTCAAACGAAATCGATTCGTCGTAAAAGTATGGCGAAAGGCTCTGTTGATAATGTATTAACAGTACTTCGTTCTTTAGATGTGTTGCCAGAAGGATATGATATACATATTAATTTTCCAGGTGGTATCCCAATTGATGGACCTTCTGCGGGAATCGCTATGGCAACAGGTGTATATTCTGCGGTGCACCGCACGTATGTAAATAATGAAGTAGCGATGACAGGGGAAATAAGTATACACGGAGAAGTAAAACCTATTGGTGGCGTGTACGCAAAAATAAAAGCTGCGAAAAAAGCGGGAGCTAAGAAAGTCATTATTCCTGCTGAAAATATGCAACCATTTTTGTATACGATTAAGGGAATTGAAATTATTCCTGTTCGTAAGTTAAAAGAAGTATTTGAGTTAACGTTTATGCAAGAAAATATGCATAGAGAGCTAGATGTACATACTCACGTAGACGAAACAGATGCACAATCTATGTAAAAATAAACAATAATAAAATTTGCCAGACTTCGTTTAAGTTTGTATGCTTAATCGGAGTCTTTTTCTTTTCGTGAGGTAGAAAAACAAGCTATTTACAATTGCGCGGAATCTCAGCAATTGCATCTAGGTGTATTGTAATATAAAATAGTTGAACAGGAGTTTAATTTATTATGGAGGTGCTATGTCTAGTATGAATACGAACGAAAGAATCGTGCCCCTCCTACCATTAAGAGGCGTTCTCGTATATCCAACGATGGTTTTGCATCTTGATGTAGGACGTGATAAATCGATACAAGCACTAGAGCAGGCGGCAATGGATGAAAATATCATCTTTTTAGCAATGCAAAAAGAAATGAATATCGATGATCCGAAAGAAGATGACATATATAGTGTAGGTACAGTGGCGAAAGTGAAGCAAATGTTAAAATTGCCGAACGGTACGCTTCGTGTCCTTGTGGAAGGTTTACATAGAGCAGAAGTAATAGAGTTTATCGAAGAAGAAAATGTAGTACAAGTGTCTATTAAAACGGTAACTGAAGAAGTAGAAGATGATTTAGAAGAGAAAGCTTTTATGCGTACGTTACTGGAGCATTTCGAACAATATATTAAAGTTTCGAAAAAAGTTTCAAATGAAACTTTTGCAACGGTAGCTGATGTGGAAGAACCAGGGAGATTAGCTGATTTAATTGCTTCTCACTTGCCGATTAAAACGAAGCAGAAACAAGAGATTTTAGAGATTGTATCTGTAAAAGAACGATTACAAACACTTATTTCAATTATTCAAGATGAACAAGAGTTACTTAGTCTAGAAAAGAAAATTGGGCAAAAAGTGAAACGTTCCATGGAGCGCACGCAAAAAGAATATTTCTTACGTGAGCAAATGAAGGCGATTCAAACTGAACTTGGCGACAAAGAAGGCAAGGGCGGAGAAGTAGAAGAACTTCGTGAGAAAATTGAACAGTCAGGAATGCCGGAAGAAACAATGAAGGCTGCCCTGAAAGAATTAGATCGTTATGAAAAGTTACCAGCAAGTTCTGCGGAGAGTGGTGTTATTCGCAATTATATTGATTGGTTATTAGCGCTTCCGTGGACAGAGGCAACAGAAGATATAATTGACCTTGCTCATTCGGAAGAGATTTTAAATAACGATCATTACGGTCTTGAAAAAGTGAAAGAGCGTGTACTTGAATATTTAGCTGTACAGAAGTTAACGAATTCATTAAAAGGACCTATCCTTTGTTTAGTAGGCCCTCCTGGGGTCGGCAAAACTTCGCTAGCGCGTTCAATTGCAACATCATTGAATCGTAACTTCGTCCGTGTATCTCTTGGTGGTGTGCGTGATGAATCTGAAATTCGTGGTCACCGTCGTACATATGTTGGAGCAATGCCAGGACGCATTATTCAAGGTATGAAAAAGGCGAAAACAGTTAATCCAGTCTTCTTATTAGATGAGATTGATAAAATGTCTAACGATTTTCGTGGAGATCCATCAGCGGCATTACTTGAAGTATTAGATCCAGAACAAAACCATAACTTCAGTGATCATTACATTGAAGAACCATATGATCTATCAAAAGTTATGTTTGTAGCAACTGCTAATACACTTTCAAGTATTCCAGGTCCATTACTTGACCGTATGGAAATCATTTCGATTGCTGGCTATACAGAACTTGAAAAAGTACACATTGCTCGTGAGCATTTGTTGCCGAAACAATTAAAAGAACATGGCTTACGAAAAGGTAATTTACAAGTGCGTGATGAAGCGCTGCTTGAGATTATTCGTTATTATACACGTGAGGCTGGTGTTCGTACGCTAGAGCGCCAAATTGCAAAAGTTTGCCGTAAAGTAGCGAAGATTATCGTTACAGCAGAACGTAAACGTATCGTTGTGACAGAGAAAAAGATTGTTGATTTACTTGGTAAACACATATTCCGTTATGGGCAAGCTGAAAAAACAGACCAAGTTGGTATGGCAACAGGTCTAGCTTACACAGCAGCAGGCGGCGATACACTTGCCATTGAAGTTTCTGTAGCGCCAGGAAAAGGGAAACTAATTTTAACAGGGAAACTTGGGGATGTTATGAAAGAATCAGCACAAGCTGCGTTTAGTTATATACGTTCTCGTGCAGAAGAGCTTCAAATCGATCCGAATTTCCATGAGAAAAATGATATTCATATTCACGTTCCAGAAGGAGCAGTTCCAAAAGACGGACCGTCAGCAGGTATTACGATGGCAACGGCACTTATTTCTGCGCTAACAGGTATTCCTGTAAGTAAAGAAGTGGGTATGACAGGTGAAATTACACTTCGTGGTCGTGTATTACCAATTGGTGGTTTAAAAGAAAAAACATTAAGTGCTCACCGCGCAGGCTTAACAAAAATTATTTTGCCAGCAGAAAACGAGAAAGATTTAGATGATATTCCAGAGAGCGTAAAAGAAAACCTTACGTTTGTGCTTGCATCTCATTTAGATGAAGTATTGGAGCACGCATTAGTAGGAGTGAAACAATGAAAGTAACAAAAGCAGATATTGTAATTAGTGCTGTTAAACCAGAACAATATCCAGACAGTGATTTACCAGAAATTGCATTAGCAGGTCGTTCAAATGTGGGGAAGTCTTCCTTTATAAATAAAATTTTAAATCGTAAAAAGTTAGTGCGTATTTCTTCTAAACCAGGAAAAACGCAAACGCTGAACTTTTTCTTAATCAATGAGATGATGCACTTTGTTGACGTTCCAGGTTATGGATATGCGAAAGTATCTAAATCCGAGCGCGCTGCATGGGGGAAAATGATTGAAACGTACTTTACAACGCGTGAGCAATTAGACGCAGCTGTATTAGTAGTTGATTTACGTCACCAACCAACAAGTGATGACGTGATGATGTATGATTTCTTAAAGCATTATGAAATCCCAACAATTATTATTGCGACGAAAGCCGATAAAATTCCAAAAGGGAAATGGCAAAAGCATTTAAAAGTTGTAAAAGAAACGCTTGCTGTTGAAATTGGCGATGAAATTGTTCTATTCTCTTCTGAAACAGGACTTGGAAAAGAAGAAGCGTGGAAAGCAATTCATAAATTTACAAAAACAAAAAACGCGTGACGAATGTCGCGCGTTTTTGTTTTGCTAAATTTTTTAGCGTACGTTTAATGTAACTTCAATATTTCCTCGTGTTGCTTTCGAGTAAGGACATACACCGTGAGCCGCTTCTACAAGTTCTTGTGCTTCGTTATGTGAAACGCCAGCCACATGTACATCAAGTACAGCAGATAGGCCGAAACCACCATCTGTATCTTTTCCGATAGAAACGTGAGCAGTTACTTCTGTACTTTCTACTTTCACACGTTTTGTACGAATGACAAGTTGTAATGCACTATCGAAACAAGCTGCATAACCAGCTGCAAATAGTTGTTCTGGATTTGTTGCTTCTCCGCCTGCACCACCTAGTGCTTTCGGCATTTTTACATCAAGATTTAATATGCCATCATCTGAAACTACTTTCCCATTTCTTCCACCTGTTGCTGTTACTGAAGCAGTATATAATTTATCCATATTTATTCCCCTTTTCTATCATTAATTGTTTTCATTGTGTCAATTAGTTTATTTAGCTGAATTAATAAAGAGCGATATTCTTGCTCTGTAATTCCTAAGTTTGTAGCCATCGTTGTCGGTAATGAACAAGCCTTTTCCTTTAAATCTTTGCCTTGTTCTGTTAATTCAATACAAACTTTTCGCTCGTCTTCTTTGGAACGAACACGTTTTACAAGTTTTAATGATTCCATGCGTTTTAACATAGGTGTTAACGTACCAGAATCTAAAAATAGACGTTCTCCAATTTCTTTTACTGTTAGTCCATCTTGCTCCCATAGTACGAGTAAAGTAATGTACTGGGGATACGTAATACCCATTTCTTCTAAATAAGGTCGATAAAAACGAGTAACCTCTCTAGAGCAGGCGTAAATAGAAAAACAAAGTTGGTTATCTAGATGCAAAGAGTCCTCTGTCATAAATAACTCCCTTCTAATTAAGTTGTGCACAATTTAATTTCGTAAAACCAATATAACGAAAAAGAAATACAATGTCAAATACATTGTATTGAGAAAGTCTTTGTTGCATTTTGGAACAATCATACATATTTTCCTTCATGATGAAAGAAGATAGGGAAGATGATGTTATAATTTATATGGAATAGTTTCCATCACTTGATTATGAGGGCTTTTTTTGGTAACGTACAAATAGAGTTATTAATTTATAATCATTATAAAGTAGAAGTTTTTTTATTAGTGTTACTGAATCTCCTTTATTACATACGGAGAATAATTAAAAAATAATCAGTTGTTCACACGATTGTCAGATTCATAAGAGGAAAGTTGTATTATGATAGTAGATAAAGTGATAAAACGGGTGAAGGGGGACATGCTGCGTGCATATTCTTGTTGTTAGTGTAAATTATCGAACAGCCCCTGTAGAATTTCGTGAGAAACTCACATTTCAGGCAGCAGAACTAGAGCGAGCGATGACTACATTACAAAATCAAAAGAGCGTGTTAGAGAATGTCATTGTATCAACTTGTAATCGCACTGAGATTTATGCTGTTGTCGATCAATTACACACGGGACGGTATTATATTAAGAAGTTTTTAGCTGATTGGTTTCAGCTTGAAATAGAAGAAGTCGCGCCATATTTAACTATTTTTGAACAAGATGGTGCAATAGATCATTTATTCCGCGTAACGTGCGGTTTAGATTCTATGGTAGTCGGAGAAACGCAGATTTTAGGTCAAATAAAAGATAGCTTTTTAGAAGCGCAACAAGTTAAAGCAACAGGCACAATTTTTAATGAATTGTTTAAGCAAGTCATTACATTAGCAAAACGTGCCCACTCAGAAACAACAATCGGGGAAAGTGCGATGTCTGTTAGTTATGCTGCTGTTGAGCTTGGAAAGAAAATATTTGGCGAGTTAACAGATTGTCATGTGCTTATTCTTGGTGCTGGTAAAATGGGCGAACTTGCACTGCAAAACTTATATGGAAGTGGTGCTCGTAAAGTAACAGTTATGAATAGGACGCTTTCGAAAGCAGAAGTAATGGCTGAGAAATATATGGGACATGCAAAATCGTTAAGCGAATTACAATGTGCATTATTAGAAGCAGATATTTTAATTAGTTCAACTGGTGCATCTGAGTATGTCATTACGAAAGAGATGATGACAAAGGTGGAGAAAATGCGCTGTGGTCGCCCTTTGTTTATGGTTGACATTGCAGTGCCACGTGATATTGATCCAGCGATTGATGAGCTAGAAGGTTCTTTCTTGTATGATATTGATGATTTACAAGGAGTAGTGGAGGCAAACCGTGCTGAGCGTTTGAAAGAAGCAGAGAAAATTCAATTTATGATTGAAGAGGAAATTGTTCTATTTAAAACGTGGTTAAGTACACTTGGTGTTGTTCCATTAATATCAGCTCTTCGTGATAAGGCACTTGCAATCCAAAGTGAAACGATGGTAAGCCTAGAGCGAAAAATACCAAACCTTAGTGATCGCGAGAAAAAAGTTATTAGTAAGCATACGAAAAGTATTATTAATCAATTATTAAAAGACCCAATTTTAGTAGCGAAAGAAATAGCTGCTGAAGAGGGAGCGAGCGAAAAATTAGCGTTATTTGCGAAGATTTTCGATTTAGAAACGGAAGACGTAGAGAATTGTGCGGAAGAAGTAGAACATAAAAAAGTGTGGACACCATCCGTTCCATCTTTATAATTTGGAAGGATGATCGGATGAGTTTTTTAAATAACAGTATTATTTATCATATTGCAATTATTTTATATGCTTGTAGCATTAGTTTATATTTTATAGATTATTTCCAAAGTAACCGAAAGGCGAACCGATTTGCTTTTTGGTTACTTTCGATTGTATGGGTCCTGCAGTCTATTTTTATGTTACTTAGGGCTACAGATTCAGAAACGAATCCTATTTTAACTTTATTATCAGGGATATATTTTTATGTTTGGTTATTGATTACGATGTCGTTAGTCATTAATCGATTTATGAGAATTGACTTTTTAGTCTTTTTTACAAATGTTGTTGCATTTGGCGTAAGCGCTTTTTCTATTTTTACACCGCTCGGAAAGATGTCGCCAGTACTTGCGGAACAATTAGTTTCAGAACTTGTATACGTGCATGTCGGTATGGCAATTATTTCTTACGCAACGTTTACTGTATCGTTCATTTTTTCTATTATGTACTTATTACAATATCGCCTATTAAAAAAGAAAAAATGGAATGCGAGATTAAGAAGATTAGGGAATTTACCGAAGCTAGAATCTATGTCTTACGGATTAAATTTATTTTCTGTTCCATTTTTCTTACTAGCAATTTTATTGGGATGTATATGGGGATATACAAAATTGGACAATTTCCATTGGTATGATACGAAAGTAATCGGATCTTTTGTCGTTCTATTTGTGTATTGCACAGGTTTATATTTACGAGCGGCAGATGTGTTGCAAGGTAAGAAAATTGTACAGTGGAATATCGGATCGTTTCTCGTAATGCTAGTAAACATTTTTCTATTAAGCAGTTTATCCAATTTCCACTTTTGGTATTTATAATGAGGAGAGAGAATTATGCGCAAAATTATTGTAGGATCACGAAAGAGTAAACTAGCATTAACGCAAACAAACTGGTTTATTGATCAGTTAAAAGCCCTAGGTCTACCATATGAATTTGAAGTGAAAGAAATTGTCACAAAAGGTGATGTTATTTTAGATGTTACTCTTTCAAAAGTAGGCGGCAAAGGCTTGTTTGTAAAAGAGATTGAACACGCGCTACTTACGAAAGAAATCGATATGGCTGTACATAGTATGAAAGATATGCCAGCCGTACTTCCAGAAGGTTTAATGATTGGCTGTACACCAAAGCGTGTTGACCCTCGTGATGCTTTTATCTCAAAAAATGGAGCATCGTTTAAAGAGTTAGCGGAAGGTGCTATTTTAGGTACGAGTAGTTTAAGACGTAGTGCACAGCTACTCGCTGCGAGACCAGATTTACAAGTGAAGTGGATTCGCGGGAATATCGATACACGTTTACGTAAATTAAAAGAAGAAGATTACGATGCGATTATTTTAGCGACAGCTGGATTACAAAGAATGGGCTGGGATGATGAAGTTATTACAGAACATTTAGATGAAACGTTATGTGTACCTGCTGTAGGACAAGGTGCATTAGCGATTGAGTGTCGTGAGGATGATAAGGATTTATTGCAGTTGTTAGCGCATATTAATGATGCGATAACAGAAAGAACAGTGGCGGCGGAGCGAGTATTTCTTCATAAACTTGAAGGTGGATGCCAAGTTCCAATCGCTGGATATGCAACCCTTACAGAAAACGATGCAATCGAATTAACAGCTCTTGTCAGCTCTATGGATGGCTCTGTTTTATTAAAAGAGACAGTAGTGGGTACTGATCCTGAGGAAGTAGGATTAGAGGCCGCGGACCGTTTAATTAAGCAAGGCGCCAAAGAACTCATTCTTGCTGCAAATAAGGAGCAACAATAAATATGAACGCTCTCGCTGGAAAAACGGTATTGATTACACGTGCCCAGCATCAAGCGAAACAAATGAGTGTAGCAGTGAAAGAAAAGAGCGGAATTCCATTGGAAATTCCGCTTTTGCGTATGGAAGGTATGTCTCATAGGCAAATTCAACATATTGAAGAGCAGCTACATTCATACGACTGGGTTATTTTTACGAGCAGAAATGGTGTAGCTTTTTTTCTAGATAGTTTAAAAAAGAAACTACCACTAACCATTAAAATCGCTGCGGTAGGTGTGAAAACAAAATTAGAGTTAGAAAAAAGGGGCTATCAAGTTCATTTTGTTCCGACTTCATTTGTTGCAGAAGCATTTGCAGAAGAGTTTCTAAAAGAATTAAGTGGAAATGAACGTATTTTATTTCCGAAAGGGAATTTAGCAAGAGAGGTAATTCCGGTTGCACTTCGGGAAATTGGTGTTTCTCTAGATGAGCTAACCGTATACGGTACGAAAGTGAATATAGAAAAAAAGCAAGAGCTTATAGCGGCATTGAAGTTAGGGAAAGTAGACATTATTACATTTACGAGCCCTTCAACTGTTACTAGTTTTGTTCGTTTACTTGAGGGTACAAACTGGAGAGAATGGACAAAAAAATGTACAATTGCTTGTATAGGACCTATTACGGAAAAAGAGGCAAGTCTTTATTTTCCGTCTGTTATTGTGCCGAAAGAGTACACTGTAGAAGCATTACTACAATATGTTTGTGAATCTATAAAATGAAAGAATGGGGATAGAAATCTATGAACTCTTTACAATTTAATCGTCATCGTCGTTTAAGACAAAGCGGGGGCATGCGTGCGCTTGTGCGTGAAACGTTTTTACATACGGAAGATTTTATTTACCCTATTTTTGTATTAGAAGGTGAAAATGTTCGTAATGAAGTTCCTTCTATGCCAGGCGTATATCAAATGTCTTTAGATTTATTGCAAGCTGAAATGCAAGAAGTTGTTGATTTAGGTATTCGTTCTGTTATTGTATTTGGTTTACCTGCTGAAAAGGATGAAGTTGGATCATCAGCATATTGTGATCATGGAATTGTACAACGTGCTATTCAGCAAATTAAAGGTGATTTCCCTGAGCTAGTAGTAGTTGCAGACACATGTTTATGTCAATTTACAAGCCATGGTCATTGCGGTGTAATTGAAGATGGTATTATTTTAAATGACGAGTCTCTTGCAGTTCTTGCGAAAACAGCTGTAAGTCAAGCGAAAGCAGGAGCGGACATTATTGCGCCATCAAACATGATGGACGGCTTTGTAACAGCAATTCGCCATGCATTAGACGAAAATGGTTTTGGACACGTGCCAGTTATGTCGTACGCTGTGAAATATTCATCAGCATTTTATGGACCATTCCGTGATGCTGCGCACGGTGCACCGCAATTTGGTGACCGTAAAACATATCAAATGGATCCGGCAAACCGTATGGAAGCATTCCGTGAAGCAGAATCAGATGTAATGGAAGGTGCAGATTTCTTAATCGTAAAACCAGCTCTTTCTTACTTAGATATCGTTCGTGATGTGAAAAACAACTTTAATTTACCAGTTGTCGCTTATAATGTAAGTGGTGAATATTCGATGATTAAAGCGGCAGCGCAAAATGGTTGGATTAATGAAAAAGAAGTTGTTCTTGAAAAATTAATTAGTATGAAACGTGCAGGAGCAGATTTAATTATTACGTATCATGCAAAAGATGCAGCAAGATGGTTACAAGAAGGAGGCGCTAAATAATGAAAAAGTTTGATAAGTCAATTGCAGCGTTTGAAGAGGCGCAAGACTTAATGCCTGGCGGCGTAAATAGCCCGGTTCGTGCCTTTAAGTCTGTTGGGATGAATCCGTTGTTTATGGAGCGTGGAAAAGGCTCTAAAGTATATGATATCGATGGGAATGAATACATCGACTACGTATTATCATGGGGTCCTTTAATTCATGGTCATGCAAATGATCGTGTTGTAGAAGCGTTAAAATCTGTTGCTGAAAGAGGTACAAGCTTCGGTGCACCAACAGAAATTGAAAATAAATTAGCAAAACTTGTTATTGAGCGCGTGCCATCAATTGAGATTGTGCGTATGGTTAACTCTGGAACGGAAGCAACAATGAGTGCACTACGTTTAGCTCGTGGTTATACAGGTCGTAATAAAATCTTGAAATTTATTGGTTGTTACCACGGTCATGGTGATTCGTTATTAATTAAAGCTGGTTCTGGTGTGGCGACTTTAGGTTTACCAGATAGTCCTGGTGTACCAGAAGGTGTAGCGAAAAATACGATTACAGTAGCTTATAACGATTTAGAAAGCGTAAAATACGCGTTTGAACAATTCGGTGATGATATTGCTTGTGTAATTGTAGAACCAGTAGCAGGAAATATGGGGGTTGTTCCTCCGCAGCCTGGATTTTTAGAAGGTCTTCGTGAAGTAACAGAACAAAACGGTGCATTGCTTATTTTTGATGAAGTAATGACAGGGTTCCGAGTAGCTTATAATTGTGGCCAAGGTTATTATGGCGTAACGCCTGATTTAACATGCTTAGGTAAAGTAATCGGTGGTGGTTTACCAGTAGGAGCATACGGTGGTAAAGCGGAAATTATGCGCCAAGTTGCGCCAAGCGGACCAATTTACCAAGCTGGTACTTTATCAGGTAACCCACTTGCAATGGCGGCAGGTTATGAAACGTTAGTACAGTTAACGCCAGAATCATATGTAGAATTTGAGCGTAAAGCTGAAATGTTAGAAGCTGGATTACGTAAAGCAGCTGAAAAACATGGCATTCCGCACCATATTAACCGTGCAGGCTCTATGATTGGTATTTTCTTTACAGATGAACCCGTTATTAATTACGATGCAGCAAAATCTTCAAACTTAGAATTCTTTGCGGCTTACTATCGTGAAATGGTAGAACAAGGTGTATTCTTACCACCATCTCAATTCGAAGGTTTATTCTTATCGACAGCACATAGTGATGCAGATATTGAAGCGACGATTGCAGCAGCTGAAATTGCAATGTCAAAATTAAAAGCGTAATGTATTAGAGAAAATCGCTCTCCATAAGGGGAGCGATTTTTTTTATTCATAAAGTAAGCTTTCCGCACATAAATCTGTAATGACATATAGTTTGGGAGGGGGAAAAGAAGTGGCTGCAGATCATTCATTACGATTTTCATTAAAAGAATCTGTGTGGTTCCAAAAAGGACAGGAAGTCGAAGAACTTTTGTCAATTTCGTTAGATCCAGACGTTGAGATAGAAGAGCTTGATCATGAAGTAATCGTGAGAGGACAATTAGATTTAACGGGAGAGTATGTTGCACGAAAAGATGATTCCACGTATTCATTAAGAGAACTATCGCCAGCAAAGTCAATTGATTATGTAGAAACAAGAGAAGATGGGGTTAATGAACTTGTTCATTCCTTTCCACTTGAAATATCAATTCCGAGAAATCGAGTGAAAGTAATTGAAGAGCTATATGTATCAATCGAGGAATTTGATTATGAATTAAAGGAAAATGGTTGCTTACAATTATTAGCGGATATATCTATTACCGGTTTGTGTGATGAAGAGAGAGGCGAGGATGAAGTTGAAGAGGAAGAAACGGTGTATGCTGAGTTAGAAGAAGATTCAGCGCAAGAGGATGAAAATAGACCGGCGCCGCATGTAGAAGAACCGGCATATAAGGAATCAGATGAGTGGGAAGATTACGCATTTGAACCGTTCCAATTAGAGGAAAGAAAAGAGCAGGAATTAGAAGAAGAGAAAATAGAAGAACATGAATTTGTGGAACGTGAAGAGGAGCAAGAAACAACGCCGCAATTTGAACTGTTCGGACGAAAAGATTTCAAGAAAGAAAAAGCGAAAAAGCAGGAAGAACAAGAAGAAGAGTACTCACAGCGAGATGAAAATGCGCTTTATTTAACAAAACTATTTACGAAAGAACCGGAAGAAGAATTTACAAAGTTAAGAATGTATTTCGTGCAAGAAGGAGATACAATTGAATCTATTGCAGACCGTTATGAAACGTCTGTACAAAATTTATACCGTGTTAATCAAACAGAAGATATATTTTTAAATACGGGGCAAATTATTTATATTCCCGTTTCAAGGGTAAAGACGAAATAAGGAAGTGAGTGTTTTCACTCACTTCCTTTCTTAGAGGCTATGTTTTGAATAGAAAGGGTTATTCGTATGGATATTGAGTTGCGAAATCACTATGAACCTATCGTGAGGCAATATAGATTGGATACGCAGCATATGGAAGAGCACGGAAATGTAATGAAAATTTATACGAATCAAGGTCCATATGCACTCAAGAAAATAGAAGGCAGAAAGTTAGAGCGGAATAACTTTCTGCATCATATTCAATATTTGAAGGAGAAAGGTTTTTCAAATTATGTACCTATATATCATGCGACGGATGGAAGTTATATTTTAAGTGACGGGACGTATAATTATTATTTAATGCCTTGGTTAGAACGTGCAGAAGGAAACGGTGAGGACAATGATCAATACCATAAAATGTTTCAGACACTTGGAACGTTGCATCAAAAAACTGTGAAGGAAGAAATGTATACGGAAGAAGATTTAGAAAAACATTATACAAGTATATCCGATCGTTGGGAAAATGATGGTGAGATGTTAGAAGAGTTTCTCGTAGAATCTGAATCAAAATGGTATATGTCCCCGTTTGAATTGCAATATTGTACGTACTATCATCATGTAATGAGAGCGCGTGAATTTGCAACGAAGCAATTAAATGAGTGGAACGATGCGATGAAAGAAAAAGAGAAAACGCGTATTACTTTTGTGCATGGTAATGTGTCACTTAATCATTTTTTATTTGACTATGAGCGGAATGGCTATTTTATTAGTTTAGAAAAATCGAAGTTTGCAACGCCTGTGCAAGATATAGTAGGTTTTTATTCACGGTCTTTAAACACATATCCAATCGCAAGAAGTGATCGGTTTGAATGGTTTCAAATGTATCAAAAAAATTTCCCTTTTACGAAAGAAGAGCAACTACTTATGTTTGCGTATATGACGTATCCATCGCAATTTATTCGGCAAATCCAGTCCTATAAGAAAAGAAGAGATAATCGCAACGAGGAAAATGAACTGCGCGGAGTAAAGAGTTTGCAACAATCGCATTGGCTCGTTAGCAATATAGAATATTTCCTGTCACAATTACAAGCTGCCCAGCAAGGGAACGGATAAAGTAAAGGCATTCCCCGCTGATGATTAGCCTTCACCAATTGGGCGTTTACGGGCACCAGGGCTCCCATCTAACTTCTTTGCTTCAGCTGAGTTTTAAGGTGGAGGTCTTACTGCCCGCAAATAGCGGGGGAAAGAAGATAAGTAGAGGATTCTACTTATCTTCTTTTTTTGGCACGAAAAGCTGTAGTTTTAAATTTGTCTTGACGAATAAGGTTTCGTTTTTTACACTATTGTATATAATAATTAACAATCATATAAATGCCTTGAAGGGGAAGAGTATAACATGAAACGTCTTCAGAGAGGAGAATCATTAGCTGGGAGATTCTCTAGATAGTTATGTTAGAAGGTAGCCCTGGAGCATCTTTTCTGAACGGAATAGTTCTTATTAGGAAAAGACGGATTTGTCCGTTATCAAATTAAGAGTATAAGCAAATTATGAATTTGTTTGTAAATAAAGGTGGTACCGCGATGTCCCTCGTCCTTTTTGGATGAGGGACATTTTTTATTTTAAGGAGGGAAAATAATGTCAAACACGGAAAAGAATTTACCAACTAAATATGATCATATGTCCGTTGAAGAAGGCCTTTATCAATGGTGGCTTGAAGGCAAATATTTTGAAGCAACAGGAGACGAGAAGAAACAACCATATACAATTGTAATTCCACCTCCGAACGTAACTGGTAAGTTACACTTAGGTCATGCTTGGGATACAACTCTTCAAGATATTTTAACTCGTACGAAGCGTATGCAAGGATACGATGTGCTATGGCTTCCAGGAATGGACCATGCTGGTATTGCAACACAAGCAAAAGTAGAAGGAAAACTTCGTGAAGAAGGTATTTCACGTTACGATCTTGGCCGTGAAAAATTCCTTGAAAAAGCTTGGGAGTGGAAAGAAGAATACGCTTCTCACATTCGTCAACAATGGGGAAAAGTTGGTTTAGGACTAGACTATTCTCGTGAACGCTTCACATTAGACAAAGGTTTATCAGATGCGGTTAATAAAGTATTCGTTCAATTATACGAAAAAGGCTTAATTTACCGTGGTGAATATATCATCAACTGGGATCCAGCAACACGCACAGCTCTTTCTGATATTGAAGTAATTCATAAAGAAGTTCAAGGTGCATTCTACCATATGAACTATCCGTTAACAGATGGTTCTGGTCACATTCGTCTTGCGACAACTCGTCCAGAAACGATGCTGGGTGATACAGCAGTAGCAGTTCATCCCGAAGACGATCGTTACAAACATTTAATCGGAAAAACAGTTACACTTCCAATCGTAGGCCGTGAGATTCCGATTATTGCTGATGAGTACGTAGAAAAAGATTTCGGAACGGGCGTTGTAAAAATTACACCAGCTCATGACCCGAATGACTTTGAAGTAGGTAACCGTCATGACTTACCACGCATTTTAGTAATGAACGAAGATGGAACAATGAACGAAAAAGCTGGTAAGTATAACGGTATGGATCGTTTCGAATGCCGTAAAGAATTAGTGAAAGACTTACAAGAAGCTGGCGTATTAGTAGAAATCGAGCCACATATGCATTCAGTAGGTCATAGTGAGCGTAGCGGTGCAGTTGTTGAGCCTTATTTATCAACACAATGGTTCGTAAAAATGGCTCCACTTGCTGAAAAAGCAGTAGCGCTTCAACAAAAAGAAGAAGAAAAAGTAACGTTCGTACCAGAGCGTTTTGAAAACACATATTTACGCTGGATGGAAAATATTCATGACTGGTGTATTTCTCGTCAATTATGGTGGGGACACCGTATTCCAGCTTGGTACCATAAAGAAACTGGTGAAGTATACGTAGGTACAGAAGCACCAGCAGATATTGAAAACTGGAATCAAGATAATGACGTACTTGATACATGGTTCAGTTCAGCGTTATGGCCATTTTCAACACTTGGTTGGCCAAATGAAGATTCAGCAGACTTCAAACGTTACTATTCAACAGATGCACTAGTAACGGGTTATGATATCATCTTCTTCTGGGTATCTCGTATGATTTTCCAAGGTTTAGAGTTTACAGGAGAGCGTCCATTTAAAGATGTATTAATTCACGGTTTAGTTCGTGATGAGCAAGGTCGTAAAATGAGTAAATCTCTTGGTAACGGTATTGATCCAATGGATGTTATCGAGAAGTACGGTGCAGATGCAATGCGTTTCTTCTTATCAACAGGAAGTGCACCAGGTCAAGATTTACGTTTCAGCATGGAAAAAGTAGAATCTACTTGGAACTTCATTAATAAAATTTGGAACGCATCACGTTTCGTATTAATGAACATGGATGATATGAAGTATGAAGAAATCGATTTAACTGGTGAAAAATCAGTAGCAGATAAGTGGATCTTAACTCGCTTAAACGAAACAATCGAAAGCGTAACACGTAACATGGATAAATATGAGTTCGGTGAAGCTGGTCGTTCATTATACAACTTCATTTGGGACGATTTCTGTGATTGGTATATTGAAATGGCGAAACTTCCACTATACGGTGAAGATGAAGCAGCTAAGAAAACAACTCGTTCTATTTTAGCTTACGTATTAGATCAAACAATGCGTCTATTACACCCATTCATGCCATTCGTAACAGAGAAAATTTGGCAACATTTACCGCGTGAAGGCGAGTCTATTACAGTAGCTGCGTGGCCAACAGTTCGCGAAGATTTACAAGATACGGAAGCTGCGGCAGAAATGCACCTTCTAGTTGATATCATTCGCTCTGTTCGTAACATCCGTGCAGAAGTAAATACGCCAATGAGCAAAAAAGTTCAAATGCAAATTAAAGCAAAAGATGAGGCTGTACTTGCTCAACTTACGAAAAACAGCTCTTACATTGAGCGTTTCTGTAACCCAAGCGAATTAACAATTCAAACGGACTTACAAGCGCCAGAAAAAGCAATGACTGCAATCGTATCAGGTGCAGAGTTATTCTTACCGTTAGCTGATCTTATCAATCTTGATGAAGAGAGAGCTCGTCTTGAGAAAGAACTTGAGAAGTTCGATAAAGAAGTAGAACGTGTACAGAAGAAACTTTCTAACCAAGGTTTCGTAGCGAAAGCTCCTGCAGCGGTTATTGAAGGAGAGCGTGCGAAAGAGCAAGATTACCTAGAAAAACGCGAAGCAGTTCGTCAACGTCTAGCAGATCTTGAAAAGTAAAAATGTTTTTAGAGACTCACTATATTGGTGAGTCTCTTTTCTTTGCGTATAATAGAACTATGAAAGTTGTCTTTTGAAAGGGGAAAAACATACGTGATACATACATACGAAGAAGCGATAGGGTGGATCCATAGCCGATTGAAATTTGGAATTAAGCCAGGATTAGAAAGAATGAGATGGATGTTAGAAGAACTTGGAAATCCAGAGCGTCATATAAAATGTGTTCATCTTGCTGGTACAAATGGAAAAGGTTCAACGTTAACATATATGCGTTACATGTTAGAAGGCGCGAAATATAAGGTAGGAACGTTTACCTCTCCTTACATCGAATCATTTAATGAACGCATTAGTGTGAATGGAACACCAATTGCAGACGAAGAGATTACTGAACTTGTAAAGATGGTAAAACCAGTCGTGGAAAAACTAGATGAAACGGATTTAGGGGAAGCGACAGAGTTTGAAATTATTACTGTTATGGCGATTTGCTATTTCGGAAAATTCAATTTCTGTGATGTTGTTTTATTTGAAACAGGGCTTGGTGGACGTTTTGATTCTACCAATGTTATACACCCTGTTCTCACGATTATTACAAATATAGGTCACGATCATATGCATATTTTAGGAAATACACTAGGGGAAATTGCATATGAAAAGGCGGGGATTATTAAGTCTGGCGTGCCCGTAATTACTGGTGTACAAGATGAAGAAGCTTTGCAAGTCATTCAAAATGTTGCAAAGGAAAACCATGCAAACTTATACGAACTTGGCAAGCATTTTACAGCGTTGCATAAACAGTCTAACGAAGATGGGGAACAGTTTGATTTTACTTGTCCTTTTTCCGCATTTGAAGATTTGCAAATCTCAATGAAAGGCATTCATCAAGTAGGAAATGCAGCGCTAGCACTTATGGCAGTAATGTATGTGAAAACATATTTATCATTTTTAATTGAGGAAGATGAGATAAGAACGGGATTACGGGAAGCATATTGGATTGGGCGCTTTGAAAAGTTGCGAAGTAACCCGGATATTATTATAGATGGTGCTCATAATCCAGAAGGTATCGAAAGCCTTGTGAAAACAGTAGAAGCGCATTACAAAGATAAAAATGTAATAGTGTTATTTACTGCCCTTGGTGATAAACAATTACATAACATGGTAGGCCAATTAGAAACCATTGCAGATGAAATTATTTTTACAACATTCGCCTTTGATCGTGCTATTTCTGCTGACAAGCTTGCATCATATTCACAGAAAGAATCAAAATTAGTTTTTGAAAATTGGAAAGAGGCAATTGATACAAAAGTTGAAAAGATAGCAGAAAATGATGTTTTTATCATAACAGGTTCTCTTTATTTCATTTCTGAAGTACGAAAATATATTCGCGAGAAAAACTAGATAGTCTTTGCTATCTAGTTTTTTTGTTCTACAAATGAAGTCAAATGCATACATATAAGATAAATATATAGGGTTATTTGGCGAATTCCTCTGACAAATATCTCGTTTTTTTATGAAATGAATATGATATGATGCGGACAACGATAAGAGGTGAGGTGTGAGTGTATGGACAAGCAATCACGAACGATCTCAGTGAAAGTGAATGGAACAGAAGCGAAGTATGAGGAAAAAAAGAAAGATGAATTTGAATGGATGGTAGTAGAAAGTGAACGACCGAAAAATGTTGTTCCGTTTCAAAAAGCGAAATCAATGTCTGTGGAAAAATACCGAAAGAAGTGGAGTAATACATTAATTGTAATCGTTGCAACTGCAATCATTATCGGTACGGCGTTTGGAATGGGGATGCTTCATTTACTTACTGGACAAGGAACGACAGGAGGAAGTGAAGTGACAGCTTCAAGGCCGACTGGAAATGGAGAATCAAAGGTGGGTGGAACGGCAGAACAAACACCAGCACCGAAAGAAGAAAAACAAAAAGCACAGACAGGAACGTCATTGGATCCGATGAAATTATTTTTTGTTCAAGGGGGGCTTTATTCTTCTGAAGAAAAGGGACAGGCAGCTCTTGAAGAATGGAAAGGCAATGGGGGCATTGGTGCTTTGAGACCGAGCGGTGATAAGTATGCAATAGTTGTTGGTATTGCTAGCGATGAACAGTCTATAAATCAATTAATGACTAAGTATAAAAATGATGGTGTCTCCGTTTTAAAAAAGAGCTGGGATATAACAGATAAAGCATTGCTGAAAGATGATAAAGAAGTAGGGACATTTTTAACAAAAGTGCAGCCATTATACACTCATTTAGCAAAATATGCTTCTAGCGTACAAGTTGGTGGAAAAAGCAGCCCAAAAGATATAGAAGCAATTGAAAAAGAATGGAAAAAGGTTGAAAAAGAAGGGGAAAGTATGAAACGAGAAGAAGCAAAGAAACTGTATATGTATACGTCGGTAGCTGTACAAACAGTAAAAGATGGGAAGGTGGATAAGGAATCTTTGGCGAAATTAAATCAAGTTATTATTGATGGTTTACTCTCGTATGAAAAAATTGTTTCGTAGAAAGTGAAATGATAGGATAATAAAATGAGTAAGAAAGAAGTACATGTACTTCTTTCTTTTCTTTTGAATTTAGAGCAAAGTGCTTTCTCTATGACGGGAATATAATCGTATGCAATAAAGAAGTTTTATTTTAGTTAGAGAAATTAATATTTCTTTCATTTGTGGGCAAACTATTCCTTTGATACGATTAATATAAATTGTTCTGCTTCATGTGAGAAAGGAAGGAGAAAATATGAGAAAAATAATTTTAGCTTCAGGATCACCTCGGAGGAAGGAATTACTTGAGTTAGCTAGTGTGCCATTTGAAATCGTTGTAAGTGAAGTAGAGGAAACAATTGGTGCATATTCATCGCCTTCTGATATTGTAATGTCGCTTGCCTTGCAAAAAGCATCAGCGGTGGCAGAAAATAATAGTGATTACATTGTGTTAGGTGCAGATACAATTGTTACATATGAGTCGCGTATTCTTGGTAAGCCTTCTAATGAGGATGAGGCGAAAGAGATGTTACAATTACTATCAGGGAAAACACATGAAGTGTATACAGGTGTTGCGATTATAGCAAAAGAAAAAACGGTTACTTTTTATGAGCGTACAGAAGTTACATTTTGGGAGTTAACAGAAGAGGAAATTGATACATACGTCGCGTCGAAAGAACCTCTTGATAAAGCCGGTAGTTATGGGATTCAAGGTAAAGGATCTATTTTCGTTCAAAATATTCAAGGGGACTACTATAGTGTAGTTGGCTTACCAATTGCACGTCTCGTTCGGGAATTAAAACAATTTGATATTGATGTAACCCATGCGTAAAATTGCATGGGGTTTTCTTTGAGAGAACAAATAAAGGGGTGGAGAGATGAACGGTATTCGTGATGTTGTAAGAGAAGAACAGCCACGGGAGCGTTTATTGTTAGAAGGTGCTGGAAGTTTATCAAATCGAGAGCTTCTCGCAGTGTTACTCAGAACAGGTTCTAAAGAAGAAACAGTTTTAAAGTTGTCAGATAAAATTTTACACCAATTTGATGGCTTACGTATGTTGAAAGATGCAACATTAGAAGAGCTAATTAGTATACATGGTATTGGGATTTCAAAGGCATCGCAACTTATGGCAGCCTTTGAACTAGGCAGAAGAATGGTACGTTTAGAATATCAAAATAGATATAGTATTCGAAGTCCAGAAGATTGTGCGAAATACATGATGGAAGAAATGCGTTTTTTACAACAAGAGCATTTTGTTTGTTTATATTTAAATACAAAAAATCAAGTTATACATAGGCAAACGATCTTTATTGGAAGTTTAAACACGTCAATTGTACACCCGAGGGAAGTTTTTAAAGAAGCCTTCCGTCGTGCAGCAGCCTCTATCATATGTCTTCATAACCATCCCTCAGGAGATCCCACGCCGAGCCGTGAAGATATTGAAGTAACCAAACGCTTAGTAGAATGCGGCCAGATTATCGGAATTGAAGTGCTTGATCATATTATAATAGGTGACCATAAATTCGTGAGTTTAAAGGAAAAAGGTCATATTTAAGACTATGCTTTTTACTTATTTTGTTTTATAATGTGATTTATGAGTTTTTTGTAGAAATTTATCTACAAAAAGGATAAAGATATAAAAAACGTACTGTTTTTATAATATAAATTAAGAAAAAATGAGTCCGTGAAAACAAGAAAGGAAGATAAATAATATGTTTGGATTTGGTGGATTTACTCGCGATCTTGGAATAGACTTAGGAACTGCGAACACGCTTGTATATGTAAAAGGAAAAGGTGTAGTTTTACGTGAACCTTCAGTAGTGGCGTTACAAACTGATACGAAACAAATCGTTGCTGTAGGTAGCGACGCAAAACAAATGATTGGTCGTACACCAGGGAACGTTGTGGCACTTCGCCCGATGAAAGACGGTGTAATTGCTGATTACGAAACAACTGCAACAATGATGAAATATTACATTCAACAAGCTCAAAAATCAAACGGTTTCTTCTCACGTAAGCCGTATGTAATGGTATGTGTACCATCTGGTATTACAGCTGTAGAAAGACGTGCAGTAATCGATGCGACTCGTCAAGCGGGTGCTCGTGATGCTTATCCTATCGAAGAGCCATTTGCAGCAGCAATTGGTGCAAACTTACCTGTTTGGGAACCAACTGGTAGTATGGTTGTTGATATCGGTGGTGGTACAACAGAAGTTGCAATTATTTCTCTAGGTGGTATTGTAACAAGCCAGTCAGTCCGTGTTGCTGGTGATGATATGGACGATTCAATCATTCAGTACATTAAGAAAAGCTATAACTTAATGATCGGTGAAAGAACAGCTGAAGCATTAAAATTAGAAATTGGTTCTGCAGGCGAGCCAGAAGGTATCGAGCCTATGGAAATTCGCGGTCGTGATTTAGTAAGTGGTTTACCAAAAACAGTACTAATTCAGCCAGAAGAAATTGCAGATGCATTAAAAGATACAGTAGATGCGATTGTAGAATCAGTTAAAAATACGTTAGAAAAAACTCCACCTGAATTAGCGGCTGATATTATGGACCGCGGTATCGTATTAACAGGTGGCGGGGCATTACTACGTAATTTAGATAAAGTAATTAGTGAAGAAACGAAAATGCCAGTTCTTGTTGCAGAAGATCCATTAGATTGCGTAGCAATTGGAACAGGTAAAGCATTAGACAATATCGATCTTTTCAAAACTGCTGCTCGATAATATTGCAAAATAAAAATCAGTGAAATTAAGAGGGTGTGAACGTGCCACAGTTTTTCTTAAACAAAAGATTAATTGTTTTGTTGGTTAGTATTATTCTTCTCGTGGCATTGATTGGAATCTCATTGAAAGAACGGAACAGTTTAACATGGCCAGAGCAGTTTGTTAAAGATACTGTCGGTGTTGTAGAACGTGTATTCCAAAAGCCAGCGAAATACGTAGCTGGATTCTTCGAAAATGTAGAGGATGTAAAGCGCACGTATGAAGAGAATAAAGAATTAAAAGCAAAATTAGATAATTATGCAGGTCTATCAGGGAAAGTAAAACAATTAGAAGATGATAACAAGAAGCTACAAGAGCTAACGGGTAAAAAAGAGTTAAATAGCGGGTATACTGAAATTCCAGCTACTGTTGTTTCTCGTAATCCAGATAAATGGTACGATTTAATTGGAATTGATAAAGGGGCACAGCAAGGAATTAAAAAAGATATGGCTGTAGTAACTTCACAAGGGTTAGTTGGAAGAGTGAAAAGTGTATCTCAGTTTACATCATCAGTAGAATTACTAAGTTCTATGAGCCGAACAAATCGCGTTTCTGCTATTGTACAAGGGCAAGAGAAAATCTTTGGATTGATTGAAGGTTATGACAAAGAAAAGCAATTACTTCTTTTCACAAAGATTGGCTCTGATGCACCGGTAGATAAAGATCAACTAGTTGTAACATCTGGACTGGGTGATATTTTCCCGAAAGGTCTTGTAATTGGAAAAATCGTTGAAGTTCAGCCGGATGCATATGGCTTAACAAAAACAGCTTATGTAAAACCTGCCGCTGATTTAAATGACGTAGAGCATATTACGGTTGCTAAACGTGCAACACCTTCAGCGCCATTAGAATAGGAGGAGAAGAAGAGATGATGAAGATATTAAAAAGAGCAGCTCTTCCTCTTTTGCTCCTTTTTGTGTTTCTATTTGAAAATATGTTTGCTACTGTTGTTCCAACGGATGTGTTTTGGAAAGACAGCATAGCAGCACCGCATTTCTTTATAATCGTCTTATGTTTTATTACAGTGTATTATAGTCCGGTCCAAGGGATTTATTACGGACTATTATTTGGCTTCTTATTTGATACCGTATACACAGAACTTGTCGGGATATATATTTTTGCTTATCCGATTTTAGCTTATTTAGTATATAGTGTGATGAAAGTACTACAATTGAATTTATTTATTGTTGTTTCTATCATATTAGCTAGTGTTGTAGCACTAGAGTATTATGTGTATGGATTCTTAACTTTATTAGGACGTACTCATATGCCAGCGTATGTCTTTTTCACAGATCGTCTCCTTTCTACTTTATTGTTAAATGCTATTTTCTTATTGATAGTTTGTTTCCCACTGAGACGATATATAGTGCGTCTTTCAAAAGCGATGGAAGAAAAAGAAAAAAGGATTTTCTAATTTTATGTCGAATTGAATCGGTGGGGTGAACTTTAGTGGAAGAAAAAAAGCAACAAAATGTAACGATAAAAGGGACAAAAGATGGGATAACGCTTCATTTAGATGATTGTTGTTCATTCTCAGAATTATTGGTGGAATTAGACGAAAAACTTTCTACACATTACTACGATGGTGATGGACGCTCTTTAATTGAAGTGCATGTGAAAGTAGGAAATCGTTATTTAACAGAAGTCCAACAAGAAGAGATTCGTACGTTAATTCGTAATAAAAAGAATCTTGTTGTGGATTCAATTGAAAGTGATGTTATCACTAAAGCAGAAGCAATAGCTTGGAAAGAAGAAACAGAAATTGTCCCTATTTCCAAAATTGTTCGCTCTGGACAAGTTTTACATGTAAAAGGAAATTTGTTGTTAATTGGAGATGTTAATCCAGGCGGAACGGTTATCGCTGGGGGGAATATTTTTGTCGTAGGATCATTAAGAGGAATTGCACATGCTGGGTATTATGGGGATTCGGATGCTGTAATCGCTGCATCTGTTATGAACCCGATGCAACTTCGAATTAGTGATGTGGCAATGCGGGCTCCGGAAGAGAAAGAAGACGGAGCGGAGGCGGCAGAATGTGCGTATATTAATGAGAACAATCACATTGTTGTCGATCGCCTGCAACTTCTCACTCATCTTAGACCTAATTTAACAAAGTTAGAAAGGGGAATTGTATAGCTGTGGGAGAGGCAATAGTAATTACATCTGGAAAAGGCGGAGTAGGTAAAACTACTACATCTGCGAACATTGGTACGGCCCTAGCGTTATCTGGAAAGAAAGTGTGCTTAATTGACACAGATATCGGTCTTCGAAATTTAGACGTAGTAATGGGGCTGGAAAATCGTATTGTATTTGATCTTGTTGATGTCGTTGAAGGGCGTTGCCGTTTACCTCAGGCTCTTATTAAAGACAAACGTTTTGATGATCTTTATTTATTACCTGCAGCACAAACGAGTGATAAATCAGCGGTAACACCTGAACAAATGGATGAATTAATACAAGTATTACGTCAAGATTATGATTACATATTAATCGATTGTCCTGCGGGGATTGAGCAGGGATTTAAAAATGCGGTAGCTGGTGCGGATAAAGCAATCGTTGTTACGACTCCAGAAGTATCCTCAATGCGCGATGCGGATCGTATTATTGGGCTTTTAGAAAAAGAGGATATTGAACCACCGAAACTTGTTATTAACCGTGTGCGTAGTCATATGCTTCATGAACAGGATATGTTAGATGTTGATGAAATTGTACGTACATTGTCAATCGAGCTTCTTGGTGTTGTCGAGGATGACGATGAAGTTATTCGAGCTACAAATACAGGTGAACCTGTGGCGTTGCAACCAAGCGGAAAAGCAGCGTTGGCTTATCGTAATATTGCAAGACGCTTGTTAGGTGAGAATGTACCATTACAAGCATTTGAACAAGAAAAGGTATCGGTATTTGCAAAGGTGAAAAACTTCTTTGGAATCCGTTAAGAGCACTTCGCACATATGCGAAGTGCTTTCTTTTTTCTTCACACGAATATCTTTCTTTCTTAGCTCATACATATGTACAAACTGTATACAACTGTTTCTAATGAAATTAGCTTAACGAAAGAAAGGAGACAGTATGAAGAATAGACGCGTAGAAGAAATTAAAAAGCGGATTGCAAAAAGGAAGGCCGAGCAAGAAAGGATGGAGGAAGAGCAGTATTTTAACGGAGGGAATTTTGATAGTGAAGCGGTATTTATTGAAGATGGAGAAAAGGAAATGCATCCTTTATTTCGAAAGGAAGTCTTTTTCTTCAAAGTTTTATTATCAGCAATATTAGTTCTTTCGGTTGCTATTTTATATAAGAATGCTCCTTCTTCATTCAATGGAGCTAAAGCTGTTACAGAAAAAGTGATGAAAGAGGAATTTCAGTTTGCTACTGTAGCGAAATGGTACGAAAAGCAATTTGGAAAACCGCTCGTATTCTATTCGCCGAACGAGAAAAAAGAAGGAAGTATTCAGCAAAAAGATTATGCAATTCCTGCTTCTGGAAAGGTAATGCAAGGGTTTCAAAAAAATGGCCAAGGTGTATTTGTCCAAACAGCTACAAATGCAAAAGTGGAGTCAGTAAATGAAGGGTTAGTTGTTTTTGCAGGCAAGAAAGAGGAACTTGGAAATACAGTTCAAATTCAACATGCAGATGGTACGGAGTCATGGTATGCAAACTTAAACGATATGTCAGTGAAATTATATGATTACGTTTCAAAGAAACAAAAAATTGGAACGGTGAGTAATGATACAAATGATAAAAATGGAAAGTTTTATTTCGCGATAAAAAAGAATGAAAAATTTATTGATCCGATCCAGGTGATATCATTTGATTAAATATAGGGACGTTTTAACAAAAATTTCCGTGCATCCATTATTTTGGGTTATTATTGTCATTGGTATTTTTACTGCGCGTTTTAAAGAGTTACTACTGTTATTTTGTATTGTTCTTATTCATGAACTTGGGCATGCTTTTGCAGCAGCACACTATAATTGGCGTATAAAAAGAATTCAGCTTTTGCCGTTTGGTGGCGTTGCCGAGCTTGAGGAACATGGTAATAAGTCATTGAAAGAGGAACTTGTTGTCGTAATTGCAGGACCGATTCAACATGTTTGGATGATGCTGGTAGGTTACATGTTGTTCGAAGCCGGTTGGCTGAATACAGATTTATATTATTTCTTTATGTGGAATAATATAATTATTTTAGCATTTAATTTACTCCCTATTTGGCCGTTAGATGGCGGGAAAGTATTGTTTAATGTATTATCATATCGTTTCCCTTATTTACAAGCACATGAAAAGATGATGCAATTGTCATGTGTTTTTTTTGGTGTAATATTAGGATGGCAGTTACTCTGGAATAGTAACAATATTATGATGTGGGTACTACTCATATTTTTAGCAGTGTCATTATATCAAGAGTGGAAACAAAGACGGTATGCATTTATGCGTTTTTTATTAGAACGTTATTATGGAAACAAAAGAGGAATCGAAAAGATTGCACCTATTGAAGTGCAAACGGAAGATCGTTTATATACGATCTTCACAAAATTTCGTAGAGGATATAAGCATTCTATTATCGTCCGTGGAAAATATAAAGAGCATTACACATTGGATGAAAATGAATTGCTCTATGCATATTTTACTGAAAAACGAACAACTTCATCAGTTGAAGAATTAATCGGTTAGTGTTGACGATAGCACTAACCTTTTATTATTGTAAAAGTAAAGAAGATTATAAAGTGAGGAAATAATTTTGAAAACGTTATATGTGAATTACGCTGGTTCGGAAAAGCGCGTTGCAATTGAAGAGAAGAAAAAAATTGTTGAGTTTTTATGGAAACGTAATGAAGAGCAAGAGATTGTTGGGCATATTTATGTTGGACGTGTCGTAAGAACAATTGCTGGAATGAATGCAGCTTTTGTAAACATCGGTTTAGAAAAACATGCTTACCTTTCATACGATGATGTACCATCTTCTTATCGTATACATGAAGGGCAAGCGATACTCGTACAAGTTGCGAAAGAGGCAATTGATACGAAAGGGCCTAAATTGACAGCGAATATAGAATTTACCGGGAAATATGTCGTTTATATGCCGTTTGGTGAGATGCGCGCTGTTTCTCGAAAAATAAAAAATAATAAAAGAAGACAACAATTACTCCAAATTGAAATAGAGGGAACGGGGGGATACATTTTCCGTTCTGCTTCTGAAAAAGGAGCAATTGAAGAAATACAAGCTGAAATGCAAGAGTTACAACAGTTGTATGAAGAGTTAAAAAGAAAAGAGGGCCAAGGAAAGGCGCCGTTATTACTTCATCGACCGGCGACCTTTTTAGATCGTGTATTTCAAGAGAACCCAATTGAAACCATTGAAAAAGTAGTTGTAGATACAAGAAGTATAGTAAAAGAATTAGAAGACAAAATTGGAAAAGAAAAAGTATCTTTTTATAATGAAAAGTCTTCGATGTTTAACCATTTTGGAATAGAGCGTGAAATTGAGAAAGCACTTCAAAAAATTGTTTGGCTTTCAAATGGTGCTTATTTAATTGTAGAACAAATGGAGACGATGACTGTAATTGATGTGAATACGGGCAAGTTTACGGGAAAACAAAATTTACAAGATACAGTACTTCGCACAAATGAGATGGCAGCTGAAGAAATTGCACGCCAATTAAGAATTCGTGATATTGGTGGTATGATATTAATTGATTTTATTAATATGAAAAAAAGAGAAGATAAAGAAAAGGTAAGAGAATGTCTCATAGCTGCTATGCAAGATGACCGCACATATACAAGGGTGCTCGGCTTTACGGAGCTAGGGATTTTGGAAATGACACGTAAACGTAAAAAGCATTCTTTACGAGACGTATTATTAAAAGAGTGTGTACCTTGCAAAGCGACGGGTTATGTGATGTCGCATGAAACAATTGCGTATGAGTTAGAGAGAGAACTAATCACATATGGCAATATAGAAGATGAAGCGGTATTAATCGCTGCGCCTAAAGAACTGCAAAAACAGTTTTTGCAAAAAGAATTACAAAAAAATATTCCATTTGAAATTTATTTCAAAGATGATAATATCGAAAAGTATGCTATCGTTCGTTTTGGAAGTAAAAAAGAAATTGTAGAGCGGAAAAAATAGTTAGCAGAACATTTATTGACAACCGTCTATGATTCATGATAACATCTTTATGTTATAGTTTATAGCACCTAAACGGCTATATGCTACAACCGCACAAGACAGGTTCCCTAAAGGCATTTATGTCTACCTCGTTTTTGGCGAGTCTTAGTAATTAAGAGGAGGTGCAAGTATGTACGCAATTATCGAAACAGGTGGAAAACAAATTAAAGTTGAAGCTGGTCAAGCAATCTACATTGAAAAATTAGATGTTGAAGCTGGTGAAACTGTTACTTTTGACAAAGTTCTTTTCGTTGGTGGCGAAAACGTTAAAGTTGGTAGCCCAGTTGTAGAAGGTGCAACAGTTACTGCGAAAGTTGAAAAACAAGGTCGCGCTAAGAAAATTATCGTTTTCAAATACAAAGCGAAAAAGAACAATCGTAAGAAACAAGGTCATCGTCAACCTTACACTAAGCTAGTTGTTGAAGCTATCAACGCTTAATTCTGGTTAACATGATTAAAATTACGATAAGTCGCACGAAATTAGGAAGTATCCAATCATTTAAAATGACTGGACATGCCGATTATGCGCCACATGGACAAGACCTTGTCTGTGCTGGAACTACAGCGGTTGTGTTTGGTTCTATAAATGCAGTGGAAGAACTTTGTAATGTGCAAGCAACTATTGAACTCGGAAGTGATGGCGGATTCTTAACGTATGAATTGCCTAATGATTTAGACATTCATACAGCAGAAAAAGCACAAACACTTTTAGAAGGATTAGTTGTTTCGCTTAAGACGATCGAACTTGATTACGGAAAGTATATCCGTTTAATAGAAAAAGTGCAGGAGGTGTAACGTATGTTAAGATTAGATCTTCAGTTTTTCGCATCTAAGAAAGGTGTAGGTAGTACAAAGAACGGTCGTGACTCTCAGTCAAAACGTCTTGGTGCTAAACGCGCAGATGGTCAAACGGTTACAGGTGGTTCAATTCTTTACCGTCAACGCGGTACAAAAATTTATCCAGGTGTTAACGTTGGTCGTGGTGGCGATGACACTTTATACGCGAAAGTTGACGGCGTAGTACGCTTTGAGCGTCTTGGTCGTGACCGCAAACAAGTGAGCGTATATCCTGTTGCTCAAGAAGCATAAGAACTCACGGAAAACTCTAACCTGAGTGCAGGTTAGAGTTTTTCTATATTAAGGGGTATCTAAATGAATGAAAAATGGACAATTATAGATGCATTGCGCCATTCAAGACATGATTGGCTCAATCGTATGCAGATGGTGAAAGGAAACCTTTCCCTTGGAAAAGTGGAAGAAATTCATAGTCTCATCGATCGTTTTGTCCAAGAAGCGAGACAAGAATCCAATCTGATGGGGCTATCAATGCCTTTATTTTCAGAGTGGATTTTAACATATAATTGGAAACAGCAGCCGTGCTTATTGGAGTACGAAGTATTAGGGAAATTACATAACTTATCTCACTTAGATGAGACTGTATGTACATGGACGAATCAATTTTTCTCGATGCTTCAGCATAGTTTAGACGTATATGTTGAAAATTATGTTTGTATCACAATTGAATGTGACGCGGATAATGCTCGTTTCTTTTTTGATTTTCGTGGTAAGCTAACGAGTGTAGAAGAACTACAGAATTGGCTTGCGACCCAAAACAATAAATGGTATTCCATTTCTTATACAGTGCGAGACGAAGAAGTCTCAGTTATATTACAACCAATTGAAAAAAGTGTGGTGAAATAATGTTTGTAGATCAGGTCAAGATATATGTAAAAGGCGGCGACGGTGGTAATGGTATGGTTGCGTATCGTCGTGAGAAGTATGTACCAAAAGGTGGCCCAGCAGGTGGCGACGGTGGTAAAGGTGCAGATGTTGTTTTCGTAGTTGAGGAAGGCTTACGTACATTAATGGACTTCCGCTACCAACGTCATTTCAAAGCTGATCGCGGTCAGCACGGAATGAGTAAAGGTCAGCACGGACGTAAGTCTGAAGATTTACTTGTAAAGGTTCCACCAGGAACAGTAGTAAAAGATGAAAAAACTGGTCAAATTCTTGCCGATTTAGTAACGCATGGACAAACTGCTGTAATTGCAAAAGGTGGCCGCGGTGGCCGTGGTAACTCACGTTTCGCAACAGCTACGAACCCAGCGCCAGAAATCGCTGAGAACGGGGAACCAGGTCAAGAGCGTGATGTTATTCTAGAACTTAAAGTACTAGCAGACGTTGGACTTGTTGGATTCCCAAGTGTAGGTAAATCTACATTATTATCTGTTGTATCATCAGCGCGTCCGAAAATTGCAGAGTATCATTTCACAACAATCGTTCCAAATCTTGGTGTTGTTGAAACGGGTGATAACCGCAGCTTCGTTATGGCTGACCTTCCAGGACTAATTGAAGGCGCACATGCTGGCGTCGGACTTGGACACCAATTCTTACGTCATATTGAGCGTACACGTGTAATCGTGCATGTTATTGATATGTCTGGTTTAGAAGGCCGTGATCCATATGAAGATTACGTAACGATTAATAATGAATTAAAAGAATACAATCTTCGCTTAACTGAGCGTCCACAAGTTGTTGTTGCAAACAAAATGGATATGCCAGATGCAGAAGAAAACTTACAAGCATTTAAAGAGAAAGTGGGAGACGAAGTAAAAATCTTCCCAATCTCAGCTGTAACAAGACAAGGTGTTCGTGACTTACTGTTTGAAGTAGCGAACTTAATAGAAACAACACCAGAATTCCCAATACATGAAGTTGCGGATGAGTCTGATACAAGTGTAATGTACAAATTTGATACTGAAGGTGTTAAATTTGAAATTACACGTGAAAGTGATGGCACGTTTGTTATCTCTGGTTACGATATCGAGAAAACATTCAAGATGACAGACTTCTCACGTGATGAATCTATACGTCGTTTCGCTCGTCAAATGCGCGGAATGGGTATTGATGAAGCGCTTCGTGCACGTGGTGCGAAAGACGGAGATATTGTAAAAATTCTTGAATATGAATTTGAATTTATCGATTAAGACTGCCGAAATACGGCAGTCTTTTTTTATATCGTAAAAATCGGATTTATATAGGAAAAAATCCCCACTAATTAAATTTTCAATTTATAATAAAAAGGGAGTGGTTTTAGAAGAATTTTTTATGGGGAGAAAACGAGCATGTATAAAATATTAATTGTAGAAGATGATGAGAAAATCGCGGGAATATTGGAAGAGCATTTAGAAAGGTATGGCTATCAATCATTTAGAGCAAGTGATTTACGTCAAATAAAAGATGAGTTTGTAAAAGTGAATCCTCATCTCGTGTTACTTGATATTAATTTACCGTACTTTGACGGCTTTTATTGGTGTCGTCAAATTCGTACTGTATCGAATGCGCCAATTATTTTTGTTTCTGCAAGAACAGGAGAAATGGATCAAGTAATGGCGATTGAAAATGGCGGTGATGATTATATTACGAAGCCATTCCATTTAGATGTCGTAATGGCAAAGGTGAAGAGTGCACTTCGCCGTGGTTACGGAGAGTATGCTTCTGCTGCTGAGAGTGATTGTTTAGGTGTAAATGGACTGTTGTTATTCCCGTCTCAGCATATTGTTGAGTGGCAGGGACAACAAACTGAACTGACAAAAAATGAATTTTACTTATTAGAGTGTTTAATGAAACAGGTGAATCAATATGTAACGCGCGAAGAACTGTTAGAAGCTCTATGGGATGAAGTAGCATTTGTGGATGATAATACATTAACCGTAAATGTAAAACGTGTAAGGAAGAAACTAGAGGAGTTAGGCATTAAAAATGCAATTGTAACGAAACGTGGATATGGTTATGCGCTTCTTACGGAGTGGGGCGAAGGGCATGAAGGTTAAAAATTATCTCATGGACCGCTTTTCTTTAATTCTTTCTTATATTGTTAGCCTTTGTTTATTTGGGCTCGTTTTACAGTTGCAAAGTCTTTTGGAAAAGAAATCCATTGATTGGAGTACGTGGTTATATGGACTTTTATTAGGAACAGTTGTGTTTACTGTATACCTCATTTACGATTACCGAAAACGGAGTGTGTTTTTAAAGAGGATCGAAAAGTATGTTACTGGTGGAAATACATTACATGACTCTTTACTTATTGATGAATCTTATACATCAGAGCAAGAAATGGTCGTTGAATCTTTTACGTTATTAAGACAGCAATATATGAATGAAGTTCATAAACAGCATACGAAAGAGCAACAACAAATGATATTTATGAACCAATGGATTCACCAAATGAAAACACCAGTATCTGTTATTGAATTATTGTTGCAGAAGTTTGGCAAAGAGCATCGTGAGGCAAGAGCAACAGTTGAAAGTATTCGTGAAGAAAATAACCGTATACTAAATGGTTTAGATTTAGCGTTACATATGGCAAGACTAGAGCAGTTTGCGAAAGATTATAAGGTAGAAGTAGTAAATGTTATAGATGTCGTGCGAGGTATTATTAATGAAAATCGAAAATCCTTCATTCAATCGTCTGTATTTCCGAAAGTGATGTTTGAAGAAGATACTTGTATGGTTGCATCTGATAGAAAATGGCTGAGTATTGCTATAGGTCAAATTGTTGTAAACGCAATCAAGTATACAAAAATTTCAGCGGCAGAGAAAAAAGAAATTCAATTTCAAATTGAAGAGAAAAATCAAAAGGTGTTATTACATATTAAGGACAATGGAATTGGTATTCCAGAGCAAGACGTAAAGCGCATATTTGATCCATTTTTTACGGGAATAAATGGACGTAAAACGAGAGAAGCGACTGGGATGGGCTTATATATTACGAAGGAAATTTGTGATAATTTACATCATGGAATGTATGTCCAATCGGCTGAAGGAGAAGGGACAACATTCACGTTCCAATTTGCAAAAGATGAAGAATATCATACATTGATGAGAAAAATGACAAAACTGTAAGATAACAAAACGTTTTGTAAGGGAAATCACTCGTTTCTTTTTCTTATTTTTCTTATAGTAAATGTAAGAAGAAAACACATAGGGGGATTAGAAATGAGTGTTCTTGAAGTAAAAGGCTTAACGAAGGTGTACCAATCAAAAGGTTCAGTAGCGACGACTGCTTTAAACGATATAAATTTTAAAATAGAAGAAGGCGAATTTGTAGGGATTATGGGCCCTTCAGGAAGCGGAAAAACGACGCTTTTAAATTTATTAGCAACAATTGATAAGCAAACTTCAGGTCATGTGCTTGTAAATGGTGAAGAAATTAATCAAATGCGTGCTGCAAAATTAGCGGAGTTTCGCCGTACACATTTAGGATTCATCTTCCAAGATTTTAACTTACTTGATACGTTATCCATTAAAGAAAACATTATTTTACCACTTGTAATGGCGAAGAAATCTGTAAATGAAATCGATGCGAAAGTACTGGAAATTGCAAAGTTTTTAAACATCGAAGAAATTTTAAATAAAAAAGTATACGAAGTATCTGGGGGACAACAACAACGTGCAGCAGCAGCGAGAGCAATCATTCATGAACCGACGTTAATTTTAGCAGATGAGCCAACTGGAAACTTAGACTCAAAGTCAGCGAAATCGCTAATGGGAGCCCTGCAAGATTTACACGAGCAAAAGAAAGTAACGATTGCAATGGTTACGCACGATCCAGTAGCGGCTAGTTATTGTGAACGTATCCTTTTCATACGCGATGGAGAAATTTTCTCGGAAATACATAAAGGAAGAACGAAACAAGCCTTTTTCCAAGAAATTCTGGACGTACTTGCGATGCTAGGAGGAGAATATCATGAACTTTCGCCAGCTCGCGCTTAATAACGTAAAAGGAAATTGGCGTAACTATAAAGCGTTTCTTATAAGTAGTTGTTTATCGATTGTCGTATTTTTTATGTATGCTTCTTTTATTTATCATCCAGATGTCGTAAGCGGTAATATTAGTATGAGAAAGATGATCACAAAAGGATTAGAATCGATGAATTATATTGTGGTCATCTTCTCGGCACTCTTTATTTTATATGCAAATTCAACGTTTTTACGAGCAAGAAAAAAAGAGTTTGGTCTACTAACATTAATAGGCGGAACGAAATCGCAGCTCGGCCGAATGATTATATTAGAGCAACTGATGTTAGGTAGTATTGCAATTGTAGTTGGTATTGGGGTTGGAATGCTTTGTTCAAAATTATTTTTCCAAGCGTTAAGCGTATTATTAAAAATAGATAAGACACTTCCACTTGTTTGGAATAGTAAAGCAGTTCTTATTACAGCTGGTGTATACTTTATTCTATTTTTAATCCTATCATTGTTTAGTGTTTGGACAGTAGGACGCTTGCAAATTATTGATTTATTAAGAGAGGCAAGAAAGCAAAAAGTAGAGCCATTTGCATTTACATGGTTATGTGTAGTTGGTATAGGATGTATTATTGTTGCATATGTACTTAGCTTCCAAGTAACGTTTCTGAATTTCCTCATCCTCTTTTTACCGGTGGTAGGACTGACAATTGGCGGAACGTATTTACTATTTACACAAGGTAGTACAGTTGTATTAAAAGCATTACAAAAAAGAAAGCAATCTTTCTATACATATCCAAATATGTTTGTTCTTAGCAACCTTATTTATAAAATGAAAGATAATGCTCGTTTTCTATTTGTAATTTCTATTATTACGGCGATTGTATCCTCGGCAGTTGGCACGCTTTACGTATATTTTGAAAATTTGAGTGCGAAAACGGTAGAACTTACACCACATGCTATTTCATATGAGGAAAAGGGGTTAAATACATATAGCCTTATTAATGAAGAAAAGGTACAGGAGCTTGTGAAGAGACACGGGTTTGAAGATGCACGAAAAGTAACCTACGTTAAACTACCAGCAACACAGAAAATAACGTTGTTTAATAGTGAACATGAAGTACCGATGACGATTATTTCAGAAAAAGAATATAATGCGGAAGTGCGTAAACAAAAGAGAGAGCAACCTTCAGAAATTCATAATGCAATGGGTAGTGCAACGATGGTTATGGTTGATATGTCAAATGAACTGATGAAGATAGACCGTACGAAACCGTATGAATTTACAATTAACGGACAAAAGCAGTCTGTTCAATTAAATGCCCCAACGCAGTATTCTGTTTTTAATGATAGTGAATATCTCGTTGTAAATGAACAAGATTTTGAGAAATATGCAAAACTCGTACCAGATGAAGAAAAGACGAAATATTATGGTTATTATATTGAGGATTGGAAAAGTACAGAAGATCTTGTATTAGATTTGAAAAATGAAATTGCACCAGAAAAGCAAGGAGAATTGAGAAATTCAGTGTTTGCGTATAAGGATATAAGAGAAGGTGGAGCAATTACAATGTTCATCGGTTTCTTCGTAGCGGTACTGTTCTTCTTCTTCGCTTGTAGTATGACATACTTTAAATGGTTTAACGATAAAGAACAAGATCGTATTCAATTTAAATCGTTAAAGAGAATCGGTATGACAGATAAAGAAATTCGCAAAATTGCGATTCGACAAATGGGAGTTATCTTCTTTATCCCAATTTTAATCGGTTCCATTCATAGTGGAGTTGCTCTTCATACGTTAGGAAAAATGCTTTATATTGATTTGTGGAAATCAGGCGCGCTTGTAATTGGAGCATACATTTTAGCTTCTGCCATTTACTTTATGATCGCACAAAGAGGATATTTAAAACACGTAAAAAGCTAGGGGAACCTCTAGCTTTTTGCCTATGTAGTAAGTTACAGGAGGACGATAGATGAAAATTCGGCAACTAGCGCTGCAAAATATAAAAGGAAATTGGCGTAATTATAAAGTGTTTTTCTTAAGTAGTTGTTTTGCAATATTTGCTTCTTACGCATATATGTCTGTCATTGTGCATCCATATATGCAAGAGACGATGTGGTATCAAAACGTACGCTGGGGACTTATCATATGTAATGTTATAATCATTTCTTTTTTCGTCATATTTATTTTGTACTCTACTTCTATTTTCATAGAAGCACGTAAGAAAGAATTAGGGTTATATATGTTAATGGGAGCAACGAAGTCTAACGTAATAGGAGTGATTATGACCGAGCAAATTTTAATCGGGGTCTTCGCGAATATTTTCGGTATTGGGCTTGGTATGATATTTTTAAAACTCTTTTTTATGGTATTTAGTATGTTACTGGGGCTTCCGAAAGAACTCCCTGTCATATTTGACGTAAGGGCGATTGGTGTAACATTTATTACATATATGGTCGTTTTTATTTTGTTATCTTTTATAAGTGCTTTACGTATATGGAATATAAAAATCATTCGGTTGTTGAAAGAATTTCGAACAGATAAAAAAGAGAAGAAAACATCAAAGTGGCTCTGTTTATTCGGCTTTGCTTGTTTAGTGGGCGGATATGCGTTGGCGCTACAAGTGACGATGGCTACGATAGTGATATACTTTTTCCCTGTGTCTATACTTGTCTTTTTTGGAACGTACTTTTCTTTTACACATGGAGCTACCCAAGTGTTAGAAATGATAAAGCGAAATAAAAAGATTATGTATACATATCCGTATTTATTTATAGTGAATCAATTGTCACATCGAATGAAGGAAAATGGTCGCTTTTTCTTTCTGATGTCTATGGCAACGACGTTTGTAGTTACAGCAACAGGTACGGTGTTCTTATATTTTTCTAGCATGCAAGATATGTGGCGAACTGGAGGGGTACACTCGTTTTCGTACATAGAAAAAGGTATTTCTACTCATGAAGTCTTTGAGGAAGGTGCGGTTGAAAAATTACTGCATCAATATGAGTATGACGATTTTCAATATATGAGTTTTGTTGGAGTGTATGCATCCTTTCAGTCTAGTAAAGGAGAAACAACAATAGTACCGCTTATAAAAGAAAGTGAATATAACCAAGAAGCAAGGAAACAAAAACAGAAAACGTATCGTCCTAAAAAAGGTACAGTGACACTCGTTTATTATAATAAATACAATAATTCGAATGTATATAATCAAAAAGAGATTCAATTGCAAGTAATGAATCAACCATATCAATTCGTATTTAACGGTCAGAAAGAAGGGGTTCAATTTAACCATCATCCTTCGTACATTAATGGTCTGTTCTTCGTTATGAATGATGAAGATTTTGATAGTATAGCAAATCAGGTTCCTGATTCTGAAAAAATGATATATAGAGGCTACACATTACCAAATATCGAAAAGACGAAGAAATTAAATGAAGATTTACGGAAACATATGAAACAAGATAATAATGCATTTCGAAGCAATATGGAGTTGTATGTAAATATGAAAGAAGGCGGCGATATTACTCTATTTGTAGGCTCATTTATTAGTATATTATTCTTTCTTACTTCATGTAGTATCGTTTATTTTAAATGGTTCCATAATATTGCATCGGACCGAAAGCAGTATGGTGTACTCTCTAAACTTGGAATGACGAAGGAAGAAGTATGGAAAATTTCTCGTTGGCAATTATGTATGCTATTTTTTGCGCCAATTATAGTAGGGAGTATGCACAGTGCAGTTGCGTTATATACGTTTCATAATACGCTTTTTATGGATGGATCATTAAGAAAAGTAGGTTTGTTCATTCTGTTTTATATCGCAGCATGTATCATTTATTTCTTCTTCGCTCAAAGAGAATATAAGAAACATTTAGACTAGCGAATGCTAGTCTTTTTTTAATATTCGAAATTTACATAGAAGAATATAAAAAAGTATGGTATAACAGTAAGAAAACGAAAAAGAGGGGAAAAAACGATGATTCGAGTAGGATATTTAGGACCAGAAGCAACATTTACAAATATGGCGGTGAGTCGTTTTTTTCCGGAAGCAGAGCATGTACCGTATCGAACGATTCCAGATTGTATAGATGCAGCTGCAAATGAAAATGTAGACTTCGCAGTTGTACCGTTAGAAAATGCAATAGAAGGTTCAGTGAATATAACGGTTGATTACCTTGTACATGAGCAGCCGCTTTCCATTGTAGGAGAAATTACAGTACCAATTCAGCAGCATTTACTTGTACATCCGCAGTATGCAGAAGTGTGGGGTGAAGTATATGCAGTGCATTCTCATCCGCATGCCATTGCACAGTGCCATAAATTTTTAAATGAAGAATTAAAAGGAGTAACTGTTCGAGATATGACATCCACAAGTGCTGCTGCGCAATATGTGAAAGAACATCCTGAAGAGAAAGTTGCTGCTATTGCAAATGAAGCAGCTGCAGAAAAATACGGATTAACAATTGTGAGGCGTAGTATTCATACGCATAAAAATAATCACACACGTTTCCTAGTACTCCATAAGAAAAAGAAAGCAGTACTCCCGAATAACGGAGAGAATCGCGGAGAGAAAACGACGCTTATGATAACGTTACCTGCAGATTATGCAGGTGCCCTATATCAAGTGTTATCAGCTTTCGCATGGAGAAAATTAAACTTATCAAAAATCGAATCGCGTCCGATGAAAACAGGTCTTGGAAATTACTTTTTCTTAATCGATGTCGATAAAGCATATGATGACGTATTATTGCCAGGCGTAACGATGGAACTTGAAGCACTCGGTTTTTCTGTTACTGTGTTGGGAAGTTATTCTTCTTATTGGTTGTAGAGGGGAGCTGTTGTTAAACTTGATTGAAATGAAAAGCTGTTTTTCGGTTTGAGGCAGAGTAAGCTATCGATTCTATTGAAGTAAGTGATTAATTAAGCTAGCAAAATAAAGAAGCCGTCCTAAAAGATATTTAGGACGGCTTTCTGTTAGGAATAGGTAACTCTTTTGTCGTGTTTTTAGTACGCATCATTACAACTATTATAATAGTAGGATTCATCATTGTTCGAATTACTGCAGCAAATACAATTCGTTTGTTGTATTAATAGATTGAGTGTAGATGGAGCTACAGTATCTGAGAAAGTAATACTCTCAACATCTTCTACTAAAAATGTTTTAATATCTCCTGGTGTTAAGGTAAATGTAAGTGGAGAGCGATGGTTTAATCTTGCAATTGTTAATCTAATCGTTGTTGCAAATGCAGGACTGAAACTAAATTTAATAAGTGTCTTATTATGATTTTTAGTGAAGTTTTCAAATACAGTTCGAGGAATTCCAGTTGTTATATCAAGATCTTGAGGGGTATTTCCCGTGCCGAAAATAGTATAGTTCTGTATAAAACAGTTATTTGAATCTGAATTTGAAGAATTACATGGACGATCATTTTTCTTATAATATTTTTTTCCATTTTTTAAGAAGTAATCCGCCATAATTAATCACTCCCTTCACATATAAGAATTAAAGGTTGTCCATATATAATATGAAATATATTTTTATATGTTTGGACGTGAAGGAAGAGAAAATAAAAAGAGTCCATCTGGTATGATGGACTCAATACTGTTTTACCTGGTGTGATTCTTTATTTTAACTTCGCAAGACGATCTTCTAACTGACCACGCCAAATATCAGCTAGTTCTGGAACGGCAAGAATTTTTTCAATGCCATCTTTATCTTTTCTATTATGAAAATAAATTTCGTTAGAGAACAAAACAGAAATATTGCTCGGTTGACGTTCTAGTAATGTAATTTTAGAATCTTTACGTACAGTACCTTCTTGAAGAACGCGGCATAGGTAGCCTGTAAATCCAGTTGCTACAATGCGTGGCAGTATGCCAGGGATGCCAAGACGTTTTGAAATTGTGCTACAAGGTACTCTTGATTGTGTCACTTGAATGATTGATTCACCTAGTTGATATGTATCTCCGATGCAAACATCACGCTCTAACATATTTGTTACGGTAATGTTTTCGCCAAATGTGGAAGCTGGAAGCGTAGTTTGAAATTCCTCTTCCCATAGTGCGTAATGCTCGTGTGGGTACACACAAACAGCACGATCAGGACCGCCGTGATGTTTTAAATCCGCTACATCATCACCACGAAATCCGTCTTTTGAGAGAAAGGCCTCTTCTGTAGGGTCTTTACATATACCTGTTATCATTTCTTTATCTTCGCCATATTTCATTTGTTTCGGTTTGCCAATGCTAAAGTGAACGAGTTCAATTCCCATATTTGATCTCCTTTACGATTGATTACAATATTATAGCATTAAAAAAGCACAGAGAATGATAAAAACTCTGTGCCTTACATTAATAAACCAGAAATCCTGCTTTATCTAACGCCTCACAAGCAGCATCTAACTTTTCTTTAGAATCTGCCTCAATTGTATGTAAGTGAATACCATCTGTTAGTTGTGAAAGATAGGAAGCATTTGTGTTTTCGATTTTTTGTAAATATTGCTCTACATCAAAGCGATTGCTTACCATGATGGATGCTGTTAAGTCACCGTATACAGGATGCTCAACTTTTACATCTTTAATCGTAACGCCGTGGTCAACAAGCATTGTAAGTTCTTGACGTACTTCTGCTGGTTTGTGCTGGCATACGATTACGCGTTCAAAAGCTTGTTGTTTCTCTTGTGGTTTTAAATATAAATAGCCTTGGGCAGTCGCAATAATTGGTTCGTTTCGTGCTTTAAGCAAGGAAATATCTTGCACGATAACTTGCCTACTTACGTTTGTCTTCTTCGATAGTTCATTCCCAGATAACGGCTCATTTGCAGCGAGAAGCCACTGAAGGATAAGCTGTCGTCTTTCTTCACCTAAAATCTTTTTTTGGTCATTTTGTTTCATTATGATTTAACACCTCTATAAAATTGATTTCCAATTGTGTGTAGTGCATGAATAGTAGTATCAATTTGATCTTTCGTTGTTTGTTGTCCGAAAGAGAAGCGGACATATTGTTTGGCCTCTTCATACGTTTTTCCAATTGCAAGCATAGTTTTCGAAGGTTCTTGTTTACCGACTTGGCAAGCACTTCCGGTGGAAATGGCGATACCATGGCGATTACATTCTAGCATAGTATATTGACCTTCTATTCCTTTTATTGTAACCCCAACAATATGTGGTAAACAAGAAGTAGAATGACCTTCTACTTCAATTTCTAGCGGAAGTGTTTGTATTTGCCCTAAAAAGTAGGAGCGTAACTCTTTAAAACGTAAACTTTCTTCCCATTGAGTTTTTAATATATTTTCAGCAGCTGTTAAAAAAGATGCGATGCCGGGAACGTTCACTGTACCTGGGCGAAATCCTTTTTCGTGAGAAGTTCCCGGAAATACTTGCTCCCAGCGAGATTGCGGATTTATGTAGCAAGCGCCGACACCTTTTGGTCCGTATATTTTATGTGCTGAAACAGAAAGACTATCAATGCTCATCTCAAAAACATGGATAGGCAGTTTACCAAACGTTTGCACACAATCTGTATGAAATAAAACATTATATTTTTTTAAAAGTGCCCCGATTTCTGTAATGTTTTGAACGGTTCCGATTTCAGAGTTTCCATGCTGTATACTTGCTAGCGCAGTATCTTCTGTAATAGCTGCCTCTAAATCTACTAAACAAAGGAGTCCGCTTTTATCAACAGGAATTTCAGTGATCGTATAGCCTTTTGATTTTAGAGATTGAAAATAACTTCGAATGGATGCATGTTCCATAGGTGTCGTAATAATATGCTTCTTAGTTCGGGCATTTAGAAGTGATTGAATCGCAAGATAGTTTGATTCCGATCCGCCACTTGTGAAAAATACTCCTTGTTCTTTTCCTCCAATCATTTCCGCAAATGTTTTTCGGCAAACTTGTAATAAAGAAGCAGCTGTTCCTCCAATATCATGTAAACTTTGTTCATTTCCGAAGTATTGCGACGCTGCTTTCATATATGTTTGTAACGCTTCCTCGCTCATAGGTGTAGTAGCTGCATAGTCAAGATATATCATCATGTAAGTTCCTCTCTCTAGTAAGAGTTACAGTTCTTTTACTTTTTAAATGGTAGTGAAAATAAGAATTATAAAAAAACTCTTGTCATTATTTTAAAACTATGTAAATATAGGTGTCAAGACAGTTGAAAAGTGTAAAGTAGGAGGCAACAATTATGCCAAGTGCAGATGTCTTAATTATTGGAAGTGGTGTTGCGGCACTTCGTGTTGCAAAAGAGATTTGTCACGAAAAGAATGTGATTATTATCACAAAGGAGACGAAACGTAATAATAATACACATTTAGCTCAAGGTGGAATTGCCGCAGCGGTAGCTACATATGACAATCCTAATGATCATTTTGAAGATACATTAGTAGCAGGGTGTCATTATAACAATGAAGAAGTGGTCCGTTATTTAGTCGAGGAGGGACCGAAAGAAATTAATAACCTTATTGAAAGAGGAATGAAATTTGATGGAGATGAAACAGGTCCTCATCTTGGAAAAGAAGGAGCGCATCGAAAACGTCGTATTTTACATGCAGGTGGCGATGCAACAGGAAAGAATTTATTAGAGCATCTTATTCAAGAAGTAGCTCCATACGTTACGGTAGTGGAACAGGAAATGGTGCTCGATTTTATTATAGAAAAAGATAAATGTGTTGGGGCTTTAACTCGCAACAATAAAGGAGAATTGAAACGTTACAATGCAGATTGTACGGTGTTAGCTTCAGGCGGTATTGGCGGTTTATACGCCTTTACTTCTAATGATGAGACGATTACAGGCGACGGACTTGCAATGGTGTACCGTGCAGGCGGAGAGCTTGTAGATTTAGAGTTTATACAATTTCATCCGACGATGTTATACGCGGGTGGGCGTTGTTCCGGCCTCGTGTCCGAAGCTGTTCGCGGAGAAGGAGCTGTCCTTATAAATGGAAAAGGGCAGCGTTTTATGATGGATATACATTCCGAACAGGATCTAGCACCTCGTGATGTAGTCGCACGGGCTATTCATGAACAGCTACTTGCGGGTGAAAAAGTGTACTTAAACATCGAAATGATTCAAAACTTTGAACAACGCTTTCCGACCGTGTCATCGATATGTAAAACAAATGGAGTCGATATAAATAAAAAACTTATTCCAGTCGTGCCTGGTACTCATTTTCACATGGGCGGCGTGAAAACGAACTGTGATGGAGAGACGTCTATTCCGAACTTATACGCAGTCGGTGAAGTAGCTTGTAACGGAGTTCATGGTGCAAATAGATTAGCGAGTAATTCATTATTAGAAGGTCTTGTGTTTGGAAAAAGAATCGGACGACACATTTTATCTAGAGAGACAAAAGAAAAGGTGAACATGCTAGCTGAAAAGGAAGAAAAGTTTATCGTTCCGAATCATTTACCGACGAAAGAAGAAATACAAAAATGCATGATGAAATATGTTGGGATTGTGCGAACAGAGCAAAGTTTATCTTATGCGAAGAGATGGTTTAGTAAGTATGGTGTTCGAAATATGATATTACAACATGATGTTCTTACGAATGAAGAGATAACGCTTATTAATATGTTAACGGTTTGTGAGCTTATAGTTGTGTCAGCCTTGCAAAGAGAAGAAAGTATTGGCGGGCATTACCGGAGTGATTATCCAGATAGAAATATAGGAAAGAAAGAGATTGTTCGAGTAAAGAGAAAACTACAACTTGTGTGATGAGGGGAAGAGGGGCTTTATGAACACGATAAAAGTTAAAGAAGCATTAAACCGATTTTTTTTAGAAGATATAGGAGAAAGAGATGTAACATCTCAGCTTATTTTTCCAGATAACTTGCTTTCGAAAGGAACGTTTCTTGCGAAGGATACAGGGGTCTTTGCAGGATGTTTAGTAATTGAATCAGGATTTAAATTAATTGATGAGAGAATTGAAATAGAGCTTCATAAAAAAGATGGGGATCTTGTAGAAAAAGGAGAAATTATTGCAACAGTGCAAGGTCCAATCGCATCGTTATTAACAGCAGAGCGCGTTATATTAAACGTTATTCAGCGTATGAGTGGAATAGCGACGATGACGCGTAAAGCGGTTCTTGCTTTAGATAGTAGTCATACTCGCATTTGTGATACGCGAAAAACGATGCCAGGACTACGTATGTTTGATAAGTATGCAGTCGTGTGCGGCGGTGGATTTAATCATCGCTTCGGTTTATATGATGGTGTCATGATTAAAGACAATCATATTGCTTTTGCTGGTTCTATTACAAAAGCTGTTACATCAGTAAAAGAAAAGTTAGGACATATGGTGAAGGTAGAAGTGGAAACAGAAACTGAGGAACAGGTGAGAGAGGCTGTCGCTGCTGGTGCGGATATTATTATGTTCGATAATCGTACGCCAGATGAAATCCGGGAGTTTTCAAAGATTGTACCAAGTGCCATCGTTACGGAAGCTTCAGGGGGCATCACAATTGAAGATTTATCGAAATACGGAAAAACAGGGGTAGATTATATTTCACTTGGAGCGTTAACACATTCAGTGAAAGCACTTGATATTAGTTTCAATATTGAAGAGTAAGGAAAGTGGCTTAGAGGGGGAGAAACGTATATGAGTATTTTAGAAAAAGTACAGCCGATTGAAACGATGTTACCAGAGCGTTATTACACAATGTCAACGGAAGATATGGAAAAGCGTGTTCGTGAAATTAAAGAGAAAATGGGGAAAATGTTATTCATTCCAGGGCATCATTATCAAAAAGATGAAGTGGTACAATTTTCAGATGCAGCAGGGGATTCACTTCAACTTGCGCAAGTTGCAGCGAGCAATAAAGACGCAAAATACATTGTGTTTTGCGGGGTACACTTTATGGCGGAAACAGCAGATATGTTGACGACAGATGATCAAGTTGTCATCTTACCAGATATGCGTGCAGGTTGTTCGATGGCGGATATGGCAGATATTGAACAAACAGAAAGAGCATGGGCAGAGCTCACTAAATTATTTGGAGATACGATGATTCCGTTAACATATGTGAACTCTACAGCTGCAATTAAAGCGTTTTGTGGTCGTAACGGAGGAGCAACAGTAACTTCTTCTAATGCAAAGCAAATGGTATCTTGGGCGTTTACTCAAAAAGAACGTCTCGTCTTTTTACCAGACCAACATTTAGGGAGAAATACAGCGTACGATCTAGGTATCCCGTTAGATAAAATGGCAGTATGGGACCCGCACACAGATTCATTAGAGTACGATGGGGATATAGAAGAAATTCAAGTGATTTTATGGAAAGGACATTGTTCTGTTCATCAAAATTTTACAGTGAAGGATATTGAGAGTGTACGAAAAAATCATTCTAATATGAATATTATTGTACATCCAGAATGTTGCTATGAAGTTGTAGCTGCTTCAGATTATGCAGGCTCAACGAAATATATTATTGATATGATTGAATCAGCGCCATCTGGTAGCAAATGGGCGATTGGTACAGAAATGAATTTAGTGAATCGAATTATTCAGCAACATCCAGATAAAGAAATTGTTTCGCTTAATCCATTTATGTGTCCGTGCTTAACGATGAATCGAATAGATCTGCCTCACTTATTATGGACACTTGAAACGATAGAAAGAGGAGAAGAAATTAACGTTATTAGCGTAGACAAACAAGTAACGGCAGAAGCAGTTCTTGCATTAAATCGTATGTTAGAGCGTGTGTAAAGCAACGGTATTCCCGTTGCTTTTTTTCATACATATAATCATAACGAGAACGAAATGGGCATACATTGTTTTGAAGAAATCATTGTGGTTCTTTATGCTTATTCCACTTCGAATGATATTGAAAATCGAAGAAGTGATAAAAGTAAAAAGAAGTTAATGTTATTTAGAAAGAGTTACTTCATGAGATTTGTTACTTATAGATAAGTTATACAGGAGGGGGAAAATTTGAAAATTCATATCGTGCAAAAAGGGGATACCCTTTGGAAAATTGCGAAAAAGTACGGAGTGGATTTTGACACGTTGAAAAAAACAAATACACAACTTAGTAATCCAGATTTAATCATGCCAGGTATGAAAATTAAAGTGCCATCAAAGAGTGTTCACATGAAACAACAGGCTGGAGCAGGTTCAGCGCCTCCAAAGCAATACGTAAAAGAAGTGCAGCAAAAAGAATTTGCAGCAACACCAACTCCGCTTGGAATAGAAGATGAGGAAGAAGTTACGTATCAATCAGCACCAATTACACAGCAGCCAGCTATGCAACAAACACAAAAAGAAGTGCAAATAAAACCGCAGAAAGAGATGCAAGTAAAGCCACAAAAAGAAGTACAGGTGAAACCACAGAAGGAGATGCAGGTAAAGCCGCAAAAAGAGGTGCAAAAAGAACAGCCAATTCAAAAAGAAAAACCAGTTGAAAAACCGTCTGTTATTCAAAAACCACCTGTGATAGAAAAACAAAAACCGGCGGAAAAAGAAAACACGAAGTTTTCGGTAAATGTATTACCGCAGCCGCCACAACCACCAATAAAACCGAAAAAAGAATATAAAATTTCAGATGTAATAAAAAAAGGAAGCGAGTTAATTGCTCCTCAAATTAGTAAAATGAAACCTAACAATATCATTTCTCCGCAAACGAAAAAAAATAATATAATATCGCCGCAAGTGAAGAAAGAGAATGTAGGGAATATAGTGTCACCACAAGTGAAAAAAGAGAATGTAGGGAATATAGTGTCACCACAAGTGAAAAAAGAAAATGTAGGAAATATAGTGTCGCCGCAAGTGAAAAAAGAAAATGTAGGAAATATAGTGTCGCCACAAGTGAAGAAAGAGAATGTAGGGAATATAGTGTCACCACAAGTGAAAAAAGAAAATGTAGGAAATATAGTGTCACCACAAGTGAAGAAAGAAAACGTAGGGAATATAGTATCGCCAAATGTATCGAAAGAAAATGTAGTTATTCCACAAGTCATACCGCCAAATATTCAAATGCCGAATATAATGCCAATTATGGATAACAATCAACCACCGAATATAATGCCAATTATGGATAACAATCAAATGCCGAATATGATGCCAATTATGGATAACAATCAAATGCCGAATATGATGCCAATTATGGATAACAATCAAATGCCGAATATGATGCCAATTATGGAT